>Ga0256406_1001984_pt1 | contig 30862 bp, 32 predicted proteins | sample RumenRJG_03DNA_FD_185986 | JGI IMG/M metagenome (GOLD analysis project Ga0256406, IMG submission 185986) | Bovine rumen microbial communities from Lethbridge, Alberta, Canada - RJG_03 | ecosystem: Host-associated > Mammals > Digestive system > Stomach > Rumen | place: Canada: Alberta | collected... | reverse complement strand
CGGGCACGCCACGAGTCAAGCGGCCATCGGGCCTGAACGAAGTGAAGGCCAGGGACTTGAGTCCCTGGCCGGCTTTGTAGGGTTATACCCTTAGAGCAAACCACCCGCTATGCGGGTGGTAATGATTGGTGTCAACCTGCGGAAATACTCTACGCTCGGCTGCTCTGGGGTGACGCGTTGCGACCTCTTGCGCAGCATCTCGCAGAAGGTGCCCGCGTCCACGCTGCGCTACTACGAAAAGGAGGGGGCCGCCCTCCCGCGCAAGGCAAGGGGGCGGCCAACGCAAGGCGCGTGTTGGCAACGGGCGCCGACGTGCCTTGGTATGCGACTGGCGGTTACCTGGCCTCGTCGCCGGAGGTCACGGCCTTTGGGCGAAACAGCGCGCCAAACGCGCCGCGCACGACGGGACCGGCCACGAAGAACTGCCATAGCAGCGCCATGGGCAGGTTGAGAAGGGCCGTCTGGATCCACGTGGAGACGATGTCCGGGGCGGCGGGGCGCTTGATGACGAGCGTGGCGACGAGGCTCATGAGCGGGCACATCATCTGCACGCTGAGCGCGGAGATCGCCGCGACCATCGCGAACGGAGTCTTGGGGTTGGGGCCAACGAGCTTTGCCGCGCGGCGGCCGACGATGGGCGAGACCACAAACAGGTCGAGCGCGAGCGCGACCGGCCCCATGAACGCGAGCTCTGGCAACCCAGCGACGAAGACGAAGTTGGAAAGGCCGCCCACCCCGAGGGAGACGTTGCAGCAGATCATCCCATACACCATTACGACGACCATCATGGTGGTGAAGACGAGCTTCTGGGTGCGGCTTTGCGGCATGAATACCTGCCGGTTGAGTGCAGTGTTGTTCGTTATCACCCGGGAGGGTGTGCGTTTCCAAGGGTGCCTGCAAGGAATGTGACCTGTGCACGTTACCATGCATTGCACCGTCGCATGCGGCCGCGTCCGCAAGGGCGTACAAACACTCCACAGGCCAAGCGGGCTTTAACGCCGCGCCGCGGCGGCAAGGGCCTATCGGTTTAGGACCGAAGCGGCCTCTGCTCCCGTCATGTCCGGCGTCACGCCAAGTTCCGCGGCCTTGGCTGTCATGCCGGTGACCTTGTTCGCGAGGACGTCGTCGAAGCTCGCGCCTGCGACGCGCACGGCAGCGTCGCCGAGCTGCTCGGCCTTCTCCAGGCTCAGGTAGCCGCACATCAGGAAGCCGCGCGCACAGCGCACCACGATGAGCGAGGCGTGGCCCTCTCCCGCAAGCTCGGGAACCATGATGCCCTCGGCCTTTATCGCGCCGTCGCCCGTCCCGATCGCGAGCGTCTTAAATACCGCCATCGCCGCTCCTCCGTCCGTCTGCCGCCCGGCCCTGTGCCGCGCGTTTGGTTGCCAATTCTTGCGCCTGCGAGCGGGCGTGTCAATGGCCTGTGGCACGCCTGAAACGTCATCGGCACGACCCTCGCCGGCACGGCCATGATTGCCATGTTGTGTTCTCGCGATGCGAGGACATTAGGAGGTGCCATGCGGGAGGACTCGTTCGCGACGTACGAGAAGGTCGATGCCGGTCCCGGCGTGGACCTTGCGGGCGAGGCTGCTGGCCTGCGCTGGCTGGGCGCAGCCGAGAAGGACGGCGGCCTTTCGTGCGCGCGCGTCGTGAGCGCAACCGCGCACCGGCTGGTGGAGGAACGCATTGCCCAGGGCGCGTCCACGAGGGAGAAGGCGCGACGGGCCGGCGCGGCCTTGGCGCGCACGCATGCGGCGGGAGCTGCGTGGTACGGCTGCCCACCGCCCGGCTGGGATGGCGACGGCTATACGATCGGGCGTTCGCTCACGCCCGTGGTGAGCGCCTCCGCGCGGGACGGCGCCCAAAGCTGGGGCACCGCGTGCGCCAAGTGGCGCGTGATGCCGCACGTTCGCGCGATTCGCGACGACGGCCTGGTGGATGCGGGCGAGGCGCGCCTGCTCTCGCGCGTGGCGGACCGCATGGCGGCTGGCGACTTCGACTCGCCGGAGCCGGCGCTCGTGCGCGCGGGCGGGCATGCGTGCTCGCGCATCCACGGTGACCTCTGGGCCGGAAACCTGCTGTGGGCGGCGGACGGCACCCGGGCCGCCGCGACGGGGGCGGCGCTCATCGACCCCATGGCATCCGGCGGCCACGCGGAGACCGACCTTGCCATGTTGCAGTTGTTTGGCTGCGCGTACCTCGATGATCTTCTCGCCGCGTACGACGAGGCGTCCCCGCTTGCAGATGGCTGGCGCGACCGCGTCGCCATCCATCAGCTCGTGCCGGCGCTGCTGCACTGCGTGCTGTTTGGCGAGGGCTACGTGGGCCTGGCGCTCTCCATAGCGCGCCGGTACGCGTAGGCCGGTGGGTTACGCCAGCTGCCGGGCCTACGCCAGCTGCCAGGCCTACGCCAGCTGCGCGTACTCCTCCTCGGATACGGGCTCCAGCCACTCCGCCCTCGAACCCTCGGCCGGCACCGCCAGCTCATGCGCACGACCCGCATGCTTGGCTTCTCGTCTGATGCGCCGGTGCTCATGCGACCGGACGTCGCCGGCGAGGCGGCAGAGGGCGTGGGCCAGGTCCAAAGGGTCTTCGTCCCCATACGCGACCCCGAAGCCCATGCGACGTTCTACCTTTGCTTGAGGGAAGACCAGGTGGATGGGGGAGGCCTTGTCGCCTCCGTGGTGGAGCTCGTCGGCCGGCTGTGACCAATCGCTAATGTCGTCGGCCCGCTCATCGAGGTGCCGTCGCTCATCCTCCTGGTGAACGCCGCCCTCGCCATACGCCGGCGCATGTCCTGGCCAGGGGGTAAGTTTGGTCTTTGTGACTGGCGCTGCCGGGCGCCGCCGTGGCGCTTGGTGCCGGCGCGCTTGCAGCCGGCCTTGCGATTGCACTGAGGAGGCGGACTAACTAGCACCGCGCCTCGCTTGCATCTGGCTGCAAGACGGTGCCAAAACGTCATCCCCCGGATCGGGTGCTCGTTGCATCGAGTCTCGGTCTGGGGGATTTCTATCGGCTGCCTGCAAAGGCGGGCGAGAAGAGCGTGCCGTGCGCGCCCGGAGCTACGCCGCGCGGTCGGCCTCCAGCGCGCCGACGCACCACAGGAACGCCCGTGCCACGCGGGAGTCCGGATCCTGGAAGTGCCCGCCCGCGTTCCACTCCAGCGCGCACGGCACGCCTTGCGCCCGAAGCAGCTCGTGCTGGCGCCGCATGCACGACCCCACGGCCGAGACGACGGCGTTTCTCGTCCGCTCCTCGCGGTCGCCCAGGCTTAGGTACACGGCGCGCGAATGCGGCTGGTGGCCTTGCGCGTAGCCGACCCACCCGGGGAACCACACGGACGGCGATGCGGCGGCGACGGCCAAAAACGCGTCGGTCTGGTACGCGCACCACAGCGAGAAGAGCGCGGCGAGCGAGTAGCCGCCCAGAATTGCGTCGTGGCCGGGCTGGGGTCGCAGCATCGTGGACAGCTCGGGCAGGATGCCGTTCAGGATGAGGTCGAGCGTCTGCTGGGCGCCGCTGCCGAAGCCGTGCTTGCCGAACGCCGGCGGCGCCTCCCAGGGAGAAAGGTCGTCGTTCCACTCCGGCACCTCGAACGCGACGAGCGCGAGGGGCGCCTTGCAGGAATCTTGCAGAAGCTGCGCCTCGCGGTCCACCTCGTCGAGGTCGCGGTGGTCCACGGGTTGCAGGAGTATGTGCCGCGGGTTCTCGTCGGCGTACGTTACGCAGGGCGTGTCGGCAATGGTGGTTGCTCTTCTCTGCATGCGAGACCCTTCGTCGTGGCTATTCGCTCGGGCTGGTGGCAGTTGTCTGTCCGTCGCGTGGCGCCTGCCCGTTATGAGACGCCCGCGCGTCATGTGGCGCCTTCAGCAGGCGGCGCAGGTTCGTGCGGAAGCGGGCGCGGTCCTCGGACGTGAAGGCCGCGGGGCCCCTCGTCCTGCCGCCGGCGCGGCGCACCTTCTTCTCCTCGTGGCGAATGAGCATCAGGGAGTCTATGGTCAGCGGGTTGCACACGCGCCCGCGCACGCCAATGGCGCGAGCGCCGCGGCCCAGCACCATGTCTGCAAGGCCGATGTCTTGCGTCACCACCACGTCGTCCGGCGTCAGATTGGACACGATGGCGAAGTCGGCAGAGTCCGCGCCCACGCCCACCTGGAGCACCCGCACCCAGAACCCGCGGTCGGGGTGGCGCGGGTCACGGGGCTCGCGCAGGTCCGTCGCGCGCACGGAGCGCTCGAGGTTCTGCGTGGAGTTTCCCGCTATCACGCAGGGAACCCGCAGCTCGCGCGCAACGGAGAGCGCCTCCCGCGTAACGGGGCACGCGTCGGCGTCTATGTAGAGCCTGGTCATGGGCCTCCCTATAACGACGGGCACTGCCGCCGAGACTCCGACGACAGTGCCCATTCTAGACCTGCATGCGTGGCTGCCTCACGTTCGCATCGCGAAGGTGCCGGCTATCAGCCTTTGAAGCTAGTCGAACTTGCGTGCGTGACGACGGAGCGCGATTCCTGCCGCGCCAAACGCTACGGCAAGGCCAGCCAAAATTCCGGCGCCGGCGAGGTTCGTGCTGTCGGACGTCCTGGGCACCGCGGCCTTTGCGGCCGTTGTTGCCGCAGCCTGCTTCTGGACGGTGGTCGTCTGAACCGTGGCCTTCGGAGTCTCGGGAGTCTTCGGCGTGGTCGGCGGCGTGACGGGAGGTGTGAACGTCGTCGTCTTCACGACCTCGTAGCCTGCCTTCCAGGTTTCCTTCGTAACCCTTTCCGTCTTGGTGACCTTGTACCATGCGTTGTACTTGTAGGTTGGGACCTTGGTGACGCTGCTCACCGTATACTTAGCCGACCACTCGACGGCGGGCTTGTAGTTCTGGACCGTCTTGGTGAAGTACCACTTGAGGATGGGCGTCTGACGGGTCTTGTCGAACGTGTACGAGTACGTGGGCAGCGTGCCCCAGTCCAGGTGGGAGATCTTGTCGGCGGAGCTCACGTGCACCGTGTAGCTGCCATCGGGGTTACTGGTCACCCAGTACTCGCCAGAAGTTTTGTCGCCCGTGGAGAAATACGTGTCGAACCCAGAGAAGAAGATCGGGTCTCCCTTGAGGCTCTTGTCGTTAGCCGCGGCCTGCGCGATTGCGGCAATGGTCTCCTTGTCCACGCTTCCCGGCGTCCAGATGGCATGCCAGTCGGCCTGCTTGATGATGGCAAAGCTGTTGGCTTTGAGCTGATACTCCTCGCTCTGGCAGTCGTACTTGCCGCCCCACGCAACGCTGCCGTTGCTGGTCTTGTTAACGTTCATGACCGTCCAGCCATCTGCCTTGGCGTTGCTCACCTCTTGCTCGAGGCTTGCGTCGCGAGCCGACGCACTGTCGAAGGTGCGGCCATCGACGTGCTCGGTCTTGGTCTGGGTGCCAGCCTCCTTCGAGAACACGTCAAACGTAACCTCATGCAAGGTGCTGGCAGGGTCCTTTGCGGCCTCGGCTGACTTTGCGGCCTCGGCCTTGCTTTCGCTGTCATAGGGGCCATACGTCTGGGTCGTGGCGTCGCCGTTCTTCTCGCCCCTCTTGTCGGAGTTCTCTTTGGACGTCACGGTGCTGTCGACCGTGTAGGTGGTGTCGTTCTGGTACTGCGCAGTCTCCCAGGCAACCCAGTCCTTTGCTTCCTGCTCGCTCTGGAAGCCGTCCTTGTTGCCCGAGGCGACGCTGTCGATTTTCTCCTCAGTCGTTTCGGACTCTACCTCTTCTACGCCGGACTTCACGTCGTACGTGGTGTCGCCGGTGTTCTGGTAGCCGGAGGTGTTGTCCTTGACCCACTTGTCGGCCTCGTCCTTGGTGCCGAACTCCTCGTTCTCTTCCTTTACCGTGGTCGTGGTGGTGGAGTCGACCTTCTCCGGTCCGGTCGTCTTCACCTCGAACGTGGAGGTGGCGTCCTTCTTGTCCGTCTCTGCCCATGTCGCCTTCGCGTTGTCCAGGTACGTCTGGGCGTCGTCCTTTGTGGGGAAGGTCTTCTCGTCCTTCGCGACGGTCTGCGTTGCGGTGTAGGGCGCTGTTGCGCTTGGAGCCTCAGCTGTCGCGGTGGTCGTGGAAGGTTCCGAGGTAGGAGGGGCTGCGGCGGGTTCCTCCGCCAGAGCGGCGGTGGGGGCGGCCAGGGCGACGGCCGTGGTGGCTGTTGCCACGACGCACGAGAGTGCGATCCGACGCGGTGCCTCAGGGGATGCGATGCGCTGCTTGCTCATGACGTCTCCTTTCGCCGAGCGAATACTAGGTAACACAAAAATAACACATAAGCGTTGGCTAATGTGTACCGTTGCCCGGAAGGCAACTACCACGGAATGAGTGGTGGCAATTCGGGTTTATACAAGGAATCCGCCGGCATGAGCGTGCATAGCGGCGGGACGGTGACCGTGCAAGATGACTGAGGTTGCCTGCGGCCGCGTCAATGGCGCGCCTGCGAGGGCGTGCGGGTGCGCTATGCGCCCACGGCGGCGCGGTAGCGGTCCAGGTCCTCCTCCCACGTGGCATACGTGGGGTCGCCCCGGTGGTCGGGCAGCCCGTAGCGCCTGCTCAAGAGAGCGCTCAGCTCGCGCGAGACCTTCGTGGCACCGCTCAGGTTAAGGTGGTCGCCGCGGTCGCGCGTGTCCCAACGCCAGTCGATGTCGACCTTGTGCCGTCCGCGGTTCAGGTCTATGTAGTCGACCCTCATCCTGCGGGACAGCCGCGCGACGCCGTTGTGGCGCGGCGTGCTCCAGTTGACGGTAGAGGGCGTGCTCACCAGCACGGGCGTCGCGCCGTGCGCGCGGCAGTAGTCGACCATCAGGCGCAGGTACTCCTGGTTCTCCCGCGGCACCACGCTCGCCTCGCGCGTGCGCGCCATGTAGTTGACGTTGCGCGCCGGCTTCACCTCGGTGTTGACCACGAAGCCCCTCAGGTACGCGCGCGAGTTGTCCGACTTCGCAAGGTCGTGCGTAAGGATGCGCTTCCAGCGGTCGTGGTACTCGAATATGGGCACGTGGTCCTGCAGGAACCTCAGCGATGGGTCAAGCGTCGAGAAGGACGAGTACACGGAGTTGGTCTCTATCACCACCACGCGCGGCGAGCTCGTGTCGAGGGCCTCGCGCAGCAGCGTGTAGCTGTATGGGAGCCTCTGGCCGTGCGAGGCGATCACGCGGCTGGCAAAGCCGTTCTCGCCCCACATCTCGAGGGGCGAGAACGCGCTGTATGCCTCGCTGTCGCCGATGAACAGCACGTCGAGGCCGCCGTTCTTCTCGCCCGTGGCGTCATGCGCCGTCGCGTCCACCGTGCCCTCCTCGTGCGCGTCGGCCTTGGGCAGCGACGCCCAGGACGTCACGGCCAGAAGGCCGGCAACAACGAGGAAGACGGCCAGCGCCGTGAGGGCAACGCCCAGGCGGGCGCGGAGCCTATGGTTTCTCATGCGTGCCTCCTAGAACTTCGCGTACATGGGCGCGATGGGGATGTAGCTTGCGCCGTACGCGCCAAAGATCACGATTGCCATAAACAGCGCTATGGCCACGGCCCAACGGGCGACGGTGCCGCGCTCGCACAGGGCGCCCAGCACGTTGCGGCCGCGCTCCCGCGCTATGCCTACGGCGAGCACGCCTGCAAGTGCCAGGCAGACCACCAGGTAGTCCGGGCCGTCCAGTCCCACGGCAAATATGGCGCCGCTCGTGAACGCACCGAGCGAGAAGTCCGTCACGATTCTGCGGAACATGGCGAGGCCGGCGGAAAGGCCGTTGGCGCGGAAGAACATCTCGCCCACGAAGACGATGACGAGGGTTCGCACGGTCTGGAACGTGCGGTACGGCGCGGACGTGCGGTCGACGTGCAGGTGCAGCGCCGCCTTTGCGGCGACGGGCTCGACGAGGCCGCCCACCATGATGAGGACGAAGTAGTACATGCCGAAGAACAGGTACTGGCTGCCGGCGCCGTGCCACAGGCCGTTGATGACCCACACGCACAAAAGCGCGACGGAGCTTGCCAGCAGCGGCCCGTAGCGGTTGCCAAACACCTTGCGCGCCCGCTTGGTCAGGCGCTTGCACGGCGCGCTGAGCGAGACGGGGTAGTACACGTAGTCCTTCAGCCACGTGCCCAGCGTGATGTGCCAGCGCTTCCAGAACTCCGACGCGGTGCGCGAGAAGAACGGCTGCCTGAAGTTCTTGGGCAGGCGGACGTTGAAGATCTGGCCGATTCCCAGGGCCACGTCCATCGTGCCCGAGAAGTCGCAGTACAGCTGCAGCGTGTACAGGATGGCCGCGAACGCCGTGACGCCGCCGTCAAACAGGTAGTGGCCGCCAAACACGGGCCGGACAAACGCGTTGAGCCTGTCCGCCACGATGATCTTCTTCGCGAAGCCGTACAGGATGCGGACCATGCCCGCGTACATTGACCTGCGGTCCAGCGGGTCGCCCGCGGTGAGGGACTCCGCTGTCTGGCTGTAGCGGCATATGGGGCCCTCCATGACCTGCGGGAAGAAGCTCAGGTACAGAGCGACGCGGCCAAGGTTGCTATCCGCGCGCACGGACTCGCGATAGACGTCCACCAGGTAGGACACCGCCATGAGCGTGTAGAACGAGATGCCTATGGGGAGGTCGTGCGGCGGCACGCTGACCACGAAGCCGTGGCCGAAGAGCCCAAGCAGGCCGGAGAGCGCCTCGCCAAAGAACCTGACGTACTTGAGCGCGACGAGCATGCCCACGTTGAGAAGAACGCCTGCGCCGAGGATGGCGCGCATGCGGCGCTTCGCGTTGGCGCGGATGGCGCGCTTTCCCGACGTTGCGTTGGCGAGCCGCTCGTCCCTCTGCCTGACCTGGGCGTCGAGTGCGAGGGCAAGGCCGTAGACGGAGACCGTCGAGGCCAGTATGAACACGATGAGCCTGCCGCTGAGGATCCAGAAGAACGCGTAGCTCGCCACGAGGAGCACGACCCAGCGCGCCTTTCTGGGGGCGATGCCGTACGCGGCCACCACGAGGGGCAGAAACACCGCGAAGAACAGGATGGAAAAATAGGAAGTCATACTATCCCCTGGGTTGGGACCTACAGAGAGCGCCCCCGGCGACACGAGTGCGAGGGTCGACGGGGGCGTCTTGGTGCGTATGGTGGACTAGTCGAGCTCCTCCTCGCGCAGACGCCTGACCAGCATCTCCATCGCCTCGACGGAGTTGAAGTTGTCGGCGACGATCTCGACGGGCGGCACCTCGATGTCGTACTCGTCCTCGAGCTCGGCCACGAGCGCGACCATGGTGAGCGAGTCGATGACGCGGTCGTCGATCAGCGTGGTGGAGCCCTCGAAGTCGCAGCCGGGCTTGAGCTCCTGAAGGATTTCGGTAACGGTCCTCATGTTCTTCTCCTTTGCGTTGTCTGCACGTTGCGTACGTGGTCGTGCGGTATGTCGTGACGCTCTGTCAGAGCGGGCGAACGCTGTTGAGGGGTGCGGTCTCGATGCGGTCGCGCAGGAGTGCGAGCCTGCCCGCGCGGTCGCGCCAGACGATGGCGGGGAGGTCGCGGCTCAGGAAGAGCGACATGCCCTCCGTCATGCAGTAGGCGCCCGCCTTGTCGAACGCGACGAGGTCGCCCACCGCGAGGTCTCCCAGGGGCATCTGCTTCACGAGGATGTCGTTCGTGGTGCAGAGCGAGCCGCAGACCGTCCAGCGGAGGCTGGCGTCGCCGTGGGGGAGAAGCGCGCGGCACGGTGGCTGCTTCATGGCCATGGCATGGCCGTAGTACGTGATCTGGTGCATGCCGCCGTCGACGATGGCGACGTTCTGGCCGTCGATCTGCTTCGCGTCCACCACGCGCGTGACGTAGGTGCCGCACGTCGCGGCGATGCGGCGGCCGAGCTCGATGGTGACCTGGCCGTCGAAGGACGCGTCGGCGAGCGCGCGGGAGAGCGCGAGCGCAGGCACGAGCTCCGTCTGGCGGACGGCCTCAGGGTCGCGCTCGAAGTACTCGACGGGAAGGCCCGCGCCGTACTCCATCTCGGCGAGGGGGCTGCCGTAGGCGCGGCCGACCTCCGCCACGAACCTGTCGAGCTTTGCGACCTCGCGCGCGATGCGCTTGGGCGAGGTCTTCTGGGTGCCGGTGAAGTACTGGATGCCGCGGATGGTGACGTGCGGGTCGCCTGCGCATGCGGCCGCGAGCTCGAGGATCGTGCTCGCGTCCATGCCGAACTGGCTGCCGTTGCTGAGGCGAAGCAGCAGGTCTATGTGCGTGCGCGCCTCGTGCGCCAGTCCGGAGAGCATTTCGAACTGGAGCCTTGACTCGCAGGTGAAGTGGCCGATGCCCGCGCCGCCCGCGATGAGCTCGCGCATGAGGGCGGGGTCCTTCGCGACGCCCGAGACGACGACCTGACTTGGGTCGACGCCCGCGGCCTGGCAGATGCGCGCTTCTCCCGTGGAGCAGGCCTCGAGCCTGTCGACGAGCTTCGAGACGGGACCCACCACGAATGGGTTCGCCTTCATGGCGAAGCAGATGTTGGTATGAGGGGGCAGGACCTCGCGGATGCGGCTGACCTGGTCTGCCAGCTCGCGCTCGTCGAAGACGTAGAACGGCGTCTGGCAGAACTCGCCCACGCGCCTGAGTTTCTCTGCGTTCATGCCGGCTCACCTTCCTTCCTTGGACTTGGTGGGGAAGTACGTCCTGAGCAGCTCTGCCCGGTCGACCTTCCCGTTCTTGTTGAGGGGCATGGAATCCACCCTGGTGATGCTGGAGGGACTCATGCTTGTGGGGAGCGTGTCCGCCACGAGGCGCGGCAGCGCGGCCTCCTCCGCGGTGCCCTCGAAGAACACGCGCAGGCGCTGGCGCCGTGCGTCGAAGGCGCAGCGGCACCTCTGAACGCCGGGGAGGTTCTCGAAGGCCTTGTCGACCTCCTCGAGCTCGATGCGATGGCCCATGTACTTGATCTGGTTGTCACGGCGCCCACGGAAGACGAGGTCTCCGGAATCGAGCAGCTCCGCGAGGTCGCCGGTACGGTACACGCGGTCGTGGTACATGCTGTTGAGCGGGTTCTGCACGAAGGAGCGCGCGGTGGTCTCGGGGTTGCCCACGTAGCCGAGGGCGACGGACGGGCCGCGCACGACGAGCTCTCCCAGCTTGCCCGGCTCCGTCACCAGACGACTCGCCTCATCGAGGAGAAGGACCTCGCAATGGCCGAAGCTCCTTCCCAGGGGAAGGCCCTGCGGGTATGCGGCCGTGCGGTCGACCACGTGGTACAGGCAGTTGCAGGTGATCTCCGTGGGGCCGTACAGGTTGACGAAGCGGGTGTCGGGCAGGCACCTGAGCCAGGCGTCCAGGTGCTTTCTGGGGATGACCTCGCCGCTGAAGAGGACCTGCCTCACGCTTTGGAGCCTGCCGGGCGAAAGCACGTGGTACGCGCTGGCGATGCAGAGGGCTGCCACGGCCCAGACCATGACGGTGACCTGGTTCTTCTCGAGGTAGTCGACGAGGGCCTGCGGCTGCATGAACAGCTCGCGCGGGACGAGCACGAGGGTGGCTCCCACGGCGAGCGACCCGTACACGTCCTTCACGGAGATGTCGAAGTCGAACGGAGCCTGGTTCGCGAAGCGGTCCTCGCTGGTGAAGCCGAAGGTGCGGACGAACTCGTCCACGAAGCTCGCGATGGCGCCGTGGCTGACGGCAACGCCCTTTGGTGTGCCGGTGGAGCCGGAGGTGAACATGACGTACGCCGGGTCGCACGAGAGCACGCGGGAGCGGGCCGCCTCGAGCGCGCTCGTGTCCACCGGGTGGCGGAGCAGCTCCTCTGCCACGAGGACCTCGCGCTCCGGAAGGGCCTGGCGCACGGCGTCCGCGTTCTTCTCGCCCGCGACGACGAGGGCGTCCCCGAGGGTTGCGGCCATGTGCTGGAGCCTGTGAGCGGGCGCGTCGGTGTCGACGGGTACGTAGAACGCGCCGGCCTGCAGGGTGCCGAGCATGCAGGCAAGTGCGAGTTCGCTCTTGCGCAGCATGATGATGACGGACGACCCGGACGCGCCGCGGCTTGCGAGCGCGGTGCCGATGCGCTGGGTATCTTCCAGCAGCCTTGCGTATGTATAGGTGCCGGACTCGTCCACGACGGCCGTTGCGTTGGGGTCGCGTCTGGTGGAGTCCTCGAGGTAGGTGAGGACGTTCGTTCTTGAGAGCATGGGTGCCTTTCGTCTTGCTGACGTTGGAACCCATGCTACGGGGGCAACCTTTTGCCTACCTAAATGCTGCCTAAAGGAACCTTTAGTCTTTCTGCGCGGGAGGGAGGGTCATGAGGACCTCCGTGGAGTACGGGGCTTCCGGACGCTCCGCGAACGATATCGTGCCGCCTTGCACCTGCATGCACGTGCTGGCGATGGCAAGGCCTAGCCCCGTGCCCTTGCCGGCGGAGCGCGCCGTGTTGCTGGTGACGAACGGCTCGAACGCGTGCGCGCGGATGTCCTTGGGCACACCCTGCCCGTCATCCGCGACGGAGACGAGGGCGCCGTCGCGCGTGGGCGCGCACGCGACGCGGATGGTCACGCCGCGCGGGTTGTGCTTGTAGGCGTTGTCTATCACGTTACTGACGGCGCGCCTGAGGAGCTCGACGTCCGCGCGGGCGCGTATGGGCCGCTCCGGCAGCTCGACCACGAGCGTACCACCCGCCTGCTCGATGTCGGGCTGTTTGTCGATGAGCATGAGGCGCAGGTCCTCGCACAGGTCGCGGTTTTCGGTCGTCGCCTGGTATGAGGGGTGGTCGGTCTTAGCAAAAAACTGCAGCGAGTCTATGAGCTCGCACGCAAGGTCGGCCTTTGCGGCAATGGCGTGCAGGTACTTCTCGGCGCTTGCCTGCGGAACGCAGCCGTCCTCGAACGCCTGGGCGTAGCCGCGGATGACCGAAAGCGGCGTCTTCAGGTCGTGCGAGACATCTGCGATCATGCGGCTCTTGTCGTCCTGCGCCTGGTCAAGCTCTTTCATGAGCCCGAGGAAGTCCTCGTAGGTGTGTCTGAGCTCCACGGGCATGGCGGATGGGTCCGGCGCGTTGCCGCCGCTGCGGCGCGCGTCTATGGCGCGGTCGAGCGGGCGGGTGGACTTGCGAACGACCTGCGCGAGGACGGCGATCGCCAGGACCGTGAGCGCGACGGCGATGGGCACCGCCGCGATGCGGTAGGTGTTCGAGCGGTCGACAGCGGCCCTGAAGTCCTTGCCGGACTCCGTGGGCGAAAGCAGCACAAGGATGCGCCGCTGGCCCTTCTCGTTCTTGTAGCTGTGCTTCGCGATCATCATGCGGCGGCTGTACACGCCTTGGAGCAGGGACATCTCGCGCTTGGTCAGGCGGGTCTTGTCGCCAAAGAGGTCGCCGCCCACGATGGTGCCGTCCGAGAGGTACGTGCAGGTGGACTTGACGCTGATGGCGTAACCGTCCGGGGTAGGCTCGGGCTTGCAGAGGTTGATTTCGTGCACGGTCCTGCCCTGCGCGTCCGTGCGGTCGAGCATCACGTACATGGAGCCGTCGTCCTCGTCGCCCGCGATGAGCGGGAGCTCCTTTGCGGTGATTTTCTGGGCGACCTTCTGGCTGGTCGAGAAGAGTAGCTTTCCTTCCCCGTCGAACACCAGAAGCGCGCTGGGGTGCGAGACCTGCGACCCCATCTGCTGGAAGTCGTCCGTCTGCATCATGGTGGAACCGTCGTCGAACATCTCTATGTATGGCGAGGTGCGCTTGAGCACCTCGTTCGCGAGCTGGTTCGTGACGTGCAGGAGTCCCGCCATCGCGAGTATGTAGGCCAGCACGATGAGCAGGCACCTTACGGTGAGGCTCGTTGTCGCGTTGCGAAGCGCGCTGCGCAGGCGGGCGCTTGTGGTGCGCTTGACGCCCTTCTCGCTACTCGTCAAAGCGGTACCCCAATCCGCGTACGGTCTTGATGTGGGCCGGCTTGCCCGGGTCGTCCTCGATCTTGGAGCGGATGTTCGAGACGTGCATCATGATGCTTTCCGCCCCGCCGTAGGAGCTGCCGCTTATGGCCTCGTACAGCTGCGCCTTCGTGAACACGTGCCCGGGTGCGGACATCATCTTGTGAAGGATCTTCAGCTCGGACGCCGTGAGCGGCATCACGTTGCCGCGCTTGCGGAGCACAAGGGTGTCGAGGTCAAGCTCGAGGTCGCCGGCGGAAAGGACGTTCTTCTCGCCCGTGGCGGCGCCTTCGTCCCCGTCGCGCGGCGCGGTCTTGCCCTGGTGGTAGCGGCGCAGCGCCGCACGCACGTATGCGAGGACCTCCGTAGGGTCGAACGGCTTGGTTACGTAGCCGTCCGCGCCCAGGTCGAGGCCGAGCACCTTGTCCGAGGGCTGGTTGCGCGCGGACACGATGATGATGGGGATGTCCGTGAAGGCGCGAGCCTCCTTGATGAAGTCGAAGCCGTTCATGGAGGGCATCATGAGGTCCACGAGCGCCAGCGACGCGTCGCTCTCGTGCAGGACGTCGAGGCCGTGCTTCCCGTCGCCCGCGGAGAGGAAGCGGTAGCCGCTGCTCTCCAGGTAGAGGCGGAGTATCTCCACGATGTCCGGGTCGTCCTCGACGACAAGGATTGTGTCCTTCGGTTCCTGCCCGCCTGCGGCAGCGTCTGGTGCTTGCATCTTGGCCTCTGTTTCCGGCGCCTGGTCGATGCTGCAATCGTGAGCGATTGGCGCGTCGGATGCAAGGGGCATGCAGCGAGTTCGCGACGCGCGTGCAAAGAGGCGGTCGGGACGCCCCAAAGCCCAAGGCGTCCCGACCGAACAAGTTTGGCCTGTATGGTTTTGCTGCAGCTAGCGGAGCTTGATCTTCTCCACGTCCTTGCGACTGGTCTCGCGGTAGATGGAGAACTTGTGGCCAATCACCTGGACCACCGTGGCGCCCGTGAGCTCTGTCAAGGCGTCTGCCGCCTCGCGCGTATCGAGGCCGGATGTTCCCTGGACGGTGCACTTCACGAGCTCGTGCGCCTCGAGGTCCTCCTCGGTCGAGGTCACGACGGCCTCCACGCCCGCCTTGCCGATGGAGACGGTTGGCTTGAGTTGGTTGCACATGCTTCGCAGCTGGCGTATCTGGCTGCCGGTGAGCTTCATCTGAGTCTCGCTTTCCTCGCGTGGGCTGACGTCTTGCGCGAGCGCATCCCTTGGGCAGCCACGCATTGACTGTGACCCAGAAACGATAGCGCATAAAGCCGGGACCTGCTAAAACTCCGCAACATTGCCAAGAGGCTCCACGTTTGGACTCAATGTTTGGACCCGGCTCGCGTTTGGGACGAGGAGAGACTCCGGCGACGCCTTCGGGTGTCGGCTGAATCCGCGTTGAACCCTATCCCAGCTGCCTGGTCCGGGCGCGTCCGAGCGTAATGCCAACAAGCAGTACGGCTATGCCAAACAGCATGCAGACGCCGACGCATCCCACGAGCGGCAGTACGCTCGAGGCGGAAACGCCCCTCATGGCCGACGCACCCTCGATGGCGCGGTACGCCCAGTAGAACGGTGTGAAGTGGGCGACGGCCACAAGTGCGTCCGGTAGCAGGGACAGGCTCGTCCAGGCTCCGCCGAGGAACGAGAGTGCCATGCCAAAGATGTTCGCAACGGCATTTGCGGCATTCTCCGAGAAACCCAGCTGGCCAACGAGGAATCCCACGCTCGCCGACACCAGGGAGTAGGCGAGAAGTGCCAGCCCCACGATTCCGAGCTGTGCGGGGGACTGCGTGATTGCGCTGCGTCCAAGGATGGCCGTCTGGAGTCCGAAGTTCCATGCCCAGGCAACGAGGGCTATGCAGACGCACGCGGCCACAAGGGCCATGTTGCGCTCCCTCGGCGATTGCGGGGAGGCGACCCTACGTCCGTGTAGCGCCTTCGCGTTGAGGGTTTTCATCAGAAGGGCAATACAGACGGTGACGCTCGCGAAGATGGGATACGAGGAGAAGAGCGCGGAGTTCAGGAGAGAGTCGGGTAGCGGCGTCGCGCGCTGTCCGATGGTCGAGACGCCAATGCTCTTGCCCCATGACTCGTCGGTCGCATGAACCACGTCCGACTGGCTTCCTCCGAGCGATGCCGAGCCGAAGAGTCCCTGGGCGTAGCTCCTGACTTCCTGATCTACGAGAAAGCCCTCGCCGGAGCGATATGACACGGAAGCTTCCAGAGCGGGGGCGGTGCCCTCGTTGACGGCCGCAACCATGAGGTCGTGCCCCCAACCCTTCGGGATGACGAGGAGGTATGAGACCGTGTCCTGGGCGAGCGCGTCTTGGACTGACTTCTTGTTATCCGCAAGGGGGACCACGGTGTTGCCCTTTGTCACGTGGGCGGAGAGCGCTCGAGAGAGCCTCGAGTCATCGTGGTCGATTATGGCGACCCTCGACGAGGTCGCGGTGAAGTGCTGGCTCGAGCCCGATGCTGTCGAAAGCCCGATTGCGATTCCCGTTATCGAGATGATGACGAGGTAGATGACGATGTATATGCGATGGGCGAGGAGAATCTTCATGTATGTCTTAAAGGTGGGCATGGGACACCTTCCTCATGCGTATGCCTGCGAGGGCAAGTGCGACTAGGGTCATGAGCAGCAGCGTGAGGCAGCACCGTGCAAAGGAGCCGTAGGTGTCGTAATAGAGGAGCGAGTAGAAGCAGTGAGATATCTGCCAGAGGGGGTTTGCATGGGCGAGCACCGGAGCGGAGGTCTCCAATGCATAGGCGATTTCCTGGGCGCTTGGACCATAAAGGCCCGTGAAGAGCGAGAGCAGGCAGGTTATCCCCGAGACCATTCCTGCCTGCATGTGGGGAATCGTTCCGAGGAGGGACCCCATCGCACAGCTCGCCAGAGACGAAACCGCCACCGCAAGGACGAGCGGTGCCGCCCCGCTTCCAAAGTCTATGTGGGCGACCGTTGCCATGAACAGCAGCGCGGCCAGCATGCAGGCAAACTGGCAGATCCACGCGCCAAAGAGGGCACCGACGAGCATGCGCCATCGCGGCGTGGACGAAAGAGTCTGACGTGCGCCGACGGCGCTTGCGGTGGGCAGGAGCTTCTGCGTGGTGAGCGCAGCGGACATGGCTCCCATTCCTGCGGTCATGGCGAGGAGGGCGAAGTAGAAGGAGGCGTTGCTGTCAGGTGCGTTCTTCGTGGCGGAGAAGTGCTTGATTTGCACGGAATTGCCCAGATAGGCGGCCTGCACCGCTCCCTTCGCTGCGAGTTCGGGGTTTTTCGTTGAGCCGGATGCGATTGCGTCGGACGTTCGGACGTACGAGTTGATTGCTGCGGAGAGGACGGTCGCGGGACGCGATCCCTTAGCGGCTATGCTTGCCTGGCTCACGTGCAGCGCGGGCGTCCCGTCCGAACCGACGGTGAGGTAGGAGTCTATGGCTCCGTCTGCGACGGCGTTGCGCGCGTCCTTCTCGCTTGCGTAGTATTTAAGGGTGCAGATGCGGCTTTTCTTGGGAGCCCCGGCCAGTGAGGCGAGCATGTCATCCAGTCCTTTGACGGACTCGTAACGGGCATTCCTGACGACGCCGAGCCTCGATTCGACGAGGGAGTATGCATCGTTGAGTCCCGAGAACATCGCCATGAAGATGCTGGTCATGATGAGGGGAAACGCGAGCGTCCATACGAGAAGGGACTTGTCTCGCACGAGCGCGAGCACGCTTGTCCTGATGCTTGCGAGCATGGCGCCTCCTAGGACTCATCGCGGAGCTCTCGCCCCGTGATTTCGAGGAAGACGTCGTTGAGCGTGGGCGGCTCGGAAAGGACGCGGCCATAGTCGACGTGTTCCCGTGCGAGTGTGCCCAGGACCTCCGAGAGGTTGTGTGCGCCATTTGAGCACTGCACGTGCAGCATGCCCTCTGTAAACTCCACGGATCGAACGTGCGGGAGCATGCGCACCGACTCGACGGCCGCTTCGGAGACGGCCCCGGTCTCGACGGAGATCCTCTCGCCGGTGCCGATTAGTGCCTTGAGCTCGTCGGGCGTACCGCTTGCAACCGAGCGCCCGTGGTCCATGATGAGCACGCGCCTGCACAGACGCTCTACCTCCTCCATGTAGTGGGAGGTGTAGATGATGGTGGTCCCTTCCCTGTTGAGTCGCTCGATGCCGTCGAGGATGGAGTTGCGGCTCTGGGGGTCGACCGCCACCGTCGGCTCGTCCATGATGATGAGCGACGGCTGGTGCGCGATGCCGCAGGCGATGTTCAGCCTGCGCAAAAGTCCGCCCGAAAGCTTTTTTGGACGGAAGCCCTGGAACTTCTGTAGCCCCACGAACTCGATTGCACGGTCGACAAGCTCACGCCTGCGGCTGGACTGCGGGACGTAGAGGGCGCAGAAGCTGTCGACGTTCTCCCTGACGGTGAGCTCGTCGAAGACGGCGACCTCTTGGGGCACGATTCCGATCTTGCGCTTGATGTCGTAGCTGTCCGGCCGCATGGGCTCGCCGAACACCTTGATTTGGCCGTGATCGTAGTCGAGCAGCTGCAGCAGGCAGTTTATCGTGGTCGTCTTTCCGGATCCGTTTGGGCCGACAAGACCAAAGATCTCTCCTCGCGCGATGTCCAGCGAGAGGTGGTCCACAGCAACGACCTCGCCATAGCGCTTGACGAGGTTGCTGATGCTGACGACGGTCTCTGACGAGGGAGGGGTGATGGACTCTGCCGCCTGTGGATTTGGCATCGTCGTCCTTTCTCTTGATGGGAGCGCGAGCTTTCACCCCAGATTCTTGCACCTGCCTTGCGGGTGCGGTAGTGACTTGTGTAACCGATTGGTCTGTCGGGCATGACGAATGTCACGACCTCGTCCTGGGCGTCCGTTGCGCCCCTATACTTGCTTCATGGAGAGAATGACTGACAAGATTCTGGTGCTTGGGTCCTGCCTGGCTTTGGCGGCGTCGATGCGGGGTGATCTCGCGGCAAGCGTGGTTGCGATGCTGATTGCCGTTTGCGCAAGCGCCGCCTTCGAGGTGGTGGGGGATGGGCGTCGGAAGGCGGCCTTGGCCCTTGTGCTCGCCCCTCTCGTCCTGTGCGCGCTGGCGCCGGCCGCCTGCGCCGTTGTTCCGCTTTCAAGCTACGACGCCGCAAGGCTCAAAAATCGCTGGCTGGCCCTGGTGCCACCTGCATTCGTGGCATGCCTGGGACCAGCTTGTGGGCTTGGTATGGTTATGGTGTGCCAGCTTGTGGTAGCCACGCTCTTCTCGCTCGCGCTTTCCGTGAGGACGACGCGCGTGCTGGAGGGGCAGTCCCGGCTGCATCGCCTGCAGGACGACCTCAATGACAGGCTCATCGCCTTGGGCGAGAAGAACGCAGAGCTTGTTGATGCGCGCGAGTACGAGACGCATGCGGCGGCGCTCTCCGAGCGCACGAGGATTGCGAGGGAGATTCATGACTCCGTGGGACACCTGCTCACGAGGCTCGTCTTGCAGGTAGAGGCTCTCAAGGTTGTTCACAGGGACGAAGCCGAGGTTGTCGAGGACCTTGATGAGGTTCTGGGCGGGCTGAACGATGCGCTCTCGTCCATGCGCAGGAGCGTGCACGCCCTGGAGGACTCCGGTGTTGACTTGGGCTGCGAACTGAACAGGCTCTCGTCGGAATGCGGCATTCAGAACGTGACGGTGGCATGCAGCTTGGACGTCGCTCCTCCGGTCCCGGTAAGCAAGTGCTTTCTGTCGGTCGCCAGGGAGGCGCTCACGAATGCGGCCCGCCATGCACATGCGTCCGATGCCCATGTGGCGGTTACCTGCCTTCCGGGGCTCTGGCAGCTCCGCATCACGAACGACGGCACTATGCCACCCCAGGGGGTTGATCTTGAGCTGCGCGGCATGGGGCTGAGGTCGATGCGTGCGCGCGTGCTTGAGATGGGTGGCGTGTTCTCTGCCCGGGTCGACGGCGGGCGGGGGAGCGAGAGGTTCGTCGTGTTCGCATCGGTTCCGAGGGAGATGGACGAAGGGACTCGCCAATGAGGGTAATCGTGGTGGACGACGACAAGATCGTGGTCAGGTCCCTGGCAACGATACTGGACGCAGAGCCTGACGTCGATGTTGTGGGTACGGGTACGAGCGGGCACGAGGCCGTGTCTCTCTTCACGCGCGTCGAGCCGGACGTCGTGCTCATGGATATCCAGATGACTGACGGAGACGGCTTGACTGCGGCGGAGGAAATCCTTGGCATGGTGCCAGCGGCACGCATCGTGTTCCTGACGACGTTTTCCGATGACGAGTACATCGTCCGTGCGCTTAGGCTCGGGGCGCGAGGCTACCTCATCAAGCAGGACGTTTCCACGATTGCGCCCGCGTTGAGGTCCGTCATGAGCGGCCAGTGCGTGCTGGAGGGAGAGGTCCTTGCACGTGCCGCGGAGCTTTCCATAGGCACGAACGCGAGGGGAGGGAATGCGTCGCCGTCGGCCCGGGATGAGAGTGCGCTCAAGGGGCTTTCTGCGCGGGAGGTAGACGTGGTCCGCGCGATTGCGGATGGCATGACAAACGCGGAAGTCGCCGCGACGCTCTTCATGAGCGAGGGGACGGTGCGCAACCACATATCTTCGATTCTGGCAAAGCTCGGACTGAGGAACAGGACCCAAATCGCCGTCTTCTACCTAAGGAAGTGCATGTAATCACGTCATGTTTGCATGACGGGAGCGCCATCGGAGGGCACCGGGGAAACGAAACGTTTACATCTTCACCCTTGCGTCCGCGTACGCGCTTGGCCTATAGTGCAGCGCAACGGATGCGAAGCCGCATATGCGACAAGAGACATCGAAGGGAGGGTCACCATGGGCAACGCGAATGCGGTCATGAACAACTGGTGGTGGCACAACTCTCTTTCGAACGGTCGATCGTGAGTCTCTCGCGCCATACACCTGCGCAGACTGAAGGGCTCCGGTTTCGATCGGGGCCCTTTTTCTTTTGCGGGCAAGTACGAACCAGCACGTTCCAGGAGGAAGAATGAAGTCCAAGATTCCCTTCACGCGTCGATGGCAAGGTTAGCGAGAGCGCGTTCTAAACATCAATTACGAAATCGCATGACAGAGAGACAGCGCCTTCCCACAAGGCGACGCAAAGGAGAAAATCATGGCTACCGCATTCAACACCCAGCAGGCCCGCACCGTCAACACCGTCGACCACGGCAAGCTCGACGTCCGGGCGCTCGTTCTTCTCGCCGTCCTCCTGGCGGCGGGATTCATCCTCAACTTCACTGTAGGCAAGGCGATTTCGAGCCTTTCTGGCGGCGTCATCAGCCCCGAGTTCATCATCTCGGCGTTCTGCCTCACTATCCTGGTCGTCCGTCCGAACGTTCCCCAGGCCCTCGTAATCGGCCTCATCTCCGCCGCCGTCATCCAGATCACCACCACCTCACCGTTCATCGACTTCGCGGCGGAGGGCATTGCCGCGATGCTCATGGCCGTCATCGTGAACGCCGGCATGCGCGGCGGTGCGAAGAAGTTCGTTCCCGCCATCGGCACCTTCGTCACCACGGTCGTGAGCGGATGCATCTTCATGGTCATCAAGATGGCGATGCTCGGCGTCGTGGCCCAGCTCGCGGCGGCAATGCTTCCCGTCGTCTTCGCGACTGGCGTCTTCAACGCGATTCTGGTCCAGGCGCTCTACATCCCCATCTGCAAGGCCCTGAAGGTCAGCGAGTAGGTACCGCGCACGCAAGCCTTACAGCCAGAGCAAGCACCCGCGATCCAGAAGGGAACCCACCATGTCTGATCAGAACGCATCCGTAGCCCGCACTGTCAGCTCCAAGGGGCAGTCCCACGGCGCAGACATCTCCTCGCTCATCCTTCTTGCCGTGCTGCTTGCGGCCGGCTTCATCCTCAACATGACCGTCGGCAACGCCCTTGCCATCGTTGGAATCAAGCCTCAGTTTATCATCGCGTCGTATGCGCTGGCGATTCTGCTCTCCAACGCCGGCTTTGGCCAGGCGGCCGTGTTCGGCCTCTTGTCCGCTGCCGTCATCCAGTTCACCACCTCCATCCCGGGACTGAACTTCGTGACCGAGCTCGTGGCTGCGCTGGTGATGGCGGCCCTCGTCAGGCGCCCCATCAGGGTTGGCGGGCGCGACGTCACCCCGCTCGTGGCGGCGTTTGCGACCACGCTCGTGTCTGGCGCGCTCTTCGCCGTTGCGGGAACACTCATCATGGGCGCGGCCCTGGGCACCGTCGTCGTGAAGGTTCCCATCGTGCTTGGAACCGCCGTCTTCAACGCGGTCGTGGTCCAGGCGCTCTACGTACCCCTGAGCAAGGTCGCCAAGAGGTAGCAAAAGGTTGGGGCCCGCGTGGGTTTGCAGTCCGGCTGCACCGCGCGGGCCTCGCGCGTGGTAGGGTTGTGGCCGCCCGTGGGGCGGCCGTCGCAGGTAAAAGACGTAACCGCGCCAAAAGGCGCGTGGGAGAGGTAACCGGTCTACATGCAAGAGAGCGAGTCCATCATCGAGATGTCCCACGTCACGTTTCGCTACGGCGGGACCGCGGCGGAGGGGGAGAAAAGCCCCGCCGCTCTGCGCGACGTGTCGCTTCGCATAGGCGAGGGCGAGTTCGTGGGGGTCATCGGCCCCTCCGGCGCGGGCAAGTCAACGCTGGCCTCCGTGCTGTCCGGTGCGATACCGCATCACTTTCGCGGAGAGCTCTTCGGTTCCACGCTGGTGGACGGCCGTGACACCTGCGACGTCACCCTGACGGGCATCTCGCAGGTGGTCGGCAGCGTCCTGCAGGACATCGACGCGCAGATGGTCGCGTCCGTGGTCGAAGACGAGCTGCTCTTCGGGCTCGAGAACTTTGGCGTCCCGCACGACCAGATCGAGGACCGCATCGCGCGGACGCTCGACACGGTGGGGATTGCAAATCTGCGGGACCGCGAGATAGCGACGCTCTCTGGCGGCCAGAAGCAGAAAGTGGCCATTGCCGCCATTCTCGCCATGCGCCCACGCGTTCTCGTGCTCGACGAGCCGACGGCGGCGCTCGACCCGGCGTCCTCTGCCCTCGTGTTCGACACGCTGCGCAAGGTGCGCGAGGAGGGCGTCACCGTCGTGGTGATAGAGCAGAAGGTGGCGCTGCTTTCCGAGTACTGCGACCGCATTCTGGTGATGGGTGAGGGCTCGCTCGTGCTGGACGGCACGCCGCGCGAGGTGTTCGCGCACGCGGACGAGCTCCGGCGCATAGGCGTCGACAGCCCGCGCGTCGCGCGCGTGTACAACTCGCTCGCGCGCGACGGGCTGGTGCGCGGCGCGACGCCGTGCCTCACGGTGCCGGAGGCGGCGGGTCTCATCGGCGGCCTGGTGGGTTCTGCGGCACACGGCTCCGCACGCGCCGCGGACGACGCGCGTGACGCGGCGTTCCGCATAGGCTCCAAGCACGTTGCCGCGCCGCGCCCCCATGCCGTGGACGCCAGCCCCGTCGTGAGCCTCAAGGATGTCAGCTTCGCCTATCCCGGCGGCACGGCGTCCGTGGACCACCTTGACATGCGGGTCTATCCCGGAGAGGTCGTGGGAATCGTCGGCCAGAACGGCGCCGGCAAGACCACGCTTACCAAGCTCCTGAACGGCCTTTTGCGTCCGGCGTCCGGCACGGTGCGCATGGCGGGGCTCGACACGCGCGAGGTCCCCACCAGCGCGATTGCCGCCCACTGCGCCACGCTGTTCCAGAACCCCGACTACCAGCTGTGCAAGGACACCGTTCTGGACGAGGTCGCGTTTGGCCTCACGCTGCAGGGCGTGGGCGAGAAGGACGCGCGCGAGCGGGCCGCGGCCGTCATCGCGCGCTTCGGCCTCCCCTCGGACGAGGCGCCGTTCTCGCTCTCGCGAGGCCAGCGCCAGATGGTCGCGCTCGCGTCCGTCGTGGTCACGGAGCCGGAGGTCGTGCTTCTGGACGAGCCTACGAGTGGCCTGGACTATCGCGAGTGCATGACCGTGATGGATACGGTGAGCAAAATGGCCGAGCGCGGCTGCGCCGTGATCATGGTCTGCCACGACATGGAGGTCGTGAGCGACTTCGCGGAGCGCATCGTGGTGATGGCGGACGGGCGCATCCTGGATCGGGGAGGCACGCAGCAGATGTTTGGCGATCAGGACCTCATGCGCAGGGCAAGCGTGAGGGCGCCCCAGGTGATCGAGCTCTCGCAGGTGCTCGCACGCACGACGTCGCCTGAGTTTGCGGGTATCAGCCAGGTTTCCGGCATCGTGGACCTGACGGAGGAGATGGTACGCCGTGGTTAACGTGATCGACTATGTCCCGGGAAGCACCGTGCTGCACCGGCTGAACCCGGTCACGAAGCTGGGCATCGCCGCGGCGATCATCATCGCCACGTTCACGGCGGACACCTACCCCATGCTCCTTGCTCTTCTCGCCCTGACCTTTGCGCTGGGGCTGTACGCGCGCGCCGCATCGAAGCTCGTGAGCCTGCTGAAGCTCCTGGTGCCCATTGCCGTGATCATGCTGGTGCTGCAGACGGCGTTCATGCGCCAGGGGACGCCCGTGGTGCTGTGGATGACGAACGAGGGCCTGGTCACGGGCAGCAAGGCCAGCCTGAGGCTTTTGGGCGTGGCGCTGCCGCTCGTGCTGATGCTGAGCGTCACCAAGCTGAACGACCTCGCGAACGCCTGCGTGGAGGTGCTGCACGTGCCGTACCGCTACGCGTTCACGTTCACGACGGCGCTGCGCTTCGTGCCCGTCTTCGGCCAGCAGATGAACGCGATCATGGAGGCCCAGTGCGCGCGCGGCGTGGAGTACGACACGAAGAACCCCATCCGCAAGCTCACCCTGATGCTGCCGCTGTGCGTGCCGCTTCTGGTGGGTTCCGTGGGCAAGACGGACGCGACCGCCCTCGCGGCGGAGCAGCGCGGGTTCTACCTGCGCACGCGCGACAGCAGCTACAAGCGCTACCCCTTGCGCGCACTGGACGTGGCCATGCTGGCGTGCTGCGTCGCTCTGGTGGGCCTGGGCATCGCGCTGTAGCGCGCTATGCCTAGCCCCTATTGGCGTGGAGGAACTCTATGTAGTCGTTTCCCCAGGCTTCAATGGCGTCCAGAACGCCCCTGAACTTTAGGCCGATGCCCGTCAGCTCATACTCCACGCGCAGCGGCCCGTCTGCGTGCACGATTCGGCGCACCAGGCCCTCGTGCTCCAGGTTCTTGAGCTGCTTCGACAGCGTCCCCTGTGCCACGTCCATGCGGCGGAGCAGCTCGTTGAAGCGCAGCGGGCCCTCCGCCAGGTGATGCAGTATGAGGATCGCCAACTTGCCCTGCAGTACCGACTGCGACGTGACGAAGGGGCAGACCCCAAAGAGGTCCGCTCCTCCGTCATGGGCGACCCTTTGTGCCGCCTGAGTGTCCATGTGTCCTCCCGCTACGCGATGAACTCCAGGAACGCGTCCGCCTGTGCGGCGAGCGCGGCCTCGTCTTCGGCGGAAAGCGCCAGCTTGCCGGTGGTCCAGGACTCGCCGGAAAGCGCGACGCCCGTCTCGCCCTCACGCATGACGCTTGCGCCCACAAACTCCAGAAGCGAGTCAAGCGCGGCGCGCATCTCGGCGGTGGCGGTGCGTCCGCCGGCGCCGCTGACGGTCGCCTTCATGCCGTTCGTGGCGGCGGAGTCGCGACCCTTGCTGGGAAGCGGGCGGCTGAGCCAGTCCACCAGGTTCTTAACGTGGCCGGGGAACGATGCGTTGTACTGCGGTGACACAAACCACACGCCGTCTGTCTCGCGCACGGCCTCGCGCACGGCCGCAACGGCGGCGGGCTCGGGGTTCTCTAGGTCCTGGTTCATGAGGGACAGCTGGGAGTAGTCGAGTACGCTCACGTTGGCGCGCCCGTCCAGAAGCTTCCTCACGTGGTCCGCAAGCTGCACGTTGAAGCCGTCCTTGCGAAGGGTTCCCACCACGATCAAAACGTTCCTGTTGTCAGCCATGTTCTTCTCCTTACGTTTCCCTGCACCTCTCTGCGTTGCTCTTGCACTCGTACTTGGTCTTGCGCGTGCCTGCGTTGTCTTTTACTTACCCAGCCCGAACGCGTAGCTCGTCATCGAGATGGAGCCAAGGTTACGGACCTTGTTGAAGACCTCGGCCCGCTCGCCCTCGGCCGCGCCCAGCACCGTGAGCAGCGGCAGGTAGTGGTCCGGCGTCGGCACGGCATAGTCCGCGTGGGGCAGCATATGGTGGAGCGGCGTCCACGCGCCGTGGTCGATTCCCCAGGTGTCGTCCACTTCGACGTCGGCTCCCAGAAGCTCCCGCACGCGCCGCGTGAGCTCCGCGTTGCCCTTGGGACGATACGTGATGGCGTACAGCTCCGGTGGAAATCCGTGCATGTCGTTTACCTGGCGCGGCGTGGGGTCGCTCTGCACCAGGGCGCCGCAGGTGTACCAGTGGCCGGACACGGCGAGTACCGCCTTCGCGCGCGGGGCATGGGCACCGGCGCCCGCGCGTGGGTTGGCGCGCGCATACGAGAAAACCCGCCCCCGCGGGTGCGGGAGCGGGCCAGATGTCTGCGAGTGTGGGGTGCGGGCGAGCGCGGCGGGCGCCGTTTAGAACGCGGGGAGCACGTCCTGGCCGTAGGTCTTGGAGAGGTACTTCTTGAAGTCGTTGCTTGTCAGGACCTTTACCAGGGCCTTGATGCGCGCGTCGTCCTTCTTGTCCGGCGTCGTGACGATGTAGTTGGCGTACTGCTCGACGGCCTTGCCGTCCTTGTCCTCGACCGCGACGGCGTCCTTCACGTGCATGCCGGCCTCGATGGCGTAGTTGCCGTTGATGACCGCGAAGTCCACGTCTTGCAGCTGGCGCGCGACGGCGGCCGCCTCGACCTCCACGAACTTGAGGTTGTGCGGGTTCTTGGCGATGTCGACGGGCGTGGCCTGCAGGTTGTCGGGGTCCTTCAGGGTGATGAGCTTCTCCTGCTGCAGCAGAAGAAGCGCGCGTCCCTCGTTGGTGGGGTCGTTGGGGACGGCTATCTGCGCACCGTCCTGGATGCTCTTCAGGTCCTTGGACTTGCCTGCGTAGATGCCGAACGGCTCGTAGTGGATGGCGGCCACGCCCACGAGGTCCGTGCCGTTCTCCTTGTTGTAGTTGTTGAGGTAGTTGATGTGCTGGAAGTAGTTTGCGTCCACCTCGCCGGAGGAGGTCACCTGGTTCGGGATGATGTAGTCCGTGTACTCCTTCGTCTTGAGCGTAATGCCCTGCTTCTTGAGCCTGGGTGCGGCGAAGTTGTCCAGGATCTCTGCGTGGGGCGAGGGCGACGCGGCGACCGTGAGCTTCTTGCTCTTGGCTGCAGACGAGGTGGTGCCGCCGCATGCGGCGAGCCCTCCTGCGGCGATGGCGGCGAATCCTGCGCGGATGAAGTACCTTCTGCTGAGCATGCTTTTCTCCCTTGCTTTGATTTGCGTCTTTCTTGCGCTAGCGGTGGTCGATCTTCTTTGCGATGAGGTCGCACGTGCTCTGGATGATCTGCACGAGGATGATGATGAGGACGAGGGTCGCGATCATGACGGTGTCCTGGTAGCGGTAGTAGCCGTAGCGGATGGCGATGTCGCCCAGGCCGCCTGCGCCCACGGCGCCGGCGATCGCGGTGTAGCCAAGGACCGCGATGAGCGTGATGGACACGCCGCGCACCATGGAGGGCAGGGCCTCGGGGAGAAGTGCGGACACGACGATGCGCGGGATGGACGCGCCGCACGCCTCGGCTGCCTCGATGGCGTCGCGCGGGACCTCCGCGAGCGACTGCTCGACCATGCGCGCCACGAACGGCGTGGTAGAGAGCACGAGGGGCGGGATGACGCCGCGAACGCCGGTCGTGGTTCCCACGAGGGCGCGCGTGACCGGGAACATGGTGACGAGCAGGATGATGAACGGGATGGAGCGGCCGATGTTGACGACCCATCCCAGGACGGCGTTCAGCGTGCGCATGGGACGCAGCCCGCGCGGCGCCGTGACGCAGAGCACGACGCCCAGCAGGATGCCGAGCACGTAGGCGACGGCGGTCGACGCGAACAGCATGACGAGCGTATCCGCAAGCCCCTGTCCCAGCAGGGACCCGAACTGGTCCATCAAAAGAGAAAGGCTACTCATCCCAGCTCTCCCTTCCCAACAGCTGGCGCGTTACCTCGTGCCTGGGATTTGCGAACACCTCGGACACGCTGCCCTTCTCGACCACCTTGCCCTCGACGAGGACGGCGACGTTCTTGCAGATGTCTTGCACCACCTGCATGGAGTGGGTGATCACGATGATGGTGACCCCGGTCTCCTCGTTGATGCGGCGCAGCAGCCTGAGCACAGACGCCGTGCTGGCGGGGTCGAGCGCCGAGGTCGCCTCGTCGCACAGTATGTATTTGGGGTGGCAGGCGAGCGCGCGGGCGATGGCGACGCGCTGCTTCTGGCCACCGGAGAGCTGCGCTGGGTATGAGGACGCGCGCTCGGCGAGGCCGACGCGCTCGAGGTAGCCGAGGGCCTCCTTGCGGTCCGCGTCCGTCACCTTGCCGTTGCTGGCCAGGTAGGGAAAGCAGACGTTCTGGAGCGCGGTCTTTTGCGCCAGGAGCCCGAAGCCTTGGAAGATCATGGCGACGTTGCGGCGATACTCGCGCAGCGCGGCGCCCCTGAGGTTCGTGACGTCCGTCCCGTCGACGACGATGCTCCCGGACGTGGGGCGCTCCAGCAGGTTGAGACAGCGCACGAGCGTGGACTTGCCTGCGCCGGAGATGCCGATGATGCCAAAGACGTCGCCGTCGGGGATGGTGAGGGTGACGTTGTCGAGCGCGTGGACCCCCGCGGCGTCCCCGAAGCGCTTTGATAGGTGCTCTACTGAAATCAAGTCGATGCTCCGATCGAACAAACGTTTTGTGCGTGCATGTCTTATAGGTTGAGTGAATAGTTGCTGGTTGATTCTCTAATGGGAGTAGCCAGCAAAACATGCAGTTTATATAGGTTAGCCCGCGTGGCCGCTGATAACAAATTGAAAATTGTGGTAAAGCGCTATCGGAATGAGAGATAACGCATTCGCGCAGCAAGGTGCACCGCATGCGCGCATGAAAAACGACCGGACGCAAAGCGCCCCAGGGGAGAGGGGCCGCCTTGGGCGAGAAGGACTACTTATCGCCTGGGTACACCACCTTGCGCATGCCGGCCCTCTTCAGGCGCACGATCTCTTCCTCGTCGGAGTTTTCGTCCGTCACGAGGATGTCCACCTGAGCGGCGCTGCCGTAGCGGAAGCTCGAGTTCGTTCCGATCTTCGTGCAATCCGCAACTAATATATGTGCGTCCGAATGCTCCAGCATGAGCGAGTTGATGCTTGTCTCGTGCGAGACGAGCGTGGTGATGCCGCGGTCCGCGGAGAAGCCGGAGCAGCCGAGGATGGCCTTGGCGGCGTTTATGTGCTTGACGGTGGAGAGGGCGAACTCTCCCGACATCGACCACTTGGGCTGGCGAATCTCGCCTCCGGTGAGGATGACCGAAACGCCTGGGGGAGGGGTGAGCTGCAGCGCCTTGCCGTTGTTTGTGACGACCGTCACGTTCTGGCTCGTGATGTGCTCGATCACGGAGAGCGCGGTGGAGCTCGTGTTGATGAAGACCGTGTCGCCGTCCTCCACGAAGCGCGCCGCTTCCTCGGCGATGCTTCGCTTCGCGAGGATTGCCGAGGAGCTGATGGGGCTGCCGAGGGGGTCTATGAGCTCAACGGAGCCGTGCAGCCTGCGAACCAGGCCCTTCTCGACCAAGAAGTCAAGGTCGCGCCGTATGGTGAGCGTCGAAACCCCGAACTCCTCCGCGAGTTCCGTCACCTTGGTGTTGCCTCGTCCGCTCAGCGTCTCGACAATCTCGGCACGCCGACTCTCGACAAGGCTTCTTGATGTGCCCATGTAAGGCCCTTTCTACCGTTCACCCGAGAAATACTACCGTTCGCGGACGATAAAAAACAAATAAAGCTACGTTCGTACGTTCATGTGCTCATTCTATGGTCACCGATACGTGGGCTTAAGATGAAAAATGAACGTTCAAATAAATACACATAACGTTCAATTCAATCTCTAATATCGTTAAATACGAAATAGTTAACCGTTCATAACAAAAATGAACCGGAGTAATACTCATCTCGAAATCGGAGGTGGGAACACCTCCAGGGGGTGGCTCGCAGAGAGGAGGCGAGCGGCCCGGAAGGTCGGTCTAAACGTTGGGCCGGCATCACCGCGAGCACAAGCGGAGGAGGTGAAACACATGCTACTTCGTCAGTTGTTTGAGCTCAAGCACTACAACTTCGTGGACGAGTCGATGAGCTGGCAGGAGGCCCTTCGCAAGTGCATCGATCCCCTGCTGGCCGATGGCAGCGTCGAGCCCGAGTACGCCGACTGCCTGATCGAGAACGTCGAGAAGCGCGGACCCTACATCGTCCTGCTGCCGGGCGTCGCGATGCCGCACGCGGTCGAGGGTGCCGTCGGAACCAACCGTGAGGCCATCAGCTTCATGCACGTGAAGGAGCCGATCCACTTTGGCGCCGAGGACGATCCCGACACCACCGCGACGATCTTCTTCACGCTCAGTGATGTCGACGCGGATTCCCACCTGCAGAACATGCAGCACCTTGCTGCGGTCCTGTCCAACCCCGAGGTTGTCGAGCGCCTCAAGAGCGTCGAGAAGCCCGATGATCTCCTCGAGATTGAAGTGGACCCTTGATTCCGCACAGCCCTTAGGCGACGAGCTTGGCAGCGTATTCCATGGGGGTGAGCCAGTCTAAGCGGGCCTGGCCCCTCTCGTTGTTGTAGTGGTCGATATAATCGTCGATGAGAGTGACGATTTCTTCATGCGACATCTGGCTCGTGTCTCCAATTTGCTCCTTCATCCTTCCCCAGAACGACTCGATCGGCGCATTGTCCCAGCAACATGCCTTTCTCGACATTGACTGGCTTATCCCAAGCTCCTCGAGCTTGTCCCGGTAGGCACGGGCGG
>Ga0256406_1001982_pt1 | contig 30867 bp, 41 predicted proteins | sample RumenRJG_03DNA_FD_185986 | JGI IMG/M metagenome (GOLD analysis project Ga0256406, IMG submission 185986) | Bovine rumen microbial communities from Lethbridge, Alberta, Canada - RJG_03 | ecosystem: Host-associated > Mammals > Digestive system > Stomach > Rumen | place: Canada: Alberta | collected... | reverse complement strand
CAAATCTCCTTCGTGGGCACGCCGAGATTCTCCGGACCGAATCCGACATCCTCCTCGACCACCTGGCCGATGATCTGATTGTCCGGATCCTGAAATACCATCCCGGCTTCCTGCCGCACGTCCCAGAGATGGCTCTCATCCGTCGTGTCCATCCCGTCGACCTCGACGGTGCCTCCGGTCGGGAAGAGCAGCGCGTTGATATGCTTGGCGAGCGTCGATTTGCCGGAGCCGTTGTGTCCGAGGATTGCGACGAATTCACCGGCCTTCACATCGAGATCGACCGCATCCAGCGCCCTGGTCCGTCCGATGATATTTCCCTCGTCGTCCTTTTTCAGATAGTCGTGGATCAGCTTCTTCGTAATAATCATGTTTTTTTATGCCAAAAGCGGAACCGCCGCAGGAGAAACCGTTCTCCGTACAGCAGTCCCGCCGTTGTTTCACGCAAAATAGTGGTCTGTCTCTGGCTGAAACGCCATTTTGAGCCGATCAGACGAGCTCGATCATGACCATGAGCGCAGCATCGCCCTTGCGCTGGCCGATCTTGATGATTCTGGTGTAGCCGCCCTTGCGTCCTGCATACTTCGGTGCATACTCATCGAACACCTTGGCTACCACATCGACCTTCTTCGTGCCCTTCTTGCGTCCGGCTCCCTTTGCAGGAACCTCAACGACCGGGTACACGAACTTGGCGATCTCACGGCGCGCATGCAGACGGCTCGGCTGATCCTTCTTGATCTGCTTCTCGACGGTCTCGTAAACCGTGACCTTCTTGCCGTCCTTCTCTTCCTTGACGCGCTTGCCGTCCTTGTCGCGCTGTGCCTGCTTGACCTCGACGGTCACGGTGTCGTAGTTGTCCTTTTCCTTCGCCGCAAGCGTGATCATCGGCTCGACGATCTTCTGGATCTCCTTGGCTCTCGCCTCAGTCGTCACGATCTTGCCTCTGTAGAGGAGCTGCGTGACCTGCGTGCGGAGCAGAGCCTTTCTGAGCTTGGTCTTCTTGCCTAACTTTCTGTACATTGCCATGGTTATTTCTTCCTTTCTTCTTATGGATCCTGACACCGCACTCTTCGGCATTACCGGCGCCCGGAGTTCTCCAACCCCTCCCACGCTCTTCGGACTTACTGGGAGAGGAACCTTGGATTACATCAGAATTGCAATTGGTTCCACTGATCCGGCTGCAAAAGCCATCGGCCATGCGCCGACCCTTTTGCTTTTGCAGTGCTTCACAGCATATGAACCGGCGGCTTACGCCTCCGGCATCTCGCCTGTCTTGAGGGACAGGCCCAGCTCCTTGAGCTTTGCCAGCACTTCCTCAAGAGACTTGCGGCCCAGGTTGCGGACCTTCATCATATCCTCGGGTGTCTTGGAGCACAGCTCCTCCACCGTGTTGATGCCTGCCCTCTTCAGGCAGTTGTAGGAGCGCACCGAGAGTTCGAGCTCGTCGATGCTCATCGTCATGGACGACGGCTCCTGGCCCTTCGGTCCCTCTGTGATGACCGGCACATTCTTGGCCGCGTCAGAGAGATTGATGAAGATGCTCAGGTGCTCGGACAGGACCTTGGCGGCTAGGCTGACTGCCTCATCCGGGCCCAGCGTTCCATTTGTCGTCACATCGAGTGTCAGCTTGTCAAAATCGGTCTGCTGGCCGACACGGGTGTTCGCGACCGTCACATTGACCCGTTCCACAGGCGTGTAGATCGAATCAACCGGGATGACACCGATTTTGGTATCCTCGTTCTTGTTCTTGTCCGCGCTGACATAGCCCCTTCCCTTGGTGATGGTCAGCTCGATGAACAGCTTGGTCTTCTTGCCGCTGAGCGTCGCGATCACCTGGTCAGGGTTCATGATCGTGATGTCCTGATCGCACTGAATATCCGAAGCGCGGACTACACCCTCTCCCTCATACTCGATGTATGCGGTCTTGGGTTCGTCCGTCTCGCTGGTGTTGCGGATCGCGAGAGACTTGATATTCATGACGATCTCAGTGACATCCTCCTTGACCCCGGGGATTGTGCTGAATTCATGCTGAACACCGTCGATCTTAATCTGGCTGACAGCCGCTCCCGGAAGGGAGGACAGCATGATTCTGCGCAGAGAGTTGCCAAGCGTGATGCCATAGCCTCTCTCGAGCGGTTCCACCACGAATCTGCCGTACTTGTTGTCATCGGAGATTTCTTCCACAGTGATGTTCGGTCTTTCGAAATCAAACACGATACAAATTCCTCCATAATTGGAACTGTACCGACGGGACCGGCCGCCGGAAGAGCGGTTCTGCCGCCTTCCGCAGGGTCACGCACATCGGTACAGAGAAACGGGCTGCTATCGCAGAAATTACTTGGAGTACAACTCGACGATAGCCAGTTCGTCGACAGGAACATCGATCTGATCTCTCTTCGGAAGCGTGCTGACCGTTCCCTTGAAGTTTTCCTTGTCAACATCCACCCACTCAGGGGTCAGTCTGCCGCCGGCCACCTCGGCGATATCCTTGAACCTCTGCATCGACTTGGATTTCTCCTTCACCTCGATGACATCGCCGGCATGTACCTGATAGGAGGGGATGTTGATCACCTTTCCGTTCACGGTAATGTGCTTGTGATCCACAACCTGTCTTGCTTCCCGTCTTGTGCGGGCAAAGCCCATGCGGAACACGACATTGTCGAGACGGCTCTCGAGCATGACCATCAGGTTCTCACCGGTCTGGCCCTTCATCATATCAGCCTTCTCATAGTAGTTGTGGAACGGCTTCTCCAGAACGCCGTAGATGAACTTTGCCTTCTGCTTCTCGCGGAGCTGCAGGCCGTACTCGGAAACCTTGCGGCTTCTGCGGGTCAGCGTTCTCTTGGACTTTTTGTCATAGCCGAGGAAGCCGGGTTCCAGTTCCAGGGATCTGCATCTCTTCAGTACGGGAGTCTTGTTAACTGCCATTTTCAATAATCCTTTCTGTCAGGGCACCGCCCTGAGGGAGTCGTTTACAGCGCCGCGCGCGGCGCCTTCCTCCGACAAAATATTTGTGAACTGTCAGCGTGCGATTATACTCTTCTCTTCTTGGGCGGACGGCATCCGTTGTGCGGAACCGGCGTCACATCGGTGATGGACAGAACCTGCAGTCCGTTTGCGTTCAGGGAACGGATTGCTGCTTCTCTTCCTGAGCCGGGTCCCTTGACGAAGACGTCGACTGCCTTCAGGCCGTGGATCATCGCAGCCTTGGTAGCTGTCTCTGCTGCGAGCTGTGCGGCATAAGGGGTGGACTTTCTGGAGCCCTTGAAGCCAAGTCCGCCGGCGCTCGCCCAGCTGAGCGTATTGCCCTGGGTATCGGTCAGCGTCACAATCGTATTGTTGAAGGAGCTCTGGATATGTGCCTGTCCACGCTCCACGTTCTTCTTCACGCGCTTCTTGGCAGCGGCCTTTCTGGCTGCTGCTGCTGTCTGCTGTTTTGCCATGAAATTCCTGCTTTCTCTCCCCGCTGCAGGGAGGTGTAATCAACTCGCCATAATTGCTTATGGTTCAACGTCACTTTTTCTTGTTTGCGATCGTCTTCTTCGGTCCCTTGCGGGTTCTCGCATTATTCTTGGTGTGCTGGCCGCGGCACGGAAGTCCCTTTCTGTGGCGGGATCCTCTGTAGCAGCCGATCTCGGTCAGACGCTTGATATCCATCGCGGTCTGGCGGCGGAGATCACCTTCCACCTGGTAATTCTCACCGATTTCGTCTGCGAGCTTTCTGACCTCATCGTCGGTCAGATCGCGGCAGCGGGTGTCCGGGCTGACGCCTGTCTTTGCAAGAATCGCGTCTGCGGACTTGCGGCCGATTCCATAGATATAGGTAAGGCCGATCTCGACGCGCTTATCTCTGGGTAAATCTACACCTGCGATACGAGCCATTGCTTGAATTCCTCCAAAATTCGTGGTGCGCTCCGCTCTCCTCATCCGGAAGCAGAGCCGTGTCCGCCTTCCTGGCGGACGCTACTGATTGATTGAGGCAGGATGAACCATTGTTTTCCTCATCCTGAGCGGACCGGGCGGTCTCATGGAACGCAGCCCTGCGGGGCCTTCCGCGCTCCGCCGCATTTCGGTTCACTTTACGCCCAACCGGAGCATACTCCGGTCTTTCCATTGCGCATAAACGCGGCATGGTATCAAAGAGTAATGCAGCAAATTACTGCAGTATTCTTATGATAAAGAGTCCTGAATGGCTCAGCCCTGTCTCTGTTTATGCTTCGGGTTCTCGCAGATAACCCGTACCACGCCCTTGCGCTTGACGACCTTGCACTTCTCGCACATCGGCTTAACGGATGCTCTAACCTTCATTCTCTCCTTATCCTCCTTCCGGCAATTTTGGACATAATAAAACGTCCGGCTCGCAAAGAGCCGAACGTAATTGTACCATAATGCGTGACAGAATTGCAACACCTGCTTGCAGGATTATGCAGCCCTGTCTTACTTATCGCGCCAGATAATTCTACCCTTCGTCAGATCATAGGTAGACATCTCGAGCGTCACCTTGTCTCCGGGAAGGATACGGATGAAATTCTGGCGGAGTTTTCCGCTGATATGTGCCAGAATGATGGCTCCGTTCTCCAGTTTGACCCGGAACAGGGTATTCGGAAGTTTTTCAACGACAACTCCCTCCAGTTCGATCACATCTGCTTTTGACAAATTTCCACCTCCTCAGGGTGTTTGGTTTTTTCGCTTCGTTTTACCGCAGCGGTATCAGTTCTTTTCCAGGATCGCAGTGATGTCCGCGAACACCTCGTGCAGATCCCTCGTTCCGTCGACCGTCCGGAGAACGCCCTGCTTCTCATAGTACTCGATCAGCGGCTGGGTCTGCTCGTGATATACCTTCAGTCTCTTCTGCACCGTCTCCGGCTTGTCGTCGTCGCGGAGCACAAGCTTGCTTCCGCACTTGTCGCAGATTCCTTCTACCTTCGGTGCCGCATAGACGACGTGATAAGTCGCGCCGCAATTGACGCAGGCGCGGCGTCCGCCCATTCTGCGGACAATGTCCTCATCAGGCACGTCGACATTGATGGCAAAATCAACCTTCGCGCCCTGTTTCTCCAGTTCCTTCGTCAGCACCTCGGCCTGCGGAATCGTGCGCGGGAAGCCATCGAGGACATATCCGTTCCCGCAGTCGTCCTTCGCCACGCGGTCCAGAAGAAGACGGACCGTCAGCTCATCCGGTACGAGCTTGCCCTCGTCCATATACTTCTTCGCTTCTTTTCCGAGATCCGTGCCGTTCTTGATGTTATAGCGGAAGATATCTCCCGTTGAAATATGCGGAATGCCGTATTTTACAGCAATCATCTCCGCCTGTGTTCCCTTGCCGGCGCCCGGCGCCCCAAGCATGACAATCTTCATGGTCTCTATCTCTCCTGTCTGTTCCGGCTGTCTCTGGAATACCGGAAATACATACTTATCTAATCTTTCCTGCATCCGCGCTCACGCTTACGTGCGATACGTCAAACAGATCAAGCAGATACAGAACAATTCTTTCCGCGGTTCTGGCAGGATTACCGCACCCGGAAGTCCTGCATATCATCTCACATATCACTCAGGAATCCCTTGTAATTGCGCACAAGCATCATGGACTCGACCTGCTTGATGGTCTCCAGCACAACGCTGACCACGATGATCAGGCTGGTTCCGCCGAACGACACGTTGGCATTGAACACGCCGCGGAAGAAGAACGGCAGGACACCGACGATCGTCAAACCGGCAGCGCCGATGAAGATGATGTAGTTGAGGATCCGGTTCAGATATTCGCTCGTCGGCTTGCCGGGACGGATGCCCGGGATGAAGCCGCCTGATTTCTTCAGATTATCTGCTATCTCAATCGGATTGAAGGTGATGGAGGTATAGAAATACGCAAAGAAAATCAGGAGCAGCACATAAGCCAGCAGACCGATGGAATAGCGCGGCGTCGCAGGCTTGCACCAGTAGCTTGAACTCAGATATTTCAGCACCTCGGACCACCAGCCGGTTCCGTGGTAACCGACCAGAGTGGAGATGATGACCGGGAACTCCATGATCGACGAAGCGAAAATGATCGGCATCACGCCGCCCGTGTTCACCTTCAGCGGAATCTCCGAGGAATTGCCGCCGACCTGGCGTCTGCCCTGAATTTTGCGGGTGTACTGCACCGGAATGTGGCGCTCCGCGTCATTGAGATAGACAACCATCATGGTCATGCCGACGATGATGCCGATGATGATGACAGCGGCTACCACGGCCGTCGCGACTTTCCTGCCGATGACAAACTGCTGGAACAGCGTTGTGATGTCCTGCGGAATGCGCGAGATGATGTTGATGGTCAGGACGATGGAAATACCGTTGCCGACACCCTTGTCCGTGATCCGCTCGCCGAGCCACATCAGAAAAGCCGAGCCGGCTGTCAGCGTGGCGATGACCGTGATGACATTGATCGCGTTGAACGTCTGGAGCAGACCGTTCCGGCCGAAGCCGATCGCCATGGCAGCGGACTCGATCAGTGAAAGCGCGATCGTGAGATAGCGGGTGATCGCAACCAGCAGCTTCCTGCCTTCCTCCCCCTCGCGCTGCATCTCCTCCAGCTTCGGGATCGCTATGGTCAGGAGCTGGATGATGATGGATGAGGTGATGTACGGCGTGATATTCAGTGCCAGAATGGACATGTTCAGGAAGGATCCGCCGGTGAAAGCGTCAAACAGGCTGAACGCATCGCCGGAGGTCTGTGCAGCCAGCCAGCGTGAGAAATACGTCCTGTCAACGCCCGGAACCGGAAGCTGAGAGCCGAAGCGGATGACCGCCAGCATCAGCAGCGTGAAGAAAATCCTCTGCCGGATCTCCTTGATCTGAAACGCCTTTTTTACGGGTTCAAACATAACTACCTCCATACCATTGCGGCAGCCTTGGCGCCGCAGGGTACGCGCAAAATTCTGCGCGGTCTTAACAAGTATACCGCATATGCGTGGTTTCTGCCACGCTTATTCCTGCGATATGCGCAGAAGCAGAAAGAAAAATACATCTGAAGGAACGGAAATACGGGTAATAAAAAGAAACATAGCCCCTATACGCTTTCGCGTGTAGAGGCCGTGTTCCCTGTCCGGACAGAAGGCCGGACGCCTGTTTCCTGATTAGTCGACAACCTCGGCCGTGCCGCCGGCAGCCTCAATCTTCTCCTTTGCACCTGCGGAGAATGCATTTGCCTTGACGGTCAGCTTCTTTCCAAGCTCGCCTCTTCCGAGAATCTTGACACCGTCGCAGGTTTCCTTGATGATGCCGGTCTCGAGCAGCTTCGCGATGTCAACCGTCGCGCCATCCTCAAATCTGTCAAGCTGCTGCAGATTGACGATGACGATCTCCTTGTGATTCGGATTCTTGAAGCCTCTCTTGGGGAGTCTTCTGTACAGAGGCATTTGGCCTCCTTCAAAACCCGGTCTCGTTCTTCCGGAACGTGCCTTCTGACCCTTCGTGCCATAGCCGGCTGTCTTGCCATTGCCTGATCCGGTTCCACGGCCCTTTCTGAAGTTCTTATGGGTGGAACCCTCGGCGGGTCTCAAATTCGATAAATCCATTTTGTCTCCTCTCCCGCTTTGTAAGCGCTGCTTACTCAGCATCCTCGACCTTGACGAACGGTGCGATCAGTCTGATCTGCCCTCTCGTGGACTCGTTGTCAGGAAGGATCACACTGCTGCCGAGCTTGTGAAAGCCCATGGATTTGATGACCGCCTTGTTCTTCGGAACTGCGCCGATGGTGGACTTGACCAGCGTGATCTTCAGTTTCTTTGCATTGTTCTCAGCCATTGCTGTTATCTCCTTTCCGTACTGTTATGCTCTGCCGGGACAGCTCAATCCTTGAAGGATGCAGCATCAATTCCGCGGCTTGCCGCATACTCTTCCGGAACCTTCAGCTGGCTGAGGCCTTCCAGAGTGGCAAGAACAACGTTCTGCTTGTTGTTGGAGCCAAGAGACTTGGTACGGATGTTCTTGATTCCGGCGAGTTCGCAGACGACACGGGCAGGACCGCCCGCGATGATACCAGTTCCTTCCGGGGACTTCTTCAGCAGAACGGAAGAAGAACCGTACTTGCCGATGTAATCATGGGAGATGCTGGCGTTCTCATCGAGCGCTACGCTGACAATGTTCTTGGTGGCGTCCTCCTTGCCCTTGCGGATCGCGTCGGGAATTTCGGTGGACTTTCCAAGGCCTACGCCAACATGACCGTTGCTGTCGCCGACCACAACGAGAGCTGTGAATCTCTGCGTACGGCCGCCCTTGACAGTTTTGCTGACACGCTTGATTGTGACGACCTTATCGGTCAGTTCAAGCTGACTTGCATCAAAATTAGCATGCTTCATGAAAACTCGTTCTCCCTTCTCAGAATTCCAGGCCAGCCTTGCGAGCTGCCTCTGCAAGTGCTGCGACCTTACCCTGATAGATGAAGCCGCCTCTGTCGAATACTACCTTGGAAATTCCTGCTTCCTTTGCTCTCTTTGCCACGAGATCGCCGATGTACTCAGCTGCCTCGATGGTATCGGTGTTCTTCAGAGCAGCCTTGACGTCCTTCTCGGTGGTGGAAGCGGAGACAAGCGTTCTGCCTGCGACATCGTCGATCACCTGTGCGTAGATGTGGCTGTCGCTTCTGAAAACGGAAAGACGAGGCATTTCGGCAGTCCCGCTGATGCGGTTGCGCATCCTGTTATGTTTCTTAACGCGGATTTCCTTTCTGGATCCCTTTGTAATCATATCCTTTTATCTCCTTATGCCTTCTTGCCGGTCTTGCCAACCTTGCGGCGAATCACCTCGTCCACGTACTTGATTCCCTTGCCCTTGTAAGGCTCCGGAGCACGCTTCGTTCTGATCTCCGCTGCATACTGTCCGACCTTCTCCTTATCGATACCCTTGACGATGATGTTCTGTCCCTCGACAACAGTCTCGATGCCATCCGGATCGTCCATCTCCACCGGATGAGAGTAACCAAGCGTAAGGACCAGCTTCTTGCCCTGCTTTGCCGCTCTGTAGCCGACGCCGTTGATCTCAAGCTTCTTCTCGTATCCGTTCGTCACACCGAGAACCATGTTGTTGATCAGGGTTCTGGTCAGACCGTGGAGAGACTTCTCCTTCTTGAGGTCATTCGGTCTCTCGACCTTGATCTCCCCGTTCTCCTGGGTGATCTTCATTTCCTTCGGGAGCACTCTCTCGAGCGTTCCCTTGGGTCCCTTTACCGTCACTTTGTTATTTTCTGCTATCTCGACGGTGACACCGGCGGGAATAGCGATCGGCATTCTTCCAATACGTGACATGCCCAAATCCTCCTGATAGATCGTAATGAAATTGCAAAATATATCCTGCGGTCCCTGGGATTACCAGATAAAGCACAGAACCTCGCCGCCAACCTGAAGCTCACGCGCCTTCTTATCGGTGATGACGCCCTGGTTTGTGGAAAGGATCGCCGTTCCGAGTCCGTTCAGAACCTTCGGAAGATTTTCCTTGCCGGCATACACACGCAGGCCGGGCTTGGAAATTCTCTTCAGGCCGGTCAGCACACGGTCATTCTTGTCTGCGCCGTACTTCAGTGTGATGCGGATATCCTTGAACGCGCCATTATCGACGAGCTCCACGTTCTTGACATAGCCTTCATCGAGGAGGATCTTCGCGATTGCCTGCTTCATCTTGGAAGCGGGAATATCAACCGTATCATGCTTTGCAGTATTTGCATTGCGGATTCTCGTGAGCATATCTGCAATCGGATCATTCGTTGTTGTACCCATTTTTATCTGCCTCCTTCCTCAATTACCAGCTGGCCTTCTTCACGCCCGGGATCTGACCCTTGTAAGCCAGCTCGCGGAAGCAAATTCTGCAGATACCATACTTCTTCAAAACAGCATGCGGACGGCCGCAGATTTTGCAGCGCGTATATGCACGAGTCGAAAACTTCGGCTTCATCTGCTGTTTAATCTTCATGGACTTCTTCGCCATTGTTTCTCTCCTTCTCAGTTCTTAGCAAAAGGCATGCCGAACAGTCTGAGTAGTTCGCGTGCTTCTTCATCCGTCTTGGCAGTGGTCGTGAAAATGATATCCATGCCTCTGACCTTGTCTACCTTGTCATACTCAATTTCAGGGAAGATGATCTGTTCCTTGATACCGAGCGCGTAGTTGCCTCTGCCGTCAAAGGAGTTGGGATTGACGCCGCGGAAGTCACGGACACGGGGAAGTGCGAGGTTGACAAGTCTGTCAAGAAACTCGTACATTCTGTCGCCGCGCAGGGTGACCTTGCATCCGATCGGCATTCCCTCTCTGATCTTGAAATTCGCAATGGACTTCTTGGCCTTCGTCAGAACAGGCTTCTGTCCCGTGATGATAGTCATATCGCCGGCTGCGGACTCGAGAAGCTTCTCATTTTCCTTGGCTTCGCCGACAGCCATATTCACAACGATCTTGTCGAGCTTCGGGATCTGCATGACGTTCTTGTAACCGAACTTCTTGACTAACTGATCGCGGATCTCGTCATTGTACTGATCTTTAAGTCTACTCAACGTTATGTCCTCCTTCCCCTGTTAGTCGATCACCTTGCCGGTCTTCTTCGCGACGCGGACCTTCTTGCCGTCCTCGATCTTGAACCCGACGCGGGTCGTCTTGCCATCTGCAACGAGCATAACGTTGGAGACATCCAGCGGAGCTTCCTGCTCAACGAGGCCTCCCTCGGGATGTGCCTGGCTGGGCTTCTGGTGCTTTGTGACCTTGTTGACACCCTCAACCACGATTCTGTGGTTCTTGGGATCGACGGAAGTGACCTTCCCTTCCTTGCCTTTATTTCTTCCGGTGATGACCTTCACGGTATCACCCTTTTTAATCTTGCTGGTAGCCATCTTCTCTCCTCCTTACAGAACTTCCGGAGCCAGGGAAAGAATCTTCATGAACTGCTTTTCACGAAGCTCTCTGGCTACAGGCCCGAAAATACGGGTTCCAGTGGGTGTCAGGTCGTCCTTGATGATGACGGCTGCATTCTCGTCAAAACGAATGTAGGAGCCGTCCTTTCTGTGGGTGCGGTTGACTGTGCGGACCACGACAGCCTTCACGACATCCCCCTTCTTGACAACGCCGCCGGGTGTTGCGTCTTTGACGGAGCAGACCACGACGTCACCGATTCTGGCATATCTTCTTGTAGAGCCGCCGTTGACACGGATGACCAGAAGCTCTCTGGCACCGGTGTTGTCAGCAACCTTTAATCTGGATTCCTGCTGTACCATAGCCTAATTCCTTTCCTGCCTTTCCAAATCAGCGAGCCTTCTCAACGATGGAAACGAGTCTCCATCTCTTGGTCTTGGAAAGCGGTCTTGTCTCCATGACCTTCACGGTGTCGCCGATGCCGGCTTCGTTCTTCTCATCATGTGCCTTCAGGGTGTAGGTGCTCTTGACAATCTTGCCGATGACCGGGTGCTTCACATGATCCTCGATCGCCACCACAATCGTCTTGTCCATCTTATCGCTGACGACCTTGCCGACACGGACTTTTCTCAAATTTCTTTCTTCCATGATCTGTTATCCTCTCTCTCAGTCAGCAGCCTTCTTGCTGGTGATCGCGGTCTGGATGCGGGCGATGTTCTTGCGCACCTCCGTGATTCTTGCCGTATTGTCCAGCTGGTTCGTTGCGTTCTGGAATCTCAGATTGAAAAGCTCCTTCTTGGCGGAGGTCAGCTCCTCGGACAGCTCTTCCACGGACTTCGTTCTCAGTTCTTCGTTGTATTTGCTACTCTTCATTACTGTGCACCGCCTTCCTGCTGCTGTGCCTTGGAAACAATCTTGCACTTTACAGGAAGCTTGTTCGCTGCGAGACGAAGCGCTTCCTTGGCATCTGCTTCGGGGACACCGGCGATTTCGAACATGACTCTGCCGGGCTTAACGACTGCTACCCAGAATTCGACGGCGCCCTTTCCGGAACCCATTCGAACTTCAGCGGGCTTCTTGGTTACAGGCTTGTCAGGGAAGATTTTGATCCAGACCTGACCGCCTCTCTTGGTGAAACGGGTCATGGCGACACGGGCTGCCTCAATCTGATTGGAAGCGATCCAGGCCGGCTCGGTAGCCACAAGGCCCCACTCACCGTAGGTGACTTTCGTGCCGCGGCGGATGGTACCGGACATATTGCCGCGGAACTGCTTACGATGTTTCACTCTCTTCGGCATTAACATTATTTATCGCTCCCTTCTGCTGCAGCGGTCTTAGCTGCCTTGTCAGCGGGCTTTGTCGGAAGAACTTCTCCCTTGTAGATCCAAACCTTGACGCCAACCTTGCCATATGTGGTGTTTGCTTCCGCAAATCCATAGTCGATATCTGCGCGAAGCGTCTGCAGCGGGATGGTTCCCTCGGAGTAGGTCTCCGTGCGGGCGATATCCGCACCGCCGAGACGGCCGCCGCAGGAAGTCTTGATTCCCAGAACGCCTGTCTTCATGGTTCTGTTCATGCAGGACTTCATTGCTCTCCGGAACGATGTACGCTGCTCCAGCTGCTGTGCGATGTTCTCAGCCACCAGCTGTGCATCTCTGTCGGGGCGCTTGATCTCCTTGATGTCAAGAAGGACCTTCTTGCCGGTCAGCTTCTCGAGCTGCTTCTTGGTGACCTCGATCTCCGTGCCGCCCTTGCCGATGATGACGCCCGGCTTTGCAGCGTAGACAGCGACCTTGACTCTGTCAGAGGTGCGCTCGATCTCGATTTTGGAGACGCCTGCGCTCATCAGCTTCTTCTTCAGAAACTCTCTGATTTTATAATCTTCCACCAGAAGGTCAGAGAAATCCTTCTCTGCGTACCACTTGGAATCCCAGTCCTTGATGACGCCGACTCTCAGACCATGCGGATTAACTTTCTGTCCCATTATTGCTCCTTTCACACACCTGTGAATTACTTGTCAGCCTCTTCAGCTTTTTCGGGCTTCTTTGCTTCCTCTGCCTTCTTCTTCTCATCAAGGATGATGGTCAGATGGCACTCTCTCTTCTGGATTCTGTAGGCTCTGCCCTGTGCTCTGGGCTGGATTCTCTTCAGAATCGGGCCGTTATCCGCACGGCACTCGGCAATGTAAAGGTTATCCTTGTTCATGCCCTGATTGTTCTCTGCGTTCGCAACGGCAGACTTCAGCAGCTTGAGGATGACGCCGGAAGCGTATCTGGGATTGTACAGAAGAATTCCCTCAGCGGTTGTGACATCCTTGCCGCGAATCGCGTCCAGAACGAAGCATGCCTTCTGGACCGGAATTCTTGCATAAGAAAGCTTTGCGCAGGGACGATTGTCCTTGTTTGCATTTCTCTCTCTCTTTACCTGGGATCTATGTCCGTTAGCCATAGATTTGTGACTCCTTTCAAAATCAGCTTTTATCCGGTCCCGGGTGTATCCCGGAACCGTGAGACGCGTTACCCACGCGCCTCCGATTATTTTGCTTTGAGCTGCGAAGCAGTTCTGTTTTTCAGGCGCCCCGCGCCCGAAAAACATCTTGGTCTTCCACAGCCCAGGAGCTGCGCAGCAGCTCCGTTTTTCAGGCGCCCCGCGCCTGAAAAACCATTGCCCTGGAGTTGCGAAGCGACTCCGTTTTTGGGCGCAGGGCGCCCAAAAACCATTACCTCTTCGGTGCGCTTGTCGCTTCCTTGTTGTTTCCGTTGTGTCCGCGGAAGGTTCTTGTCGCAACAAACTCGCCGAGCTTGTGGCCTACCATGTCCTCGGTGATGTACACCGGAACATGCTTGCGTCCGTCATGAACCGCAATCGTGTGGCCGACAAAAGACGGGAAAATAGTGGAACGGCGGGACCAGGTCTTGATGACCTGCTTCTGGCCGGATGCATTCTGCGCATCAACCGCTTTCAGCAGGCTTTCGTCTGCGAAGGGTCCTTTTTTAACAGATCTTGCCATGATTCATCCTCCTGAATTATTTAACGGCCTTTGCGTTTCTTCTTCTGACAATCAGCTTGTCAGAAGCTTTTCTCCTGCGGGTCTTGTGGCCCAGAGCAGGCTTGCCCCAGGGAGTGCACGGTCCGGGACGTCCGACAGGAGCCTTTCCTTCACCGCCTCCATGAGGGTGATCATTCGGGTTCATGACAGAACCGCGGACCGTAGGACGGATGCCCATGTGACGAATGCGGCCGGCCTTGCCATAGTTGATCAGGTTGTGGTCAATGTTTCCGACGATGCCGATGGTTGCGCGGCAGCTGATCGGGATCATTCTCATCTCACCGGACGGAAGACGGAGCGTTGCATATCCGTTTTCCTTCGCCATCAGCTGCGCACCGTTTCCGGCGGAGCGGACCAGCTGGCCGCCCTTGCCGGGATAGAGCTCGACATTGTGTACCATAGTACCAACCGGGATCTCGGAGAGCGGAAGGCAGTTGCCGGTTCTGATCTCGGCCTTCGGGCCGTTCATGACCTTCATGCCGTCGGTCAGTCCCTGAGGAGCCAGAATATAGCTCTTCTCGCCGTCTGCATAGCAGATCAGCGCGATGTTCGCGGAGCGGTTCGGATCGTACTCGATTCCAATGACCGTTGCCGGAACATCATCCTTCAGTCTCCTGAAGTCGACCATTCTGTACTTCTGTCTGTTTCCGCCGCCGCGGTGGCGAACGGTGATTTTGCCCTGATTATTGCGTCCGGCGTTCTTCTTCAGCGAGACCACCAGAGATTTCTCCGGAGTTGTCTTCGTGATTTCCGAGAAGTCGGAACCGGTCATATTACGTCTGGAAGGCGTATATGCGGTATACTTCTTGATTCCCATTTTGTTCTCCTTTATCACATGCAAGCCGCCTTGGCGGCCTCGTCAGCGGGAAGCTGACGGATCATGTATAGTGTGTCGCCGAACCGGATCAGCGTATCCTGTCCGGTTCATTCCGGCTTCCCGGATCAAAGTCCGGAGAATACCTCGATGTCCTTGCTGTCTGCCGTCAGAGTGACATAAGCCTTCTTTCTCTTGGCGGTATAGCCGACAGCCATGCCTCTTCTCTTCTTCTTCGCTCTGCAGGAGACGGTGTTGACTCTGGCAACCTTCGTTCCCTCGAACATCTTCTCAACCGCATCAGCGATCTGAGGCTTTGTGGCATCCGGATTGACATAGAAGGCATATCTCTTGTCGCCCATCATGCCCATGCTCTTCTCTGTCACGACAGGTCTCAGGATGATATCGTAATAATTCATCGCTGCCATTATGCGTACACCTCCTCGATCTTGGCCACAGCTGCCTTGGTCACGACCAGGGTCTGTGCATCCATGACATCATATGTGTTGAGCTCGCCGACCTGCTCCGTGCGGACCGCCGGAAGGTTTGCTGCAGACTTGATGACATTGCCCTCCATGTCGTCGAGCACAACAAGGGTCTTGCCGCTTACCTTGAGGTTCTCGAGAACCTTGGCAAAAGCCTTGGTCTTCGGTGCATCGAAGGAAAGCTCGTCCACAACGATCAGCTTGTTCTCCTTGACCGTATTGCTCAGCGCGGACTGAAGCGCCGCTCTCTTCTCCTTCTTGTTCAGCTTGAAGGAATAATCACGCGGAACAGGAGCGAACACAACGCCGCCGTGTGTCCACTGCGGTGCTCTCGTTGAGCCCTGTCTTGCGTGGCCGGTTCCCTTCTGTCTCCAGGGCTTTCTGCCGCCGCCGGAAACCTCGGAACGGGTCTTTGCCTTCTGCGTGCCCTGCCGGTTGTCAGCAAGCTGCTGTACTACCGCAAGATGCACGAGATTCTCGTTGATCTCCGCGCCGAAAATTTTGTCGTTCAGATCGATCTTGCCGACTTCAGCGCCTTCCATATTGTAAACAGATACGTTAGCCATCTGCTCGTCCTCCTTCTATCCTGCCGGCAGGATTAAGCCTCTGCCTTGGTCGTCTCTTTGATCGTGACAAGTCCCTTCTTCGGTCCCGGGATAGCGCCCTTGACCAGAATCAGATTCTTGTCCGCGTCAACTCTGACGATCTCCAGATTGCGGACGGTCACCTGCTCCGTGCCGACATGGCCCGGCATCACCTTGCCCTTGTAAACTCTGCTCGGATCGGAGGAAGAGTTGTTGGAACCCTGATGGCGGTGGAACTTGGAACCATGTCCCATAGGTCCTCTGTGCTGGCCCTTCTGAATGGCTGACAGAAATCCTTTTCCCTTGGAGATGGCCGTTGCGTCGATTTTGTCGCCTTCCGCAAAGATGTCGGCGCGGATCTCCTGGCCTACCTTGTAGTCAGCAGTGTTCTCGAAGCGGAACTCTCTGAGATACTTTCTGCTGCCTTCCACTCCGGCCTTCTTGTAAACGCCCTGCTGTGCCTTCGGAACGCCGTGCTCGTGGACAACTTCCTTCTTGCCGCTCTTGTCCTTGACCGTGATGCGGTCCTTTGCCTCGCCGTATCCGACCTGCACCGCTTCGTATCCGTCGTTGTCTGCGGTCTTGATCTGTGTGACAACGCAGGGGCCTGCCTCAAGCACCGTCACCGGTACCAGCGTGCCGTCTTCCTTGAAGATCTGCGTCATCCCAACCTTTGTTGCAAGTATTGCCTTCTTCATTTCTGCCTCTTTCTGTTCTCCTGTCCGGAGAACGAATTCTACAGCGGACATCGCGCTCCGCGTTGTCTTCCGCTCGCTGGCCCGATCTGATCAGAACAGGATGGAAGATGGCCGCAGGCTTCCGGCTCCAATATCAGGAAGCTGCTTCCGGTCTCCCGGCGTCATCCGGCAGATGGCCCGCTGTAAAGCCGTCCGGCCCGAATGTGCTGAGCACTTTTCCTTCCCGCAGGGAAAGGGATGTCATACTAGTAGAGGTTGTATTTTGGAGCTCTATCAAAATAAGAAGCTTCGAAGCACCAAAGCATCCGCTCCGGCTGATCTGCTTCGAACGGACAGCGCCGGCCGTGTGATCGCCGTCGCCGCAGGGACATATCAGCCCTTGTTCTTCATCTTGATATCAATGTAAACACCGGCCGGCATTTCCAGTCTCTGCAGAGCATCGATGGTCTTCTGGGTCGGATTGATGATATCGATCAGTCTCTTGTGCGTTCTCTGCTCGAACTGCTCACGGGAATCCTTATCCTTGTGAACCGCGCGGAGAATCGTGACAACTTCCTTCTTGGTCGGAAGCGGCACCGGTCCGCTGATCTTGGAACCCGTCTTCTTGACTGTCTCGATGATCTTGCCTGCGGACGCATCGACCAGCTCATGGTCATACGCCTTCAGGGTGATTCTCATTACCTGATTTGCCATAAAAAAAGTCCCTCCTTTTCGCACTTTTTAAAGCAAGTACGACAAGCAGTGACTGTACACACTCCCGCGCGTGTCCATCCTCTCCGGATGCGCGCGTCGTTTCTGCTGTTTGTTGCAGACCAAACTCGGTACAGTGACTCTGTCGTCAGATTATTGAGGCGGTACTCGATTTGCCGGGATGCTGACTGTGCCGCATTACTCCCCGAGTACACTCCAGACATTCGCTCCACGGAATAACCCATCTCCTGCGGAAGATGGCAACTTCTCGCTTCTCAGCTATCATGTCACAGCAAGAGTCATTATATCGGCCGCAAGCCCCGCATGCAAGCGGGTTTCCGGAGATTTTCAAAAAATATTGTATTTTTTTCAGTACAATCCTCGCTATAAAAATTGTCCCTGAAGAGTTTCGTCCGTTTGAGACAATTTTTATCCAGACGGGCAAAACTCTTCACGGACAATTTCTTGTCATCCCCTCACAAAAAAGCTAGAATTTTCCTATATATCAAGTCATGGGAGTGTCATTATGTGGATTGCAGATCGCTGGACAGATTATGAAGTGCTGGATACCTCGGATGGAGAGAAGCTGGAGCGTTGGGGTCAGTATCGTCTGATCCGTCCGGACCCGCAGGTCATCTGGCAGACCGGCCACGGGAAGGAATGGAAGAATCCGAGCGCGCATTATCACCGCAGCAGCAAGGGCGGCGGCGAGTGGGATTTCTTCGATCTGCCCGAGGAGTGGACGATCGGCTACCGGACAGCTGCCGGCAGTGACCTGACCTTCCATCTGAAGCCTTTCTCGTTCAAGCACACCGGTCTCTTCCCCGAGCAGGCCGCCAACTGGGACTGGTTCTCTGTGCTCATCCGGGACGCGGTCCGGAGCGGCCGCGAGATCCGAGTGCTGAATCTGTTTGCCTACACCGGCGGCGCGACGATCGCCGCGGCAGCGGCGGGCGCTCACGTCACGCACGTCGACGCCTCGCGCGGCATGGTGTCCTGGGCGAAGGAGAATGCTGTAAGCTCCGGCCTTGCCGACGCGCCGATCCGCTGGCTCGTCGATGACTGCGCAAAATTCGTGGAGCGGGAGATCCGCCGCGGCAATCACTACGATGCCGTGATCATGGACCCGCCCTCCTATGGACGCGGTCCGAAGGGTGAGATCTGGAAAATGGAGGACAACATTTATCCCTTCTTATTGAATACCGTGCGTCTCCTCACGCCACATCCGCTCTTCTTCCTGATTAACTCCTACACCACCGGCCTGCAGCCCGCGGTCCTGAGCTATATGATGCACGAAGCACTGATGCCGGCGACCGGCTCCTCCGCCGGTTCGGACCGTCCGTCGTTTTCCGGCTCCATTGAGGCCGGCGAGATCGGGCTTCCCGTCACCCGGTCCGGCCTTGTCCTGCCATGCGGTGCGGCAGGCAGATTTACCGGCAGATGACAAAATAAAAACCCCGTAATCCGGATGGCTTCCGGCTCCATTCCTTCCATCTGGCAGGGCAGATAACATCTGCCCTGCCAGATACAGTGGCTCCGCTTTCCATCCCGTGCTCCGCACCCGATGTTGAGCGGCCGCCTGCAGCAAACCTGCTTCATAGTTGCTGACTCGTCGCTTTCACAAACGGCCGACAGGGAAACACCCTGCCGGCCGTTTGCTGTGATTCATTTCACCCTATATTGCTGTGATCAGCATCACTCTGTTTTTCCGTTCATCCTGCCGCAGTTCTGCAGAATTCAGGCAAGATCCGCCTTGAGCTCATCGACCTTGTCAAGATGCTCCCAGGGAAGATCGACATCCGTGCGGCCGAAGTGACCGTAGGCAGCCGTCTGCTTGTAGATCGGGCGGCGCAGATCCAGCATGCGGATGATGCCTGCCGGACGAAGGTCAAAGTGCTTGCGGATGATCCCGACAATCTTCTCGTCCTCGATCTTGCCGGTGCCGAAGGTATTCACGTTGATCGAGGTCGGCTGGGCAACACCGATCGCGTAGGAGAGCTGAATCTCCATGCGATCTGCATATCCTGCTGCGACCAGATTCTTCGCAACATAGCGTGCCGCGTATGCCGCGGAGCGGTCAACCTTCGTGCAGTCCTTGCCGGAGAAGGCTCCGCCGCCATGACGACCGACACCGCCGTAGGTATCGACGATAATCTTGCGTCCCGTCAGTCCGGCATCGCCGTGAGGGCCGCCGATGACAAAACGTCCTGTCGGATTGATGAAGATCTTGGTGTCCGCGTCGACCATCGACGCATCCACAACCGGATCGATGACATACTTGCGGATATCCTCGTGAATCTGCTCCTGGCTGACCTTCTCGTCATGCTGGGTGGAGATGACAACCGCCTCGAGACGGACCGGCTTGTTGTTCTCATCGTACTCGACGGAGACCTGAGACTTGCCGTCAGCGCGGAGATACGGAAGCGTGCCGTTCTTGCGCACCTCGGTCAGTCTGCGGGTCAGCTTGTGTGCGAGGTTGATGGAATACGGCATGTATTCCGGCGTCTCGTTGGTGGCATAGCCGAACATCATGCCCTGATCGCCGGCGCCGATTGCCTCGATCTGCTCATCGGACATCTGATCCTCTCTCGCCTCGAGCGCCTTGTCCACGCCCATCGCGATATCCGGAGACTGCTGATCCAGCGCGACAAAGACAGCGCAGGTATCTGCATCAAATCCCTTGCTGGAATCGTCGTAGCCGATCTCCCGGATCGTATCGCGGACAATCTTCTGATAATCCACAACAGCCTTGGTCGTGATCTCGCCGGTCACCAGGACAAAACCCGTGCAGGTAGCGGTCTCGCAGGCCACACGGCTCATGGGATCCTGTGCCACGCAGGCATCCAGAATCGCATCGGACACAGCATCACAGATTTTGTCGGGATGTCCCTCTGTCACAGACTCCGACGTGAAAATGTACTTCTCCACTTTCGAAACCTCCTTCGGTTCGCAAACCTCGTGCGCGGACCCGCGGCGCCCCGGCCGGACGGATCCGGGCACAAAAAATCCGTCCAGGCGCGGACGGATTTGACATAATATACAAATCCTCTTATTGTTCGACTCGCCTTAATCGGCTCTCGCTCAGGTTGGCACCCTTCCCACCGCGTCATGTGGTAACATGCGCTACCGGGGTTGCCGTGGCTTCGCAGGCCCTATGTGCCTCCACCACTCTGAATAAGAGTTTCTCCGGGATGTTCCCGGGACAATATGGATTCTGAAGTGCATGATACGCCGGCCATATGGGGGGTGTCAATCCGCGTGAGAACCACAGTTTCCCGGAACTGTCCGAATCAGAACTTACGGCAAAATCAGTTATGCTCCGTTCAGCCGGCATCCCCGCGCAGCGGCGAATCATTCCGGATTCGCACAAAATTTTACACATCACAGATTTTTTTCCCGGATTGACCGCTTTATACTGAACTTGCAACCGCCGGTTGACGAACTGCAAGGTCCGGCTGGTGGTCTGCAACCGGGGAAAAATTTACTCTGACCTCACAGAGACAGATATCCCAGAGTATTCTGCGGAAGGAGGAAGGCCATTTGGGTCGTTTCTCCCGCGGGTGCCGCATAGGACATGCCATGGAGGTAAAATTATGATACTGGCAGAAAAAATCACGGAACTTCGGAAAAAGGCGGGACTTTCTCAGGAACAGCTGGCCGAGGCGGTCGGCGTCTCCAGACAGGCGATCTCCAAATGGGAGAGCGCCCAGTCTATCCCGGATATGAACAAAATTCTGGCTCTCTCAAAATTCTTCGGCGTCAGCACCGATTATCTTCTGAAGGATGAGCTGAGCGAAAGCACACCGGCTGAGACCAGCGGGGAGGAACCCGCCGTGGACTCGAAGGGAGAGACCCTCATTCCGGTGAGCATGGACACCGCCGCCTCATTTCTCTCGCTCGCGAAGCAGTCTGCACCGAAGGTTGCCGGAGCCGTCATGCTCTGTATTTTTTCTCCCATCCCGCTGATTTTACTCACCGGCGCCAGCACAGACGGCACTCTTCCCATGACAGAGGATCAGAGCTCCTACCTTGGCCTGATTCTCCTGATGCTGATGGTCGCCGCGGCGGTGGCCGTCTTTATCGCAGACAGTCTTAAAAAGAAGAAATACGAATTTATTCAAAAGGAACCGATCGACACCGAATACGGAATCGAAGGCATGGTAAAAGAGAGAAGGGCAAAATTCGAGTCCGCCCATACGCACGAAATCATCACCGGCATCCTGCTCTGCGTCCTCTCCTGCCTTCCGATCTTTGTCACCGGCGCATTCGGTTCCTGGGTATTCCACTCTCCCGTCCGCATGTCCGCAGAGAATTCGCTGATCGCAGTGGCCGGTGTTGCCATGCTTCTGCTGCTCGTCGGAATCGGTGTGTTCTTCCTTGTCAAAACCTCCATCGTCTGGCAGAGCTTTGACGCGCTCCTGGAGGAAGGGAACTATACCCGGACCGCCAAGCGGAAGGAAAGAGAAATCGGCGGCATATACTGGGGAATCGTCACCGCCGGATATCTGCTGGTCAGTTTTCTCACCATGCGCTGGGATATCACCTGGGTCGTCTGGCCTGTCGCAGGCGTTCTCTACGGTGTGATCTCCTGACTTCACCGGAGAAAAAGCAGCGCGCAGAGTGTGGCCCTTCGTCCGCGCATGAGATAGCATGCAGGGCGAAGACGCACATTGCCTGCGCGGCAAAATCGGCTCCCAGGCACGGATAGCTTTCTTCTGCGAATCAGTCAGAAAGCGCAGTGCATCCTGACCACCGCCGTGGTAGAATACACTCACTATGAGCGATTATTACGAAAATTCAAATAACAGCGGCTACAACCGCGGCACCTGGCCCTACAGCGGAGACACCAGTGAGACTCCGCAGCAGGGGCCCTCACCGGAGGCACAGCAGGGGCTGGAGACAACATCCTTCATGCTCGGCATCGCCGCTATCGCATCCACCTGCTTCATGACAGTGGTGCTGCCCTGCATCCTCGCGCCGATCTCCATCGTGCTCGCCGTCCTCTCCAAGGGGCGCAGAAAGCATGTGAGAGGGGCTGCCCGCCATGCGGTCATTCTCTCTACTGTATCTCTTCTACTAAATGCGATCCTGATCGGAACCTCCGTCAGTTCGCTCTTCCGCAGTCCGGAGACGCGTGGCGCCATCAATCAGGTGACGGAGCAGATGTACGGAACAACCGTGGAGCAGATGATCGGACAGATTGATCAAAATCTCGGGACAAACCTCTCCTCCCTGCTCAGGGGAGACAGTAGCCGCTACAGCGGCGCAGACAGCACCACAGATCCGGATGATCAAGGCAGTGACAGCACAGAAAACGGGATGGACGGAGGAGACAATGGCACGATCATCTGAGTTTAATTTTGAGCGCAAGGCCGAGGCGCGCAGCGCCATCACCGGCCATCTCGGGACGACGGTAGGTTCCATTATCTTCTACCTTGTCACGGCGCTGATTCTTTCGACTATATCAGTCAACATCTTTCCCGGATCGGATGTCGCCTCCACCATCGGTTTTATGGCCGTCAATTTTCTGGTATCCCTGTTCCTGGGACTCCTGATGTATGGCATCAATACCCTGCATCTCTCCCTCGTCTACGGACAGGATGTCAGCTTCGGCGGCCTGTTCGAGGGTTTTCGCCGCGGCGTCAATGATCGGATCATCAAGGTTCAGGCCGTCCTCACGGCTGTCAATTTTGTCTGCACGCTCCCGGCGACGCTATACGCGTCGAAGCTCACGGGGCTGGAAGGAATCCGGACTCACCTTCTGCCGCTGGCCGGCCTTTACCTGCTGGGCAGCATTGCCGAGATCTGGTTTGCGCTGGGCTTTGCCATGTGCTATTTTCTCATCGCCGACTTCCCGGAGATGAGTTCGGCACAGGTCCTCCGCACCTCAGTCAGAATGATGAAGGGACATCGGTGGCGCCTCTTTGTCATGGAACTGAGTTTCCTGCCGCTGTATTTTCTCTCCCTGCTCTCCTTCGGAATCGCTGCGCTTTGGGTCTTCTCCTATGAGGCGGCTTCCACCGCCTCCTTCTATAAATGGCTGGCAGGAAATCAGCCCGTTTCTCAATGATGTACCGATGATGGTTAGCGTCGCCAGACTCATCAGACAATCTTGTCAAACACCGGTTTCATCGCCGGATAAATCTCGCGGAACTGCTGATATCTCTGATCATATTTTGCGACAAGCGCCGGATCCGGTTCCTCGGTTCCACTGATCTTCACGATCGCGGCCGCTGCGTCCTCTACCGTTGCATATTCTCCGGCTGCCACCATGGCCAGCATCGCGCCGCCCATGGACGGTCCTTCCTCGCACTCCGGCACATCGACCTTCAGATTCAGAATATTCGCGATCATCTTTCGCCAGAGCGGACTCTTCGCGCCGCCTCCCACAATACCGGTGCGCTCGAGATGAATGCCCAGCGACTTGGCGACCTCATACATATCGCGCACAGCGAACGCGACACCTTCCAACACGGCCTGCGTCATATCCTCGCGGGTCGTATCCATGGTGATGCCGGTAAAGGTTGCCCGGGCGTTCGGATTGTTCCACGGCGAGCGCTCCCCCATCAGATACGGCAGGAAGAAAACATGATTCTCGCCGAGCGCCGCGATCTGCTTCTGCTCTCCCGCGTAATCCTTCGTCTTCAAAATCTCATCCATCCACCACTTGTTGCAGGACGCCGCGCTCAGCATGCAGCCCATGAGATGATATCTGCCGTCCGCATGGCAGAAGCTGTGCAGCGCATTGTTGCTGTCCACGCTGAAATGGTCAGAGGAAATGAACAGCGTGCCCGAGGTCCCGAGAGAGATGTTGCACTTTCCGTTGCCCACGGTGCCCGTTCCGACGGCAGCCGCCGCGTTGTCTCCCGCGCCGGCTGCGATGATGCAGGTCTCCGGAAGGCCCAGCTCCCGGGCAATCTCCGGCTTCAGCGTGCCGACCTTCTCATACGACTCATACAGCTTCGGCAGCTGCTCCTCGCGGATGCCCACGATGTCCAGCATCTCCCGGCTCCAGCGCCGATTCTTCACGTCGAGAAGCAGCATGCCCGATGCATCGGAATAATCCGTGCAGAACGTGCCGGACAGGCGATAAGCCAGATAATCCTTCGGCAGGCAGATCTTCCGGATCCTGGCAAAATTCTCCGGCTCATTGGCCTTCACCCAGAGAATTTTCGGTGCGGTGAAGCCGGCGAACGCAATATTGGCCGTGTACTCTGACAGCTTTTCCCTGCCGATGACCTGATTCAGATAGTCCGTCTCCTTCGCCGTGCGCCCATCGTTCCACAGAATCGCGGGGCGGATCACCCTGTCCTGCTCATCAAGTATCACCAGTCCATGCATCTGCCCGCCGAAGCTGATGCCGGCCACATTCTTTTTCTCCTCCTCCGGTACCAGCTCCTTCAGTCCCTCCATCGACTGCGCAAACCAGTCCTCCGGATTCTGCTCCGACCAGCCGGGATGCGGGAAATAAAGCGGATATTCCTTCGAGACGATGTTGCGGATTTTGCCCTTCTCATCCATAAGCAGAAGCTTGACCGCAGAAGTGCCCAGATCAATTCCGATATACAGCATGGCTAACCCTCCAAAATATGTCTGTTGTCCGGGATATCATCTTCCCTCTGTCTTTTCGGAAATCATCCCGGTTATCCTCGCCATCACTAGGATAATCTTTTCTCCAATTAACTGCAATCACTTTAATAAAATGTATTTATAAAAGGGACCTCTGCTGAGCTTCAGAGGTCCCCTGGAGGATTACATATGGCAGCGATGACACTGCGATTTCGTTTCTACCTTAGTTCTCCGGATTGAATAGTGCGGTGGACAGATAGCGGTCTCCCGAATCCGGAAGAAGCGCCACGATTACCTTGCCCTTGTACTCCTCGCGGGCTGCCAGCTGCTTGGCCGCCCAAAGCGCCGCACCGGAGGAAATGCCGACCAGAACGCCCTCGGAGGTTGCAAAGCTTCTGCCCTCCTCGAACGCCGCCTCATTCGGGACGCGGATGATCTCATCATAGATGCTTGTGTCCAGAGTCTTCGGAACGAAGCCTGCGCCGATGCCCTGAATTTTGTGCGGGCCGGGCTTCTCGCCGGAAAGAACCGCGGAGGTATCCGGCTCAACCGCGATAATCTTCACGTTCGGATTCTTCTCCTTCAGATACTTGCCGACGCCGGTCAGCGTTCCGCCGGTGCCGACACCTGCGATAAACGCATCGACCCTGCCATCCGTGTCCTCCCAGATCTCGGGACCGGTGGTCTCATAGTGAGCCTTCGGGTTTGCCGGATTGTCAAACTGTCCGAGGATCACAGAACCCGGGATCGACTTCTGCAGCTCCTCCGCCCTGGCGATGGCGCCCTTCATGCCTTTGGCGCCTTCCGTCAGAACCAGCTCCGCGCCGTATGCCTTGAGGAGATTGCGGCGCTCCACGCTCATGGTGTCGGGCAGCGTCAGAATCGCGTGATATCCCTTCGCAGCCGCGACAGAGGCGATGCCGATGCCGGTGTTGCCGGAGGTTGGTTCAATAATGGTTGCGCCGGGCTTCAGCGTGCCCTTCTTCTCCGCATCCTCAATCATGGCAAGCGCGATACGATCCTTCACAGATCCTGCCGGATTGAAATACTCAAGCTTTACCAGAATCGTCGCATCCTTCACACCGCTCTTCGCCTCGAAATTCTTTGGCTCCAGCAGGGGGGTGTGCCCGATCAGCTGTGATGCGCTTGTCTTAATGTTTGCCATGATTTCTCCTCTCCGCCGCGCCTCCGCGGCATCCGATGCTCTCCAGTGATCCATTCTGAGTCATGCTGTTCCGTTCCGCTGTCCCCTGTGAATGGCTCTCCCGCTTTATGATTTCTGCTCTGACCGTACATAACCCGGCCGGAAACAGGAATGCTCATGTATTGCTCTTTATTACTCTGTATTCCTAGTTGATTTATATGATTTGTGTTGACATGATAATACGGCATGCCTCATTCCTTGTCAATATTTAATTCAAGATATTTATTCAGTACCCCTGAAAATCGACGTAAAGAGGCGACACAAGCTGGCAAGATCTATTTTACTTTTTCTGGGCATGAAATATCCCCCTCCACAGGACTTTTTGTATTTCAGGGTCCTATGAAGGGGGACCATATCACATTCCGGGATCCCCTGATAAATTCATCCTTTTTTAGTTAAAATGATATAACTTCTAAAGTAAGAGCAGACCTTACTCCGTCTTCGTCGGCTGAAGCTTCACGGCGCGGAGAATCCGCATCACGACCGGCGTGAGCGCGACATTGACACCGAATTCGACCAGGAAATTCAGGCCGATGAACGTGGTGAGAAAGACAAAAAGCAGATTGCCGGAAGTGCCCAGCGCGTTCTCAATGAGCGAACGGAAGATCGTCAGGCACGCGACACTGAAAATACCGGTGTTGATGACCGGCGCAATAACTGCCGCCATGACGACACCCAGATAAAAGCTGCGCCTGCGGAACAGACGGAAAAATGCTCCTGCCGCAGCCCCCGCCGCGATACCCTTCAGCAGACAGACCAGAATCGTCGCCGCCGGCTGAAACTCAAGCATAGCTGTGGAAAACGCGCCTGCCGCCCCGGTCACAACCTGGATGGAAACCACTATGCCAAAGGCCGCTCCGAGTATGGCTCCGCCCATAGGGCCATACAGAATGGCACCGATGATAATCGGAAGCATCGTCAGGGTCACCGTAAAGGGGCCGAGCGGAATGACGACTGCTACCTGCAGAATGATGACAATGGCGGTCAGAACCGCGAGTACTGCGAGTCTCTGTGTGTTGCTGTGTTCTTTATTCATTTTTCTCCTCCTGCTGCTGTTTCGGACCATTCCGAATATAGCGCACGCTCATTATACCGCTCCGCAGATCGATTACAAGTAGCTCCTGTCCTGTGCGTCCGCGATTTATAAGCTCCCGCCCTATTCTTCCGCAGCTCTTCGCAAATGGTTGACTATTCCGCGATTCTTCTCAAACGGCTTATATTCCGCGATTCTTCACAAACGCTTAACTTGTCCGTATCATTCCGCGGCTTTATACTAAGGACTGGTTTCAAAATACAATCGTAACGATTCAGAACAATTCAGCACCCCTCTCCCGGATTTGCTCCGCGAATCCCGGATGAGGTAGTAATAGGTGGCATCGGTAATCTTTCGCAGAAAGATTGGGTAATATTTATGAGCGAAAACGGAAATAACAGCGACAACATGCAGAATCAGAATCCGCAGGAGGAAACACAGCACAAAAACGCCCGGATGGAATACTGCGCCATCTGTCACCGGTCCTCCGCTGACGCCGGTCCGATGGTGCATATGCCGAACGGAATGCCGGTCTGCAGCGACTGCATGCAGAAAATGATGAATATGGCGGCGTCCTTTGATTACAGCCGTCTGATGTCTGATCCGTCCGTCATGCAGGAGTTCAATGACATGATGCTCCGGACGATCGGCGGACTGACAGGTCAGAATCCCGGAAACAACGCACCACAGGGAACCGGATCTGACAAGGCCGCGTCCTCTCAGACGACCGGTACAGGCATGGGAAGTCAGACCGCAGATCATTCCGCCGCCAAAGACGCAGAAGGTTCCACAGAAAAAAGCGGCAGCGAGGCCTCCGCATCGGAGCAGGCAGCGGACGGCGAAGACAGTCAGGATGACGGACAGTACGACAAGAAGGAGGACGGCAAAGGGCCGAAGGGACCTTCCATCAGCTTCCTCAACCTCGGCGATCTGTTCGGCGGAATGGGCGGCCCGCAGCAGAGGCCCAAAACGCACCGCCGCACGCGCAGAACAAAGCCCGTCTTCTCCATCGACAACATGCCGGCGCCGCATATTTTGAAGGCAAAGCTCGATGAATATGTCGTGGGGCAGGACGAGGCGAAGAAGGTTCTCTCCGTGGCAGTGTACAACCACTACAAGCGGGTGAAGACCGGCCATATGGACGACATCGACATTGAGAAATCGAACATTCTCATGATCGGTCCCACCGGCTGCGGCAAGACGTATCTGGTCAAAACACTGGCGGAGCTGCTGGACGTGCCGCTCGCGATCACGGACGCCACCTCTCTCACCGAGGCCGGGTACATCGGCGATGATATCGAGAGCGTGATCTCCAAGCTGCTCGATGCGGCGGACAACGACGTCGAACGGACGGAAAAGGGCATCGTGTTCATCGATGAGATTGACAAGATCGCGAAGAAGAGCACGACCACCAGCCGCGATGTGAACGGCGAATCCGTGCAGCAGGGTATGCTCAAGCTCCTCGAGGGCGCCGAGGTGGAGGTGCCGGTCGGCGCGAGCAGCAAGAACGCGATGGTGCCGATGCAGCTCATTGACACGCGGAACATCCTGTTCATCTGCGGCGGCGCCTTTCCGACACTGCCGGATATCATCAAGGACCGGCTGACGAAACAGTCCGGCTTTGGCTACAACGCGGAGCTCAAGGACCGCTATGACGACGACAAGAATATTTTGTCCCATGTGACGACGGAGGACCTGCGCAAATTCGGTTTCATCCCGGAGTTCATCGGCCGCCTGCCGATCATCTGCACCCTGCAGGGACTGTCCCGGGAAGCGATGGACAAAATTCTGACCGAGCCGAGAAACGCCATTTTGAAGCAGTATCAGAAGCTCCTCGCGATCGACGGTGTCGATCTGGAGTTTGACCAGGGTGCTGTCGATGCGATTGCGGAGCAGGCGATGAAGAAGGAAACCGGCGCCCGCGCGCTGCGCTCCATCATAGAGGAGTACATGCTCGACATCATGTATGAGGTGCCGAAGGATCCGCAGATCGGCAAAATCACAATCACCCGGGATTACATTGAGCGGAAAGGTGTCCCGATCATTGAGCTGAAGAGCACGGAGACGCCGGCGATCCCGGCTGAGACCTCATCTGCCGCGCCGGAGGAGACGGGCGGGATACAGACGGTGTAAAGAAACAAATACCGCATGGAAAAATCCAGTCAGACTTTTCCATGCGGTTTGAGTGTGGCAGGAACGTGACGCAACAATGTCACGTTCCTGCTGATATTGGTGCCTCCGGCACCAGTATCCCGATTCGTGACAAAGTCCGTCCGCTCTTTGCCACGCGGCTTAAGGACAGATATGAAAAGAACAACACGTTACCTGCTCGGCGGAGTGCTGGCAGGCGGAATCTTCGCAGCGGACCGCATTGCCAAGTCCGCGGTAAAAAAACATGTGCCAGAGGGGAAGAGGATGCTTCTCTCCCCGAAGACTGGACGGCTCGTGGAAGTCAACCATGTGAGAAACTACGGAATGGCCCGGAACGCAGGCGAGTCTGACCCGGCGGCGGTGCGCAGGCTCACGACGGCACTGACTGCCGGCGCGGGTGCACTGTTCGCTGCAAAGCCCGGCCCCTCCACCGGCCTCCTGCTCGGCGGCGCCGCAGGAAATCTCCTCGACCGGTGGCAGGACGGCTATGTAACGGACTATCTCAGCTTTGATCTCGGCGACCCCGAATTAAAGGATCTCTCCTTCAACGTGGCCGATTTCGGAATCTTTGCGGGTGCGGGCGGACTTGCCGCCGGCGCCGCGCTGTCCGATCTCCACAGACAGGCCCGCAGAGAATATGCGGCATCCCACGACGGAGAAGCACCTTCCGCCGGCAGGACAGCCCTCCTCGCTGTTCAGTCTGTCATCCGTCTTCCATCACGCCGTAATCACCGTTCCCATGGAACCCTCCAGCGCTTCGCCGACCTTCTCCAGCGACGTGATTAACACGCGTCCTCCCGGGACAGCCTTCAGATACTGCACCGCCGCCTCGATCTTCGGGCGCATGTCCGTAGCGCCGAATTCCCCGGCGTCGATCAGGTCCTGTGCCTCTTTCACGCTCATCCGGCGGACAGGCTGCTGGTTTGTCGTACCGAATCCGGTATAGACACAGGGAACAGAGGTCAGGATCATCAGCTCGTCCGCGCCAAGGTCCGCTGACAGCTTTCCGGCAATCGCATCCTTCTCGATCACGGCAGAGGCGCCGCGCAGGGCGTTATCCTGCACGATGACAGGAATGCCGCCACCGCCGCATGCGATGACAACCTGTCCGAGATCAGCGAGGGCGCGGATCGAATCAATCTCCAGGATCTCCAGCGGCTTCGGTGCCGCCACAACGCGGAGCCATCCCTTGCCGGGCTCCTCCACGACAAAGTTTCCCTTCTTGATTTCATTGTCCGCATCTTCTCTGGACATGTAGCGCCCGATCTTCTTGGTCGGGTTATAGAACGCCTCATCGTACGGGTCTACGGACACCTGTGTGAGTATCGTGCTGACGACCGTGGCACTGCCTCTGGCAAGCAGCTCAGCGCGCAGTGAATTCTGCAGATCAAATCCGACATAGCCCTGGCTCATGGCATTGCAGACACACATCGGAGCCGGCGTGTAATCGATATACACCCGGTGCAGCTCCGTCATAGCCTTGTGAATCATGGAAACCTGCGGCCCGTTGCTGTGCGTGATCGTCAGCTGATAGCCGGCCTCCACCAGATCAGCCAGTGCACGGGATGTCTGTTTCATGGCATCCTTCTGTAATTTTGTTGTGACTCCGAGCGCGCTGTGGCCGAGCGCCACGACAACCTTTTTCTTCGCTTCCATGGGGTAATCCTCCTCGGCTCCCAGTATAGCAAAGTTTAGTATGAGGAAACACCGGAAATTTGCGCTCCCGA
>Ga0256406_1001981_pt1 | contig 30872 bp, 19 predicted proteins | sample RumenRJG_03DNA_FD_185986 | JGI IMG/M metagenome (GOLD analysis project Ga0256406, IMG submission 185986) | Bovine rumen microbial communities from Lethbridge, Alberta, Canada - RJG_03 | ecosystem: Host-associated > Mammals > Digestive system > Stomach > Rumen | place: Canada: Alberta | collected... | reverse complement strand
CAGGACGAACGCTTCCTTCGCCATCGAAATCTCGTTGGTGATGTCGTTCATGCTTGTCCCTTCGCGGAACACTTTGATAATCGTGTCGTCCGAAACGCGATAGACCACGCCGACGCCTCCGCGCCCGATTTCCTCGCACCCTTCGACACACATTTGCCGAAGTCCGCGCTCGACGGTCATCATCTTCGTGAATCCCGTCATCTCGAACACGTTGTACACGTCGGGGCATACGTTGACCAACTTGAAGGAGGGATATTTCTTCTTCAGCATGAGCATCAGTCGCAAGCCCGAACTCGAGATGTATTCCATCCCGCTGCCGTCCCACGTCAGTTCTTTCACGCCGGGTGCGTCGTTGAGCTTTGTCGCCAGCTCTTGCTGTATCTCTGTTGTGAGCGATGAATCCAGTCGCCCGTCAAACGAAATGGTCATGCAACCATTTTCTTCTTTAATCTGTATCATGTCCATGTTTTCTGTGTTTTAGTGTGGTCCTATTCCCCGTTCGGGCAGTTCTTCGACGAATTCGTCATGCCACATATTGTCTCTGCCGTCTGCATCCACGAAGTTGGTCGTGCCTACCGCCTCGAAAGGGTGGTGGATTTCGCATCCGCTCAGCACGATGGTGTTGTTCAACTGGAAGAGCGGTGCCGTCTGATGGTTGCCGTAGATGCGGCAGTTGGTGAAGTTGACGTTCTCGCTCCATCTGCTTGTGATGAGCTCAAATCTCTCGTTTCTGAAGAAGTCGCACGTCATGAAGTTGATGTTATTGCAGTCGAGCACCTCCATGATGCCGTATGAACAATCGCGGATGATGCTCTGCGTCATTGTCAGTTGGTGTGTCTTCGACGCCACGATGCCGTATGTGCCGCATCCGTAGAGGTCGCAACTGGAGATGAGTATGTTCTCGCAATTGGACGTGCCGATGACACCACCTTCGCAATAGCCATCTTCCGTATGGCCGAGCACGAGATTGTCTATCGTCACATTCCGGCACCCCATCAGGTAGAACACGAAGGCATATCGCGGTTGGACGACAATCTTCGCCCCATGCTTACCGCGTATGGAGAGATTGCTGATGTTGACGAGCGTCAACTGCCGTCCGTCAAACATATTTTCACTCATGATCCATTGCTCGTTACTTGCTGCCGGTCTGCCCTCGACGAGGAAATGCTCTCCGTCGTAGGCGTTGATGAAACGGCGGTTGGCGGTGCGGAAATTATCCTCGTTTTCCAACACGCGCGACAGGTTCAGCGTCACGTTCTCACTGATGATAATCTCGCGGTCCGAGCCCAATGCAATCAAAAAATCCAACTCGTTGTCCACCTCGAACACCTGACTGGATGGTGATGCCCCGTCAGCAGGAATGCGGTCTTCCGCCGTCTCTTGCACCAAAGGGGAAGCAGACAAGGCAGCAAAGCTCATGCCCACCACTAACATTGATATCATTCTTTTCATAGTTCTTTGTTTTTTATTGTGTTTGATTCAATTTATCACGATTTCATCGGTAAAAATCCATCCTCCGAACTTTCCTTCCGAAGCCTGCAGACGCACATACCGGGCACGGTTGATGCCCTCCCATCGGAAGTGGCGGATGAAGTAATCCTTGTCCCGGCTCACTTCCCTCACTTCAAAGTCGCCTACCTTCCAGGTCGTGCCGTCGTCCGAGAAAGAAACGCGAACTTCAGCCGGTTCGAAAATCTCCGGTCCGGTGAACTGCATGAAGTCGGCTGCCACGCTGCGGATAGTCTGCTTCCTGCCCATGTCGATGACGACGTCGAGCCGTTCCGAACTGATGAATCCTTGCCACCGACCGTCGCCGTAGGACCAGCCGCCGCGCTTCCCGTCGGTCAGCGAACCGTCGCCTCCCGCCTTGTATGCGTCCGAATAGGGAGCCAGATATTGCACCTTCTTGCCCCTGCCTTTGTGACGTATCTCTGTCCGCGATTCGACGCGTGCACCCGTCTCGTTCTTCAGGTCGAAGGGATGATAGCCGTTTTGTTGCAGCCAACTGACAGCCTTCAATGCCCGACGGCGGAAGTCAGCATAGTCGTCTGACTGCGGACTCCATCCTCTTTCGGCTATGGCAAGCATCCGTGGGTAGAGCATATACTCCACATGCTCAGGTGTTTCAATCATCTCAGTCCACAGGTTCCCTTGTATTCCGATGATATATTTTTCCTGTTCCGTTCCTTTCATTTCCTGAGGAATGGGGTCGTAGCCGAATACTTTTTCCAACGGAAGGAAACCGCCGAAGGCTTTCGGCTGACTTTCAGGCGCATCCTGATAACCGTCCAGGTAGCAGTATCCGCCGGGCGACATAACGACGCGGTGCCCCATCCGGGCGGCTGCCAGACCGCCTTCCGTCCCCCGCCACGACATCACCGTTGCGTTCGGAGCCAATTCGCCCTCGAGAATCTCGTCCCAACCCAGCAGTTCCCTGCCGTGACGGTTCAGGAATTTCTCGATGCGGGCAGTCTGATAAGCCTGCAACTGGGCAGCCGTCTCCAATCCTTCAGCCTTCATTCTTGCCTGACACCTGGGGCATTTCATCCATGCCTGCCGCCCCGACTCGTCGCCTCCGATATGGATATACTTCGAGGGGAAGATGCGCATCACTTCCAAAAGCACGTTTTCCAAGAACTCAAACGTCTGCTCGTTGCCTACGCACAAATCGCCGCAATCCTGCCCTGCATTCACACACTTCAACTCGGGATAGGCGAACAGCACCTCTTCAGAGTGACCGGGCATCTCTATTTCGGGGATAACCGTGACGTGGCGGTCCATGGCGTAGCGCACCAAGTCGCGCAGTTCGTCCTGCGTGTAGTAGCCTCCGTATGCGCCCGTCGCATCTTTCCCGCAGTAGCGCCGGTCCTTTTCAATCCACCATCGCGTCCAGTCCGACTGCGTGCGCCAAGCCGTTTTTTCCGTGAGCAGCGGATATTTCTCCGTTTCCATGCGCCATCCGGCAGCGTCGGTCAGGTGCAGATGCAACCTGTTCAACTTGAAACGCGCCATGGCATCGATTTGTTTTTTGATGAAATCCACGTCCCAGAAATGGCGCGAACAGTCGAGCATCATGCCACGATAAGCAAATCTTGGCGCATCTTCTATATCCACAAACGGCACTTTCCCGTCGTCCAACAACTGGTTCAGTGTCTGGAAAGCATAGAAAAAGCCCGACGCACTGCCAGCCTGAATACGGATGCCGCTGCCATCGACATGCAAGGTGTAGCACCCTTCTTCACGCAACTCCGAGCGTGACTCTATCAGTATGAAGTTCTCGGTTGAACGCTCGCGCATCACGGTCAAATCCTTCCCCACACAACGGCGCAGGGAAGCCACCGTTCTCCGTGCCGCCTTGTCCTGTATGTTGGTGTGAATGACCGTCTCGTCGCTGATTGTAAAAGTCCCTTTACCGACCGTCATTGATGACGGCAACGGCAAAACCGATTGCGACATGGCACTTACGCTGCCGAACAACACGAACAGCAGGCACATGCAACAGCGCTCTATACTCACTTCAAATCTCATCTTCTGCAAATATAGCAAAACTTCTTCAATAACCATAAAAAAACAACGTAAAAACATCACCTTATCAATTATTTTCACTATCTTTGTACATCGTAAATGAACTATCATGAAAACTGTAATGCAAAAAATCAGAACACTCGCCATCTCGCTTATCATCTGCTCGTGCGCACAGAACAACGGCAGCCGAGTGCAGGCGCAAAACACAACACCTGAGGACACCACGACCCGGCAAGTCACACTCCTTTTTGCCGGCGACCTCATGCAGCACGACGGACAGATAAAGGCTGCCCGCACTGCCGACGGATATGATTACACCGACGTCTTTGCACGGGTAAAGCCTGAAATCAGCCGCTACGACATTGCGGTGGCAAACTTCGAGGTGACACTGGCAGGACCTCCATACAAAGGCTATCCGTGTTTCTCGGCTCCCGACGAATATCTCCGGGCGATTATCGATGCCGGATTCGACGTGATGCTCACCTCAAACAACCATAGTTGCGACACACGCGCGAAAGGACTGGAACGCACCATCGTCATGATGGACTCACTGAAAATGCCCCACTTGGGGACCTACCGCCATCAGAAAGAGCGCGAGCAGAACTATCCGTTCATCATCGAGCGCAACGGCATACGCATCGCCATGCTCAATTTCACCTACGGAACGAACGGCATTCCCGTGCCGCCACCATACATCGTCAATCTGGAAGACACGGCGCAAATAGCAAAAGACATCACGGCAGCAAAGAAAAAGGATGCCGATGTCATCATCGCATTCCCACACTGGGGCATCGAATATGCGTCACTGCCCAGTCAAGCACAACGAAAACTCACGCAATGGATGCTCAACAAGGGCGTGGACCATGTCATCGGCGGGCATCCGCACGTTGTACAGCCGTTCGAGGTGAGTGAAGACAACAAGGGCAACAAGCACCTCACCGTCTATTCGCTCGGCAACTACGTCTCCAACATGACCAAACCGCATACCGACGGCGGCGCCATGGTCACCATGACACTGACCAAGAAAAACGGGAAGACGGCGATGACCGACTGCGACTACTCGCTCTTCTGGGTGTCACGACCACTCACTTCGGGGCGAAAGAACTTCCGCATCTACCCGGCGGGATGGACCACCGACGAGATGAACGCAGCAGAGCGCAGCCTCCGCGAGCGATACCTCAGCCTCACACGCACGCTGTTTGAGAAACACAATAAAGGCATTAAAGAGAAATTAGTCACTGAATAATTCCTATGAAAAAGAAAGTCTTACTACCGTTACTGCTGCTCGCCCTCTCACCCGTGATGAGAGAAAGCGGAGCAGGATGTGCCCTGGCACAAGGAAATATCCACAAGCGCTCAACCACCTATGAGTGGCCCAAAGAAAAGGATGTAGTCGAAAACCTCAAAGCATGGCAAGACCTCAAATTCGGAGTGCTCATCCATTGGGGGCTCTATGCCGTGCCGGGCATCGTGGAGTCGTGGTCCATCGTTGATGAAGACTGGATCACACGCGACACCACCATGACCTATCAGCAGTACAAAGACTGGTATTGGGGCTTTGCCGAGCAGTTCAACCCGACCAAGTTCAACCCCGAACAGTGGGCACAGGCGATGGATGACGCTGGCATGAAATACATGATTTTCACCACCAAGCACCACGACGGATTCTGCATGTTCGACAGTCGGGAGACCGACTTCACCATTGCCAAGCACGCCTTCAAGGACAATCCGAAGCGCGACGTGCTGAAATACGTGCTCGAAGCATTCAGAAAACACCAGTTCAAGATAGGAACCTACTTCTCCAAGCCCGACTGGCACTCGCAATATTACTGGTGGGATGTCTATCCGACGAAAGGCAGGAACGTGAATTATCCCGTTGACAAATTCCCATGGCGCTGGGAACAGTTCAAGAAGTTCACTCACAACCAGATGCAGGAAATCCTCACCCGCTACGGCAACGTGGACATCCTCTGGCTCGACGGCGGATGGGTTTGCAAGGAACGCAAGCAGGACATCGACATGCCGCGCATCGCACAGATGGCACGCAGCCACCAGCCGGGACTCATTATCGTGGACAGAACCATACACGGGCCGTACGAAAACTATCAGACTCCTGAGCGCACTATCCCCGAAACGCAGCTCGACTATCCGTGGGAAAGCTGCATACCGCTGTCCGACGACTGGGGATACGTGAAGCGACCGCGCTGGAAATCACCCGAAAAGGTGGTCAATACGCTCATCGAAATCGTTGCCAAAGGCGGCAACCTCGTGCTCGGAGTGGGACCGACTCCTGAAGGACTCATACAGCCCGAAGCCGTGGAGCGCCTCAAGAAAATCGGCGACTGGATGAAACGCAACGGCAAGGCACTCTACAACACCACCGTCACACCACACTACAACGACGGCAACGTCTGGTTCACCGCCTCCAAAGACGGCAAAACCACCTACGCCATCTACATGCTCAACGAGGGTGAAACGCTGCCCGCACAAATCAGTTGGACGGTCAACCTCCCGAAGAAAAGCGTCCACCTCGTTGCCAACAGCAAGAAACTGAAGGCGAAAGTCAAAGACGGACGCGTTACCGTCACCCTGCCCTCAGGACTGCCACAACAATCAGTGGCGATGGAAATCAGATGAACTGACGCGAGAGAGAAGATATGAAAAGGCGCACGGGCAAAGATGTCCGTGCGCCTTTTCGCTTGTCTCTTTTTTCGTCAATGGAATCCTCCCCATTTCCTTACGAAAAACATCAGTTTTCCGCATTTCCGTTTTAACCCAAATCGGTCATTAGACTTTGTGTTCAGAATGTTGTTTGCTTTGTGCAGATGTCTTTAAGCTTTCTCGACGACGTAGCGGGCTACGATGAGAGGAAGATTGAAGGCAGATGCCGAAGCAAATAACACTATGACACGAAGAGCAGAAAATAACCACAAAAATATCTAATAGCGTACTAATGACCGATTTGGGTTTAAGTTAAAAAATCAGCTTTTTAACACAAAAAGTTTGACACTCGGGGCGCACACTTCTCCATTGAAATTCGGAGCAGTAACGAATATCCATGCAAAACGCATGCGTTTATTGACCAAAAACCGCATATCCGCATCATAAATATTCCAATCCTGTTCCCAAAAGTTACGGTTTTGGCTCTCAAAAGTGCCACTTTTGCAGCCTAAAAGTTCAACTTTGAGGAGGCGAAAGTTCAACTTTCACAAAACCGAAAAACAGCAAGAAAACGTAAATCGTTCATTTTCAGCAGTTTGAAAATTCGTCAAAAATCACGCTTTTTTCGACCAACTGACTCCAATTTTCAAAACAAGGGCAGGAAACAACGGAAACTGCGAAAATCGGAAAGCGCGTGAAGTGTCGTATATGCAACTAAAAATGGCGATTTTGTTAAAGAGTGTAAAAGAAAAGATTGTACTTCGCTTCCATAGTCAGAGCATCAGTCGGAGTGAAAATCCATCCGAGCGAAGTGCGATAAGTCTGAAGTGAACCCAACCCAACAAAAAAGGCTTTGGCACCCCCTACTCACAGGAGATGCCAAAGCCTTTTATTGATTTCAAGCGTATTGCTTAGATATCCAAATCGTGGTCGAGCGAGTCGTTGAAGTCGCGCGGTTCACGCTCTTCCATCGGGTCGTGATAGTTGCGGTTGTCTTCGCGCGTCTCATAACGGTTGAAGTTGTTGTGCGGACGGCGCTCTTCATGATGGCCGTTGCGCTCCGGACGTGGGCGACGCTCTCCGCGCTCGGGGCGTGGACGGCGTTCGCGCTCAACGTATCCTTCCGGTTTCGGCATGAGCACGCGGTGTGAGAGCTTGTATTTGCCCGTCTTCGGGTCGATGTCGAGCAGCTTCACCGTAATCTTGTCGCCTTCGTGCAGACCGGCATCTTCCACTGTTTCGAGACGCTTCCAGTCTATTTCGCTGATGTGGAGCAGTCCGTCTTTGCCTGGCAGTATCTCTACGAAGCAGCCGTAAGGCATGATTGACTGGATGGTGCCCTCATAGACTTCGCCCACTTCGGGTACGGCAACGATTGCTTTGATTTTCTTGATGGCTCCGTCGATGGCGTCTTTGTCGGGTGCACTTACCTGCACTTTTCCTACGCCGTCTTCCTCATCGATGACGATGGTCGAGCCGGTTTCTTCCTGAATCTGCTGGATAATCTTTCCGCCAGGACCGATGACAGCTCCGATGAATTCTTTCGGTATTTCGAATGCCACGATGCGCGGTACGTGCGGTTTGAGTTCGGCGCGCGGTTCAGCGATTGCTTCGGTGAGTTTTCCGAGGATATGCTCGCGTCCGGCTTTCGCCTGCATGAGGGCTTTCTCGAGGATTTCGAACGACAGTCCGTCGCACTTGATGTCCATCTGTGTGGCTGTCAGACCGTCTTTCGTACCTGTTGTCTTGAAGTCCATGTCGCCGAGGTGGTCCTCATCGCCGAGGATATCGGAGAGGACTGCATATTTCTCTTCGCCCGGATTCTTAATCAATCCCATTGCAATGCCGCTGACGGGCTTTTTCATGGGCACTCCGGCATCCATCAGTGCGAGTGTTCCGGCACATACGGTTGCCATCGATGACGAGCCGTTTGACTCGAGAATCTGGCTGACGAGGCGCACGGTGTAGGGGAAGTCTGCCGGGATTTGGTCTTTCAGTCCGCGCCAAGCGAGGTGTCCGTGACCGATTTCGCGGCGTCCGACTCCGCGCTGTGCCTTTGCTTCACCCGTGCAGAACGGCGGGAAGTTGTAGTGGAGCAGGAACTTCATGTAGCTCTTGTCGAGCACGTCATCGACGAGTTTTTCATCGAGCTTGGTTCCCAAGGTACACGTTGAGAGACTCTGTGTCTCGCCGCGCGTGAAGATAGCGCTTCCGTGGGGCATTGGCAGCGCATCCACTTCGCACCAGATGGGGCGTATCTCGTCGGTCTTGCGGCCGTCGAGGCGGATTCCCTCGTCGAGGATGCAGCGGCGCATGGCATCGCGCATCACGTCGTGATAGTATCTTTCAGCCTCAGCATGCTTCTCTTCGAGTTCCTCGTCGGAGAGTTCTGCATGGGCAGCGTCGTACTTCTCGAGGAAGTCGGTGATAATCTTGTCGAAAGCTTCCTGACGTGCGTGCTTCTCAAGTGCCTGCTTGGTCACGTCGTATGCCGGCTGATAGAGTTCGTTGTTGATTTGCTCGCGCAGAGCCTCGTCGTTCACTTCGTGGTCATACTCGCGCTTCACGTCGGTACCGAGTTCGCGACTGAGTTCCTTCTGCAGTTCACACATCGGGCGGATGGCATCCATGGCGGCTTTCAATGCGCCGAGCAGGTCTTGTTCAGACACTTCCTTCATCTCACCTTCCACCATCATGATGTTCTCGGCAGACGCTCCGACCATGATGTCCATGTCGGCTTCTTTCATCTGCTGGAACGTCGGGTTGATGACGTACTCGCCGTTGACGCGTGCCACGCGCACCTCACTGATGGGGCATTCGAAGGGGATGTCCGAGCAAGCGAGTGCTGCCGATGCGGCAAATCCTGCGAGAGCGTCCGGCTGGTCAACGCCATCGGCACTGAACAGTATGATGTTTACGTAAACCTCTGCGTGATAGTTTGAGGGAAAGAGCGGTCTGAGCACCCGGTCAACGAGCCTTGAGGTAAGGATTTCGTTGTCACTCGGTTTTCCCTCTCGTTTAGTGAATCCTCCTGGGAATCTGCCTGCTGCCGCATACTGTTCGCGGTAATCTACCTGCAACGGCATGAAATCTGTTCCCGGAACAGCATCTTTTGCTGCGCATACGGTTGCGAGCAGCACAGTGTTCCCCATTCGAAGCGTTACGCTTCCGTCGGCTTGTTTAGCCAGTTTTCCTGTTTCAATGGTGATGGTTCTCCCATCAGCCAACTGAATCGTCTTGTTAATAACGTTCATCTAAAAAATCTTTATTGTTTTAACTACATCTAAAAATATATATCTGAGCGAGTCGGAATACCTCCCCGCAAAAAACGCTGCAAAGTTACGAATAAGTGAGCACACTACAAAATAAAAGATTGTTTTTATTTTTATTGTCGAACGAAAGTAACTTCTTGAAAGTTACGAATAAGTGAGCACACTACAAAATAAAAGCCTGTTTTTATTCTTTTGGAACTTATGGTGAATAAAAATATTCAAAAAAAATGTACATTTTATTTTGTTTTTTATGAAAATTGTTTATCTTTGTAGCCAGATATCTATGAATTTTATTTCGCTTATTATTAATCTTAACTATAATATGTATATGAAAAAACATTTCCTCAAACATTTGTTGATGATGTTATTGTTGCCTTGTGCATCTGCTTTTGCAGCCGAGGGCGATACCATCGTAGTGCTTGAACAGAATTTTGATGCTTTCACGGAAGGCACAGAATCTACACCTGCTACGACAGACATCAGTTCGTATTCCAGCAATAAGCTTCGTAACACCCTTGCCAATTGGTCGGGTTCGCGAGTTTATGAGGCTGGCGGTAGTCTGAAGATAGGTGACGGTGGTTATTTGCAGACCGCTAATACCGACATGTCGGGCAATGGTGGTAACCTGAAAATCACGTTCCGTGCCAAGGCTTTGGACGCTACGGGCGGAGGTGTGCAATTGTTGCTGAACAGCTCTTATACGGTTACAACGACCGTTTATCTCGACAATGGTGATTGGACGACGATTGAAGTGATGTGCGGTGGCGGAAAGGCTTCTGGTTACCTGCGCATCAAACCCTATCTGATTGCCAGCGGCATGCTCATCGACGACCTGAAGATAGAAGCCAGTCAGGCATTTATCGGTGCACCGGAGGCGACACAGCCGACAACAGCCAGCGACAATTCTTTCACTGCAACGTGGAAGGTAGTGGCTGGAGCGACAAGTTATCTGCTTGACGTTTATAGTAAGAACGGCGAAGAGAAAGAATATCTGTTGAAGGATGAAGCAGTAGATAAACCCTCTTCATCATACGCCACTACCCACTCAAAGCAGGTGACGGGACTGACTGCCGGCAAGAAATACTATTTCACGGTGCGTGCGAAGCGCGACGAATATGTTTCTGCCTATTCGAATGAAATCCGCGTGGTGAAACCCATATCAAGTGTTTCGGCTCCGGAAGCAACGGAAGCAACCGATGTGACGGCAACGAGTTTTACTGCCAATTGGAATGCTGTTGAGGGTGCAGAGGGCTACGAAGTGAATCTCTACAAACGCGAGATACTGGCGAACGACAGCACGGTGAATATACTTCATGATGACTTCTCAGGATTCACAGAAGGCACTTTGAGTTCTCCCTCATATCCTTCGACTTATGCGTTGGATACCTATACAGCCGATCCGGGGTGGACGGCATCTAATATTTGCGCTGCCAACGGCTATTTCGGCATCGGTCCGTTTGGCGGTACGGGTTACATCTGCACGCCAGCCATCGACCTGTCTAAGAACAGTGGCAAGTTCAAGTTGACGATAAAAGCTGCTTCTAATTCTTACGGCACCTACAAGGAAGACTCTGTGAAAGTATATATCTATAATGGTGGTGACGATGCTGTGGACAGCGCGACGGTGAAAGTGTCGGGCGGTTTTGCAAACTACACAATCGAGTCGGAAAAAGGAAATGCCGAGACCTATATTTACATTGAATATAGTGGTTCTAATAAGTTCTTCTTCGATGAGATTGCGGTGACACAAAGCCTTACGATTGGCGACAAGGTGACTTCGTTGGTAGAGACCAAAGACGTGGGCGATGTGACCTCTTGTCTGTTCAACGTGGCGTTTGCCGACAATATCACTTATTCCTATAAGGTGGTTGCCTACGCACCGACGGTGAAAGGCTCTTCTTATACAGGATATTACGTTGACAACATCTATTCCAACAAATCGAACGAGATAGAAGTATCTTATTCTGACCCGACCGCCATCAACGACATCGACCGCGAGCAGGAAATGGTGAAAGACGGCAAGTGGTACACCCTGCAAGGTGTGCTTCTCAATGGCAAGCCGACCACGAAGGGCATCTATATCGTGAACGGGAAGAAGGTACTTGTTAAGTAAAACGATAGGTGTATGAAAAGAAGTAGATTTCTTTTTGTCGCGTTGTTTGCTTGCCTGTTGTCATGGGCAGGTCCCGTTGACCAACAGACGGCAGAGCAGACGGCACGACAATTCTTCAGTAAGCGTGGCGGCAAGAAAGCCGCTCCGCTCAAATCTGTGTCAGCCAAGAGGTTGATGAAAAATGCCACAGCTGCCGATACACCTTATTATATATTTAATATAGGTGATGGCGACGGCTTTGTGATTGTGTCGGGCGATGATGCGGCTATTCCCGTGCTTGGCTATTCAGACAAGGGCACTTTCGACTGGGAAAGTATGCCGGAGAATCTGCGCGAGTGGATGAAGCTCAACGAGATGTATATTGAGAGTTGTCGCAACAAGACGGGCGTCGTACACTCGCCCAGTCGTGTGGGAACTCCCGTCCAGGCTCCATTGCTCGGCGAAATCAAGTGGGGACAGGACACTCCTTACAATCTGAAGTGTCCCACCTACACCGCCAGCGGAGAGACCAAGCATTATTACGTTGGCTGTGTGGCTACGGCAGCAACGCAGATTATGCGATATCATGGTTATCCCGCACAGGGAAACGATACGAAAACCTATACCGATACCAAGGGATGTGGACAGACACTGAGCGCAGACTTCGGAAACACCACCTACGACTGGGCGAACATCCTCAACACGTATCGCGGAGTAGAGGCGACGGAGGCTCAGAAAGATGCTATCTCGACACTCGCATTCCATTTCGGAGTAGCCGTTGATATGGAATATGTGGCAGGCGGCAGCGGTGCCGTATCGCCCGTCGTGCCAAATGCGTTCCGCCATTATTTCCGCTATGACAGCGGTACGACGATGCGCAAACGGAATTACTACGACACTTCCGAGTGGCTCAGCATCATCAAGAGCGAAATCGATGCGCAGCGCCCCGTCTATTATGCTGCTTCGAGCGAAGACGGACTGGGTGGGCACGCTTTTGTCTGCGACGGATATGATACGGAGGACTTCGTTCACATCAACTGGGGATGGTATGGCGACTACAACGGCTATTTCAGTGTCAACCATCTCGAGCCCGCCGGATTGGGTGAGGGTGGCGGAAAAGGTGCTTACAACATCGACCAGGAAATCATCACAGGCATTCAGCCGCCGACTGGTGGGACGACTGTCTATGAGCGCCCGCTCTACTTCTCAACGATGATGACAAACAACGATTTCGGCGACCAATTCTCCATAGGAGGAACGGTGGAGAACTATGACGTGACCCCGTTCAACGGTCAGATTGCTGCCGTGTTGGAGCGCGACGGTGAGGTGTTGCAGATCCTGAAGACAGAGGATAAGACAATCAATGCCTATACCAACCGTCGGACGGGATATATCATGGGGTTCGTCGTGCGCGATGTTCCTAAAACGGTGTCGAGCACCATCGCCAACGGTCTGGCATATATCCGCCTGATGTTCCGTGAGAGTGCTACCGATGAATGGAAGTTCTTGAGACACGGCATCGGGCGCAATCCGCAGGGCATCCCATACAGCAACCGCATCAAGGTGAATGTCAACAACGGATATATCGAAACAGAAGGAGTCGATACACCGGTTCCCGATGTCACCATCCTCGAGAAAGTGGAATCGGAATTTCCGGAGGTTTACGCCAAGGGTTCGATTGTCCTGCCGCTCGTTCTGCAGAACAACTCAAAGCATTTGCATCTGAAGAATGTCGTGGTGCGCTTCCAGTCAGTGGAAAATGACACCCATTATGACTACGAGAACGCCGTGAACATCTATGACGAGAGCACCGAGTCGCTCAGATTTCTCATCAACCTCAGCGATGAAATGCCTGCAGGTGATTATAGGATTGTCCTCTTTGAAAAGGGATTCCCTGAGCATCCGTTCACCGAGACGGTCGCATCGGACATACTGACCGTGTTGCCTGAGGCAGACTATCCCGTGATGCACCTGACGCAGAATGTGCTCTGGCAGCGCCGCGACGGACAGATTATTGCCAATCAGGGCGATATGGTCTATTTCGCACTCAACAGCCGCAACTATGGAGCAGCCGGAAAGGTCGGTGTGATACTCTATCTTGTGGATGCGAACGACCCCACCAAGCGCTATATGTATCAGCAGGCAGATGCTACGCTGGAAAAAGGTGAGTCGAAGACGCTCAAGTTCTATCGGCAGATGCCTGTTAACCCGGGCAACTATTTCATCCAGGTGAGCTATCTCACGGGCGATGGTCAGATTGTTGACGATACCCGTTCAGCCTATTATGGCGACACTATCAGCGTCGGCACAGGCACCGACATCCGCCTCAACGGCGTGTCTGTCAACATGCCCGACCAAGTGGTGAAGGGTACGAAGCTGACAGGCTCCGTGACTTTCGAAGCCCCTGCAGCCTATAACGAGAATATCTATGTGCGCATGCGCCAATATACGTTGAGCAGTGGCGGCATCCTCAAAAAGGAAAGAGTGAACCTGGCAGCAGGAGCACAATACACCGCCAACATTTCATCGACTATCACCTATAACGTGGGACGCTACATCCTGGTCTATGACTTCGGAGCAAGCTCCACGTCGGGCATCGGAACAAGCTCCACGTCGGGCATCGGCAGCTACGATAAAATCTATAAGTTGATTGATGTCGTGGACGAATCTACGGGCATCACATCCGTCAGCTCCGCCGATAGCAAGCCGGTAGTCTTCATGGACGGCAACCGTATCTGTGTGGCTGTCAAGGGCGATGTCGCAGTGAAAAACATCGAGGTGTTCGACCTGAGCGGGCGTTGTGTTGCCCGCCGGAGCAACGGCAGCGACGTTGAGGCAGGACACTTGCGCAGCAGCGTATATCTCGTGCGCGTCACCACCAGTGATGGCGTCTTTACTCAGAAGATAAGCAAATAACCAATCTTGGAGGAGATTTCAACACCTCTGCTTTCAGTCCCGTAAGGCTGGAGGCAGAGGTTTTTTCGTAGCAGGGGAATGAATTTTCTTGATGCAACAGGCTTGTAATTCCGGAAAATATATTTATATTTGTGGCAGTATTTGGCACACATTGTTGTGCTGAGTTGTTGAAACCAGAATTAAAAAAATGAAAGACATGAAAAAGTATGCCGTAATCGTCATTGACATGCTCAATGATTTTGTCACAGGACCCATCGCCTCACCGCGTGTCAACCACATCATCGAACCTATCAAGAAGCTTTGCGAAAAAGCCCGCGCCGAAGGTATTCCTGTCATCTACGCCAATGACTGTCACACACCCGACATCGACAAGGAGTTCAAGGTGTGGGGCCCCCATGCTGTAGAGGGCACGAAGGGAGCGGAAATCATTGACGAGCTCAAACCCGAAAAGGGCGACTACATCATTCCCAAGAAAACTTATAGCGGCTTCTACGAGACTACTCTCGAGCTCGTTCTTAGGGAACTCGGAGTTGATACCGTGGTGATTACGGGATGGCAGGCTGACTGCTGCTGCCGTCACACTTCTGCCGACGCATTCTTCAGGGGATTCAACATCATCGTCCCACGGGAAACTACCGACACCGACACTGAAGAAGGTTACACCGGAGGGCTCGCCTACATCGAGAAAATCTACGGAGCAACCATTTGCAGCGTAAATGATTTGTTCTGAGAATCTCCTCAGCGGGCGTTGACATTTATGCTTGGTCAAAGCCAAACCGGTCTGTCATATTTGTCGTTTTTCATCTGTTGTTTGTCGTTTTTCGCAGCGTATAAACATACGGAAAAGGGCGTATAAATATGCGGTTGAACTTTCGTTTTCCAAAAGTTGAACTTTTGCGCTCTGAAAGTTCAACTTTCACCTCCTAAAAGTTCAACTTTTGCAAGCTAAAAGTTGAACTTTTGGAAACCATGTCTTAATGTCTTGAAATTCAATAGCTTACAAAACGGACGTCAAAATCTCGCCTGTGCATAAATATGCAGCCTTCGTTTTTGAAGGAAACCATGCGATTTGGTCTGTCGTTTGTGCGTGAGAGAAGAACCGTCAAACAAAAAACCGCCGGCACACGTGCCGGCGGTTTTTTAATAATCAAATAAAAGTGGGTTATGAAAAGTAATCTTTAATACTTCAGAATCTGTCCCGGGCGTATGCGCATATTCTTGTTGATGTGGTTGATGCGGCAGAACTCCTCAACGGTGAGTCCGTGCTTGCGGGCTATAGAATAGACGGTTTCGCCGGCTTCAACCTTGTGATAGCGCGTAGCACCTGAGTAGGACGATGATGCGTTGCTGTTGTCCTCGGTGCGTCTGCTGGCTGATGCCTGTTCTTTTCCGACGACATCTTCGCGGCTATATCCGTTTTGGTCGTTTTTGCCACGCAGGCGTGTTGCCTGTGCCGATTCGCGGTTGATGGTGCTCTTGCGGAACACGTAGGTGTCGCAGGTGACATCTTGTGCGCGGAAGTCGAAGAAGAGTGCTGGGTTGAGTGCCACGCCACACAGACGAGTTTCGAAGTGGAGGTGCGAACCGGTGCTTCGTCCGGTGTTTCCACCCAGTCCGATGACATCGCCAGCCCTGACGTTCTGATTCTCTGCCACAAGTTGTTTCGACAGGTGTCCGTAGATGGTTTCCAGTCCGTTGTCATGGCGGATGACGACATATTTTCCGTATCCGTTGGCATCATATCTTACGATGCGCACTTTGCCCGTGAAGGCGGCGCGGATGGTGTCGCCCGTATATACTTTAATGTCGAGTCCCTTGTGCATTCTTCCCCAGCGTGCACCGAAGTTGGATGTGATGACGCGGCTGGGCGTAGGCATGCAGAATCCGCGCAGGTTGATGCGGAATTCATCGGGTAGTGGACTGACTTTATGGGTGTATTTGTTGCTCCATTCTTCGTATAGATCTGCTGCCGGTGACTCCCATTGTTCCTTTTCCAGAAGGGCGTTCAGGGCGAGTGTGTCGATTGCCTTCATTTTCTTGTCAATCGGTGCTTGACGTGCCAGCAGGTCTTGCGCTGCCGAAGGCAATGTGGTGAGACTCATGAATGAAAATACTACAAATGTCTTTATGGTTGCTTTTAAGTGTATCATCAATTTTGGGTTTTGGTTTCACTTTGTCCGGAAGCGCCCATCTCACAATAATTATATGAAATAGTTTTTCCAAACGTATTGCAAAGATAACGTTTTTCTGCCAAGGTTGTTTTCCGATTAACAGTTTTTGTTCGAGTTTTAACATTTCAGCCATCCGTCGAATCCCTCTCAACAGCCCTCCTGTCGGTGGATAGATTGGTAATTGTAAAAAACCAAAAAAAAGACCACTTTTTGTTAATTTATAAACATTTTTTAACCCAATCCGGTCATTAGACTTTGTGCTCAGAGTGTTGTTTGCTTTGTGCAGATGTCTTCAACCTTTCTCGAAAGCGTAGCGGGCTACGGTGAGAGGAAGGTTAGAGGCAGATGCCGAAGCAAATGATGCTATGACACGAAGAGCAGGACATCATCACAAAAATATTTAATAGCGGTCTAATGACCGATTAGGGTTTAAGTTTATCCGCCGATTTTTGGGAACATTATGCCGCTGTTCAGGAGATGGCAGACCAGTTGACGTTGGTCTTTCTGAGTGCCTGGAGCCGGTTCCACAGCAGTGCATATTCGTTTTTTTCGCAGTTAGGGTCGTTGTCGATAATCTTTTGCGCTTCGTCGCGTGCCAGTTGCACGAGTTGTCCGTCGCGTGCGATGTCGGCAATTTTCAGGTCGAATGCCATGCCGCTCTGTGCCGTTCCTTCCAAATCGCCCGGTCCGCGCAGTTTCAGGTCGGCTTCAGCAATCTCAAATCCGTCGTTCGTCTCGCACATGATATCGATGCGTTTGCGTGTTTCCGCTGAAAGCTTATAGGGTGTGACGAGGATGCAATAGGACTGGTCGGCACCGCGTCCTACGCGTCCGCGCAACTGATGCAGTTGTGAAAGTCCGAACCGTTGTGCCTCCATGATGACCATGACCGAAGCGTTGGGCACGTTCACGCCCACTTCGATGACGGTCGTTGCCACGAGAATCTGTGTCTCGCCGCTCACGAATTTAGCCATTTCCGCATCTTTTTCGGCAGGTTTCATCTTCCCGTGCACTTTGCTCATGCGCATTTCGGGAAGGGCTTCGCGCAGGGTTTCAAAGCCTTCTTCCAGATTTTTCAAGTCGATTTTTTCGCTCTCTTTGATAAGCGGGAATACGATATATGCCTGTCGTCCTTCCTGTATCTGCTTGCGGATGCCCGTGTAGAGGCTGTGCAACTGGTTGTCGAACTTGTGGATTGTCTGTATGGGTTTTCTGCCGGGTGGCAGTTCGTCGATGACGCTGACGTCCAGATCGCCGTAGAGCGTCATTGCCAATGTGCGCGGAATAGGCGTGGCGGTCATGACAAGAACGTGTGGCGGGTTGTTGCTTTTCGACCACAGTTTGGCGCGTTGCGCCACTCCGAAGCGGTGTTGCTCGTCGATGACCGCGAATCCGAGCCGTTTGAACTGTACGTTTTCTTCGATGACGGCATGTGTTCCCACCAGCAGATGGACGCTGCCATCTATGAGTCCTTGCATGACCGCCTCTCTCCGCTTTCCTTTCACGACACCGGTCAGCAGTTCCGTCCTCACAGGCATGTCGCCCAGCAGTTCGCGGATGGTCTGCAGGTGCTGTTCGGCAAGAATCTCTGTCGGCGCCATGATACACGCCTGATAGCCGTTGTCGAGCGCGATGAGCATGGACATGAGCGCCACGAGCGTCTTTCCCGACCCCACGTCGCCCTGCAACAGGCGGTTCATCTGTTGTCCGCTTCCCATGTCCTTCCGTATTTCCCGAATCACACGCTTCTGTGCTCCGGTGAGTGGGAAGGGCAGGTGTTCATGGTAGAACGTGTTGAAGTGCTCACCGACGTGGCTGAACACATATCCGCGGTACTTCCTTCGGTGGTCGTTGGCGTATCTGAGAATGTTCAGCTGCACGTAGAACAGTTCTTCGAACTTCAGTCGCAGCCGCGCTTGCTGAGTGTCTTCGGCACATTTCGGGTAGTGAATTTTCCGAAAGGCATCATCTCTGGATATCAGGTGGAGCGGTCCTGTGATGAAAGGCGGGAGCGTCTCAGGCAGTGGCTGTGTGAGTTTTTCCAGCAGGTTTTTCATGATTTTCTCCATCGTCCGCGATGTGATACCCGCCTTCTTCATCGCTTCTGTCGTCACGTAATAAGGCTGCATGCCCATGGCAGACAGCTTCACGTCTTCCGCCTTTTCGATTTCCGGGTGCGCAAACTGGTAGCGCCCGCCATAGACGGTGGGTCGTCCGAAGACGATATAGTCTTTCTCAACCGAATAGTTTCTTGTGATATACTGCGCCCGCGAGAACCAAACCAAATCGACTACGCCTCTGCCGTCGGAGAAATAGGCAACCACCCGTTTCTTGCGGGTGCCGACCGAGAATTCCTCGAAGCTGAGAATCTTTCCGCGAATCTGCACGAACGGCATGTCGGGCGACAGCTCGTCGATGCGATAGATACGGCTCCGGTCAACATGTTTGTAGGGGAAATATTCCAGCAAATCGCCATAAGTGCTGATGTGGAGTTCTTTCTTCAGAATCTCCTTTCGCTTCGGACCGACCCCCGAGACATATTGCACATCTTGATTCAGTATATCAAACATAGGCTGTTTTTTATTTACCGATGAGTTGGAGATATTGCATTTTTCGTTGCATCTCGTGTATTTCTTCTTCGCTTCGGAAGAGAGCAAGCAACCGGTAGGCATAGGGGAGTGACGCTGCTGCCCCTTTTGCCGTGATGAACGGTCCGTCTTCCGTCACCAGTTCGGAGGTGTATTGCGCTCCCTTCAGGTGTTGTTCAAACCCCGGAGCACAGGTGGCACGCCGTCCCTGTAGCAGTCCGAGTGTGCCCAACACCATTGGCGCTGCACAAATGGCACCCACACGTTTGCCGCTTCCGACATGTTGCAGGAGCAGTTGGCGGAGTCCCTCATGGTCGTTCAGATGGCTTGCGCCAGGCATTCCGCCAGGCAAGAGCAACAGGTCGGCATCCTCGAACGAGTGGTCTTCAAACAGCAAGTCGGTAACAACCTGCACGCCATGCGATGAGCAGACTGTTTTTTCACCCGTCACACTGACAGTCTGCACTGGGACATCAGCCCGTCGGAGAACGTCCATAGGTGCCAGTGCTTCCAGTTCCTCGAAGCCTTCTGCAAGAAATTCATAGACTTTTGTCATATTATTTTTTGTTTGTTATGCCCGTTTTCGATGAAAAACATTATCTTTGCAAAACATAAATGCACTTGCAAATATACCAAAAGTTTGCGGAATACAAAATGCAGTATGATGAATAATGAGCAGAAACGTTTTCGTTTTGCACTTTTTGGAAAGGAATTCCAAGAAGAACATGCCGCTTTGGTTCGGAAAATGTTCTCCTTTCTGGTTGCCTGCGACGCTGAAGTAGTTGTGGAAGCCGACTTTTTCCGCTTCCTGACGTCAAAAGGGATTGAGGTAGGTTCCTGTAAATCGTTCGAAGGCGACAGTTTCGAAGCCGATTTCGTGGTGTCCTTAGGCGGTGACGGAACGTTCTTGAAAGCCGCCAGCAGGGTGGGGAGCAGGAATATTCCTATCATGGGAGTCAACATGGGGCGACTTGGATTCCTCACGGATGTGAGTTTGCAAGATGTTGAAGAGGCGCTGCGGATGCTTTTCCATGGCGACTATGAGGTTGAGAGTCGTTCGTTGATTGCCGTCGAGAGCAACGGTGAACCGCTGACAACCTATCCCTATGCCCTCAACGATGTGGCTATTCTGAAATGTGCCGATGCGTCCATGATTTCAATCCGTACAGGTATCAACGGCGAGCACCTCATTACTTGTCAGGCAGACGGTATGGTGGTCAGCACTCCGACAGGCAGTACGGCATACGCATTGTCTAACGGAGGCCCGGTGGTCGTGCCGCAAACAGATGTCTTTTGTCTTACGTTCGTTGCTCCCCATTCGCTGACGGTGCGCCCGATGATAGTGCCCGACACGGCAGAGATATCGCTTCAGATTGATAGTCGCTCGCACAACTATCTGGTGGCTGTGGACGGACGTTCGGTAACGCTTCAGGAACAGACTGCGCTGACACTGCGAAAAGCGCCATACAGCATTCAGATTGTCAAGCGAAAAGGTTATAGTTACTTTTCCATGCTGAAAGAAAAGATGATGTGGGGAAGAGATACACGCGAGAAAAGATGATGGGAAATTGGAAAAATATCATAAGGAGATATGACTCCAAGTACAGCTATAAGGTTATTATAAAATGGCTTTGGAAGGCTTGGAAGGGCAATCGGCTGCAGGCAAGTCTGAATGCCTTGATAGGCTTGCTCGGGGTGGCGCTTTCCCTCACTCAGGTGTGGGCGGTGAAACATGCCGTTGATGTGGCGTCAAGGACGATTGAAGGGTCCGTCTATTGGTCGGTCGCACTGATGGGTGTACTTGTGCTTTGCAACTTCGCGCTGGGTGTTGCCAGCGTCTGGGTGAAGAATATTCTCGGAATCAAAGCCCAAAACCGGATGCAGCAGCGAATGCTCGACCGCATCCTTCGTTCCGAGTGGCACGGCAGGGAAACCCACCATAGCGGCGATGTCATCAATCGCCTGGAGGGTGATGTGTCGAGTATCGTCACTTTCCTCACCGAAACCATTCCGAACACGCTCGCTACGCTCGCTCTCTTCATAGGAGCATTCGTCTATCTTTTCTCGATGGACAAGATGTTGGCACTCGTCATCGTTGGGATGTTGCCTGTATTTGCCGTGTTCAGTAAAGTGTATATGCGCCAGATGCGGCGCCTGACACGTAAGGTGCGTGACAGCGGTTCTAAAGTGCAGAGCATTCTTCAGGAAACGGTGCAGAACCGCATGTTGATAAAAACATTGGAAAGCGATGACCTGATGATTGGACGACTGGAAGGCTCTCAAAGCGAGTTGCGTCATAACGTAGTGCGCCGGACGTTCTTTTCCGTCTTTTCACATATCATGCTGAGCTTCGGTTTCGCTTTGGGCTATCTGATTGCATTCCTTTGGAGCGCACTCCGCATGTATGAGGGAACACTTTCCTTCGGTGGAATGACAGCGTTCCTGCAACTCGTCAACAAAATTCAGGGACCTGCACGCTCATTGACAAAGTTGGTGCCTTCGTTCGTCGCAGTGTGCACTGCCGCAGAGAGATTATTGGAATTGGAAGAAGAACCCGAGGAGGAACAGGGAGAGCCCGTTGAACTCGCTGCTCCTTGTGGCGTTCGTTTCAATCACGTTTCGTATGCCTATACACCGGAAGACGGGGAAGTGATTTCCGACCTTTCGTTCGATTTCTATCCAGGTTCTTGCACCGCAGTAATAGGCGAAACGGGTGCTGGCAAAACAACATTGGTGCGAATGGTGCTTGCCTTGCTCCATCCGCAGCAAGGCTCAATAGAACTGTACAACAGCCAGGAAAGTCATGAGCTTTCGCCACGTATGCGCTGCAATTTGGTGTATGTGCCGCAGGGAAACACCTTGATGAGCGGTACTATCCGTGAAAACCTGTTGCTGGGAAAGCCGAACGCGACGGAAGAAGAGATTCATGATGCGTTGATGAAGAGTTGTGCCGACTTTGTGTTCGACCTTCCGGAAGGGATTGACACCGTTTGCGATGAGTCGGGAGGCGGACTGAGCGAAGGACAGGCACAGCGTATCAGTATTGCGCGTGCCCTGTTGCGCAACCGGAGCATTATGATTTTCGATGAGGCGACAAGTGCCCTTGACCCGGAAACGGAGCGACAGTTGTTGAATAACATTCTTGCATCAAGCGATAAGACAATCATTTTCATCACACACCGTCCGGCAGTGATAGAATATTGTCACCAATCTCTGGAAATACATCGTTGACGGAAAAATAAAAAAAGAGCCTGTAAGCAATTGCCTACAGGCTCTTTTTTGTATTTGACAGATAAGTTTCTTATTTTGCAGCCGTCACTTTGTTCTTGCAGCAGTCTTTCTTCTCTGCGGCAGCAGTAGCTTTTTTGCAATCTTTCTTACAGTCTTTCTTGCCGTCACATTTCTTCATTTCTGCGGTAGCAGCCTTTTCTTTGCAGCAATCTTTCTTCTCTGCAGTGGCTTTCTTGCAGTCTTTCTTGTCGTCGCACTTCTTCATTTCTGCAGTGGCAGCCTTTGCTTTGCAGCAGTCTTTCTTCTCTGCAGCAGCCTTCTTGCATCCGCCTTCTTTCTTACATCCGTCACATTTTTTAGCCTGAGCAGTAGCCTTTTCCTTATGACACTCTTTGGCTTCCGCTTTTGTTGCAGCTGTTGTAACATCTACCTGCTGAGCGGCAGCCTTCTTCTCGGTAGCAACCTGGCCTTTAGCCTTTACGGCTTGTGCATTGGCTGAAGTGGAAAAACACATGGCAGCAACTACAAGTGCTGCACTGAAAATCATCTTTTTCATATCGTTTCTTTTTTAATTAGTAATGACTTAAATTGTTTTTTTATGTTATGTGTTTGCAAAAATAATGGCTTTTGGCAGAACCGACAAACTTTTTTAGTTATTAAATATTAACGGTGTGTCAGTTGGCGGACTAAAAACCACAGGTGCATAGCGGTGGTCGTAACGATTCCGTAATGCCTGCGCATCACTTGAAAGCGCTCACGGAGAGAGTCTTTGTGGTGCGTCATGCTGTCTCCTCCTTGAAGGAAATTGGCGACCACGACAGGCACTCTCACAAGTTTTTTTCGCTGTTTCTCAGCCTCTTTCATCACTCTGATACACCAGTCCACATCGGCTGAATGGCGAAATCTCAAATCGTAGGGTAGTTGTTGGGCAATGTTGGTGGCGGCGTAGAATGCCTGATGGCACACCAGCATCCCGTGGCGAAAAGAGCGCCATGTGAGTCGGTCGGGTGGCGAAAGGCGCCGGTGTCGCACAAAACGCCCGTTTTCATCGACAATATCCGTATCGCCATAGAGCACCGCGGGCATATCTCCATCGCCCGATTCTTCTGCTGTCCGTGCAATCACTTCAAGCGTCTCTTCGCTGGGCAGGCTGTCGCCGGCGTTCAGGAAGCAGATGTAGTTGCCCGTTGCCCGTTGTAGTCCTTTGTTCATCGCATCATACAAACCCTTGTCGGCTTCCGATATGATGATGATTTGATGTCCGTTCTTTTCTTTATCCGACCGCTTTTTATAATCATTGGCGAGTTGTTGCGTGCCGTCAGTCGAGGCACCATCGACGATGATGTGCTCCACGTGCTCATAACGCTGCCCCATAACGCTGTCTGCCGTTGAAGGAAAAAACTTCGTGGCATTATAAGTGACCGTTATGATGGTAAACGTAATCATGTCAGGTTTATAATTGATAGTGTTTGAAGGTCATGGCTTGCTGATACACTTCGGTGTATTTTGCCGCCACGCTTTGTTGTGAATAGTCTTTTGTTACTTTCTTGACAGCATTGTCAGAGAGCATTTCACTGTCGCTTTCATAGAGTGTCCAGAAAATGCCTTTTGCCAAATCTTCCGCATTTTTGTATGCCGCTACATATCCATTCTTTTTGTGTTCAATCATTTCGGGAATGCCTCCAACTTCAAAACCTACGCATGGCACTCCGCAAGCCATCGCTTCCATGATGGTATTTGGCAGGTTATCGGAGAGTGACGGAAGGATAAATAAGTCGGCAGCATTATAGGCATTGACGAGTGTTTTCACGTCGGTGGTGTATCCTAATGGGAAAACCGGTAATCCAATTTGTGCCTGAATCTCGTCAGACTGTCCTCCGAGCACTGCCAATGCAAGTTGTTCTCTCACTTCCGTGTGAGTTTTTTCCAGTTGCTGAACGGCATTGATAAGATATCCCATACCTTTTCTTTCATCCGTCACTTTATGCGAAGCGAAGAGAATCAGTTTCTTATCCAGTGGCAGTTGCAGTTCTTCGCGTGCTGAGTTTTTATCTCTTTTGCAGAAGATGTGCGTATCAATAGCGTTGGGTATGTTCGTGATTTTCTGCCCGGTCAGCAGCGCACTCTGTTTAGCTTCCTTTGCCAGCCATTGACTGCATGTCACGAAATACACATTATATCTATTATAAAGCAGTTTCTTTTGTTTCCATATCTGACTGGAGAGGTCGTTTTTCCCTCCTCCGTTCGGCAGATACGGACAGTGATGGCAGGAGGTCTTGAAGTGTTGACACTCCATTGTGAAATGACAAATGCCAGTCGCTGCCCATGCATCGTGCATGGTCCATACTACCGGTTTTCCGCTTTCGAGGATGCGTTGGATGCTTTTCAGCGATAAAAATCCTTGGTTGATCCAATGCAGGTGGATGATATCCGCCTCGCGGAATTCGCGCAATCGGGTAATATCAGCGCCCGCATTGGCTATGTCGATGTTGAAGAGATTCTTGCGTGAGAACCACAAGCGAACAAAGATGCACCACCGTTCCCAAAGGAAGCGCCATCGTTGCAGCCATGGCTTGTTCAGTCCGACGATGGAAATGTCTTCGGTCTCCTTTTTCTGAACCAGCATCTTTGCCTTGACGCCATTGTTGTTCAGTGCGTCCATCAGTCGATGAGCAGCAATGGCTGCGCCTCCCGTCCGCTCACTTGTGTTGACAATCAATACCCTCATCTTTTTGCAGTTATAGGTGCAAAAGTAAGCAAAATAATTGAGAATTGAAAATGGATGATGGATAAATGCGGTTTTAAGGGCTAAGGTCCTTAAGCTCTTTAAGCATTCTTCGTAATCAGCACTGTTGCATAGGCAGCGATACCTTCTTCTTTTCCAACGAAGCCGAGCCGTTCGGTTGTCGTCGCCTTAATGGAAATATTGTCAGGATCGGTTCCGATGACATCCGCCAGGCATTGTTGCATGGCTGGGATATGTGGGTTGAGTTTCGGACGCTCGGCGCAGACAGTGGCATCGATATTTCCTACGACATATCCCTTCGAGGCAATGAGCTCGATGGTCTTTCTCAGGATAATCTTACTGTCCATATCGAGCGTCTCGTCTGATGTGTCGGGGAAGTGGTAGCCGATGTCACGCATATTGGCAGCTCCGAGCAGTGCGTCGCAGATAGCATGAATCAGCACGTCGGCATCGCTGTGTCCCAGTAAGCCCATAGAGTGGTCAATACATATTCCGCCTAACCACAACTTACGGTTTTCCGCTAATCGGTGGACATCATAACCAAAACCTACGCGGATACCCACCCTATGTCCCTCCCGAGGGGAGGGATTCTTTTTAGTATTTGTATCTTGAAAATCTGTCGGAAGCATGGGGCTGAATATTAGTATTTATCAATTCTTTATGATTCCCTCCCTTGGGGAGGGATAAAGGGTGGGTTTTGATTTACCTTCTCCTAAACAAATCTTTGATTCCGTCCATGTCGAACGACAGGGTGAATCGCAGTGTCTGGTCGAGTGGGTTGCTCTTTGCCGTGGCAATCACATATCCGGCATCGAGTGAGAACACACTCATGCGGAATCCTGCACCGACCGTGAAATACTTGCGGTTACCTTTGTTCTCGCTCTCGTGGTGATATCCGGCGCGGATAGAGAACTGGTCGTGGTACGTATATTCTGCACCGACACTCCATTGAATCTCCTCCAGCTCTTCCTTGAAGCCGTTTGGTGCATCGCCGAAGCTCTTGAAAATACCGCTGATGCTCGACACGTCATAATAGTCTCTCTGTACTCGCTCCTGATAGTCTTCCGTCGTTTCTCCTTCCTCTTGTTTCGGGTAAGTGGGAACCAGCAGTTTGTTGGCATCTGCGGCAATCGTGATGCGGTTGTATTCGTCGATAGGCACCATCAGTGAAGCACCCAGTCGCAGGTTGGTCGGGATAAATTCGCTACGGTTGTCGCCTCCGAATGTGATTTTCGAACCGATGTTCGAGATGTTCAGACCCAGTCCGAGCTGACATTCACGCGAGCCGAGATTCAGATAGTTCTGATAGTAGCAGGCGATGTCGGCGGCAAAGGCTGAGCCGGGACTCGTGTCGTCGGTATAGTCGTAGGTGAGGTCAGAGTGAATCCAACGGACTGCAGCGCCGATTGAAAATTTCTCACTCAGCATCAGCGAGTAAGCCACGTCAAGCGACATCTCGTAGGGATTGATTGTCATGCTGTTGTCGTTCGTATATACTTCACCGAGCGAGAAATAGCGCAGTGATGCTGATACGGCACTGTATTCACCAATGCGGTAATATCCCGACAGATATGCCAAGTACATGTCGTTGACCAACTGGCGCAGCCACGGTGTGTAGTTCAGTGCCACACCGGCGCGGGAGATGCAGAACGGATATTTGGCGGGATTCCAGTATTGTGAAACCACATCGGGGTCAGTTGCCGCACCCACGTCACCCATACCGGCAGCCCGGGCATCGGGAGCGATACTTTGTGACGTTACGGAAGTGTTCACGGGATTGAACATATCCCTTTTTTCATTTTGGGCTTGCGTGGTTGCTGCGATGAGGAGCAGGCATGCGATAGCCGATATTCGGATTGTCTTGATCATCTTTCTCTGTTTTCGGTGAAACGTTATGCTAAACAATAACGCAGAAGATGTTTATTTATTGTCTAAGATAATCAGTTTCTTGGCTTTAGAGGCTTTCGGGCTGTTGTCGCTGCTGATGCGGGCACGGTAAATATAGACACCGGTCTGCAGTCTTCTGCCGCCATCTACGGTGAGGTCCCAGTCCACGGTGTAGGCTGAACCGGTCGATACACCGCTTTCGCTGTGCTTCCAAAGCAGCCGTCCGCTCATGTCGAACACCTCTATCTCAACATCCATATTGCTGCCCGTGCGGTCGTGGTTGATGATGAAGGTCGTGGTGGTTGAGGCTGGGTTGTTCGTGCAGCTGACACTGAAGATGTTCGGCTCGAGTCCTTTCACCACACGGAAGGTCAGTTCAGCTGTCGAAGAGTTGTTCAGGATGTCCCATGCGCGGAACTTCAGCCGATGTTGTCCTTCGCTCAGTTCGGGGATGTTATACCAGGTTGAGCCGGTCGTATAGCTGCCGAAATCAAAGGTGAAGTTATTGTTCAGTATGTATGTCTTCGTCATGTCACTGTCGATGATGAGTTCCATGTCGTGACCGATGCCGGCTCCCGAGGCGTTGATACCGTCTTTGTCGGATATCTGTGCCACGAAATAGGGCGTGCTGTTCACTTTGTCGCCGTTCGTGAACGACGGGCTGTTCAGATAGCAATAGATGGACGGACCGATAGAGTCGTTGCCCAGCGTTTCTGAACCGCCGATGATGAAATTGCTGTTTGCTCCGTGTGCCTTCTGTTGTCGGTCGTTGCTGACGGCATACATGTTCATCATACCGGTCAGGTCGGTATAGTTGATGTCCATCGGAACGGCAAAGACGAACGAGAATTCTCCGTTGCGGATGCTGTCCGAGCCGTTGAAAAGAATCTTTGTCCGGTCTTTATATACAAATGCGGGGGTCGGTGGTTCCGCCTTGTCCATTTCAGGGTCGTTGCGCTTGCACACTACCTCTTCTTCTGAGTCACGGACGGTGGTGTAGAGCGTGCCGTTGAAGTTGCTCACCTTTTCACCGTCCTGCTCAATATGGCCGGTCACGCTCACCTTCGAACCGGCTTTTAGCAGTGGCTGATTGCCGGGCTGTGGGGTTTCTCCGTTGATGGCATCGATGACCACTTTCATGGTTGGCAGTTGCAGAGACAGTGCCGGGTCGCCCAACAGTGAGTATTGCAGTTTGTTGGTCGTGCGGTCCCTGCCGCTGGTAATCATCTCATTCTTTGCCCGTCGCTGCGCCTCGCCGAGTGTAATTGCCTTTCCGTTGTCGAGGCTGAGCACGTGTTTGAGGAATGCCATGTTGATGACCTTATTATAAGAGGCATACACCGTGCGGGTTGTTCCGAAGAAAGCGATGGCACCGCCTTTTTTGTTCAGCACGGCTTCCTCGCCGATGCTCGTTGTGGCACCGTCAAACGGCATGATGTCGCACGAGGCGGTAATCCACAGCGGCAGGTTAGTGTTCTGGAAATTCTGGAAATCGATGAGTTCCAACACCCGCTCATGGGAGATGCTGACGGCAGAACCATGTCCGGCATAGTCCATGATCAGTGCTCCGGCGGCTTGCTGCTGGCGGATGATTTTCGATGCTTCGGGATAGGTGTTGCCGGTGGAGTTGGTCTCTCGGGTATAAGCGTCCCACATCACTTTCTTCAGGTGGTAGCCGGGATATCTCGAAGCCACATCGTTGGCAGCGTCGTTCACATCGTTCATGTGCGTGTTGGCATTGCCGTCGTCGCCCATGAACATGATGACGTTTTGCCAGTTGCCTGCCTGTTCGTTCTTGGCGTAATTGATGGTCTTGTCCACCATAACCTTTGCTTCTTCCTCGTTACGCACCGGGAATCTGCCCACCGCCATGTCCAGTTTGTCGGAACTTCGTGGGTTGATGCCCTCGCCGTCGTCCAGCAGGCAGAACCAGCCGTCGTCCAAATAGCAATACACCTCGTTGAATGAGTTCTCGCTTTCGAATGTCAGAAGGAAATCGTCGGGCGAGAATCCTCTCCACGACGCACTCTTCATTCGGTTGTCCCATGCACAGTCGCCGAAGAGCAGCAGGTGTTTGGGCAGGTCGTCGTCGTTCTCTGCGCGGTCATAGAGCATCTTCAGATAGCGGCGGTAGGCATTGCCGTCGGGTGTGCCGCTTGAAAATTCGTTATATAACTCATCGGCTGGCACGATGCGTACGCGCAGCCCGTCCCACTCCTCGTGGAAGGCTTTCAGGCGTTCTGCCTGTGTGCGCAGTTTTTGTGAGGTGGGGATGATGATGACCATGTCTGCCGCACCGTCGCCATGCAAGTCTTGGTTGGTGATGTTGTGCACGTATTCCGGCACGGGGAAGGTTCCTGTAGTCAGGCGCGGGGCAGCTGCTTTGTCGGTCGAGGTGATTTGGATGAAGTCCAGGCGAATTGCTGCAGACCCCGTGTTGGCGATTGTCACCGTGTTAGAGGATTGGAGGTTGTTCACCACCTCAAAATATTGACTCGACAGACAACCTTTATCATAGTCTTCAGGAGGGAGAATCGTCATGTCGCCTATTGCCGTTCCGTTCAGCGATATCTGTGCACTGCCGGCAGCATCGGATGAGAGCACCACGATAACCCTGCCCGTGCCGCTTCCTTTGGCTGCGACGCTGTACTGGCGGCTGCTGCCTGCGGCGATTGTTTCTGCGTCGAACAGTTTCCGTCCACCGTGATACCAGGCGAAACTGTCATTCTCGTAAAGCGTGTTATAGTCTTCATCTGAGGGATAGAAACTGCCTACGAACGAGGCGCTGTCCACCGTCAGCGGTGTCCCTTCGTCCTGGGTAAGGAAATAGTATCCGTAGTCAGAGAAATAGTTTCTCACGCGTACATTCTTGATGTTCACCGTCGTCCTTCTGCCCGACTGGTTGGTCACGTCGGTCAGCTGGGTGCCGTTCCACGTCACAGGTCCCTGCGCATGGAACAGTCGTCGTCCGCCGACAGTGTAGGTAGCCACCTCTTTCAAGTCGTCGGTGGCAATCAGTTCTTCAGCCACCAGTTGTTCGTTCTGCAATGCGCCGCCGTAGCCATAGACCTTCACGCGGCTCAGGTCGGTGAAACCTGCCTGTTTGATGAGCGCGTCTGTCAGTTGATAGACACCCGTCGAAGGAACACGTATCTTTGCCCATTTGCCTGTGGCGAGCACCGAGTGTTCCGCATATCGGCTGCCCGTTTCCGGAGCCTTGCGCTGGTTGAGTTTCCGCATGGAGCGCTTGACGGGTGCCGATTGGAGTTCAAGCATGAAGCTGGCAAGAATCTGTGGCTTGCCATTGCGCATCGCCAACGGCACAAACATCACCTCCAGCTTTCCTTTCTTCCGTTCGGTCACGATGCGCTGTTCCACGGTGGGTAGTTGCGGCAACGGCTCAGTAGTGATGGATTGGTATTTCCGCACATCCGAAGCCGTCATCGGAACAAATTCCGGATACACGATGCGCACCGTATAGACCGAGTCGGCATAGTCGCCGCTCAGCGGTATTGAGTAGGTGAACTGCGGCAGCACGGAGTCTATTCTCACCTCGTCTGCCGTCAGGTTGAAGAAACGTTGTGCCGACAGTTTCTGTGGGAGCACGACAAAGAGGGCGAGCAGCAACACGCTCCTCACCACCTTTAATATATATATGTGCTTCCTCATCTTCATTTCTTTTTATTAAGCCCCACCCTAACCCTCCCCCAATGGGGAGGGAACGCCTGACGGGAGAATTTCCCTAAAGACTTTAAAGACCTTAAGGACCCTAAAGTCCTAAAA
>Ga0256406_1001980_pt1 | contig 30879 bp, 20 predicted proteins | sample RumenRJG_03DNA_FD_185986 | JGI IMG/M metagenome (GOLD analysis project Ga0256406, IMG submission 185986) | Bovine rumen microbial communities from Lethbridge, Alberta, Canada - RJG_03 | ecosystem: Host-associated > Mammals > Digestive system > Stomach > Rumen | place: Canada: Alberta | collected... | reverse complement strand
CTCGATGCGCAGGGGGAAGTTGTTGTCGGGGTTCAGCTTTCCGGCCTTTTCAATTTCGGCTGCAGCTCCGGCGCCATCGGCAGGCAGCAGGCAGTAGGCCCGGTAGAGATGCACCAAGGGATAGTCGGCAAAAGGCTGTCCGACTGCCACGGCAGCATCGATGAGCCGAAGGGCATCGGCTTTGTTGCCGAAGGTGATATAGTTGTCAGCCATTTCAAGCAGCTCCTGCACTGCAATGATGCCGTCGCTACGATACTTCCTCGTAGTGCCGACAAAACGGGCGTCGCCATGCTTCAGGAAGCTTTCCTCAGCCTCACTCATGTAGTCGAGGGGATCGATGGTCTTGATGAGCTGCAGCACCTGGGCGGCCTCGTCCTTGCGCTGAAGCTGCCGCAGCAGATAGGCTTTGAGCACCAGAGCCTGCGTGTCGTGGGCACCCACCAGCAGGCTGTTGTCCACACGCTGGAGCGCCTCGCCGAAGTTACCGCATGCGGCTGCGTTGAGGGCCAGCTGATAGAAGGCAGCATGCTTGAAGTCGGGCGTATAGGTGCAGGCCCAGAGGTTCTCCTCACTCTCCTCGGGGCGGCCCAGCAAGCGGTAAAGATAGCCCAGATAATACTGCGCCTCCGTGTTCTTCACCCTGGTGTAGTCGTGAGCCAGACGCTTCTGAGCCCTCAGGAGATGATGCTCGGCCTTGGCCCAGTCTCCCTGCCGGATGTAATGCTTGCCCACCTCTATATTGACGCGGGCGTCGAGGGAGTCGCGGCTGAGCGCCTCCTCATAGAAGTCCATATACTTGAGTCGGGCGTTGTTGAACTGGTCGACACGGAGTCCGGCGAGATAGAGCTCCTCGTTGGTCTTATACTCCTTTACGGGTTTAGTTCCGTCGATGACCTTAGGCAGTGGCTCCGGGGTAATCTTCACGGGAGTGTAGGCCACGAGCTTCTTGCCGGAAGCATCGTAGAGGGCCGTTGTGAGGGCGGTGGAGTCGCAGTCCTGAGGCACCTTCACATTCTCCAGGAAGAAGTTCTCGGGCGAGAGGTCAACCTTCTTGTCCATGAGCACCTCGTCCTTATACTTCACCAGGACGCGTGCACCGGGCTGCTTCTTCGTCACGTTGTAGCCCACGAGATACTGGCCGTTGCCGACGGGTCTGAAGTTGACAGCTCCCTCGGTATTGGCATTCTTGCAGCCTTGGATGCCCTTGATGGGGAACCATATCTGGCTGAACTCGCGAATCTCGCCGGGACCAATCCAGCTGTAGTCAGGCTGGTTGTCGCTGTAGGCACCCACCATGAGCTCCAGATAATCGCCGTCGTTGTCGGAAAGAATCTTGTTCCACAGCCGTCCGTTGGGATTGTTGCCCCAGAGGAAGAACTTCTTTCCGGGCACCTGGAAGCGGTTGGCCACATGCACCGTACCCGCATTCTTACCATAGTCATAACCGGCGAGGAAGTCCATCTTGCTGCCCCAGGCGAAGATGGAGCGGCTGTCCTGAGTGAAGTTCTTCCACCAGGAGAGGTCGGTGTCGCCGCCGGTGTTATGCCCGCGCGGACCGATGGGCCAACGCGTGAAATACACCTTGTGATGGTCGACGCCAAACTGCACATCGGGCGGGAATATCACCTGATAATCGTTGTTGCAGTGCACCGACACATTGGCCCAATAGAGCATCGACTGAATCATCGGCGTGGGATTGATGACTCTCACGCGGGCTTCCACCCATGAGCGCCCGGGGTACACCGTGACACCCACCGACCAGCGGAGGCGGTGACGCAGCTCGGTTTCTCCCACCCAGATGGTCTTGCTGCCGTCGGCGTTCTCTTCCATCTTCCAGTCAACAGGCATATAGCTCGAGGCCCGGTGGTGGTCGGGGATGTTCCATTCAACACCTCCCGAGAGCCAGGCTCCCAGCATGCCGATGAGGGCAGGCTTGATGCCCGTCTGCGTGTAGAAGAAGTGATAGCCATTAGTTTCATCGGTGGCCTGAAGGATGCGTCCGCCAATCTCGGGCAGCACACCGATATTGACATACTCGTTCTTCAGCCTCAGGATGTTGTAGTCCTTGGGAGCCTTCTTGTCGGTAAGCACGTCGTAGAGCGGATAGGGATAGATGTAGCCCTCGGCACCCTGGTAGACGCGGCCGGTGAAGAAGATGGGGTCTTTCTCGGCGGGCCCCAACTGATAGGTGGGCAGGGAAATCTTTTCCTCGCCCATACTTACGGTCTGCGCCCGGAGCGACATAGGCAGTGCGAGCGCAGCAAGTAGCACAAAACAGTTCTTCATAGGATAATGAATTAAAAAGAGAGGCCTGCAGGGTCTGCGCTGAGGCAGAAGGCCGCAGGCCTCTTCAGAATGGGGGACAAGGGGATTAGCGCTTCAAGTTGCCGTTGAGCTCAGTGTCGAACGAAGGATAGGGGAGATAGACCGACTTACCCTCTTCCCAGTTAACGGTTGAGGGAATCACTACCTTCTCCTTCACGCTCACGCCCGGAGCCACCTCGATGGCGGCATTGGCCTTGCGGCGGTCGAAGGTGGCCTTCAGCGTGTTGGTGCGGAGCTGGTCCTCACGCCGTGAGACGAGAGCCACCCAGTAGCCGGCCACTTCCCAACCGTGCTCCTTGACGCAGAGGTCGGCGAAGTCAGCAGCACTCAGTCCCGAAACTTCAGCTTCACCGGCGCGAGTGCGCACCTTGTTGAGGCACTTGTAAGCAAGTGCATCGGGATTGCCCGTGGAGCGGGCTTGAGCCTCGGCATACCAGAGGAGCACCTCGGAGTAGCGGATGAGGCGATGGCGCTGGTCGGTACACATCACGCCTGACGCCGTCTTGGTGTAGTCGTAATCCGTGGAGCCTTCGCCGACGCTCCAAATGCGGAACAGCGGCTGGTACTCGTTGTAGCCCGATGAGCACTTCTCCCACCAGTTCATCATCTTACCGTTGTTGGGGTCTGTGGGGTCAGTATTGCGGCCGTTGTCGTAGAGCACCTTCTTGTTGTAGGTGGCATCCTTGCGTACGCCCTCGGGGAAGTCCTTCCAGAACTGAATCTCGCCGAGGCCGTCGCCCCATCCGCCGAGCGATACGTACATGTTGCAGGAGCTCATCTGAGAGTCCTCCCACCAGTAACCGAACTTCGTGCCGAAGTTGATGCCGAGCACGCACTCCTTGGTGTAGTTGTGGCTGGGAGCGTAGACATCGTAGTAACTGGGCTCGATGATGTACTCGTAGGCTCCGCTATTTACGCCGTCGATGACCTGCTTGGCCAGGGCTGCGGCCTCAGCATACTTGCTGTTGTCGTTCAGCGGCCATCCGCCTTCTGCCATATAGACGGCAACGAGAGCCGACATGGCAGCCTGCTTGGTGATGTAGACGTTGGCACCGTTGACGTTTCTGGGTGCTCCGGTATAGGAAGTGGGGAGCATTTGGATGGCGTCCTTGAGGTCCTTTTCAATCTGAGCATAGACGTCGGCCACTGAAGAGAGCGGGCGCTCGTAGTCGATGTCGCCGGTGAGGTTCATGGGCAGAGGTCCGAAGGCCCTCACGAGATAGAAATACTGAATGGCACGCCAAGCTTTGGCCTGTCCGATGGCGATGTTGATTTCTTCCTGCGTAGTGGGTGTCTTCGAAGCACTCTCCACGATGTAGTTGGCTGCCTTGATGACGGAGTAGCTGGTGTTCCAGAGGGCGTCAACACCCTTATTGGTGTTGCTCGGGTGGAACCCGTCCACCTCCTCATAAGCCTGCTTGTTGCTGCCCGTGGTGGTGGTGAGGTCGTCACCGGCCCAGCGCCATATCCAGGGGTTGGTGTTGACCTGGGTATTGGTCACCTGGGAGTAGAGGGCGTAGACAGCCATGTTGAGCTCATCCTGAGTGGAGAAGAAATTGGAGTTGCTGAGCTGCCCCTTAGGGCTCTCGTCGAGGAAGTCGCTACATGAGCTCAAGGTGAGCGCTCCTGCCAATACTGTTAAGATGATTCTATTGAGTTTCATATTTGTATCCGTATTTGAGGTTAGAAAGTGAGGCGTGCACCGAAGGTGAAGATTCTCGGACGTGGGTAAGCACCGATGTCGATACCGTCGTTGGCGTCGACACTGCCGGAGCCCATACGCGAAATGCCTGCCGGATCCTGACCCTTGTAGCCTGTAATGGTAAAGAGGTTCTGAGCACTGAAGGAGAGACGGATGTCGGCAAACTTGGTGATTGAGCGGCCAAGGTCGTAGGAGAGCGTGATGTTCTCCAGGCGTAAGTAGTCGTTCTTCTCAAGCCACTTCGTCGAAGCTGCCTCGTAGTCGTTGCCAACCACCGAGGTGGAAGGATAGCGCGGGTTGTCGCTGTGGCCTACGGAACGGTTGTAAGCCTCGCGCAGGGTGATGAAGTTGGAGTCGCCATTGATGGAGCAACCCGTGAAGCGCATCAGATTGAGACGGTAGCCGCCAAAGGCTGCGTTGAAGAACATGTTCAGACTCCAGTTCTTGTAGCTGAAGCTGTTGTTCCATCCCATGGTGAACTTCGGAGCAGCCTGACCCTTCATGACTCGGTCGCCGCCCGAGACCTTGCCGTCGCCGTCGTTGTCCTTATAGGTGTCCTTACCGTCTTTGTCGAGACCTGTCCACTCATACACATAGAAGGTGCCGATGGGATAACCCTCCTGAATGCGGGTCACACCGTCGGTGGGAATCATGCCGGATGCGGGAGAGATACCGGAAACAAAGGGCACACCGGCAAGGTCCTTGACCTTGTTCTTCAGATAACTACCCGTGAGGTTGGAGCTCCAGAAGAGGTCCTTAGTGATATTCAGCCTTGCCTCCACACCGAAGTCAAAGCCTGTGTTTTTCACCTTGGCTGCGTTCACCCAGTAGGAGCCACCACCATCATACTTAGGCATGGTCTTCTGAATGAGACCGTCCTTGGTGAGCTTGTTGAAGTAGTCGAAGGTGAAGTTGAGTTTTCCACCGAGGATGGAGAACTCAACGCCAAGGTCGAACTGGTTGGTCTTCTCCCAGGTCAGGTCGGGAGTAGCTACATTGGTGCCGAGCCAGTAGCCCGTGTAGAGGGTACCGGTGCCGAAGGAGCCAGAGGTGGAGCTGAGCATTCCGAGGGTGCCGTATGGACTGATGGCCTGCGAGCCTACTGTACCGTAGCTCATGCGAATCTTGGCATTCTGGATGATGTTCTGACTCTTCATGAAGCTCTCGTTGCCGAGGTTCCACGCCACGGCTGCTGAGGGGAAGAAGCCCCACTTGTTGTTGGTGAACTTTGAGGAACCGTCCTCACGGAATGTACCTGTGAGGATATAGCGGTCGTCGTAGTTGTAGATGAGTCGGCCCACACCGGAGAGCAGTGCCCAAGAGGAGTAAGCATTGGACTCATTGCGCGAGGCGGCCATCTTGACATTCCACCAGCCTACGCTCTCCACAAGGATGTTGCTGCCATTGATGCCCATGCTCTTGGACTCTTCCTTGGTAGCCTCCCAAACGGCGGTTGCCGTGAGATGGTGCTTGCCCCAGTTGCCCAAATAGGTGAGGTTATTGGTCGACTGGAACACTGTCTCCTGCCAGTCAGAGTTCGACATCGAGTTAGAGTTAGCTCTGGAGATAGAGCGGGGCGAGAAGCCGTAGCTCTTGGAGTCGCGGTAGGTGAAGCCATTGCTGGTGGTGAAGGTGAGGCCCTTGAGGATATTGAACTTCAGGTCGACGTGTCCTTGGAAGTTGGCACGGTGGAACTCTCCGCTACTCTCCTTAGCCACAGCCACGGGGTTCACCTGGAGCAGTGCGCTGTAGGGGTCGCTGAGGTTGAAGTTGCCATTGGCATCGTAGCAGCTCACAGCGGGCGCGAAGTTGAGGATGGTCCACATGGTGTTGCCCTTGACGGCAGAGAAATCCCGCGAGCGGCCTTTGTTGTAGGAGCCGTCGATGTCAGCTGTGAGCTCGAGCCACTTCTTCACCTTAGAGCTGATGTTGGCCTTGAACTGGTAGCGCTTGAAGCTGGTGTTGATGATGTCGCCGCGGTTGTCCATGTAGTTGCCCGAGACGTAGTACTGGTTCTTGGCGGTACCACCGGTGACCACGAGTTTGTAGTTCTGTGTGACAGCCGTCTGATACATCATGTCCTGCCAGTCGGTGCCGGCCTTTCCGCTCTGGAAGTCCTTCATCTGCGACTCATTGAAGGTACCGGGGTGAGCTTCGTTCCAGGCTGTGGCAAACTCGTAGGGGCTCATGAGGTCCATGCGTTTGGCCACGTTGCCGAAGCCCACAGCGGCGTCGAAGATAATCTTATCATCACCTGCCCGACCCGTTTTGGTGGTCACCAGTACGACACCATTGGAGCCACGCGAACCGTAGATGGCCGTGGAGCTGGCATCCTTGAGCACTTGAATGGACTGGATGTCCTCAGGGTCCATACCTTCGAGACCGCTCTCGCGCACCATACCGTCGACGACATAGAGCGGGTCATTGCTGCGGTTGATTGAGCCTGCACCGCGCACGCGGATACGCACATCGCCGCCAGGTCCTCCCGAGGTTGTCACCTGGACGCCGGAGACACGACCCTGAAGCGCATCGGTAATCTGAGTGACGGGCTGATCGCGGAACGATTTATTGTCCATCACGCCCACGCTTCCGGCCAAGTCGGCTTTCTTCACGGTACCGTAGCCCACAACGACCACTTCGTCGATTTGTCCGGTATCGTCGGAGAGAGTGACTTTTACTACGCTCTTGCCCGCAGTGGGCACGGTCTGCGTTTTAAAGCCGATGTAGGAAATCTCGAGTGGTGTGTTGCTGCTGACACTGATGCTGAAGTTGCCCTGCGCATCGGTAGTAGTACCGCGTGAGGTACCCTTCACAACGACGCTTGCGCCCACTACGGGCTCGCCATTAGCATCGACTACAGTTCCCGTGACGGTGCGATGCTGTTGAGTTACGGATGCCGGACCACTCAGTAGAGAGGGGCGCTCAACGGCTTGGGCCGCAGGTACTCCGGCAAGGAGAAAACATGCTGTGGCATTGGCCACAAACATAGACTTGAATTTCATATTCTTTTTGTTTGAGTTAGTTGGATGTAAGGTTTAAGGTTAGCACTATGCTCTTTAAGGCATAATGTGCCAACAAGGGTCAACGGCCTGCCTTATATATAATAAGGTATAGGCCCTAAGCAATTAGTCATGTTACCATACAGTTTTTAAGTTTAAGTAAATTAGCACTATCTAAGTTTAAGGAGGAAGGAGGGCAATGAGATATCCCATCTCTGCACCAGTAAGGTTCACTTCCTTAGTGTCAGAGTTGCCTGCACCATAGACAGCAAGCTCTAACGGTTGCAAAGTAAGCTAAAATAATTCAATGATGCAACTTTTAGGGCAAAAAAGTTATCAATAATTTTCCCGACCCCGACAGTACGCTTCGCACTGCACTTTCCACCGAAGCCTTCCGAGTCGTTGTGAAGCTCGTGATGGCGCTGCTGCTGATAAGGTACCGCTGCTATCTCCAATGTATTCGAGATGGTCACGCACTTGGATACCGCATTGCAACAGCAAGACAATGGCAGTGGGTCGGCGCGGTCAACTTTTTAGCGAATCCCTCTTCTGCCTATACATTTATAATGCTTGAAATAGAAGAAAAAAATGTGTGACCTTTGAAGCTCACTGGACAGCCCTAGAGTGGTCATGCGTCTTCTTCCGAGATGGAGCTTCATAGATATGTATGACCTTGGACAACTTACGGGAGCATATTAACAAGAAAGCCAAATTGCTATTAGCAACTTGGCCTTCGTTTAGTTGGGATACCCGGACTCGAACCAGGAATGACAGGACCAGAATCTGTAGTGTTACCATTACACCATATCCCAATGTCAGAGCAATCGAGATGTCTTATCGTTGGATTGCGAGTGCAAAGTTACTGCTTTATTTTGTAACTGCAAACTTTTTGGAGCTTTTTTTCTAAAAGAATTCAAAATAAGTGGTCTTGGGGGATGGTGTTCGGAGAATTCAGTGTAACTTTGTAGCTGTTATAATAGCTCAAATTGATTTTAATGGAACAGACAAGCCAATTAGTTGAAACTATCACCAAAGGGATACAGGAAAAGAAAGGAGAGAACATCATCATAGCCAACCTTCGAGGCATAGAGGGAACCGTGGCTGACTACTTTGTCATCTGCCAAGGCAACTCCCCTTCACAAGTGGAAGCCATAACGGAAGCTGTGGGCGAGATCGTCAGAAAAGATGCAGGTGAGAAACCGGTTAATGTCATAGGACTCGGCACCGACCAATGGGTGGCAATGGACTATACCGATGTGCTCGTGCATATCTTCCTGCCCGAGACACGCCAATTCTACGATTTGGAAAACCTATGGGAGGATGCCCAGCTCACCCACGTACCCGATATATTATAAACCATTCATTCTTTCATCGTTATATAAACAACAATGGACACCCATAATCCCAACAACAATAATCCAGGAGACAACCAGCCCAAGATGCCTCGCTTCAACATGACGTGGCTCTATATCACAATAGCCATCATGCTGGGAGTATTCTTGATGTCAGGAGGCGGTAATGCCATAGGTACCTCAGGCGCCCAACAAACTGCCACCTATACGAAATTCAAAGAGTATGTCAACAAAGGATATGCTAAGAACGTAGTCATCAATAAGGACAAGAGCACACTGAACATGTATGTCAAGGCTCAGAATGTGCGAGATGTCTTCCATCGCCCGGCCGAACAGCTGGGAAAAGATCCCTATGTCAAAGTGGAGTTCGGCTCAGTCGATCAAGTAGAGCCTTTTCTCAATGCCGAGCAGAAAGCAGGTAAGTTAGCCGATTACAGCTACGACAATGAAGGCGATAGCGGAATGATGAACTTGCTCATCAACATCATTCCCCTACTACTTCTCACCATCTTCACGATTTGGCTGATTCGCAGGATGGGCAGTGGCGGCGGAGCAGGTCCCGGTGGCGTTTTCAACGTGGGGAAGAGCAAGGCCCGCATGTATGAAAAAGGTAACGACCTTGGCGTTACGTTCAAGGACGTGGCAGGCCAAGAGGGTGCCAAACAAGAAGTGCAGGAGATTGTTGACTTCCTTAAGAATCCTAAGAAGTACACCGAATTAGGTGGTAAGATACCCAAAGGTGCACTCCTCGTCGGTCCCCCGGGAACAGGTAAGACACTATTGGCTAAAGCTGTAGCAGGAGAAGCAGGTGTACCCTTCTTTTCCATGAGCGGTTCAGACTTTGTTGAAATGTTTGTAGGAGTAGGTGCCAGCCGTGTGCGCGACCTCTTCCGCCAGGCAAAGGAAAAGGCTCCATGCATCATCTTCATCGACGAGATTGACGCCGTAGGCCGGGCACGAAGCAAGAATCCTGCGATGGGAGGCAACGATGAACGGGAGAACACCCTCAATGCCCTACTCACTGAGATGGATGGTTTTGGCACCAATAGTGGTGTGATCATCTTGGCTGCTACGAACCGTGCCGATATGCTTGACAAGGCACTACTCCGTGCAGGGCGCTTCGATCGACAGATACATGTCGATTTGCCAGATCTCCAAGAACGCAAAGCCATCTTTGAGGTTCATCTGCGTCCGGTGAAGAAGGACTCCACAGTGGATGTCGACTTCCTTGCCCGGCAGACACCTGGTTTCTCCGGAGCCGACATAGCCAATGTCTGCAATGAAGCTGCCCTCATTGCGGCACGCCATAACAAGTCGCATGTTGGTAAGCAAGACTTTTTAGATGCCGTCGACCGAATTATAGGCGGCCTTGAAAAGAAGACTAAGGTGATGACAGCTGAGGAAAAGCGGAGCATTGCCATTCACGAAGCGGGCCATGCCACCATTAGCTGGTTCTGCAAACACGCAGACCCACTGGTCAAGGTGACCATTGTTCCCCGTGGTCAAGCTCTTGGCGCTGCATGGTACCTGCCCGAGGAGCGAGTCATCACGACGAAAGAGCAGATGCTCGACGAAATGTGCTCACTTCTTGGAGGCCGCGCAGCAGAAGAGCTCTTTGTAGGTGAAATATCCACGGGAGCCATGAACGACCTTGAGCGTGCCACCAAGAGTGCCTATGGAATGGTGGCCTATGCCGGAATGAGCGACCGCCTGCCCAATATCTGCTATTACAACAATCAGGAATATCAGTTCCAGCGCCCCTACTCCGAGACTACGGCCAAGGTGATGGACGACGAGGTGCTCAAAATGATCAACGAGCAGTACCAGCGGGCCAAGAACATCCTCACCGAACACAAGGAAGGTCACCAACAATTAGCAGAGTTACTTTTCAACAAAGAGGTTATCTTCGCTGAGGACGTAGAGCACATCTTTGGCAAGCGTCCCTGGGCAAGCCGGAGTGAGGAACTTATTAAGGAAAATGAGGAGAATGCGCCCAAATTGGAAGAGCAGAGCGATGAGGTGAAGAAAGCTCAGGCCGAGCATGAGGCAAAGTTAAAACTCAATGAACAGCCTGCTGACTCTCAGGGAACGCCCTCCAAGCCCAAATCCGACATTCTTCCAAGCAATGCGGACTAAAAGAATAAAACTATGACAGCAAAAATGCAGAACCTCGTTGTACGTACCATCACGGGCGTGCTCTTCGTAACCATCATGGTTGTATGCTTTCTCAATCCTACAGCCATGGTATTTCTCTTCTCCCTCATCACCGGCCTCACCATTTGGGAATTCACCGGACTGGCAAATACCCGCTCCAGTGTCAACGTCAATCGCTTCATCACCACAGTGGCGGGCGTCTATTTCTTCTTAGCTGTAGCCGGCATCAACAGTGGTATCGTGCGTTCGTTTGCCGTCTTTATCCCTTATCTGCTGACTATCGTATATCTGTTCATCAGTGAGCTCTACACCCAGAATAAGGATGCCATCAACGACTGGGCCTATAGCATGCTCTCTCAGATGTACATCGCCCTACCCTTCTCCACCATCAATGCGCTGGCTTTCCGTTCCACCCCCGACGGCTCCATCCATTACTACTATCTGCTTCCGCTGAGCATCTTCATCTTCCTTTGGACCAATGACACCGGAGCCTACTGCTCTGGTTCGCTTTTCGGTAGGCATAAGCTCTTCCCGCGCATCAGTCCCGGAAAGACCTGGGAAGGCAGCATCGGAGGTGGTATACTGGTTCTTGCAGTAGCCCTACTAATAGGCATATTGGAGCAGAAAGCCGGCGACATCTATTCCGGGCTCACGCTCCTGCAATGGATGGGGTTAGGACTGGTCGTGGTCTTCTTTGGCACATGGGGCGACCTTGTGGAGAGTCTCTTCAAACGCACCTTAGGCATAAAGGACAGCGGGAACATTCTTCCTGGTCATGGCGGAATGCTTGACCGTTTTGACTCTTCGCTCATGGCGCTGCCAGCCGCAGTCATCTACTTAGGGTCGCTCACACTATTTTAGAAATCAATCCCCTAACCTGCTGCACTATCCGGTTAGGGGATTTTTCATATGGCGTCAGAACGCTCAATAGGCCACACCTCACCAAGGGAGAGGGCATGCATCCATAGTTCCTTTCTGCTCCAACTGATGCCCCACGTACCGCCAGCTCCTGCAAAGACAGACTCACCCTTTTCTTTCCCGCATCCAACAAAAAGAGCAAAAAATATTTGGTCACTCAAGATATTTAGACTACCTTTGCATTGTAAACATTACAAACATCCCCCAACAATAAGTACAAGCATTATGAAGGAATTAAAAGGAACAAAGACCGAGAAAAACCTCCAGGAGGCTTTCGCCGGTGAGAGTATGGCACGCAACAAGTACACTTACTTTGCCTCAAAGGCACGTAAGGACGGTTTTGAACAAATTGCAGCCATCTTCGAAGAGACCGCCAACAACGAGAAGGAGCACGCAAAGCTGTGGTTCAAGTATCTTGAGGGAGGCGATTTGAAGAGCACCCGTGAGAACCTCAAGGCTGCTGCTGAAGGCGAGAACTACGAGTGGACCGACATGTACGACCGCATGGCCAAGGATGCCGAAGAGGAAGGCTTCACAGAGCTGGCTTACAAGTTCCGTGCCGTTGCAGCCATTGAGAAGACACATGAGGAGCGCTATCGCAAGCTGCTCAAGAACATTGAGGATGCCTTGGTATTCAGCCGCGACGGTGATGCCATCTGGGTATGCCGCAACTGCGGTCATGTAGTTGTAGGCCCGAAGGCTCCTGCTGTTTGCCCGGTTTGCAAGCACCCGCAGAGCTTCTTCGAACTGAAGGCTGAGAACTTCTAAACTATTCAACCAGGGGCCGTAAAGCCAAGTCCGGACTAAGGACTCTGCTTTACGGCCTCTTTCTATCCGTTCTTCCCTCTCATCCACAATGGAAGAACTTCTCCACCAAAGGTGGAATATCTTCTGGATGCTCCCCGGTGATTCTCCTCAGCTGCCTGTCATTATAGGCCATAAGATCACTAATCACGGCATCTATCATCTTAGTTGAGAAAACCCCATATCGCTCAAACACCCCACGCTGACTATTCAGGCAATCGGCCGAGGCAGCACAACTGTCTGGCAATTGTTTCAGGTGCCTCAGTCGGTCGTTATTACGCTCATCATGAATATTCACGTCCACATAAGTCTCATCGGCCAGCTTCAGTGCATTTGGCATCTCCAGCCCATGCAGACACCCCACACAGATACCTGCAAGCATCTGATAAGGATCGGCTGAGCCGTCGGCTGAACGAATCTCAAAGGTCTGCTTGTCAGAGGTATCCACAAGGTGAGAAGCCTCCTTGGGATTGGCCTCACTACACATATCGACGCCCTTGCTCCATCCTAAAGGCACTCTGATGAGTGCCGACCGGTTGCGGTCGCCCCAGCACACATTGGTGGGAGCTTCCTGATGAGGCACCAGACGGAAATACGACGTAGGAATCTTGTTGCCAAAAGCTGTCAGAGCAGGCGCCACGTCGAGCAGCCCCGCAATAGCCTTCCTGCTGAGTTCCGACAGGTGGCCGTTCTCATTCATCACACTGCGGCCGTCCTTCATCAAGCGAATATGGAAGTGAAGACCGCTGCCCGCCTCACCGGTAGTGATTTTAGGAGCAAAGGTCACATTGCAACCTTCACGGTAGCCCAAGTTGCGAATCACCCATTTGGCAATAAGCAGCTCATCGGCAGCCAGCAGAGCGGGAACAGGGAGAAACTCTATCTCATTCTGCTCGTACATCAAACCATCCCGCACGAAGTTGCCCACCTCAGAATGTCCATACTTGATGATGCCGCCTGCCTTGGCTATGTATTCCATACAGCGCAGGCGGAAATCACCGTCCTTAGCATAAGGCGACGATTCATGATAGCCATGCTGTTCGCGGGCAGGATAAGCCTCCTCTATGGGCTTGATGACATAGAACTCCAGTTCGCCCATGGCATGGAAGTCAATGCCTGCCCGCTCTTTCATCGTCCTCACAGCCTTGCGGAGTGTCCATTCCGGGGCACTCTCCAGCGGCCGCCCGTCCTTGTCGAAGAACGAACAGAGCATACAGAGCGTGGGCTCCTCAGCGAAAGGACTCAGGAAAGCTGTGGAGAAACGGGGCAACACGTAGAGATCGCTGTTCGAAGCAGTGATGAAATCGAAGAGCGACGACCCATCCACACGTTCACCGCAGGTCAGAATGGATTTCAAGTAAGCCATATTGGTGATGACAAAGCTCAGAGTCTTCAACCGACCGTCGCCACCGGGATACATGAAGTTTATGAAGTGGACATCGTTCTCGCGGATGAAGCGGATGATGTCATCCATGGTGAAATCGCAGGGATGCTTATGCAGCTGCGCCACCACAGGATTGATGTTGAACTGAAGATATTCGTCGTCCATATTATTAGTATTTAGTAGTGAATGATCCAGTGGCCGGAGTCTATGAGCCCGCCCACGCCACAAATATAGTCATTCCTCCGATAACTCCAAAAAAAGAAGGCCAAAAACTTGGTCGTTACCGGCGAAAGACCTATATTTGTCGAACTTTTAACCAAGGAGGTCACTATGTATAGTAAATACACTCAGGACTTAGACGACAAATATGGTTGGAACGATCCGTTTCTCACTTCGCGCACCCTCTCACAGCCCAACACCGTGGGAGCCGCATCGGTGAGGAAGCACCGTCCTGACAGCACAGCGCCCGTACTCCACGGCAAATAAGGCTACAAGCCGCACCACCCACTGCCGACAGCTCTCAATAATCATACATCAGGCAGGTGGAATCCTTTGAAGAAAACTCTAATACATTACTTATTATGTGGAGACATACAAACAACAAATCATCCCTATTCTCAGTTGTCTGCCTTGCGCTCACTCTGAATGTCACAGCGCAGACACCCGTTTACCAAGACTCATCGAAACCCATTGAACAGCGGGTGGAAGACGCTCTGTCGCGCATGACGCTGCAAGAAAAGATACGCGTCATCCATGCTCAAAGCAAGTTTTCCTCAGCCGGCGTGCCCCGTCTCGGTCTGCCCGACTTCTGGACCGATGACGGACCTCATGGGGTACGTCCCGACGTACTGTGGGACAAATGGCAACAGGCCGGACAGTCCAACGACTCCTGCGTGGCTTTCCCAGCCCTCACCTGTCTGGCCGCCACATGGAATCCCAGTCTTGCCCACCTCTATGGACACAGCCTTGGCGAAGAGGCCCTCTACCGGGGAAAGGACATGATATTAGGTCCCGGCGTGAACATCTACCGCACACCGCTCAACGGGCGCAACTTCGAGTATCTCGGTGAGGACCCCTACCTCAGCTCCACAATGGTGGTGCCCTACATTCAGGGCATGCAGGAAAACCATGTGTCTGCATGCGTAAAGCACTTCTGCCTCAACAACAACGAGGAGAACCGCAACAACACCAATATCATCATCTCCGAGCGCGCACTCCATGAAATCTATCTGCCGGCCTTCCATGCTGCCGTCACTAAGGCTCACGTCTGGGGCCTTATGGGAGCCTACAACCTCTACCGCAATCAGCACAACTGCCACAACCAATATCTGTTGCGCGACCTTGTAAAAGGCCAGTGGGGCTACGACGGCGTCGTCATCTCCGACTGGGGAGGATGCCACAACACCGACGAGGCCGTGAACTATGGTCTCGACATGGAATTCGGTACAGGCACCAACGGACTCAACCGAAGCACCAACAACGCCTACGACAACTACTATCTGGCTCTCCCCTATCTCAAGGGTATCCAGGAAGGCAAATATTCCATGCAGACTCTCGACGACAAGGTGCGCCGCGTGCTGCGCCTCTTCTTCCGCACCACTATGGCCCAGCGCGGACACGGCTTCCTCTGCTCCGAAAGCCACTATGAAGCTGCGCGCAAGATAGCCGACGAGGGAATCGTACTGCTACAGAACCGTGGCGGAGTGCTTCCGCTCCAGCTGGCCGCTCATCCGAAGGTGCTCGTCGTGGGCGAGAATGCCATCAAGATGATGACTGTCGGAGGCGGCAGCTCCTCACTGAAGGTCCAAAAGGAGATTTCGCCTCTACAGGGTCTCAAGGACCGCCTCAACGGCAAAGCCGACGTCGACTATGAGCGAGGCTACGTGGGCGATGTCACAGGCGAATACAATGGAGTCACCACGGGACAGAATCTCAACGACAAGCGCTCCACGCAACAGCTGGTAAGCGACGCCGTGGCCAAAGCCCGCCAGGCCGACTACGTGATTGTCTTCGGCGGACTCAACAAGAGTCCCAACCAGGACGACGAGGGCTACGACCGCAAGTCGTTCGCCCTGCCCTACGCCCAGGACACCCTCGTCGAGGCTCTGAGCAAGGTCAACAAGCACGTTGTCTTTGTCAGCATCTCCGGAAATGCCTTTGCCATGCCTTGGCACCAGCAGGTGGCCGCCATCGTCCAGGGCTGGTACATCGGCAGCGAGGCCGGCGAGGCGCTTGCCGACGTGCTCTGCGGCGACGTGAACCCCTCGGGCAAACTGCCTTTCACCTGGGGAACTCGGCTTGAGGATTATGGTGCTCACGCCCTCAACACCTACCCCGGCACCTGGCGCGCCGACCATAAGGTTATCGACGAAGACTACAAGGAAGGCATCTATGTGGGCTACCGCTGGACCGACAAGCAGCATGTTCGCCCGCTCTTTGCCTTCGGCCACGGCCTGAGCTACACCACCTTCCGCCTCTCCAACCTGCGCCAGTCGGCGAAGGAGATGACGCGCGACGGCAAGCTCACCTTCACCGTGAACGTGGAGAATACGGGCAACAAGGCTGGTGCCGAGACCGTCCAACTCTATATCCACGACGACAAGTGCAGCGTTGACCGGCCACAGAAAGAGCTCAAAGGCTTCGCGAAGGTGGCCCTGCAACCAGGCCAGAGCAAGGACGTGAGCATCACCATCGACAACGGTGCACTGAGCTTCTACGATGAGGGCACCCATGCCTGGAAATCGGAAGCCGGTAGCTTCACGGCCTTGGTGGGCAACGCTTCCGACCATCTCACACTAAAGGCGAAATTCACACTCCGATAAGCTTCCCATAGCGGCATGACCTTGAGTGACCATGCCGCTACCTCTATTTCCAACATTCAAGATATGAAGCACATGCAACTGATAACGGCAAGCCTTTGCGCTTGCCTTCTTCTTGGTCTCACCCGTGCGGCAGCCCAGCCACTGCCCCACTCCACCCCCGCGGTCTGCGGCATCAGTGCCCGGAGCCTCGCCAAGGCCGACTCGCTCATCAACGCTGCAATCCGAGAGGGCCGCTGTCCGGGAGCCGTGCTCGAGGTGGTGCGGCATGGCAAGGTGGCCTACCTGAAAGCCTACGGCCACCGTCAAGTCTATCCCGACTCCAAGCCCATGACCGTCCACACTATCTTCGATATGGCATCGTGCTCCAAGAGCCTCTCCACGGCCATCTGCGCCATGCAGCTCATCGAGCAGGGCCGACTGCACACCAGCGATGCCGTGAGCCGCTACATCCCGGGGTTCCAAAGTTGGCGTCAGGGCACCGACAGCGCCACCATCACCGTGATGCATCTGCTCACCCACACTTCAGGACTACCTCCCTACGCCTCAGTAACAGCACTGAAAGCCCAGTACGGTTCGCCCAATGCCGCCGCACTGATGGACTATATCGCCCACTGCAAGCGCGACTTCAGGCCCCAGAGCCAATTCCAGTACAGCTGCCTCAACTTCATCACGCTGCAGCACATCATTGAGCATGTCACGGGGCAGAACCTACGCGACTATGCCGCTGCCCACATCTTCAAGCCACTCGGTATGCGCCACACCGACTATCTGCCTTGCCGGCAGCAGGCCGACGGACGATGGGTGAGCACCGATGAGCCAAGATGGGTGAAGGAGGGCGAACGTGCGGGCCTCACGCCCATAGCACCCACCGAGAAGCAAGCCGACGGAAGCGTGCTGCTCGGACAGGTGCACGACCCACTGGCGCGGGTTATGAATGGCGGCATCTCGGGCAATGCGGGGCTCTTCTCCAATGCCGACGACATTGCCATCCTCTGTGCGGCCCTGCTCAACGGAGGAACATGGAAAGGGCACCGCATCCTTCAGCCCTCCACAGTGAGGCTGATGACCACGGTGCCCAAAGGCTTCGAAAAATTCGGCCGCACGCCGGGGTGGGATTGCTCGTCGCCCTACGCTTCACCCAAAGGCAGTCACACCAGCGCCCGCGCCTACTGCCACACCGGCTACACCGGCACTTCCGTCGTCGTCGACCCTGATAACGACCTGGCCATCATCCTGCTCACCAATGCTGTCCATCCGGTCGACCGCACCAGTGTGGTGAAGCTGCGTAGAGAGGTGGCTAATGCCATAGAGTGGTCGCGCTGAGTCAAGGCTTATTGCTGTTCGGCCGAGGGTGGAGCGTCGACAGGCGCTGCACCCCATGCCTTGTTGGGATGACTGCCCATGACGAGCACGAGCGTGCCTCCGTCGGCCACATCCTTATGCGTGAACCAGGGCTTGTTATAGGGTTTGCCGTTGAGCGTTGCACTCTGGATGTATTTGTTATCCTCGCTGCAGCCCTGAGCTATGATGGTAAACGTCTTGCCGTTGCCCACCTTCACCTGCACCTTGCTGAACACGGGACTGCCGATATTGTAGACGGGCAGACCGGGGGTGACGGGATAGAAGCCCATCGACGAGAACACCACGAAAGAGGTGAGACCACCGCCATCCTCGTCGCCGGGTATGCCCATCACGTCGCTGCGGAACCAGGTGTGCAGCACCTGCCGCACGCGCTTCTGCGTCTTCCAGGGCGCACCGGCATAGTTGTATAAATAAGGTATATGCAGCGAAGGCTCATTGGCCATGGTGAACTGTCCGATGTTGCCTGTCTGGTCGGGCAGCTGCCAATAGAACTCGCGCTTGCCGCGGCCCATGGGTTCCGTGAAGGTAGCATCGAGGTTTTTCACAAACTGCTCGCGGCCTCCCATCAGGCGGATGAGGTCGGCCATGTTGTGCTGAACGTCCCAGCGGTAGGTCCAGCCATTGTTCTCGTCGTAGTAATCGCGCACGCCCGTACCGCCCGAGAAGCGGTAGTCGAAAGGTTCTATGAAGAGTCCCTCCTTATCCTTGGGGTGGAAGAAGCAGGTAGTGTCGTTGAACAGGTTACGGTAGTTGTAGCTCAATTTGAGATACTTCTGCTCAGCTGCCTTGTCGCCCCTGAAGGCGGCAATTCTTGAAAGACACCACTCATCGTACGAGGTACCGAGCGTGACAGCCACCGACTGTCGCTTTTCGAATCCCGACACGGTGGGGTCGGTCTCCTTCTCGCCCTCTCTGAGTCCGGGGATATAGCCATGCACCTTATAGAAATTGCTGATTTCGTTGGCGGGCGCTCCCGACCAGGGAGCGAGCGTCTTCTCCTCAATAGCCTTGCGGCTGTATTCGAATCCCTTCTGTGCATCCACCTTCAGGCTCTTCCAGAGCGCATCGGCCACCATGGCCACGCCGTGGTTGCAGTTCATGCGGCGGCTGTCGCCGGTGATACCCGGGAAAGTGGGCATCCAGTCGGTGCCCATCTGCTCGGCCATGCGGAGATAGGAGTTCACGATGTCCTCCTCCTCGCGGGGCTGCAGGATGGCACGCAGAGGATGGGCAGCACGATAGGTATCCCAAATCCAGTCGTCGGTGTAGAAAGGTGAGCCGTTGTCGCTGTGCACCTTACCGTCGTAGGCACTGAAGTAGCGGCCGTCTTCGCTGAGGCACACGGGACGCTCCAAAGTGCGGTAGTAAGAAGTGTAGAAAACGGTCTTCTCTTCCTCGGTGCCTCCCTCGACCTGCATCCGCGATAGTGCCTCGTTCCACACCGCGCGCCCTTTGGCAGCCACAGCATCCACATCGTAGTCCTGAATCTCGCGCCTGAGGTTTCGGCAGGCCTGGTCGGCACTGATGAGCGACACGCCGTAGCGCAGCCTCACCTTAGCCGTGCCCCGGGCATAGCCGAGGGCAATGCAGGCACCGCGGCCCTCGGTCTGCTGGCGCTGACGGTCGACACGGCCATTACTGAGCACACCAACGGTGGCGGGCACATTCTCGTATTCCAGGTAGAGATAGATTTTTGTATTATCGGAAAGCTTCTGCCAGCCGCGGACGTAGCCTTTGCCGCTCTCCAACTTGCCTTCGTCCGACTGAATGGTGACGAAGGCCGGCTTTGATGTGTCATAGAACTGAAGCTCATAGACAGCACTCTGATGCGAGAGCGCATAGCGTGCGCGCATGGTGTTGTCAGCGAGTTCCAAATCGAAGCTGTAAGGGGTGATGCGCTCGTGGTCGTAGTTCATGGCATTGACCGCCGTGGGCACCTGCTGCTGACTGGGACTGATGCGGAAAGCCGAGCGCTCGCGGTGGGAGGTCACCACAACGGGCAGTCCGTTGACCAGCTCCGAGGTGTAATCGCCGCGTTCGGGATAGACACGCAGCAAACTGTTCGGCAGCTGCACCGTGGGAAAGGTGGGCACCAGCAGATGGCTGATGTTGCCGATGTAGGGGTTCACATAGTCGACGAGCTCCTTTGCCGGGCAGCCGAGGGCACACGCCAGAGCCAGAGCCATCAAGAAAGTTTTCTTCATAAAGTCATGTGGGTTTAGTTATTTTGTCTTCATTATCGTAATCTCTGCCCGGCACTTGAGCGCTCCGGCAGAATTGCAGTGCAAATATAGCCATTTATCTTGAGAGATAGGACTCTTTTCCGCCAAAATTCCACATCTCTCTTCATTTTCCATCCTCGGACTGCCGTCCTTCAGGGCATCCGGGCTGCCAGTCATCTCCCTCCAAGTCACCCGTCACCCATCCGCACTCCGGCGACTCTTCACCATGGGGCAACGGACGTCACCACGAACGTGGCAGCGTCTCTTCACGAACGTGGCAGGACCTTTTCACGAACGTGACAGCAGCTCTTCACGAACGTGGCAGCAGACCGAAGCCAGCAGGCTACGGCCCACGGAGTCCAAAGGGGTGGAAGCCCTATTGAGGGAGAACAGCGGGCCAGCCGCGTGGGGTAATTGTTAAAACCGGCCTGGCTGATTTGGCGATTATGTTCTTTTGGCTTATCTTTGCAGCCGTCGGGAGCAATGTCGCCCCCGATGGTAAACATCAAAAGTCTATGAATATCAGGTACAACATCCTTCAATTGAAAAACGAACGGGGCAGTGGCCATAGCCGCCGGTTCGTGCATCTGCAACAGCAGCGCGCCGAGCCGGCCAGCCGCCTGGAGGAACTGGCCGAGCGCAACACCACCCTCACCCGCGCCGACATGAAGGCCGCGCTGAGCGTGGTGCGCGAATACATCTGCCAGGAGCTCACAGCAGGCCATCAGGCCTATCTGCCCGAGGTGGGCTATTTCGCCCTCTCGGCCATGCTCTCCGGCAAGACCGGCAGCGACGGCAGTGGAATCAAAGCCAACGAGATACGTGTGCGCACCATCCGCTTCAGTCCTGAGAAACAATTGCTCAGTGAGGTGCGCCGCAAGGTGGGCTTCCGAAAGGCTGCCCAGGCCAATATTTCGAAGGAATACACGATGGCTGAGCTCACCCGGCGCGTGACCGACTATCTGTCGACGCACCCCTACCTCACCCGCCGAATCATGGAAAACGAGTTTCAGCTCACCCCCAGCACAGCCTACCGATGGCTCCGAAGGCTCGTGGCATCGGGCGTACTCAAGAAGGAAGGGGTGCAGGGCTCACCCTATTACACAATGGGCAATAAAGTGAGCCCCACGATGACAGTCATCCCGCACGCTGGCACTCCTCAGACTGCCGGCGGCGTGGTCCTTAGCGTTGCTTCAGCAGCTCCACCATGCGGCGCGCAGCTTCGGTCGGCGCCACGGCCGAGCCTAAGCGGCTCTCCATCGCCCGATATTGGCTGAGCATGGCCTCACGTCCGGGGCCGCCGGGCAACAGTCGGGCCAGGGCACTCCGAATGTTGCCGACACTGAAGCGGTCGGCAAAGAGCTCCTCCACCACCTCACGGTCGGCAATGAGGTTCACCAGACTGATGTAGGGACACTTCAGGATATGGTTGAATCCCCAACGGGCCAGATGAGGCACCGGCGTAGAATAGCACACCACCTGGGGCACCCCGAAGAGGGCCGTCTCGAGCGTGGCCGTGCCACTGGTCACGAGAGCAGCCTCACTGTGAGTGAGCAGAGCGTAGGTGGCCGCTTTCACACGGGGCAGCGAGCCGCCTTCCACGGTGGCATAGAAGTCATCGTCGAGCGACGGAGCACCCGCCACCACGGGCTGATAATCCGGGAAAGCCTTCATGGCCTCGGCCATGGCGGGCAGATTGTCGCTCACCTCCTGCTTGCGACTACCGGCCAGCAGGGCCACGATAGGCTTGGAAGCATCGAGGCCGAAGCGCTCGCAGAAGGCCGAACGGCTCTCGCTGTAATGGCTTTTGAATGCCCGCACTTCCTCGGCCGTGGGGTTGCCCACATAGTCGACCTTGTAATGACGCCGGCTGTAGTACTCGGGTTCAAAGGGCAAGATGCTGAACACGGCATCCACATAGCGCCGGATGCTGCGGATGCGCCATCCCTTCCAGGCCCATATCTTGGGAGGAATATAGTAGAACACGCGAGCGTGGGTACGAGTATGCACGAAGCGGGCCATTCGGAGATTGAAGCCGGGATAGTCGACCAGCACCACAGCATCGGGCTTCCAGGCCAGGATATCGCTCTTGCAGCGCGCCATGTTGCGGAAGATGGTAGGCAGATGGGTGATGACGGGGCCGAACCCCATGTAGGCCATTTCCCGATAGTGCTTCACGAGTGTTCCCCCGGCCTGCGCCATCAGGTCGCCTCCGAGACAGCGGAACTGAGCCTCCGGGTCGAGCGCGCCCAGGGCCTTCATCAGGCGTGAGGCATGAAGGTCACCACTGGCCTCGCCGGCAATGAGATAGTATTTCATAACGACTGGAGATGATTCATTTCCGCTCGGCACCAAGCAGTGCGCAGGCTTCGTCCATAAAACCGTAGGCCGTGACATCCATGGTGGTGGGGGTCACGGCCACATAGCCATGAGCGAGAGCCCACTGGTCGGAGTCCTCGGCCTCGGGCTCGTCGTTGTTAAAGTGGCCCACCATCCAGTAGTAGTCGTAGCCACGCGGATGGTGCTCGGTGACCACCTCGTTGACCCAGCGGCCGAACGTCATGCGGCACACTCTGACACCCTCGAAATGCTGGGCGGCAGGGAAGTTGATATTGAGGCAGACACCACGGGGCAGCGGCTTGCGCAGCACAGCCTCCACAAAACGACGAATATAGGGCACCAGCGCACTGAGGTCGGCATGCTCATCGTAGTAGCAACTGGAGAAAGCAATCGAGGAGATGTATTTCATGCAGCCTTCCAAAGCCACGCCCATCGTGCCGGAATAGTGATTGTTCACGGTAGAGTTGTCGCCATGGTTGACCCCACCCAAGATGAGGTCGGGCCTCCTGTCCGGGCACAGCTTGGCGAGCGCCAGCTTCACGCAGTCAACGGGTGTGCCGTTGCACGACCACACCTCGATGTCGCCAAGGTTGTGCCTCCGCTTCAAGCGAAGCGGCACCTCAGCCGAGAAGGCGCACGAGAATCCGGAACGTGCCGATTCGGGGGCACACACCAGCAAATCGGCCACATCGCGCAGCGACTCGGCCAGCAGGCGGATGCCGGGAGAATGGTAGCCGTCGTCATTCGAAATGAGAATGAAGGGGCGTTGAGTGTTGTTATCCATTGTCTTAATGTTTTGTCGATACCTAAAAAACTTCCTGCAAAAGTACGAAAAAAGGTTTAAAGTGAGGCTGTCTCACATAAAATATGTACCTTTGCAAACTAAGAAAAGTGAGAAAGATTGATTTATGGGTAAGATTATAGCTTTAGCCAATCAGAAAGGCGGTGTGGGCAAGACCACGACAACCATCAACCTCGCCGCTTCGCTGGCAACACTTGAGAAAACGGTGCTCGTCGTCGATGCCGATCCCCAGGCCAACGCCTCCAGTGGCTTGGGAGTGGACATCAAGCAGGTGGACTGCTCTATCTATGAATGCATCATTGATCATGCCGACGTGCGCGACGCTATCTACACCACTGACATTGAAGGACTCGACATCGTGCCCAGCCACATGGACCTCGTGGGCGCCGAAATCGAGATGCTGAACCTCGACAACCGTGAGAAGGTGCTCAAAAACATCCTCGACCCCATACGCAGCGAGTACGACTATATCCTCATCGACTGCTCGCCCTCGCTGGGCCTCATCACCGTCAACTCGCTGACAGCCGCCGACTCGGTCATCATTCCCGTTCAGTGCGAATACTTTGCACTCGAGGGCATCAGCAAGCTCCTCAACACCATCAAGATTATCAAAAGCAAGCTCAACCCGAAGCTCGAGATTGAAGGCTTCCTCCTCACGATGTACGACAGCCGGCTCCGCCTGGCCAACCAAATCTACGACGACGTGAAGCGCCACTTCCAGGAGCTGGTGTTCAAAACCGTCATCCAGCGCAATGTGAAGCTGAGCGAGAGTCCCAGCCACGGACTCCCCGTCATCCTCTACGATGCCGATTCGGCAGGTGCACGCAACCACCTGGCCTTGGCTAAGGAAATCATCAACAAGAACGCCAACTGGAAAGAAGAACAATAATGCCAGTCCATAAGAAATTCAACACCTCGGTGAAAAGCAATGCTCTGGGAAGGGGCCTCGACGCCCTTATCTCTACCGAGGAAGTACATACTCAGGGCAGCTCCACTATCAGTGAGATACCCATCGACCAGATAGAGCCCAATCCCAACCAGCCCCGAAGGGAATTCGACCCCGAAGCCCTCTCCGAGCTGGCCACCAGTATTCGTGAGATAGGCATCATCCAGCCTATCACGCTGAGGCAGGTGGAGACCAACCGTTTCCAAATCATTGCCGGTGAACGGCGCTGGCGTGCCTCACAGCTGGCAGGCCTGAAGAGTCTGCCCGCCTACATCCGCACCATCGCCGACGAGAATGTCATGGAGCTGGCGCTGGTGGAGAACATCCAGCGCGAGGACCTCAATGCCATCGAGATAGCACTGGCCTACGAGAAGCTGATGGAGAAGCCGGGCATGACGCAGGAGAAGGTGTCGGAGCGTGTGGGCAAAAGCCGCACGGCCATCACCAACTACCTCCGACTGCTCAAGCTGCCGGCTCAGGTGCAGATGGCTCTGCAGAAGAAGGAAATCGACATGGGGCATGCGCGCGCACTGCTCTCACTCGACAGTCCCTCACAGCAGATAAAGCTCTTCAAGGAAGTGCAGAAGAACGGCTATTCCGTGCGCAAGGTGGAAGAGCTGGTGAAGCAGGCAAAGACCGGCGAGGACAATGCCCGCAATGCCAAGCCACGCAACCCCATGCCCGAGGAATACACCGTGCTGAAATCGAGACTCTCGAAGTTCCTCGGCACCAAGGTGCAGCTGTCCTGCTCGCCCAAGGGCAAAGGCCGCATCAGCATAGCCTTCGACAACGAAGAGGAGCTTGAGCGACTCATGAATCTCTTCGACAAAATGAAGGAGAACTAATCGACACAGTGGAAAGGTTTCGCATTCTCTGCCTGACGCTCATAGCACTGGTGCTCTGCACCGGCATCTCTGCCCAACAGCCTAACGACTCGCTGACGCAGAAAGCTCATTCCGACAGTACGGTGCTGGCGGCTGCCACACTGAAAGCACCACTCAAGATGAAGCGCGACTGGAGCTCCTGGAGGCCCAGTGCCAAGAGAGCTCTCTGGCTGTCGCTGGTCATTCCGGGCGCCGGACAGATATACAACCGCAAATACTGGAAGCTGCCCATCGTCTACGGAGGATTCGTGGGCTGCGCCTATGCCTTGTCGTGGAACAACCAAATGTATCACGACTACTCACAGGCCTACATGGACATCATGGACAGCGACCCGCAAACCCACAGCTATGACCAGTTCATGCACTTGGGCTCCCAGATAACGTCGGAGAACATCAGCCGCTATCAGGAACTGTTCCGATTGAGGAAAGACAAATACAGGCGCTGGCGCGATTTAAGTGTGTTCGCACTCATCGGCGTCTACGCCCTGTCGGTCATCGATGCCTACGTCGATGCCTCGCTATCGGAATTCGACATCTCCAACGACCTCAGCTTACGGGTGGAGCCTACAGTTATCAACAATCAAACCAACCGCAATCCCATCAAGGGCAATGCCCTGGGATTACAATGCAGTCTGAATTTCTAAACAGTAAGATGAAACGAAAAGTCACTACAGTCATTACATCATTAATATTGCTCTGCTGCACCCTTCCTGCCAATGCGCAAATGGATGACAGCACAGAGGTAACAGTCACCGATGCCAAGGGAAAGAAGGAGGTCATCGACCTGCCCGAGGCCATGACAACCGAAGTAGACAGTATGCTCCACCTCTATTATAATAAGGTCTACCTGCGCCCCGACTCCGACTGCAATCTGCCGGACATCAACCCCGTCTACAGCGCCGAAGTCTACAAGCAGCGGCTGAGCAAGCTGCCCACGGTCATCGAAATGCCTTATAATGACGTAGTGCAGAAGTTCATCGACCGCTACAGCGGTCAGCTGCGGCGCTCAGTGAGCATCATGCTGGGTGCGTCCAACTTCTACATTCCCATCTTCGAGGAAGCACTCGAAGCCTACCAGTTGCCACTGGAACTGAAATACCTGCCCGTCATAGAGTCGGCACTCAACCCCATGGCAGTATCCCGAGTGGGCGCCTCCGGCCTGTGGCAGTTCATGATAAAAACCGGCAAGCGCTACGGCCTGGAAGTCAACTCGCTCGTCGACGAGCGCCGCGACCCGGTGAAAGCCTCCTATGCCGCCGCTCATTACATCAGCGACCTCTACAAGATCTTTGGCGACTGGAACCTGGTTATCGCTGCCTACAACTGTGGTCCGGACAAGGTGAACCACGCTATCCACCGGTCGAAAGGCGAACGCGATTACTGGCAAATCTATCCCTATCTGCCACGTGAGACACGCGGCTACGTGCCTGCGTTCATCGCCGCCAACTACATCATGAACTACTATTGCGACCACAACATCTGCCCCATGGTGAGCAATCTGCCCGTTAAAACTGACACCGTGGTAGTGAGCCGCGACCTTCACTTCGAACAAGTGAGCCATGTGCTCGGAATAGATGTCGACCAGCTGCGGGAGCTCAATCCGCAATACCGCCGCGACATCGTCAACGGCAACGCCCATCCCATGTCGCTCCGTTTGCCCGTTACACTCATCAGCAACTTCATCAGCAAGGAAGACTCTATCTATGCCTACAATGCTCCGGATGTGGTGAGCAAGCGAACGGAAGTAGAGGTAAACGAGGATACTCCCAGCGTGGAGCCCCGCCGCAGCTACTCCGGCAAACGCTCCTCGGGCCGTAGCAGCCGTAAAAGCAAGAAGAGCCGGAAGAAGGGAGCCCGGTCGAAGAGCGTCACCATCCGTCAAGGCGACACCCTCTCCGAAATTGCCGAGCGCAACCATACCACGGTGAAGAAGCTGCGCCGCCTGAACAAGATATCGGGCAACAGCATCAGAGCCGGAAAGAAGATTAAGGTGAAGTAATAACGACAGGCCCCCATCTGCCTTTATCAATACTATTGCAATATGCCTGACAACGTAGAATCCAACAAGGAGCAAAGCCGAGAGCAAGTAGAAGCGAAGATGGTAGACGATGCCTTCCAGCATCTCCTCAACACCTATCTCGCCACACGCCACCGCAAGAAGGTGGACATCATCACGAAGGCATTCAACTTTGCAAGACAGGCTCACAAAGGAGTGCGCCGGCTCTCTGGCGAACCCTACATCATGCACCCCATCGCCGTGGCACAGATTGCCTGCGAGGAGATGGGGCTCGGCTCAACAAGTATCTGCGCCGCTCTTCTCCACGACGTGGTGGAAGACACCGACTACACCGTGGAAGACATCGAGAACATCTTCGGGGCCAAGATAGCCCAAATCGTGGATGGGCTCACTAAGATATCGGGCGGCATCTTCGGCGACCAGGCATCAGCCCAGGCCGAGAACTTCAAGAAGCTGCTGCTGACGATGAGCGACGACATCAGGGTGATACTCATCAAAATCTGCGATAGGCTGCACAACATGCGCACACTGGCCTCGCAACCGGCCAACAAGCAATACAAGATAGCCGGAGAGACGCTCTATATCTATGCCCCACTGGCCAACCGTTTAGGACTCAACAAGATAAAGACCGAGCTTGAGAACCTCAGCTTCAAGTTCGAGCATCCCCAAGAGTATGCCGCTATCGAACAGAAACTCTCGCTCACCCAAAGCCAACGCGACTCCCTCTTCGACGACTTCACTGCACCTATACGCAAGGCTCTCGATGCAATGGGGATTGAATACACAATAAAAGCACGCGTCAAGAGTCCCTATTCCATCTGGATGAAGATGCAGAACAAGCATGTCACCTTCGATGAAATCTACGACATTCTGGCTGTGCGCATCATCTTCAAACCCAAGGTGAGGGAGAACGAAATCAATGAGTGCTTCAACATCTACATCGCCATCAGCAAAATCTACAAGAGTCATCCCGACCGCCTGCGCGACTGGCTCAACCATCCCAAAGCCAATGGTTACCAGGCCTTGCACGTCACGCTGATGAGCCGGCAGGGGCGCTGGATAGAAGTGCAGATTCGCAGCGACCGCATGGACGAGGTGGCTGAGCAGGGATTTGCAGCTCATTGGAAATACAAGGAGGGTGGCGAGATTACGGAAGATGACGGCGAGCTCAACGACTGGCTGCGCACCATCAAAGAGATTCTCGACGACCCGCAGCCCGACGCCATGGATTTCCTGGATGCCATCAAGCTGAACCTCTTTGCCTCCGAAATCTTTGTGTTCACTCCCAAGGGTGAAATCAAGACCATGCCTGCAGGCTGCACAGCACTCGACTTCGCCTTCGAAATACACACCTTCCTGGGCACCCACTGCATAGGTGCGAAGGTGAACCATAAGCTTGTTCCGCTCAGCCATAAACTTCAGAGCGGCGACCAGGTGGAAATACTCACGAGCAACGCTCAGCATGTGCAGCCCACATGGATAAACTTCGTATCCACGGCTAAAGCCAAGGCCAAGATTCAGGCTATCCTGCGCAAGGAGAACCGGGAGATACAGCGTCAGGGCGAGGCTATTCTCACCAAATGGCTGCAGGACAACGATATGGAGCTCACAACGTCGGTGCTCGACCACCTCTGCGAGAACCATGACTTGCAGAAGCACGAAAGCCTCTTCCTCGCTCTTGGTGAAAAGACGATCATCCTCGGAGAGGACGACCTGGAACACTTGCAGCAAAATGGCAATAAGCGCAACCGCCAGGGAGGAGGATGGCGTCGCTACGTGCCCTTCCTGGGCCGTGACAAGAAAAAGACTGAGCCGCAAACGCTCCAGAAACAACCCGAGCGCTTCACAGTGGACAAGGACTTCAACCGGAAGAAGCCCGTCATCATCACGGAAGAGAATATTAATCAGTTCATCTTCCCTCACTGCTGCCACCCTATCCCGGGCGACGATATCTTGGGATATATCGACAACAAGAACCAGATAGAGATTCACAAGCGAGCCTGTCCTGTGGCGAGCAAACTGAAGTCAAGCTTCGGCAACCGCATCCTCGACGCCCGGTGGGACATGCACAAGCTGTTATTCTTCGATGCCACTATAGAAATCAGAGGAATCGACCGCAAGGGAATGCTCCTTGATGTGGCTCAGGTTATCTCGTCCCAGTTCAACATCAACATCCACAAAATTACCATCTCAAGCGATGAGGGCATCTTCGACGGAAGCATTGAACTCCGCGTGCACGACCGCGACGAGGTGAAAATCATCATGGAGAATCTCCGACAGGTGAAGGACTTGCAGGAGGTGCAACAAATACTCTGAGGCATAACCACAAGATGGCATCTGCTCACGGCAGAGTTGAAAAAAGCCGGCGTTGACTTGCTCATGTTCCGGATTTGGGTTATCTTTGCGAACAAATAAAGTTATTGTCAGTTATGGTATTGAATTCCAATAAAGAAGTTAAGCTCTACTACTCTATCAAGGAGGTAGCTGCCATGTTCGGCCTCAACGAAAGTACGCTACGCTTTTGGGAAAAGGAATTCCCACAGCTGAAGCCTAAGACCGTGAGTTCTACTAAGGTCAGACAATATACGAAGACCGATATCGAGTGCATCAAGAAGATCAACAGTCTGCTTCGTGTGCGCGGATTCCGTATCGCAGCTGCCAAGAAGATGCTGGCCCAGAACCCTGACGGAGTCGACAGAAATGCCGAAATACTCGAGAAGCTCATCCAGGTGCGCGATGAGCTAAAAGCCCTCAAGAAGCAGCTCGGCGACATGGAGTAGCCGGGCACTTAGCAGCTACCACGAATCATCCTTACCCGCAGAACGCGATAGCTTGTTTTATGGTTTGCTTTGTGCAAGCACCAAGATTCGAAGGAGGAGAATCTGCCATTTGAGCGTCGAGGGCAGCAAGAGACAAAGCCGCTCATAAGCCCTCAACCCGCAAAGAGCAAATGGCCTAAGCCCTTAGTGTTGACACAAAGCGGTTTGTTGGTTGTGGTCTAATTGCCTCACCGAACTTTTATTTAAACTGCACAGGCCGAAAAATTCTACTACCCACTTGAGCTGTCTAACATCTTTTTTGTAACTTTGCACTATTATTAGGTCATATTGACAGAAACAAAAGTACATATACTATTATGATGACAGCAAATGAAATACGTGAATCCTTCAAGCAGTTCTTTGCCTCGAAAGGACACGTCATCGTACCATCGGCTCCCATGGTGATAAAGGACGACCCCACGCTGATGTTCACGAATGCAGGTATGAATCAATGGAAAGACATCATACTCGGCACCAAAGACCCGAACCCGCGCCGCCGCTGTGACTCACAGAAATGTCTGCGCGTCAGCGGCAAACACAACGATCTGGAAGAGGTGGGGCACGACACCTACCACCACACCATGTTCGAGATGCTGGGCAACTGGAGCTTCGGCGACTACTTCAAGGAAGGCGCCATCGACTATGCCTGGGAATATCTCGTTGATGTGCTTCATCTTAATCCGGCCGACCTCTATGTGACCGTCTTTGAAGGTGACGCCACAGAAGGTCTTGAACGCGACGACGAGGCCGCAAGCTACTGGGCCAAGCACGTACCCGCTGACCATATTCTCAACGGTAACAAGCACGACAACTTCTGGGAGATGGGAGAGACAGGCCCCTGCGGTCCCTGCTCGGAAATTCATGTCGACTCACGTCCGGAGAATGAGAAGGCACTCGTTCCGGGCCGCGAGCTCGTCAACAAGGACAATCCTCAGGTGATTGAAATCTGGAACATCGTCTTCATGCAGTACAACCGAAAGGCTGACGGCAGTCTGGAGCCCCTCCCCATGCACGTCATCGACACCGG
>Ga0256406_1001979_pt1 | contig 30881 bp, 32 predicted proteins | sample RumenRJG_03DNA_FD_185986 | JGI IMG/M metagenome (GOLD analysis project Ga0256406, IMG submission 185986) | Bovine rumen microbial communities from Lethbridge, Alberta, Canada - RJG_03 | ecosystem: Host-associated > Mammals > Digestive system > Stomach > Rumen | place: Canada: Alberta | collected... | reverse complement strand
CTCAGACATAAAAAGAGGGCTTCCATCACACCGAGCACGCTCTGCTCCCGGTGACGGAAACCCCAGTAAATCAGGCTTTTTCAGCCCTTTTTCTTCAAGAATGTGTTAGTAGACAGACGGTCTCGACATGTACAGTTGCAGGGAACAAGTCAACGCACGCAATCCGCTCGAGGCGGTATCCGTGGGTCAGGAAGACCGGAAGATCTCTGGCAAGGCTGGTTGGCTTGCATGAGATGTATATGATCTTGGATACTCCATAAGCGATGATTTTCGGAAGAGCCTTCGGGTGAATTCCCTCGCGCGGAGGATCGAGGATAATGGAATCTGGTTTCTCGGGGATTTCGTCGAGAACCTTCAGAACATCTCCTGCGAGAAAACGGCAGTTATCGAGTCGGTTCAGCCGGGCATTCTCCCTGGCTGCCTCTACGGCTTCTTCTACGATCTCCACACCGACAACCTCCTTTGCCACCGGGGCGATGATCTGGGCAATGGTTCCGGTACCGCTGTAAAGGTCAAAGACCGTCTGATTCTCGACGTCTCCGAGGAATTCCCTGGCTGTACTGTATAGAACCTCGGCGCCTCTGGAGTTTGTCTGGAAGAAAGAAAACGGTGTGATGCGGAATCGGAGTCCGAGAAGCTCTTCGTAGAAATAATCTCTTCCATAGAGCAGGTCGGTCCGGTCATTGCGGATAATATCTGCTACGGAGTCGTTTACTGTGTGAAGTACACCGATCAGTGTGCCTTCGAGATCAAGGGACCTGAGCTGTGTACACAGTGCTTCCAGAATTTCCTGTTCCTCTGCGATATTTCCCTCATTTATATTCAAGGACCCCTGCTTCGCGACATCATGATCCTCGGTTACGTTCAGGAGTCCCTGCTTCACGACATCATGATTCTCGCCGGTATCTTTTCTGTGCGGGTATTGAGAGCTCGTGACGAGATCTACGAGTATCTCTCCGGTTACGGAGGCGCGCCTTACCAGGAGATGACGCAGGTAGCCTTCGTGAGAGATTTTATGGAAGTAGGTCCAGTTCTGCTCCCGGCAGAATTTAAGAACGCAGGAGAGGATGCGGTTAAAATCCTCGTGTACGATCTGGCAGTGATCAGCTGTCAGGATGTCGTAGGTGCTGTTCTTTTTGTGAAGGCCGAGCGTCAGTTCACCGTCCTTCTCCATGTCCCCGAAGGCGTACTCCATCTTGTTGCGGTAACCTTTTTCCAGGGGACTCGGCTTAACTCCCTCGAATTCATAGTCGGCGGAGCCGTCGCTGCGAACCTGTCCGCCGTCAATCAGAGCCTGGCCGATCAGAAACCGGATTTCCCCTTCCTTCAGCTTCAGCTGCTCTTCATAAGGAATCGTACGGTATGTACAGCCTCCGCACTGGGGGAAGAGGCCACAGACCGGATCCTCCGTCTCGAGGGGAGAGGGCAGAAGGACACAGAGAAGCTGTCCTTCCAGGCGGCCCGCTTTTCGTTTGTTGATACGGAAACGGACGTTTTGACCCGGAATGGTGTTCTTGACAATGACTTCGCTGTCCTCGCCGGCTACACGGACATGTCCCTTGTTGGGAAAAGAAACCCGTTCTACCGTACCTTCATAAATCTCGCCCTTTTTCATAAAAAATATCCTCCTATTTGCACAGGCATCTACAGGTGTAAATCCGACATCCCCGGATGCTTTACAGCTGCTTTTGACCTGTGCCTCAAAAAAGCTCCGGCACATGAAGTGTCGGAGCTCTGTTTTCGCTTTCGTAGCTTATTTTTTGCTGTTTGATTCTTCGTGACTCCACCGGTTCCGGCGGATAACCTTAGTCATCCTCGGAGCTATCGGACTTGTTCTCAGAGGATTCGTCCTGTTCGTCCTTGTCATTTTCATCAAAATAGCTGTCAAAGTCATCGTCGAAGTCTTCGTCATCGAAATCTTCCAGATAATCCGGTGTGAAATAGCGGTATACGGCGTATGCGATTCCGCAGACTGCTGCAGTCGCGGCAACAGCTATCGCGATAATTCTGAGCAGAGAGCTTTTCTTCATCTTCGTGCTGGTCTTCTTAGACTGAATTGCATCGACAATTGCCTTGATTGATTCCTTATCCATGATCGGTCACCCCATTTCGCTAGAATTTGATGTTGCAGCGGTGTTTCCTCATTCTGCGCGTTAAGATTAACTCCCAATTAACGCTATTATAGCATATGTGCACGCAAAAAAACAAGGAATGGAAAGGGAATTACGCAGGTATCCTTTGTGAATGAGACCGGGTGAATCGGATGGGCTGCGATATCTCATATACAGTCTTAGTTGAAAGACCGGATGCTGTTCACGGATGGTTTTACCTTCGGCGGTTTTGATTTTTCCAGACGGATCAGATAATTACGGGACAGATAGCTGCACTCTGATTTTTTTCTCGTCAGCCAGATGGTAAGGAAATTAAGAGCGCTGAACGCCGCCGTGATCAGAATTCCGACGAAAAACGCCAGTGGGAAGCTGGTGTTGAGATTTTCGATCAGCCTGCTGATTTCAGCACCGAGTCTACCGATTTCAGCGCCGCCGGGCTCCATGCCGCTGAAGAAACCGACGGTGCCGCTGCATATGGCAATCAACCCGATAAACAGGATAAAACCGGCTATTCTTGTGCGATAGATGAGCGGGCAGAGCATACCGTAGACGCCAACAATCAGCGCCGTAAGAATCAGCGAGGTGTTCTTTACGGAAAAGCCGGAAATGTTCAGGCTCTGCAGAAGAAAGCACAGAAGAGATACAGTCAGATAACTCGCAGCCATGGTCAGCGCGACAAGGCACGCATATTTCTTTTGAATAAATTCCGCATATGCCGGTGATATGCGGATATAATCCACGCAGCCGGCCAGCAGATAATAAGCAAAGGCCGACACCGGTGTAAGGCCCAGCATGAGAGGCGAGAGGAAAAAGCTATGATAGATGGTGATGTCCATGATGAGCCACACGGCTGCCATAATGTAAAGGATTGTGATTTCCTTAATAAGAATCAGATAGTTTAGCAATTTCTTCATTGTCTTACCCCCTTTTTCCGGATTTTCTTCCTGCGGGTACCATATACAGCAGTTCCGGCGAAATATGCCCTGCGGAAGTACAAAATCAGTCCCGCTGCCGCAGGCAGAAGCAGAAATTCTATATGTCCTGTCACACAGGCAGACAGAACCAGTACAATCGCGAATGTATGAAGAAGAGCCATGATAACCATGATCAGATAAAACATTCCGAGACCGCCGATGGCAATGGATGAAAGCATACCTGCCACGCTGAAAATCAGCGCCGCTGTGAAAACAAATGTTAAAGTCTGTGGCATTCCTCCGATTGTGTCGGCGCTCCCGGAAATGCTCTGCTGCGTCATCGCGTGGTTGACCGCAGCGGCACAGGCCAGTGAAAGCAGCCAGACCAGAAAACGCCGTATGGCGTCAACGGTCAGAATCTGTGGAAGAAGATATTTCCACCTGTCTGATGCAGCCAGAAATCCGGGCTCTCCGTCATGAAAAATACTGAATCCGTTGAACAGTTTCCCGCCGGCAAGAATTTCCAGTATGCCGACCGGTATGACGAGAAAAAGGAATGACGAAGCCGCATGTAAACAGGCATCCACGGTCCATCCCCCGGTGATATCCGGCATGGTAAGTCCGGCGGCCGCACCCAGGGCAGATGCTAATGCCGGGATCAGAAGCCACGCTAGAATCCGATAGTTCCGCGGGCAGAAATAATGATAATCTTTCAGCATCTGAGGCACCTCACGAAATTTTTGAGTACTTGCGCAGAATACCCACGGAAATCTGCTGCAGAGTCGGGCGTTCAGCCACAATTGCGTCATCCGCCTGGATGTTCTTAACAGATCCTGCAGACTCTGTGCCTTCGAACGGCGGCTCCGGTGAAGGCACTTGATTCTGGGAAGCCGCTTCGCTTTCAGGCGAAAGATATGATACCATCATTGCGGCCGTGGTTGCCGCTGCGGAACGGATCTCTGTAAGCTTCGCCCTTTCCGCCAGGGCAGTGTATTCGTTGGTTCCACCGGTGCAGCTGACGAACATATCCCGGAGCTTTTCCATGCAGACAGCCGGGCCGGTCAGCAAAACATATTTCTCCTTCAGATCCTCGACAAACCCCTGTTCGACAATCCGGCCCTGTGCCATGAAGATGCAGTAGTCTGTCGTACTTTCCATATCTGCAACATTGTGAGAGGAGAGCAGGACGGTTTTCTCACCGCATCCATCCGCAATGTAGGCGCGGAGCAGATCACAGAGCTTCTCACGCATCAGAGGATCGAGAGGCGATGCCGGCTCATCCAGAAGAAGCAGATCCGTATTTCTCGCCAGCACGGAGGCGAGCTCAAGCTTCATGCGGTTGCCGTCGGACATGTCAACAACCTTGTTGTGATAGCCTTCCATGGCCATTTCTCTGATAAATTCATCAAAACGGGATACATCAAAGCCAGGATAAAGAGTAGGGGAAATGTCCCTGACATTTTCTCCCGTCCAGTTCGGGAGAAAATAACTGCCCGGTGCCGTGTAGCCGATCCTGCTGCGCACGTTTGTGTCATCCATGGATATCCTTTCGTCGAAATATGATATTTTTCCATGGTAGTTCAGCACCACACCGGCGAGGATTCGGAGCAGCGTTGTTTTGCCCGCTCCGTTTTCACCGATCAACGCCGTTACGAAGCCCTTCGGTATTCTGAGCTCCGGGATATCCAGCAAAAAGCTTTTGTATTTCATACGCAGATTTTCCGCTGTCAGAGCGCTGCTCATCGTTTCTGCCGTCATTCTTTCGCTCGTAATTGTTTCTTTCTTCATTGCCATCTTTTGTTCTCCACGGTTTTCTGACTGAGATTTCATATCTTCTCCCTCTTGAGGCGGATCAGGGAATCCAGAATCTCTTTCAACTCGTTTTCGCTGAGACCGGCGATCTCCGCCGCATCGATCGCTTCATTCAGCGCTGCCTCCATTTTCCGGAGGTGCTGTTCTTTCAGCATATCCTGATCCTGCGCGTTGACGTAATAGCCCTTCCCCTGTACGGCTGTCACCAGCCCTTCAGAAGCAAGCATTTCATACGCCTTCATGGTTGTGATCACCGAGATCTTCAAATCGCTCGCCAGCCCCCGGATAGAAGGAAGATAATCGCCTTCCTTCAGCCGCCCCGTCAGAATATCCTGTCGAAACTGATCCGCGATCTGCTGATAGATCGGTTCTCCTGAATTTTTTAATAAAATCATTGTGACCTCACTTTGCTGTCTCAACTGTATATATAACATATATACACCTGGAGCGCTTCTGTGTCAATACATAAATGATTACGGACTCGTTCTGTTACGTAAATGATTGCGGACTCGTTCTGTTTGCGAGGATTGTAACGGTTCACATACCACTCAGATAGAATAGGGAATACATCATACCGGATTTCCCGGGGGGGGAGAAGACCTGAGAACGGTTCAGTCCCGCCGGAAGAGGTCTCTGGTATAAACCTTGTCTTTTACATCATCGAGGCAGGTATCATAGCGGTTGGCGAGGATACACTGGCTCCTATCTTTGAATTGTCTCAGATCGTTTACAACCGGGCTTCCGAAAAAGGTGCTTCCATCTTTCAAGGTCGGCTCATAGACGATAATCCGGGCGCCCTTTGCCTTGATTCGTTTCATGACACCCTGGATGGGGGACTGCCGGAAGTTGTCGGAGGCACTCTTGAACACCAGACGATAGACACCAACCGTCACAACCTTTTCCTCCGCTTCGCTGAAATTATTATCTGTGGAGTAACTGTAATAACCGGCAATTTTCAGAACCTGGTCCGCGATAAAATCCTTTCTGGTGCGGTTGCTCTCTACGATCGCCTCAATGAGGTTTTCGGGGACATCACGGTAGTTTGCAAGAAGCTGGCGGGTGTCCTTGGGAAGGCAGTATCCGCCGTAACCGAAGCTTGGATTGTTGTAGAAGTCGCCGATCCTCGGGTCCAGACAGACGCCGTTTATGATCTCCTGTGTGTCAAGTCCCTTGCTCTCCGCATAGGTGTCAAGCTCATTAAAATAGGAGACTCTGAGAGCCAGATAGGTATTCGCAAAGAGCTTGACGGCCTCGGCTTCGGTAAATCCCATAAAAAGAGTGGGAACGGATTTTCGAAGAGCACCTTCCTGAAGGAGAGCGGCAAAGGTATGCGCTGCCTCTACGGATGGTTCATCGTTTTTGTCACAGGAGACGATGATTCTGCTGGGATACAGGTTGTCGTACAGCGCCTTTGATTCGCGCAGAAATTCCGGGCTGAAGAGAATGCGGCCGGTATGATATTTCTGCCTGACGGATACCGTGTAGCCGACCGGCACGGTTGATTTGATGATGAGAAAGGCGTGACGGTTCACAGACAGCACCTGCTCGATTACCGATTCTACCGCAGTCGTGTCGAAATAGTTCTGCCTGGAATCATAATTTGTGGGGGCGGATATGATGACAAAATCCGCAGCGGCATAGGCAGCGTTAGAGGGGTTTGCTTCCCCCTGCCTGCCGTTATTCAGGACAGCCTTTAGATCGAGGCTGCGTTTCCCTGTTTTGGCTTCAGCGAAATACCGTTCCATATATTCATCCTGGATGGGACAAATCATCTGGTTCAGATCAGAAACCTTCTCTTCCAGGATGTCAACAGCCGTCACATGATTGTGCTGGGAGAGTAGGGTGGCGAGGGAAAGGCCGACGTAACCGGTGCCTGCGACGGCAATGTTCAACGGAGAATGCGGTTCCGGTGCTTCGGCCGCGTCTTCCTCGAACAGATCAGAAATGTCGAAATTCAGGACATTAGAGAGACTCTCCAGCTGCGGGATGGAAGGCATGAAACTCTGATGTTCCAGTCTTGAAAGAAGCGCACGATGAATCCCGGTGAGTCGGGAAAGATCCTGCTGGGTCAGGTTCGATTTTTTTCTGGCAGAGGAAACGGTATCTGACAGTTTTTGGATAGAGAGCTTTTTCAATTTTATTCCTCCTCGTATAATATGGCCGATATTTTTTCCTGCTTTGGAACTTAATCATTATCAATCTGTTAATTATAATAACATAATCTTTGATTCTGGCATAGGAAAATGTAAGTTCCGCGATAGTTATTTATTATAAAAGACATTGATGCGTTTTATAATGACAAGAGTGGGAAGATGTTAAAATGTCGATAGGAAAAGTACAATGCGATGCCGCAGGGACGCAGAAATGCCATAAAAGATTGCACACCTGCCGGATCTGGGTGTAAACTATATTCCAAGTAGCGCACGGACGTACGCTGCGCTGATTTACGTGAACAGTGAGCCGCAGCCGGATGCGAAGCATTCATGTGCGGCGAGCGTCGCGATAGCGAGATAAAACTCGCGCAGCGTGTTTTATCTCGTTCTGGATCTCGATTCGAATAAGGCAGGTGAAGGATAATTTGACCGGAAAGGAACGCCGCGAGGCAATTTTGAATATCCTGAAGAAAAGCGACCGGCAGGTTTCCGGAAGCGCTTTGGCCAGGCAGTTTTCGGTGAGCAGACAGGTGATTGTGCAGGACATTGCGCTTCTTCGGGCGGAGGGGATTCCGATCCTGTCCGCTGCGCGAGGATATGTTCTGGCGCAGTCCGAGACGAAGACGGCCAGCCGTGTCTTTAAGGTTCATCATTCCCCGGAGCAGGCATGCGATGAGATGAATCTGATTGTCGACTGCGGAGGGAGGATCGAGGATGTATTTGTCTATCACCGGGTATATGGAATCATCCGGGCATCGATGAATATTCGATCGAGGCTTGATGTAAAGCGGTACAAAGAGGAGATCACGGGCGGAAAGAGTTCACCGCTTTCCAACATCACGGACGGGTATCATTATCATACGGTGACAGCGGACAGTGAAGGGACTTTGGATATCATTCAGAAAGAGCTGGCGAACCATGGATTTCTGGCGCCTCTTCAGGACTATGAGCCGGTGGATTTCTGGTCAGAAAAACATAATTGAGGAATAAGCTGCCGTATTGTGTCATGGGTTTCATGCGCGATACGGCAGCTTTTTGTGGAAAATGCTTATCTTTTACACCATTTTCAGATGGAGTTTATGCAAGAGTGTTGAAACGGGTGGCTTCTTTGCGTTACAATAAAATATAAAATTAAAAAAGAAGAATAATGGAGGCATCACTATGAATTCACCATTGGTTTGGGCACACAGGGGAGCAAGCGGATATGCACCGGAGAATACGATAGAGGCCTTTCAGCTGGCTGCGGATATGGGCGCGGATGGCGTAGAGCTTGATGTTCAGCTGACCAGGGACGGTCAGATCGTGGTGTGTCACGATGAGACCATTGACCGTACGTCAGACGGAGCCGGATGGCTGAAGGACTATACTCTGGATGAACTGAAGAACATGAATTTTGACAATGGGAATAAAGCGTATGAGGGAGCAGAGATCCCCACCATGCAAGAGGTCTTCGATGTTCTCAGAGATACCGGTCTGGTGATCAACATTGAGCTTAAGACGGGTATTATTTTTTATCCGGGTCTCGAGGAAGCAATTGTGGAGCTGACGAAAGCCAATCATTTCGAGGACAGGGTCATCTACTCCTCTTTCAATCATTATTCCGTCATGAAGATCAAGGAATTGGATCCGCAGGCAAAAACAGGCTTTCTGTATGCGGACGGAACGATTGATATGCCCGGATACGCGAAGGACCACGGAGTGGACGCACTTCATCCGGCACTTTACAATATCCAGTTTCCCGACTTTATGAAGCAGTGCCGGGAGAAGGAGATCGATGTGAATGTGTGGACGGTAAATGACGGAAAATACCTGAAGATGTGTCAGGATGCCGGTGTGCACGCGGTCATCACCAATTATCCGAAGAAGGCATTGGAATTATTCGGGAGGAAGTAAAGATGGAGCTCCTGGGTGAAGAGGATTACAAGGCCGCCATGGACGGCCCCTGCCGCGAGTGGCGGGAACGGTGTGTAGGGCAGGGGAGCTTTCCATCCTTTGATGGCACAAGAATCAATTATTATTCGGCGATTCCGGAGCATGCAAAGGCTGTGGTTGTGTTATTCCACGGCTTCTGTGAGTTCTATGGAAAATATCATGAGATGACCTGGTATTTGTACCGGCAGGGATATGGCTTTTATTTTCCGGAAATGCGCGGACACGGGCTGTCCGGAGGAAAGCTGAAGGAAAAGGATCTGGTACACGTGGATGATTATGAGGAATATGTCTGCGACATGAAGGGGTTCTATGACCGGGTGGTTTCTAAAAACAGTCTGCCGAAGATCCTATTTGCGCATTCTATGGGAGGAGCGATTGCATCGCTGTACCTGGAACAGTATCCCGGCGACTTCTGCGGCGCGGTTCTTTCCAGTCCGATGCTGAAATTAAGAACACAGGGATTCACACCCGGAAAGATCAAGGCACTCACCGTTCTGGTAACGCTGCTCCACAAGAAGAAAAAACTTTCTGCGGGGCAGAACCGTTTTGACGGGGTGAATATTTTTGAAAAATCGAGCTGTCAGTCCAGGCCCCGCTATGACTATATGTTTGAAATGCGCTGCGCCGATGAGAACTATCAGACGTATGGGGCAACCTTCGGATGGTCGATTGCCAGCTTTGCCGCGACCGACAGGCTGATGAAGAATGCGTCAAAGATACAGACGCCGCTGGCTGTCTTCATGGCAGGACAGGATCATCTGGTCGACCCGGCGGGATATCAGGAGTTCTTTTCGTTACAGCCGAAGGCGCACAGATACGAGTATCCAACCTCCAGGCACGAGATTTTCAACGCGGATACAGAGGTGCGGAAGGACTATTATGGGAAGCTGTTTCATGAGCTGGATGAAATGACAGAGGGGGTGAAGTGATCCATGCAGGGAGGAAAGCACAGCACGGGAATGACATCCCGTATGATGTATGGGGCCGGAGAGTTCTTCAACGGAGGGGCGTTCGTCATTATCAACGCGTTCTTCTCGGTTTTTCTGATTAAGGCAATCCAGATGCCGGCGGCGCTTGCCGGCACGGTTCCGCTGATCGGACATTTCTGGGACGCCGTTACGGATCCGATCATGGGAAATATAGCAGACCGGACGACGTCGAAGATGGGCGCCAAGCGGTTTTACATGTTCATCGGCTCCTTCGCTACGGCAGTGACCTTTGCGACGCTGTGGCTGCCATTTCGCACGGACAGGCCGGTTACGATGTTTATCTTCTATGTTATCATGTACTGCCTGTTTTCCACGGGCTCCACGATTCTCATGGTACCGTATAACGGGCTTCTTCCGGATATGATTGATGATTACGACACCCGTTCGAAATTTTCCAATATCCGGATGATCTGGTCCACGCTTGGAGCGATGGTCTGCGGCGTTGTGCCGACGCTTCTGATCACGGACACGACAAAGACGACCATGTATTTGAGATGCGGCGTTCTCTTCGGTCTCCTGTTTCTGGTCACCTGCCTGATTACGGTTGCGGGAACCTGGGAAAAATACCACCCACCGGTCCGGTCAAAGCTGACTTACAGCTTTGATCATGCGGCAAGTGCATTCCGGAGCCGTTCTTTCCGCCTTTTCGTCGGCATTTATCTGACCGGTCAGTGCGGAATGGATTTCGTATCCGGGATGGCGGTCTACTATGTAGACGATGTGATTAACGGATACAAGAACCACTATGTGACCTATCTGATGGCCGCCCTGATCGTGGCACAGCTGATCGGTATGCTGATCTGGGGACCGGTCATGGCAAAGACCTCGAAACGCACGACCATCCTGATCGGAGCGCCGATCCGGATTGCCTGCACGCTCCTGCTGATCCCGTTCTCCTATGAGGGGGCAAGCATTATTCCGATTCTTGCGCTTGCTGTAGGAATCGGCATCGGAAACGCGGCAACCCTTACCAGTATCTTTGCGATCATGGCGGATATGCCGGATGTAGATGAGCTGATCACCTCTATCCACCGTCCGGGCGTTGTGTCCGGCATGTCAACCTTCGCGAGAAAGATTTCCTCCGGTCTGTCTGCATGGCTGATCGGCATCCTTCTGACCGTGGTCGGGTACAGCGAAAAGCTGGCAAATGAAGGGGTGAGACAGTCTCTCTTTACACAGAGAGGAATCACGGTCATCTTCGTCTTTATGCCGGTGATTCTCTGCGTGCTTCTCTTCATTTTCGGATATCGTTTCCCGATGACGGAGAAGGAATTCAATATCGTAAAGAAGGAAATCAGCAGGCGCAAGGGAGAAGACAGCTCTGCGGCATCGCCCGAAGAAATCAGAATATGCGAGAGAGTCACGGGACTGCCCTTTGACAGACTCTGGGATCCCGCAAACCAGTGGGTAGGAAAAGGAAAGCGTTGAGGCGGGAGCCAAAATGTTTAGCTGCCGGCAACTCGCAGAAAACAGTCTCTGATATTTGCATTATTCTATACATACAGAAAGAGTACTGTCTGATTTACAGAACGTAGGTCAGATAGTGCTCTTATTTTTACCCTTATTATTATCTTATTGGATGAGGAAAGCTTCGTTTTGTGCCGGTGTACGGGCTGTTTCCCCTAATTTGAGGTATTTGATACAATCACATTTTTCATTCTGGGTTTGAATCCCCTTTTGCCCCCGTAACGATACGGGGATGCCGGGAGAGGGACCGGGGATAGCGCCGCTGATGGAATTGTGGCACGGTGGCTGTTGCAAACATCATTGTGTCCTCGTCAAACTTTGATTACCTGGATTCTGATCCGCAATTCCATACATTTGCTCCGGTGGCAATCTCAGCAGAAAAGATTGCGGTGATCGATCCGTCCGCCAGCATTATCAATTGCCGTCGGGCAATGGAATTTGCAATCAAGTGGATGTATTCCGTAGACAAGGCTCTCGTCATGCCATATCAGGATAATCTGGTTACACTCCTTCATACAGAAGAATTCAAAGACCTGATGGATGACAGTCTCTGGCGGCGTCTTGATTTTATCCGCCGAATGGGAAATCAGGCGGCTCATACCGGTAAAACGGCGACACTGGATCAGGCTAAATTATGTCTGAAGGATTTGTTTCTCTTCATGGATTTTGTCTCCTATTGCTATGGAGAAAACTATCAGGAACATAAGTATGATGAATCGCTGCTCGAATATCCTGCGCAGATCCCGGAAGCAGTAACGGATTCTAAAGGCGAATCAGATGCAGCGGAAGTTGACCTGAGAGCGCTGCTGGAAGAAAACAAGGCACTGAAAGAGGAACTGACCAGGCGCCGGGAAGAACAGGCTCCGGGTTATGTTACGAAGCCTCTGGATCTCTCTGAATTCAAGACACGTAAGATTTATATTGATTCCATGCTCGTGGATGCCGGTTGGACAGAAGGAAAAGACTGGCTCAATGAAGTGGAACTGGATGGAATGCCGAATGCTTCCGGCAAGGGATACGCAGACTATGTGCTCTATGATGATGCACATCGTCCGCTTGCTGTCATTGAAGCAAAGCGTACCTGCGTAGATGTGTCCAAAGGACGTCAGCAGGCAAAACTATACGCCGATATTCTGGAAAGGCAGTATCACAGGCGGCCGGTTGTATTCCTGACGAATGGCTTTGACACAAGAATTGTCGATGGACAGTATCCGGAACGGCAGTGCGCGGCAATCTGGTCAAAGCGTGACCTTGAGAAATGGTTTAATCTTTTGTCCATGCGTACAAGTCTCCGGAATGTGGTTGTCGATAAGCAGATCGCGGGACGATACTATCAGGAGGCCGCAATTAAAGCAGTCTGCGACAGCTTTGATAATAAGAACCGCCGGAAAGCGCTGCTTGTCATGGCGACCGGTTCAGGTAAGACAAGAACTGTCATAGCACTGTGTAAAGTGTTGATGAATGCCGGGTGGATCCGCAACATTCTCTTCCTCGCAGACAGAACTTCACTCGTTGTACAGGCAAAACGAAATTTTGTAAATCTCCTGCCGGATCTTTCCTGCAGCAATATTACGGAAGAAAAGAATAACTACGATGCGCACTGCATTTTTTCCACCTATCAGACCATGATCAATCTGATTGATGAAGCAAAGGATGAAGAAGGTAAGATATTCTCCTGTGGCCATTTTGATCTTGTGATCTGTGATGATTGTGAAATAATAGGACTACATCGGAAAGCGGCTTAAACAAAGGCTTTTCCGGCATAGTCCTATTTTTATTCGCTACTGGGCGGGTGAGGATCATGGGCAGCGCTGAACATAATCGAATAACCTGAATATTCCAAAGGGCAGAGGGGATTACCAGGTCTCCTGAGGACAAGCTGCCCTTTGGAAGGTGCGGAAATAGGACTGAGGATGTGACGGCATCCAAGGTCCTATTTTTTTACCTGTCGCGGAGCCGGATCAGGCTCTGCAGAATGAGCAAATCTATGGAGGAAAGCATATGGCAAGAGAAAAGAAGGAATACAGAGAGCTGACGATTGGCGAGGCACGCGGATGTAGATCCGGGATACCGGCGCTCAAGATCCAGGGTGTATGGTTTCAGGACCTGGGCTTTAATATCGGTGATCCGGTGCTGGTCAAGTGCGAGGACGGCAGGATCATTATCAGCGTTGATGAGGAACTGATTAAGGAGCGGGAAGAGAAAAGAGCCTTCATGGAGGCCGAGACAAGGAAGCTGGAGGCGAAGTTCGCTGAAGAGAAGCGGCGGCTGAAGCAGCTGTGTGTGGCAGAGCGGAAAGTGGGGTTCAGAGCATGAGGGAATATAGAGTGAGAATGATCCTGATCTGGATCGTGGTCATTGCAGCTATCGTCATCATCCTGTTCGGGGATGAGATTGGCAGGATTCTGGCGGATGAATTTGCATCGCACACGGATTCCATGCTGGATCAGATTCTGAGATGAGGAGGCAGACATGGCGAAGGTTTATGTGATCGGAGCAATGAAGGGTGGGACGGCGAAGACCGTCACCACCTACAACCTGGCCTATTCACTGGCAGAGCAGGGGAAGCGGGTATTGGCGATCGATTTTGATGCTCAGGCCAATCTGACTACCTGCTTCGGCGTGGAGAATCCGGCTGCGGTCCCGGTTACTATCGGGGATCTGATGCTGAAGGCGCTGGAGGAGGAAGAGCTGCCGGCCAAGGAGGAATATATTCGGCAGCGGGAAGGCGTTGATTTCATTCCAGCGTCCATGCTGTTGTCGGCGGTGGACGCCAAGCTCAGATTGGAGATGGGTACGGAGAAGATCTTGTGCAGAACCATTGACGAGGTAAAGGACGATTACGACTATGTCTTGGTCGACACCTGCCCGTCACTGGGAGCGCTGACCATCAATGCGCTGTCCGCCGCTGATGAGGTGATCGTGACCGTCAATCCGCAGCTGTTGGCCATGATGGGACTGCAGGACTTCCTCAGGACGGTGACGAAGATCCGGAACCGGATTAACGGGAAACTGAAGGTAGCGGGAATTCTGCTGACCATGTGCGACAGCAGAACCATCCTCTGCAAGACCATCACGGAGCAGGTCCAGGAGACATTTCAGGGACAGCTGCAGATCTTTGACAGCAGGATCCCGAATACCGTGAAGGTCGGCGAAAGCATTTATTACAGCCAGCCGCTTCTGGAATATGCTCCGGAATCGAAGGCATGCGAGACTTACAGGAATCTGGCGCGGGAGGTGATCGCTAATGAAGGCTGATGCAAAGAGAAAGATATTCAGTGACGCGGTCGACCTGATCAGTGGCAACGATATGGCTGCAGCAGGCGGGAATGGTATCGAGATGCTTTCCATTGATAAGATCATGCCCTATCATGATCATCCCTTCCATCTGTATGAGGGAGAGCGGCTGCAGGATATGGTGGAGAGCATCCGGGAGCACGGTGTCCTCTGCCCGGTGATCGTTCAGAAGAAGGGCAGGGAATATGAGATGCTCTCCGGTCACAACCGGCAGAATGCAGCCAGGCTGGCGGGACTGAAGGAGATCCCTGCCATCGTGAAGACGGATCTGTCGCCTGAGGAGGCGTATCTTTACGTGATCGAGACCAATGTCCTGCAGCGGTCCTTTTCTGAGTTGAAGCCATCTGAACAGGCAACCGTCATGGCGGAGCACTATGAGAAGATGTGCGGGACCCTGCGTCATGATGAGATTGTCAGGGAACTGGAAGCCCTGACTGGAAAGAAGGACACGCTCTCCGGTGGCCACAATGGCCACCGGCGTAAGAGCCGGGATATCATCGCCGCAGAATATGGATTCTCCAGCAGATCTGCGGCAAGGCTTCTCCGGCTGAATAAACTGATCCCTGATTTCAAACGACTTGTCGATGATGGAAATCTGGCTCTGCTGGCAGCCGTAGATCTGTCATTTCTGACAGAAGAGGAGCAGAGGCTGGTGTGGGATATTATCAGCCGGCAGGATCTGAAGGTGAAGCCCAGAATGGCAGCAGATCTTCGAAGCCACAGTGGGAATCTAACAGCGGAGAGTATTGCCGAGATCATTGACGCGGTCACTGTCAGACAGCACAGCGTGAACGCCGGTGTGAGCCTGAAGCTTCCTAATACGATCTGTGAGAAGTACTTTGCCGGAATGAATACGGAGCAGATGGCTGCAGTTGTGGAGCAGGCGTTGGCAGCCTGGTATGAAGAGAAGGCAGCATGCTGATACATGATCAGCGCAGCTGTCAGATGTCATGAGGACGTATATGATGAACAAGAAAGAGGCAGCATCCTTTTACGGGACGCTGCCTCTTGGTGGTTATAGAGCTTTCACGTTAATCTGCCAGGAACTCCTCGCACAGCTTCTTGGCGCGATTCCACTCCTTGTAGCCGAAGGAGGATTCAAGACCGACGGCTGCGAAGATCTCAGCCTTGGACTTACCTTCCTTGCCCAGGCGGACCATTTCAGCATACCTCGGATTCTTTTCCTGCAGATATTCCATCAGTTCGTCGAAGAGGACGGCCAGAAGGGCAGTGCCCTCTGTATCCTGAGACGGATCCGCTACATCGAGAGAAACCTCATTTCCGTCATCATCGGTCTTTGTGTCCTGAAAGGATTCGAACTGGATGAAGTCCTCCAGATTCTTGTAGCGGGGCAGACCCTCATAGCGGTGCGGGCAGTCGGTGCAGTTGTGATCATGCTTGTTGCAAAGGATCGGGAGACCGTCCTTGTCCATGCCCAGCAGGCATCTTCCTGGACGGCGCTCTGGATGTTCCTCGAAATAGTCGTTGATCGCACTGTGATAGAGGGAGATCATCTTGTCGAAGTCTGCCTCCGGTACGACCATGAAGCCGATCTTGAAGATCACGCCGTTGACCTTCCACTTGCGAACATTCGCCTTGATGATGCTGGTGTTGGCGGCATACTCTTCGTCAGAGATCACGAAGGGCGCCAGGACTGTGCCCTCGGTTACTTCCTTGCCGTTGTAGCTCTTGTACTTGCTGCAGTATTCAGTTGTGAGTGCCATATCGGATTTCCTCCTGCGATTGACATGGAGGAACCCGTATGGCGATATTCGATTTTCCTTATCAGTAGGCCAGGCATAGGATTCCTCCTATTTGTCTGGCCAGCTGTCTCATTAAGGCTGGACCAAGTAATTAGTTGCCGCCTGAAGAGAAGATGAGACCTTCCTTAGCTAAGGGAAGCTGCTCTTCGAGGTGGGATAGTTTAACGTCGTGTCTGGGACGCAACCCATCAGAAAATAAAATGGCCAGAGGATGTCTTCGAATTTCTTCGTTGACACCTTCTGGCCATCTAGCAGCTCTGAGGAGTTTCGTTATTCAGTTGTTATTCCATCTCGATTTCCGAGTCTTTCGGGTATTCATCGATTACCTGAAAATTTTTTCGGATTCCATCGTTATAGAGCTTTACTCTATAGCACATGTTTTTTCTGACGATATCGATAATATTTTCGTCAGGTTCCCAGGCGAACAGGAAATGTCCTGTATCACCTTTGCTTCGTACTTTTATCTGATCCACTGGTTTCACCTCTTTTAGATAACTGTATGCTTAACAGCTAACACTTTGGATAAAAAAATAATCACCTTGGCTGTTCTACACATTCCGGTATTATTTCGAGTTCCTTTAATCTATAAAAAGCTGCTTCAGGAGAAACATTGAAAATTTCGCTTATGCGATACATAGCCTCATAAACCCATTGAAGCTTTCCATTATAAGGCCTACGAGCCAAAATAAGCTTTACCATGGATTTTGGCATAAGGATAGCAGAGGCTAATCTGTTAGCTTGCTGTTCAACACGCATAGAATCGGACATGGAATAGCTTTTATTTAGGCCTGTAATTTTGGAAATTTTAAAGTCGGATCGACAGCGCACATATATCCCGGTTTCATCTCTTTCAGCGCTTCCTATGGTGCTTAGAAAGTACGATGGATGGAGAATTCCGTGGCTGCCCTCATGCCCCATAGTAAATCGATATCTATGTTCAGCTTCTGGAGCATCAAGCGATGAATCAATAACAACTGTATTTGCATCCTCAGCCACATAATCCGCAGAGTTTTTCTCAGGAATATAAACAGGGAGGCTATTAGTTGCCTGAAAAATGGTAACTCCAAGATAAACACCGCAGTGGGAAAGATATTGAAAGTCCTGCTTCATATTAAGGTATTTCAGTACAAAACGGTCTATGTCGATTTCTGATGGTACTAAAGGAGCGGGATTAAGGAAGTCAACTACCAGTCTTTCACCGATGGTATCGAGCTCAACATTTGAAACTAAAGGTACTCCATTGGATTTATAACGTAGGTTCGGCTGGTACATTAATCATCCTTTCTTTTTCTTCAATGCCTCGACAAACTGATTCCATTCTTCTTCACCTGCGTCCAAATCACGGGCAGTTCTAAGGGCAGCGCTAACGTAATCTCTTTGTATGATGTATTCGGGAATGTCTGGCGCAATTACCTTCTTTTGAGTAGCTACTGCATCCATTAGTTCACGTTCCTCGTTCTCTGACAGATTAAGCGCTTCCACAACCTGTTTTAAGCGCTCTGTTGTAAGAGGAGCCCTTCGATTTTTTTCTACATCGCTTAAAAATGGAGCAGACACATTTAGCTTTCTTGCCAATTCTCGGAGGGTTACATCTTTTTCTTCTCGTAGCCGTTTTAATACTTCGCCGAAAGTTTTTGAGTTTTTTTCCATGACGATCTCCTTTCTGATAGTCGTTAGCTGTAAGCTTTGCAGCTAACGACATACTATCATTTCTTAGATGCTGAGTCAACTCACAATATGCTTGAGACATGCTCGAAAATACTTTATAATAAAATTTGCGATAGCAGATATAAAATCTGTTTTGTCAAAAATACACGTTTCGATTTGAAGCTGGAGGAAGCAGTATGTCTGCAGTTAGCTATAAAAAGCTATGGAAGCTATTAATTGATAAAGACATGAAGAAAAAAGATTTAAGAGCCATCACTGGCATTAGTTCTTCCTCTATGGCAAAGCTTGGGAAGAACGAAAATGTAACTACAGATGTACTGTGTAGAATCTGTGATGCCCTTCATTGCGAGCTGGCGGATATTATGGAGCTTGAATCTGAAGACGTAACAAATTAAATACTATAGAAACCGGGGTGCGCACCTTGTCAAGACGCAAGAAGACTTTAAGAGATTTTGAAAATAAATTTACTGTGGGAGACTGCGAAGAGGTAATGAAACAGATGCCTATGAATAGCATCGATCTGATCATCACATCTCCGCCTTATGCAGATCAGAGGGACTATGGGATTACAGAATCATCAATAGCCCCTGATGACTATGTAAAGTGGTTTCTTCCTAAGGCCAAGCAGATGTATAAGATTCTTAAGGAAGATGGAAGCTTTGTACTAAATATTAATGACAAGGTGGTGGATAATTTTCAGCACCTCTATGTATTTGAATTAGTTGTTGCCCTGTGTAAGCAAGTTGGTTTTCATTTGGTACGTGACTATATCTGGTATAATCCGGCAACACCGCCAAATGTTTATTCTCGTGGAGGGTACGGTAGAACAAAGAAATCTCATGAATATTGTTTCTGGTTTGCAAAGTCAGAGGACTGGAATTTTGAAATGGATCCGATCAGAAGACCCTACAGCAAGGATATGCAAAAGTACCTGGATGGGAAAGGAAAAGGTGATCGAAACCAGAATACCAGACCCAGCACTCATAACTTTAATTGTGAAAAGACCTGGACAAACAATGGAGGGTCTGATCCCGGTTCTGTGTTAGAAATTGCAAATACAAGTAGCAACGATTCATTTATAAAGATGTGTCGTGAAAGAAAGATTGGACACCCTGCACGTTTCCCGGAGAAGTTGGCCGAATTCTTTATCTTGTCAGGTAGCGTCGAAGGGGACATAGTACTGGATCCATTTTCAGGTTCTGGAACTGCAGCGGTTGTTGCCGCAAAAAATAACCGAACATGGATTGGAATAGATGCAAACAAACAGTATTGTGAGCTTGCAGAGGAAAGAATGAAGCAGGAGCTTGCAGATATGGAACAGCAGGCAGGTAACGTGAATGATTGATGAAATCAATGAAAACGGATTTGCTGTCAGATGCATGGATGGCGCGGAAGGTATACTGCAGCTGCCTGATAATTCTATTAAGTTGGTTTACGGTTCTCCGCCATACCCAAATGCAGATAGAGATTATGGGACATGGAAAGCTTCAGAATATATTGAGAAAATTAGTCCGTTCATAGATGCTGCTACGGCAAAGCTAAGGGCAGATGGCTTTCTGGTGATAAATGTTAAAGCAAATAGAGAAAAGGCAACGAGTAAGCTTTCCTCAAAGAGGTCTTTAGTGGTTGAAAAGCTTGCAATTGAGCTCGAGGAACACTGGAATCTGTATTGTGTTGATATAGAAATATGGGTAAAAGAAAATCCGGCGCCGACAGGACTCAGAGTTGCGTGTCAGGATGCTTATGAACAGAATTTATGGTTCTCCGTTGCACCGAAATGGACAATAAATCTTGATGCAATAAGGCGCCCATATCAGTCACATAGCGTAAAGACTTATGAAGAGTATGAGTATAAGCCGCGGGCTAATGGGAACACATATGTGAGAAAGAATAAAAAGATAACGCCTAACCCTATGGGAGCATTGCCCAAAAATATTATTACTGGTCCTGTATCTGCGCGTATGGGTGATCATCAGGCGACTCAACCATTGTATTTGCCAGAAAAATATATAAAAGCAACAACTGAGCCCGGGGATCTTGTGGTTGATCCGTGGCTTGGAAGCGGGACTACTGGACGTGCTGCACTAAGGCTCGGAAGAAAGTTCGCAGGCTTCGATATGGTGCAGGGTTATGTGGATGAGGCTCAAGACTGGTTGCTGCAGACAAAAGAGGAGGTGCTCGCTGATGCCCGAGAAGCCCAGGAAGCTGTCAAAGCAGGAACTGAATAAGAAATTTATAGATGGTCTTGGTGGTATGGTGTCATGGTCAAGCGAGGATGAGGGGGCATCTCCGCTGCTTATAGATATTGCGATGCCTTCTGGGGCCGAACTGCGTCTAAGGGCGTATTTATACAACCTGACGAATCCTCCGGGCGGAAGAGCCGCTGATGAGTACAAGGCACAAATTATTTTGCCAGGGCAAAAGAAAAAAGAAAAGGGTCACTTGGATTATTCAGATGGGCGTTTGCCAATACTTGCTGCTTATGCCCAGGATGGAGAAGAAGGAGTATTTGTGCTTTGGGATGCAGATCGGCATGATCAGATTTCCTTCAGCAGTAATATCCAGGTTAAATCGGATGCAATTCTTATGGCAAGTTATAGAAAACTTGTTTGCAGTAAGCGGACAAATGACGAAACTATCGTTACAGTGAGGCCGCAATATCTTTATGAGGGCATAAAACAACGTCTAGAAATTATGAAAGAACATGAATTGGAGGCTATAAAGAATGCTCCTAAGTGATAATACCTATGCCCCTTCATATAACAAGGCGGAGGATGATATAGCAAATGATTTTTACATGCCATGTATGAGAATAGCTAGTAGCTATGATCGAATATCTGGCTACTTCGGGAGTACTATATATATTATTGCCTGGGATGCACTTAAAGAATTTATTGAGCATGAGGGCAAAATTAGAATCATCTGTTCCCCTTATATTACGGAAGCAGATGAAACAGCCTTAGCACAGGGTTATAACGCAAAAAATGATCAGCTGCTTGCTGATTCTATTATAAAAGAATTTGAAGCTATGCTGGGAAGCCCTGATTTACAGGCTCCGTCAAAGCTTCTTGCCTACTTAGTAGTAGAGGGAGTAATTGATGTAAAGATAGCTGTCCCCAGTGGATGTGAGTCGCCAAATGCCAAAAGACTATTCCATGACAAGGTAGGTGTATTCAGGGATCCGTCTGGCAACATGGTCGGTTTTAGAGGCTCAATGAATGAAACCTTTAAGGGACTTTCAGACGATGGAAATATTGAATCGATTGATGTTTTCCCAAACTGGCTTGACGGAAGGGATAGAGAACGGGTTGAGGAAGCAGATGATTTTTTTAATAAACTTTGGAAGCATTTGATTCCGGGCATTGAAGTATATGGTTTTCCGTCGGCAGCGAAGGAAATATTAAGAGCAAGAACTAATGGGGTTAAGTGGCGGGAGCTTCTTGACGAAATCAAGGTAACTGAAAATCGTGCGCAGCGCTGGAAGCCAAGTAAAGCAAAAGATGGGAAAACACCAAGAAAGCATCAGGTTAATGCATTAGAGGCATGGGAGAAAAACGGAAGAAGAGGGATTTTTGAGCATGCGACGGGCAGTGGTAAAACCTTCACAGCAATATGTGCAATAAATGATGCATTAAGGCGTAATGAATCAGTATTAGTGCTTGTACCATCACGCGATCTTTTGAAGCAATGGAACAAAGAGCTAAAAGAAAATCTGAAGGATCAGGATATTTACTATATGCTTTGCGGCGACAGTAATACAGACTGGAAGAAGCCGGGAAAGCTTGCTGCCTGGACAGGACCTACAGACAGTAAAAAACGAATTGTTATATCTACCATGGATACCGCTTGTTCACCTGAATTTGTAAGAAAACTGAATCAGGGAGAGCATTTATTTATTGTTGCGGATGAAATGCATAGGATGGGAAGCCCAAAGAGAAGAAATATTCTCAGTATAAGCTCGGGACCCAGACTAGGGTTATCGGCTACACCAAGACGTTATGGAGATCCTGTGGGAACAGCCGCGTTATTTGATTATTTTGGGGGCCTGATCCCTCCCCCGTTTACATTAGATGATGCTATAAAAGGCGGAGTACTTACGCGATATTTTTATCATCCTCAAAGGATAAGCCTTACTCCAAGAGAGCAGGAGGATTGGAATGCTCTTACCGATGAGATAAAAAAACTGATAGCCAGAACTGTAAATAAAGAAACGAGGAAAATAAATATAGATGGGAATCCAAGGCTGAAGCAGCTGTTGATAAACAGGTCGAGAATTGTGAAAAATGCCGCAGGAAAGGTTCCGCTGGCGTTAAAAATCTTAAAAGAAAATTTTGCTGACGGGCAGAAATGGATTATCTATTGTGACAATATAGATCAGCTGCATTCAGTATGCGGCTTAGCCAGGATAGAGGGCTTTGACGCTTATGAGTATTATGCGGACATGGAAGGCGATAGAGATACAACACTTGAATATTTTTCACAAAATGGCGGTGTGCTGGTATCTATAAAATGCCTAGATGAGGGTGTAGACATTCCGTCTACTACTCATGCATTGGTGCTTGCCTCGTCACAAAACCCTAGAGAATTTATACAGCGGAGAGGAAGAATCCTTAGAAAGTCAGAAGGAAAGCTTTTTGCTCATTTGTATGATGCAATCACGGTTCCAGTGGTAGAAGAAGCAGACGATACGGAACAAGGACTGTCTATTATTTCTGCAGAGCTTGCAAGGGCGATTGAGTTTGGTAAAGGTGCTGAAAATCCTGCTTGTGTCACGGATTTAAAAAATATAGCGGTCGATTATCAGATTGATTATGACACCATAAAGGATGGAGGTATTGAAGACGATGAAGACTAATGTCGAGGTAGAGGAGCTAATAAGCGTTCTTGAGAAGCTTCGTGCAGAGCAGCATCCTGAAATTCCCAGTAAGCTGATTAGAGATATTGTGGAAGTAGAGTTTGAACGTACTGATGACAGAGCTCAGGCCAGAAAAGAGACCAAGCGCCTTATCGATGAGTTTTTAAAAAGCGTGGATGAGGAGGTGTGATAATGCTTCAGTTTACGGAATTAGTTATTGAAAATTTTGGACCGTTTAAAGGTGTACAGAAAATCGATTTGTCTGATGCGAACGGTGTAACGATCATATGGGGCAATAATGGTAGAGGCAAAACCACATTATTAAATATAATCAGATATGCGCTTTTTGGGAGATATCAAAACCGCCGTGGTGTTGATGTAGATCTTCCCAGTCTTGCAAATATTGAGGGTAAGAAGGATGGCCACTATGAATTTAAGGTTATCCTGAAGATGCGCAATGATGACATAAATTATGAATTGACGCGGCAGTATACTCCGAGAAGAGGGATAAGCACTCCAAGTAAAAATGATGATTATGAAGAACGCGTGTATTTGAAAAAAGAAGGGGCAATCCTTTCTCCCGATCAGAGAGATCACGAATTGAATCTTATTATGCCCAGCGAGGTGTCAAGGTTCTTCTTGTTTGACGGTGAGCTTCTTGAAGATTATGAGGAACTGTTGATGGAGGGTACTTCAACAGGGACCACGATAAAGGAATCAATTGAGCAGATTCTTGGAGTGCCTGTGCTTACAAATGGTGCAAGCGATGCAGGCTTTGTGTTGGAGGCATATCGAAAAGAGAAAAACAAGATTGCTCAAAGTAATGCTCAGACACAAAAAATTGCGGCTCAAATGGCTGCACTTGAAGCAGAGAAGCAGGAGCATCTCAGTGAGCAGAAACGACTTCAGGATGAACTGGCAATTGAGTTGGACAACAAAGCGAAGCTGGAAGAAGAGGCGCAGCAAAGTGAGCACGTTTCAACCTTGATCAAGAACCTGGAAGATACGGAAGGGGACATCAGCGAAAAAACCGCACGCAAGGAATCATTATTATCTCAAATTGTTGTGGCAACGGATTCAGCGTGGAAAGGGATGATAAGTGCAAGAGTAGATTCTATTCTTGAAGGGATAGATGCTGGGATTGAGATACTTGAAGAGAAGGACAGTGCCCATAAAGTAGCTAATAAGTTTTTGGCTGATATGAAAAAGGCTGCAGAGGCGCATCACTGCCATTTATGTGATCAGGACATAACAGCGGAAAAGTTGGAGGAGCTTTCACGGAAGATAGCAGAAGCGACCAGTGAATACGGTGGGTTAAGCACTTCGGAGAAACAGGAGCTTCAGTCTCTTAGAGTAAGAAAAAGTAATCTCGAGCAGCTGAAAGGTGAAAGCAAGAAGGAAATGCTTGAGCTTCTTGAAGGCCAGCTTGCAGATTTGGATGTTGAAATTGATGATGCCTTAAGACAGAAGAAGACCATAAGAGAAGAGCTTGAAAGGCATGGGGATATTGAAGAGCTTTCAAGAGGTACAAAGGATAATGTCAAAAAACTGGCGAATTGTTTAAAGAAGATTGACAACCTGAGAGAAGGAATTTCTGCTGAAAAACAGCACGTAGATGAGACGAAGAGTGCGTTGGCTTCATTAGAGGAAAAGCTTAATAAGGTTTCGACTGATTCTGAGACCCAGAAGGCAAAACGCAAAGTGGAATTATGTGAAGCAATTTCACAAATATTTGAAGACGGAATTGCATCCTATAGAGATAAGCTTAAGGATGATGTAGAAAGGGATGCTACAGAATTATTCGTACAGATCAGCAATGATCCGGATTACACAAGTCTCCAGATAAATGATAACTACGGCCTGTATATGGTTCATAGGTCTGGAGAGATTGTTCCTTTAAGATCTGCTGGCTTCGAGCATGTGGTTGCATTGGCGCTTATAGGTGCATTGCATAAAAATGCCCCATTGAGAGGACCGATTATTATGGATTCCCCATTTGGAAGACTGGATCCTACGCACAAAAGCAATATTACAAAGGTTTTGCCAAAAATGTCGGAGCAGATTGTACTGCTCGCATACACAAGTGAGATAAATGAACAATACGCCAGGGATACGCTTGGCCCCAACTTAAAGAGAGAATATAGGCTTCAGCGGTATTCTTCCTTTAATACTCAAATCGAATTGCAGTAGGAGGCGCATTATGACTGATTTAACAAATATCAGATTATCCAAGGAAGCAAATGATGTTGCCGAAATGCTTGTAGAAACCGGTAAATTTGAAAATGTTATTTCTGCAGCAAAATTTGCACTAGCTTATGCTTTGAAAAATCATTTTGATGATTTCGCCCCCGGAGAATACCAGGTTGCTGATAGCGGAGGAAATAATTATAACGTTGGATCTGTGGATAAGGATAATCAGCTGTCGCAGCTTCTTAGAGCTTTATATCCCGGGCTTGAAACGCCATATGTTTATGCAAGAGCACTTATGGTATATGGCCTATTAAAAATAGGAGAGCTTATTGAAAAAGAGGGAATGCCAGCAGTTTATACCTTGTGCTAATTTTTATATTTTTCAGATAGGAGATGGCGATATGATCAGCAGCCAGATAGATACCAGCATAGGGCAGAAAGAATTTGAACTTATTGAAGATCAGGATCACATGGAAGAGGTGTGGACGGTAATGCAGCCGCGCCTTGAACAGTATGCGAATGAATATCTGGAAGGCGTATCGCATTATAAGGATCTGCGCACACCGGGTGATAGTTTTTCAGCATTTCTCAATGAGATGATCAGGAAGAATGATAAGCTGCATGATAAATATTTTGAAATATTTGATATGAACCTGATGGAAGAGGAATATCCGGAGGATACGGAGGGTTTCAAAGCAGTTACATTAAAGAAAGAATGTGATGTCATCAGGAAATCTTTGCAAAGCAGATCAGAAGCTTTGGGTGACTGGAAGAAAAAGTTCTATGGATGCAAAAGCCAGCAACTATACGATACATTCTATAACATGATGAGTTTTGCATTGGAATACAATGAGGAAATGACTGAAGAAGAACTGTCGGAAGTTGATACTATTGACGATACAGGGCTGGCCCAGATGAGCGAGGATGCTTGTTATCAAAGCGGTGTGCTTGGATTCGGCATAGTCTCAAATATTCTGAATCATATGTATCCGAGAGTGTTTCCGGGGAACTATAAAGCAGGCGTATACTCATTGCATTTCCTAACAAATACCGGGCGAGGGGTTAATATGCCATCGGACAGTTCAGAATTTCTGATGGTTAAAGACGATTTCTATTCCAAGACCGGTATTATCGAAACTGAGCACAATTACTATTTCCCGTATCAGACATTTGGACTATATACGCTGCGGATTTACAGATATCTAGAGGGAAAAATCAAAAAGAGATTTCAGAAGGAATTTCCTTCAGATTACAGGTATCTTCTGACAAATGACTTTTATGATTATGTAACTATGGTTCACTGTTCTGATATAGCTACCTTATGCGGAAATGATGATACGTTGAAGTTCAATACAATCTGGTGATTATGGATAAGAAAGACTTACTGCGTAAATATTTTCCTAAAATTGAAAATTTTCAGGATGTACAGGAACCGGCGATCGACGCTCTGATTGCCGGTGAAAACGTACTGTGTCTTATGCCTACCGGCGGCGGAAAGTCACTGATTTATCAAATCGCTGGATTGGCGCTGGGCAAAGCTACACTAGTCATATCACCACTGGTTGCTCTTATGAATCAACAGTGCAAGCAGTTGACTTCGCTGGGGCTTCAGTCTGTAAATTTCTCGGGAATGGATTATAGAAAACAGTTCCGCACCATTACGGATATGGCGAATGGAGTGCTTCCCAAATTTATCTTCACATCACCGGAGAGAGTAGCTAACGACGGGTATCTCGAATATATGCTGAAATTGCGGAAAGATGATATCGGACTGGTCGTTGTGGATGAGGTTCATTGCGTTTCACAGTGGGGTGAAGGATTTCGTCCGGCGTATCGGAATATTCCGCTATTTCTGGACAGAATCTTTGCTGCTGATTGGCCGAGGGTACTCTGCCTCACAGCCACTTTGAATGAAAAGCAACAGGAACAGATTTATAAAGAGTTCAGGATCTCCAAGATAATAAAGGGTGAAAAGCTTTGGAGAGAGAATCTGCATCTAGAAATAATAAACCTTAAAGATGGAAAGGAAGAAACAAAGGACAGCGAGCTGGAACGGATCATAGGGGAACATGCAGGAGAAAAGATCCTTGTGTTTGCTCATCGAAAGAAGGGGAATAAAGGGACGACACGAACGCTGTATGAAAAATACAAAGACGTTTATGAGGGTGTTGCCTATTTTGACTCAGATATGGGTGACAGAGATAAAGATGCCGTCATGCAGGGGTTCATGGATGGAAGCATCAAGATCGTGTTTGCGACATCCGCTTTTGGAATGGGCGTTGATATAACGGATATAAGAGTTGTGGTAAATTATCTGATCTCTGAAACAGTCGAACAGTATTATCAGGAGGTCGGCCGTGGCGGCCGTGATGGTAAGCCGGCATATGGATATCTGTTATATACGAATCAGTCAAAACGCGGCCGTCGTATGCTATTAAATCAGACATTATGTACTGAAAGTTCATTGAGAAATGAGTGGGATGATCGGAAGCTTGGCGAGGGAAAGGCTTTTGATCATGTATCTTATGAAACAATGACTGAAGAGCAGAGAACAGCATTTGCGCTGCTAATGGATTACGGGGTTATCTCAATTATTGCAAAGGGTGTTCAGTCCATAAAGTGCTTTGAAGGCGTGACAGAATCCGGAAAGGCATATCTCGATAGTCTGTCCAAATTTTCAAAAACAGGGTTGATGAAGCTTATTGCCAAAAAGAGCGGAAAAAATATAAACACGATCTCTCTTGAATTATGGGATAAATGTGTCAAGGGTGATATCCGAATGAAACTGGCGCCGAGTAAGGCTATGTTTTATACGATAAAAAATGAGTTGACCGATGAACTACAGGACACGATCTTGGCCGATCAGGAAGAAAAGAAGAGGGCAAGGGTGGCTGCATTTGAGAGCTTCGTTGATGGGATAGAATCAGGACAAACTGCAGAGCAGCTTGTAAAGAGGGCTCTTGATATATAGGAGGCGGTGAGGCGTGGCAGTTTTTATTCCAAGCGTAAAGCCGGAAGATTTTAACAACAGTTATGGAGAAATGAAAGTATATGAGGCGCTCAGGTCCTTGAGTGACCAGTATACAGTTTTTTATTCTTTGAGTTGGGTGGGTGTTAATGAAAAGAGGACTATCGGCGAGGCCGATTTTGTTATTGCACATCCATCAAAAGGTATCTTTGTTATCGAAGTAAAATCAGGAGAAATCGAATATAAGAACGGCGAGTGGATACAGACAAATACGCGAAGCGGTGTGTCAAAAAGGATTGAGCCATATGTACAGGCGAGGAAAAGTCAGTTTGAAATAATGGATCGTCTGAATCGTGGAATAACTGATTTCAGACTCCCAATGATGTGTTATGGTGTATGGTTTCCTTCGATAGAAATAGATAAAAAGGCTGAATTGCCTCCGGAATCTCCAAGAGAAATAACACTTGATCTTAACAGCCTTGGAAATGCAGAAAAGGCAGTAGATGCAGCTTTTTCTTTCTGGGCTTCAAAATACAGACAGGTACGGCTTGATTCACTTCAGTTCCAGAAGGTTGTAGCGGTTTTGTGCCCACACTTCCATGTGATTCCAAGGCTTAAAACAAAGATGGAAGAGATAGAGGAAAGTTATATCCAGCTTACCAAGCAGCAAGCGTCTCTTCTTGATTTCCTAGAGGAACAGAAAACAGCCGTAATACATGGACTGGCAGGGACAGGGAAAACAGTGCTTGCCGTAGAAAAGGCTAGGCGGCTTGCAGCACAGGATGAACAAGTGCTTTTCCTATGCTTTAACAGCTTCCTTAGAGATGCACTGAAGCGGAATAATAGTATCCCCAATGTGACATTTCATAATGCTCATTCCCTGGCATTTGAAATAATGGGTCATTCAGATGCTCCGATAGATGAAGTGCTGGCCGAATTTGAGGAGTATCTTGAGGAAGTTTTTGATGAGGGCAGCTGGATATACTCAAATATCATCGTAGATGAAGGTCAGGATTTAGATGACAGACTTCTTAATCGATTGTATGAACTGGTAAAGCTAAAGGGCGGATGTTTCTACGTTTTCTATGACCGGAATCAATATATCATGAAAAACCAGATTCCCAAATGGATAGATGATGCTGAATGCCGTCTGGTGCTTCACAAAAATTGCAGAAATACCGCAGAAGTATTTAAGACCTCATGCAGCATAATGGGGCTGGATAATGTTTCATATAACGATATTCATGGGGAGATACCTGCGGCCAAATTCTATACAACAGAATCTGAGATTAATAAAATCGTGGATGATTTTATAAAGCATGTATCCGAGGAGGGGCTGGATCCTTCGGATATTGTTATCCTGACTGCGAAAACCACAGAAAAATCATGGGTGGATACAGGCAAGAAACATTCAGGATTAGAGCTTTCATACCACAGTGAGCCGGGGAAGGTACTGTTTACGACAATAAGAAAGTTCAAAGGACTGGAAGCAGAGGCAATCCTTATCGTGGATGCTGCTATGTCGTCGCTGAAGGATCCCGAAAACAGAAGGCTGCTGTACACAGGTTCTTCGAGAGCAAAAAATCTTTTGAACATTGCTATGCTTGAAGATATAGAAATCGGAGAATATGGAGATTATTTAAGAAGTATAGCTCCCGACAGAAACGTCCCCAAGAATAAAAAGGGGTTGAAGAGACTACTGAATATTTCAATATAGAACAGGCAGCGGCTTACCGGAAATGTACCGGTAGGCCGCTGTTTTGTCATTAGTCCTTCATATAAAATTTTGTCTCATACCCATCGGCGCAGAGCTGGATCCCGGGCAGCCAGGGCGGGGTTCTGCCCATCTGTTCGCAGATGACCTTGTAATCGACGTCCTGGCTGCACTCAATGATCAGTTCATCATGTACGTGTCCGCAGATGAAGCAGTGGGAGAGGGTTCGCATGGCGTAGCAGAGGATGTCCCGGCTGATCGCCTGGACGATGTTCTCGACGAACTTCGGGCCGTAGGATTCGATTCGCTCCCATTTCTTCGTAGATCCGACGCCCATGTAGGAGACGGATTCTCCGCCGAAGCGGTTCTCTCCGATCCGCGGCTTCACATAGGACAACATCCTGCCGGAGGGGAGCTTGATGAAGAGCATTCCACTCTTGCAGAGGAAATGGATGCCGCGGACCTCTGTAGGGATCTGTTCCTTGATTGCCGTTTTGACGGCTCTGTCGATGTCCCACCAGAAGGCGGTGATCATCGGATTGGTCGCCCGCCAGGAGTCGACCAGCGGCTGCAGCTCTTCTTCCTTGAGCCCCATCTCCAAGGCACCCATAGATTTCAGAGCGCCGACGGAGCCGCCGTAGCCGAGGGCAAGCTCTGCAATCTTACCCTTCTGCCGGAGATGTCCATTGATCCCGTGCTTCACGACAGGGACACCGAACATCTGGCTGGCGGAGGCACAGTAGATGTCCTTCCCCTCAGCGAAGACCTTTGAACGCCAGGTCTCTCCGGCGAGGTGTGCAAGGACTCTGGCTTCGATGGCAGAGAAATCGGATACCACGAATTTGTATCCCGGTCTTGCGATGAAGGCGGTCCGGATCAGCTGCGAGAGCGTGTCCGGGATATCGTCATAGAGCATTTCCAGCGTTTCATAATCGCCGGTGCGGACCAGTTGTTTATTGCATAATAAAAGTACAGAAAGTTGCAAAACAAAAATGTAGGTGATTGCATATACATTTTCCAGAATGTTGCAATTCCCTGGATGTCCCAG
>Ga0256406_1001976_pt1 | contig 30891 bp, 25 predicted proteins | sample RumenRJG_03DNA_FD_185986 | JGI IMG/M metagenome (GOLD analysis project Ga0256406, IMG submission 185986) | Bovine rumen microbial communities from Lethbridge, Alberta, Canada - RJG_03 | ecosystem: Host-associated > Mammals > Digestive system > Stomach > Rumen | place: Canada: Alberta | collected... | reverse complement strand
AACAGGTAATCTGCAAATCGTCGCATACCTGACGGAGCATCTCGAAATGTCTTGATGACCCCACCTTGTTGAATATCACACCTGCGATATGCACGTCCTTTCGGAAGTTGATGAAGCCTTGCAGCAATGGTGCCATAGAGTAGGCAGCACTCTTGGCATCGACAACCAGAATGACGGGTAGTCGCAGTATGCTGGCAATCTCGGCCGAGGACCCCTTATCGCGCTCATAGCCATCAAAGAGTCCCATCATACCCTCAACAACACATACATCAGCCTCTTTTCCATAATGCTCAAAGAGGTCGTGGATATGCTCAGGGGCAGCCATGAAGGAGTCCAGGTTGATGCTCGGGCGACCGCATACAGTCTTGTGAAATTTCGTGTCTATATAGTCGGGGCCGCATTTAAAGGGTTGCACGCTATAGCCCTTCTGTGTGAGAAGAGCCATCAGACCGCGTGCAATGGTCGTCTTACCACTGCCGCTGGTAGGTGCTGCTATGAGAAATGCCGACTTCATACAGGTGACAAAGGTACAAAGTTTTTTGCGAAATCAAGCAGGATAGATGATGCAAAGTGAGAAATAGGGGATATGACGAGACTGAATCTCGTCACACAACGTGGTATGATAGGCTTCGGGCGTGCCTACATTTTCGAAGTAATGACAAACGGTTTGTGGGTTCTGACGCAGGAAATCTTTCACGGCCTCCTGACATTGTGATAGTTTCATCACGACAACCACATGGTTGCTGCTCAATAGCTGGTGAAGCATCTCTGCGTCAGCATCGCCTGGCAGAATGGTGAGTCGCTGTTGCTGACTGATAAGCGACAGTCCTGCTGAGGCTGCGGCGGCAATAAATGAGGGGATGCCTGCCGATTGCTCAACGGGAATACCCGCTTTCTCTAGGCGTTCCATCACATAATGGATAGAGGCATAGATGCTTACGTCTCCCTCTACGGCTACCACTACGCGACGTCCTTCTTCAAAGAGCCTGACACAATCCGCAAAGATCCTGTCGTAAACCAAAGATACCGCTTGACGGTCTTTGAGCATAGGTAGCTCATAGACCATCAAGCGGTTTTCTAAATGCCACTCGCTGATAATCTCTGTGGCACGTGATTTCATTGTTCCCTCACGATTCCTTGTGGCAGGCACCATCACTACATCAGCATCCTTCAAAGTTTTCAGGGCTTTGATGGTCAGCAACTCTGGGTCGCCAGGGCCTAGCGAAAGGAATGTGACAGGAGTCATACGTCTTATTTTTCAAAGAAACGGATCTGGTCGAAATAAACGCCGGTGGCCAGTTTTGAACCAAGGCTCACGTTGCCAGTAGCCACATCGTAGATATAGATACGGTTCTCTGTTTCGTTGCTCACACCGAAGTAGGCCTTGTTCTCCTTGGCGTTATAGACAGAGCGCTGAGAGAAGCTGCCTGCGCTATAGGCGATATCCTCACCGTTATACTGCAAGCGAGTAGCAGTCTTGGCATTAATGTCGATGATAGAATAGTAATAAGCAGGGTCCTGAATACCTGTACCAGCGGCGTTGTCGCCAGAGTATGCCAGTACTTTGCCATTGCCAAGATACTGCACGGTCAGCAATTTTCCTTTAGCTTCAGAAGCAGGGAAGGCGTTGTAACCCTCTTCGAAGTTGAACTCGCCTTTCTTGATGCGCAGCAGACTACCGATATTCTTCTTGCTTACCTTGCTGAAACAAGAGATATAGAGGTTGTCGTTCTCATCAAAGAAGATAGTGTTCTGAAGCAGTTCGCCATAGGCTGAGGCTGTACACTGCTCTGCTTCTGTGTTGACAATCTCGTTCTCAACAGCCATGGTCTCTGCGTTGATAACGGCAATACGGAAGTAAGGCTCGTTAGAGGTCTTGTTGCTACCACTGGTCTCCTTCTTGTTATAGAAAAAATAGAACAGTTTGTTGTCGCTCTTACGATAAGCCACGATTCCGCTGGTTGTCAATACGTTATATCCTTCTGCCACCTTGATGTCGTCCAATGAACCCTCTGCAATGATGCTCATGTCCTTGGTGTTCAACTTTGTCCAAATTACCTTTGTGTGGTCATCAGTTGTTGACATGATGAGCAGGGTGTTCTTGTCGAGCCATGCGTGGGTGTAGTTACGTGGTGTGTAGGTGTTCTTGTCGAACTTCTGTTCCTGAACGACAGTCAGATTGTTGTTCTTCAACTGCAGTTTAGAGAAACGGTCCTTTGAAGAGGGCACCTGATACATGAACTCGTCGTCGTAGATGCTTTCAATTGTGTAGTCGGCAATCTCAACACCCTTGCCGTCGAACGTGATAGTCGTGTCGGGGTCGCTCAGCGAAGCCACGCTCAGTGTCACGTGGGTCTCTGATTTTGCCATACCACCATGCTTTCCTACTGTAATAGTCAGGTCGTAGTGGGCACCTTTTGATGAGCCGGAAGTACCGTTGTCATCATCTTCAGAACATGCTGTAAAGGCAGCGGTGATCATCAGTACTGCCATCAGCGAATGAAGGAAACTTTGTTTTTTCATTTTGTCTTTTGAATTTAAATCAGTTGTTATATTGTTTATTGTAATAATAGCCTGAACTTGGCGAACAGTGTGCGACCAGGTCTCTGCAACTTGTAGTTGTCGTAGGTCGTTGCATCAAACAGATTGTCGCAGTCTATCGAGACGCTATATCTGTTGCGGCACCATGAATAGGTGATATTTGCACCTATGGTATTCTTTGTCGGAATGCGGGCTTTGGTACTCTTGCTGCCGTAGGCCTCCCACGACAAGAAGAACCAATGGACCCACTGATAGTCAGCACTCACGGTCAGGTGGTCTTTTTCTTGGAAAAGGTCGAAGAACGAGTAGTGGGCTTCTGTCGATGCGAACAGCCAAGGACGATTGGGCACGCGATTGTTGAAGGTGGCATTGGGCTGCCCGTTAGTCAGGTATTCCTGACGGTTGCGCGCATCTTGCCAACTCATGTTGCCCACTATCTGCAGACGCTTATCCCAGTTGTAGCGCACCTCTCCCTCAATACCTTTGATATGCACGGCAGGTTCGTTGGTATATTGCATCATACCTTCTTTCTCGGCTATTTGTGGTTGGATATAGTTGTCCACAAATCGCAGAAAACCATTGGCTTCATAGTAAAAGGTGTGTTGTCCGTATTGCAACGTACCATAGAGGCCTAGGTTTAGGTTGTCGCTACACTCAGGCTTTAATGCCATATTGGCGTAGATAGTAGTACCGTTGCCCAACAGTTCTCTTGCCAGGGGCAGTCGAACGCTATGTTCATAGCTGGCTTTGATGGCCAATGGTCTGATAATTTCAAATCGGCTGCCTATGCCTCCGCCAATGTTGTTTTGGGTGTTCGAACCGGTCACGTCTCGCGAGTTGGTCAGGAAAGCCAGGTCTGTCTGTTCTACTGACAGATAGTTGATATAGTCTTTCACAAAGAAGGTGTTGTACCACCGCCCTTGCATTAACGACTGGTTATAGGCCAGTCCGATGATATGCTTGGCCAGTACGTCATTGGCAGGCTCAAACTCCTGGTCCACATCATCCCAGCGGTTGTTTCCTGTACGATTCAGCGCATAACTGATGTTCAGCATGTGTTCGTCAGAGAATAGGTAGTTCAGTTCGGCTCGCGCATTCGTCATGGGTCGCTTAATATGCCTCCGTTTGAAGTTTCTGCCGTTCAACTCGTTATGTCCGCTGACTATATAGTCGCCGTTCCAGTCGTACTGGCGGTGAGCGGTATCTGTGGCGATAGAATGGTCCCAGGTGTGAGAGAACGAGAAGTTGGCATTGAGGCCTTTCAATAGGAACTCCCGCTTCTGATAGCGGGCGCCAACGCTCCAGGCTTTTGTCTGTTTATCTGCCATACCGATGACACGTGTCTGCACCTGTCCTGTCTGCAGTTCTTTGTCGGTCTGATGGTATGATGCGCTGACAAAGAACTCGTCTGTCCACCATTTATCCGTAAAGCCCACTTCCAACTGGCCTAACAATGAAAGGTAGGCATCGTGAAAACGCTTGCGGTCTTGTGGCAGGAACTTTCGTGCCGTCTCGTCCCATAGTTCCACGCCTCGCATCTTGTAGTCGTTCTTAGAGTAGTTGATGCCAAGGGTAGGGCGGATGGTCAGTCCGTTCTTAAAGATATACTGCGCGTTGAGGTCGGCTTTATGGGTGTGAAAGGAACCCATGCCATACGAGGCATCGAGGTAATTGGTCTTCTTGCGATTAGTCACCACGTTGACGGCTCCTCCCAAGGCATCGCTACTGAGCCACGTAGGTACTACACCTTTATATATCTCTACATGGTCAATCATACTGATGGGCAGATTGGCCAGTGTGACGCCAGAGCCTTTTGTGTCGAGAGGCACACCATCGATGAAGTATCTCACGGCATTGCCAGACATTCCGTTGATGCTCAGGTCGAAGTCGCTGCCCAGTCCACCTTCCTCGCGTATCTTCACACCTGCTGTATGGTCTATGAGACTGTTTAGGTTGCTGATGCTGCTAATCATCGAACGTACGTCGATGGCATTCACGGTAAGAGCCCCTTCGCGCAGTTGCTGTGTCTTGCTCTTACCCAAAACGGTAACGTTGTCAAGTGTCACGGAGTCGCGCATCGCGTTCTGTCGTGACTTTTGGGCAAAGGAAACCGCTGCGACCATAAGCCACAGTGCAAGCATCAGCAATAGTTTCTTTCTTCTCACTTTCTTAACTTTCTTCCGAAACCCTATTCCCGGGGCGTTCGTGTCAATGTTCGTAATGACTGGCAGGTTTCCTGACTCTCTCCAAAAAGCCTTCCTTCCCGATTGCCTCAGTGGATATCTTAGGCTTTTCATAATGGAGATTACAGTAGCGGGCACTGTTCAGGTCTTTCACCTGATTCCCTCTCTCCCCCTGTGAACCACAGGGAAATCACCAAATCGGGTGCAAATATACGAACTTTTTCCTGAAATAATGTTTGGTTTTCAAAAAAAGTTGTATCTTTGCACCCGCAATGTCATACGTGACACTGCCCTGAAAGGTTCGCTTAGCCGCGATTAATTGGGAACTGGAGTGTGAATCTCCGACTGTCCCGCAGCAGTGAACTCCATTATGACTCCTAAGCAAGCATGCCATTGCCCGTTTGGACGAGAAGGCGCTTGGGAGCGGAGGAAAGTCTGAAGACCAGCCTTTTACAGGAAGAAAAGTCAAATGCTCTCGATGTAAGGGCGTGCGACGCAAGTTTTGTTTTTTGTAGAATCAACGAGGGCGCAGGCCTTCATTGTACGTGTATACGTGTATTATTATATAAGTTCAAACGGAGGCCGTCCTGTCGGGAGATAGCACGTCCTCTTTTTTAAAAACGAAACAAAGATGCTGATGAGGCAATTATTGATAACTGGATTCATTCTTTTGGGGATGGTCTCTTTTGCTGAAGCTCAGGAACCCATCAAGGGCGACTCGTTGCAGGAAGTGGTGGTGACAGGCACTGGCACCCATCATCTGTTGCGTACGGCTCCAGTCCAGACTGAAGTTATCACCCGTCGTGACCTGGAACAGTATGGCGGACGCAGCATCGAGGAAATCCTCAACGGACTATCTGCCAGTTTCTCCTTCAATGAAGACGATATGGGCAGTCAGATGCAGATGAATGGTCTGGGCAATTCCTATATCCTTGTCTTGGTTGATGGCAAACGCCTGTATGGTGATAATGGTGGTGAGAATGACCTGGGACAGATTAATCCAGCCCGTATTGAGCGCATAGAGATTGTGAAAGGTGCGGCGTCAGCGCTCTATGGCTCAGATGCTATTGCTGGCGTTATCAATATCATCACACGAAAGCAGGAAAGCAATCTTCAGTTGGAAAACGAAACGCGTGGCGGATCGTATGGTGATTTTCGCCAGCATAATACTCTCGGACTTACATTCGGCCCTGTTCGCAGCATGACGAACTTCCATTTCCGTCATTCTGATGGCTGGAAAAATTTCTCGATGGAGGCACCCGAGCGTTATGGTGGACGCATCATCACGAATACGATGAATAAGACTGTCAGCAAGAACCAGCTGTGGCAACTCTCCGAGCGTCTTTCCGTAGAACCGGCCAAGGGGATGGAGGTCTATGCGGAGGGAATGCTCTACCATAAGCATATCTATCACCCGCGTGGAGGTGATTCCGAGGTGGCTCATTATTATGACCTGTCATACGATGATGCAGCTGCCGCTGCGGGTTGGTCGTGGCGGATGAATAATGGAGACATGTTGACAGCCGATGTCACTTGGAATCGTCATGCCTATTATTACGACTACACCTCACTCAATGGTGTTATCGATGAGACGGATCCCTCGCCTTATGCTGCTATCTATTTTGATGGCGACCGTATCCTGCAGTCTGACCAGCGCAGGATGATGACCCAACTGAAAGGTGTGTTCTCGTTGCCGTATAGCCAGCGTCTCAGCGTGGGGTACGACTACCGTTATGACTGGCTGAAAGCGCCTAATCGTGTGGCCGGCGGTACTGCTACCGACTGGACTCAGGCACTTTATGCGCAGGATGAGTGGTCGCCTCTCGACAATCTGAATGTGACAGCCGGCTTGCGATTGGATCATAACCAGCAGTTTGGCCTGCATCTTACACCCAAGGTTAGTGCCATGTGGCGTCTTGGTGATATGACGCTGCGTGCTTCATGGGCACAGGGATTTAAGTCGCCCACGCCCAAGGAACTGCATTATCGCTATATGAGTAATATGGCGGGCTTGTGTCTGGGTAATACCAGTCTGAAACCCCAGACCAGTAATTACTTCTCTTTGAGTGCAGAGTATCGTATCCAGCAGGTGAATATCAGTCTGACGGGCTATTATAATAAGGTGGACCATATGATCAGTCTGGTGAAGATACCTCTTTCGCAGGCACCAGGCGAATATATCGTCCAGTATCAGCCGCAGCTGGTGCAGCAGTACAAGAACCTGGAGGATGCCTATACCACCGGTCTTGATGTCAATGTGAAGTGGAATGCCACTAAAGAACTCTCTTTTGGTGGTGGCTATAGCTATCTGCAGGCTCGTGGCAGCGTGTATGATGAGGATACGGAACAGTTCCGTCGCCTGACTATCAATGGCACGGCCCATCATAAGGGAAATGTCTATGCTACATGGACAAAGACCCACCCCCAGCCCCTCCCTGAGAAGGAGGGGAGTAAGATGCTGCGTCCAGTCAGTAAGGGCATCGGTCTTTACGGTCGTGCATCTACCAAGCGGTATTACGAGAAACATGGTGATGGCAAGGGATATATGATATGGCGTCTGGCTCTTCGGTATAATGGGATACTAACTACTCCCCTCCTTCTCAGGGAGGGGCTGGGGGTGGGTCTCGAGGCTGGCATCGACAATATCTTCAATTATGTGGATGATACGCCTCATGGCCGTCATGTAGGCACCACTTCCGCAGGTACTACTGTCTATGCCTCATTGATTATTCGCTTCAATCATGGAAAGAAAATTAAATATAGTCAACATTATTCAACTTTAAAATCAAATCACAATGAAGAGGATTAAGTTTCTTTTGATGGCCTTCGTGGCTATGACATTGAGTGCTGGTCTCGTGGCTTGTAGCGATGACGACAAGTCAAGTAGTAACTTCGAGAAGTACATGAGTGCTGTAGATTCTCAGGTAAAAAGCAAAAAGGCTAAGAGTGGCAATAAGAAGGCGCTCCTGCTGGTGGCTTTCGGTTCTACCTGGGAGAATGCTCACAAGACTTTTAAGGACATCGTTGCCGACTATGAGAGTGATGCTTCTTTTAAGGACTATGATGTCTATTTCGCATTCACCTCTGCTATCTGTATCAATCGTAGCCGTGAGGGCGAGCACTATGCCAGTCAGGATTTCTATGCTCCCAACTACTGGTTGGAGGCATTCGGTCGTCAGAAGTATGAAGAGGTGCGCGTGCAGTCTTTGCATGTCATCCCTGGTGAGGAGTTCCTTCGTCTGCGCGACTCTTACATCAAGGATTTTAAGAATAATGTCTATGGCGACCTCGATGGTCAGTATCTGGAGGAGGGCGTGAAGGTCTTCGTTGGCGGTCCTCTGATGGCCGAGGAAGACGATGTTGAGGCTGTTGCCACAGCTCTTGACGACCAGTTCAGTAAGTATGTTGAGGGTGATAACGTGATGGCTTTCTTAGGTCATGGTAACCCTGAGGGATATAACTATGGTAACGGTAATATCCGCTACAACCAGTTGGAGGCTGCCCTGCAGAAGAAAAATGCCAACTATTTCGTAGCTACTGTTGACCAGGAAGATAATCTGCTCGATGACCTCTATCAGCGTATGCAGGAACAGGGTAAGGTGAAGCAAAATGTGACATTGACCCTTCATGCTCTGATGTGTATCGCCGGCGACCATGCCCACAACGATATGTCAGGTATTGAGAACGAGAACGATAGCTGGCGCGAGTTCTTCGTTGAGAAGGGTTTCAAGTGTCAGTATGATGGCAACGATGCCAATGCTTCAAACAACTGTATCCTGAAGGGACTGGGCGACTATGCCGCTATTCGTGCTATTTGGAAGCAGCACACGAAAGATGCTGTTGAGATGTTTGCTGAGGAGGAAGAATAATACAAAGATAACATAATCTACTATTTATATATTCAACGAACTCGGGCCGAAAAGCAGTGATGCTTTCGGCCCGATTCCTTTTTATCTCTTAAAGTTTCTTTTTTTGGGGGGGCAGTCTTTTACAGACTGTAGATAGAACCTCTTGCAATTAATTCATTTGCTTCGTTCCAATTCTTTGTGATGGTCTTTACCATCTTCTTTGCAATCTTTTTCATTTTCATTTCCTTTCTTTTAAATCCATCTGACCCTTTGTCAGAGGCGCATCAATAATCTGTTATCCTTTGTTTGAGACTGCAAAAGTATCACTTTTTCTTGATGTGGGCAAGAATTTGTTCTACTTTTCGGTGCTAAAAGCCTGTTATAGTGACTTAAATCAATTGCAAGGCGTGCTTTTATTGGACTAGTAGCTGGCGGGCAAACTCTATCAGCGTATCTTTTCCCTTCGCAAAATCCTCATCAGTTTGCTGGACGTTATAGTCGGGCTCAATACCAAATTCCGCAGATTCTCCCTGCGCATCATACATAGGTACTGCTGAGAACCTGACGCTCCATCCACATGGCAGGCTGCTGCTGAAGGGCATGCCTGCGCCACCGCCTGTATGATCACCTACCAGACGGACATTGGGAAGCGTCTTCATATAGACCGCAAACTCGTTGGCTGCGCTATACACACGACGGTTGGTCAGTACGACAGCGGGCTTGTTCCAGCGTACATTGGCTGATGGCTCCAGATAGCGTGCCTCCTTGCTGGAGAAATCATGATGGCCAGGTCCCGTTTTATGTTGATAGTAGCCCACGAGCGTTTTCTCCTGACAGAAGCGTGCTGCCAGTTTCTCGGCATTGGTCAGCATGCCGCCACCATTGTTTCTGATATCGATGATGAGGCCTCTGCATAGAATCATGTGCGAGATGGCCTCGTTCAGATTGCCCTCACCAATGGGGTCGCTGAAACTCTCGTAGCGGATATAGCCGATGTTGTCGTCCAGTATCTTATAGGAGATACCGGAGGCAATCTGATAGTCGGTACCCATATAGCGACGTATCAGCGTGTCACTGAAATTGGTGGGGTAGTCCTCGAACCATGACCAGTAGCGTCCGATGTCGTGGGCTGCGCTGAGGTTGACATGTCCGTCGCGCAGTTCGCCCAACATGTCGCATAGCACTTCAAACTGCTGTTTCCTTGTCAGTTGGCCTTTTACGCGTTCCTTGTATTTCTGGTGTACGGCATCCCAGTCCAGTCCGTATTCCTGTTGCTTGTAGTCCAGAAAACAGTAATGCTCATCAATAATCTTCCACAGCGCCTCCATATTCCCTTGTGGGGTGTCGGCAAACTCCTCCTCGTCAACGCAGGAAATGAAAAGGGGTATCAGGCAGAATATATACAAGAGTTTTCGCATACGTTAGAATCCTTTGGCAATGCCTATCATGAGGCGATGTGAGTAAACATGCTGCTTCAGGTTGTTGACTTGCAGTTGCTGAAAGTCGCCCAGATACCCCAGAGTCAGAGCCGTCTTCCTGTTGAATTGCCAGGCTACCGTCAACTGCTGGCGAAACGAAGGCGCAGATATGAAGGTGGTGGGCACCACGTTGTGGTCATAGTTGCCCAACGAGAATATCTCGTAGTACGACTGTCCGTAGTTGGGACTGAACACGATGCCCGCCAGCGGCAGGTCCAGTTCATAGCGGAATATGAACCGGCTGATGTTGTAGGTGGCAATACCTGACGGACGTGCCTGCAAACCCAGTCGTGCCTGGGCTGGGTTGTTAGAGTTCTGCGTGTTGTAGATAAAACCCAGTCCGAAGTCGCCAAGCAGTCCTGCCTGTAGCTTCAGGTGGTTGTCAAGCAGATGCCAGGCACGGTAGCGACCGATATAGAGGTTATAGATACCCTCCAGTTCGGAACAATCCTTCGAGCGGTCTTTCACTTGCGACAGATTGACCTGATGCTGCCATACGGTTGACCAGTTGGCATCAGGCTTGGCATGCTCGTTGACATTGAGGAATGTCAGGCCTGTGCCTTTGAATTTCTCTTGTGTCAGGTAGGTATCCAGAATGTGGGTCGTACCCATACCAACCTGGTAACTGCTTTGGGCATTGGCATAGCCAACACCCAATGCCCAGCAGGCAATACCTAATACGAACCCCCTGACATCCATCACTTACGCTTCATCATCAAAGAGCCTGAGCTGACCCGTCATTTCGTCAACAACCTGCTGCTGACTCTTACCTGCATCCGGATCGAGGTCTTGCTCTTCCTGGGTTTCCTGATTGTCTGTATTTTCAGAAGCCTCTGGCTCTTCAGGGAATCTTGTAGGCTCTAACTCCACGATACTCTCTATCTGATAGGTACTGATACGCTTACCCTTGGCTTTGAAGCCCTTGACGGCAATAAACTGCTCGGCATCAATCTCCTCAGAACCACGGAACTCGTCAGCACCACCGTAATTCACCTGGATACGTGGGTAAACCACGTCGGTGAGCAGTACCAGCTGCGACTGTGCATTCTCGCCCAGATAGTTCTGCTTACGCTTGGTGGCCTCCATCTGGAAGCGCTTCAGGTAGGGATAGCCCTGGTTGTCGGCATCAAAGAGCACACAGGTCCATATCTTGTCGGCCTCAAATTTCTCGATGCGCAGGATATTCTCTTCGTAGTGGTTGTTCAAATCGAAGTTGGTCAGATAGAACTCACCACTCTTCAGTACTACCAGGATCTGGTCTTCATCAAAGAACTCACCCAACAGTCTGCCGTGCTCATCGTAGTTCAGGCGGTTCACGTCTGGGTCGAACCATACCTTGCGACCACCCAGCGTGGAGTGTCCCTGACTCTTTAGCGTGATGCGATGTACGGGGAACTTCGTCAGGATATTACCCTTAGAGGTACGTCCCTTGATGTCGATAGAGGCAAACGAGCGCTCCAGGAACAGACTCATGCGAGGATGATCGTTGAGCACCGTGGCATCGAGCGTCACCTTGATGACCTCGGCCTCACCATTGGGGTTGGCTGTGAAGTAGAGCACGCGTGTGCCTGGTGTGCCCATGGTCAAATCTACCTCACGGTCGCGTGTGACTCCCGTCACGTTGAAACGCTTGATATAGCATGTGCCCACTTTCCCGTCGCGGTATATCATGTTATAGATGGTGCGTTTGTCGTTCTTCTTGAACACGCCCAGCCAGATGATGTTCTTGCCTACAAAGAGTTTCTCTGCGACACGCACCACCTTGAACTTACCATCACGATAGAAGATGATGATATCGTCGATGTCAGAACAGTTGCATACAAACTCGTCTTTCTTCAGTCCTGTACCGATGAAACCCTCGCTGCGGTTGATGTAGAGCTTCTGGTTGGCTTCTGCCACCTTGCTTGCCTCGATGGTGTCGAAGTTGCGGATCTCCGTGAGTCGTGGATGAGTCTTTCCGTATTTATCTTTCAGGAACTGGAACCATGAAGCCGTTACCTCTACCAAGTTGGCCAGGTCGCGGTCAATCTCCTCTATCTCGGCCTTGATACGGGCCATCAGTTCGTCGGCCTTCTCCTTGTTGAACTTCAGGATGCGCTGCATCTTGATTTCCAACAGGCGCAGGATATCGTCCTTAGTCACCTCACGTACCAGCTGTGGATAGAAAGGCGTGAGCCGGTTGTCGATATGCTCACAAACCTTATCTACGTTGGGCGCCTCCTCGAATTTCTTGTCCTTATAGATACGTTCTTCGATGAATATCTTTTCCAGGGAGCAGAAATGATACTGCTCCAGCAGTTCGTTCTTACGAATCTCCAGTTCCTGACGAATCAGGTCCTTGGTGCGCTCTACGCTATGGATAAGCACATCGCTCACCGTCAGGAACTGTGGCTTATCATCCTTGATGACACAGCAGTTGGGCGAGATGTTAATCTCACAATCCGTGAAGGCATACAGGGCATCGATGGTCTTGTCGCTGCTGACACCAGGAGCCAGATGTACCAATATCTCCACTTCTGCCGATGTCAGGTCGTCCACACGACGTGCTTTGATCTTACCCTTCTCAATGGCTTTGGTGATGCTTTCGCAAAGCGTTGACACGGTCTTGGTGAAAGGCAGTTCGCGGATGACCAGTGTCTTCTGGTCCAGTTTCTCAATCTTGGCACGAACCTTGACCACGCCACCACGCTGTCCGTCATTGTATTTTGATACGTCGATGCTGCCACCCGTCTGGAAGTCAGGGTAGAGATGGAACTCCTCGCCATGCAGGTAACTGATAGCTGCATCGCAGATTTCACAGAAGTTATGTGGCAGGATCTTAGACGACAAACCTACGGCGATACCTTCGGCACCTTGCGATAGCAGCAACGGGAATTTTACAGGGAGCGTGATAGGCTCCTTGTTACGTCCGTCGTAGCTGAGCTGCCACTCGGTGGTCTTGGGATTAAACACCGTGTCCAAGGCAAACTTAGACAAGCGTGCTTCGATATATCGCGGAGCAGCGGCACGGTCGCCTGTCAGGATGTTACCCCAGTTACCCTGCGTGTCAACCAGCAGGTCTTTCTGGCCCAGCTGCACCAGGGCATCACCAATAGAGGCATCACCGTGAGGGTGAAACTGCATGGTGTGACCCACGATGTTGGCCACCTTGTTGTAGCGTCCGTCGTCCATACGCTTCATTGAGTGAAGGATACGGCGCTGCACAGGTTTCAGTCCGTCCTCGATATGAGGCACGGCACGCTCCAGAATAACATACGAGGCATAATCCAAGAACCAGTTCTGATACATACCGCTCAGGTGATGCACCACCGAAGCGTCGAAACGGTTCACGGGCTTGTAATCAGAGTGACCCTCTGACCCTTGCTCTTCGTCATTAATTTCAATCAATTCGTCGTCTTTCTTTTCGTCGTCCATTGTGTATTATGGTTTTCGGTTTGTCTGCAAAAGTACAAAAAAAAACTGAATATCTTCGCAAAATGCCGAGATATTCAGTTTTTTTTAAGAAAAGCCTCGTAGGAAGCTTCCACGTATTACTTGATAATCACTTTCTTTATCTTCAGAGAGCCATCGGCCTGAGGCAAGCGGACAATGTTAATGCCTTTGCGGAGTTTTGTCTGGCGCATACCGTTGATGTCGTAGATTTCAGATGTAGTAACGGTATTCTCTCTGATATAAGCAATGCTGGTGGGAATCTCCTCGCTGTCGTAGCTCAAGCGGAAGTTGTCTACCTTGAACCATCCCTGGCCGCGAAGGTTGCCGTCGCCGTTGGGGTCATCCTCACCGTTCTTCACACCATTAATATTGATACCGTTGGTGCGGAAACCGATGGTCATCGTACTGTCGGGACCTACGCCAAACGTTACTGACATAGGATGAAGCAGAGAAGAATTAGCATCACCCATCAAGCCGTTTGTGCAAGTATATCCGGCATAAGTTAACTCAGCGGCATTGATTGCGTCGGCAGGCATATTCAGTTCGCTATAAGCTTCAGGCGTGCCCCACATCTGTACGCAGTTGTTGGCGAAGATACGCTGTGTGGTGGTGTTGTCGTTGGCCCAGTTGTATTCAACCATCACGTCGGCTTTCAGTGTGTAGGTACCTGGAGGCATATTCATAAACGTCTGACTGAGTTCTACCTCAGGTATGTTTTCATTCCAGATGCCCCAAAGATACTCGCCATCAGTGGGTTGCTTTGTTGCTTCTGTGCCGTTGTCAAGGGTGACACTGATATTATCTCCCTTGTTGATAGCGCACCATCCGCCGCTTACGGTTTGGGCAGCCTCACCGTCAACATATAGGTTCCATCCCTTAGGAGCGTTCTGTGCACCACTGTCTGGGATGTCGTTCTGGTTACTCAAATCCTCGAAACTCGGGTTTTTCAGAACAAACGTGATATCACCCAATGCGATAGCTGTGGCTTTGAGTTGTTCAATACCGTCTTCCAATTGCTTGATACAAGCCTTGATTTGCTCTTCGTTGGCATTGCCTTCCTCGTAGATGTCATAAATGTCATAAAAGAGATCCTCAAAACTGTTAGCGCTTGCGCTATGTTCATAGATCTTAAGGTTCTCTTCACTCTTCACAAGAGCGGCTTTTAACTCACTATACACATCGGCAGAACGTTTTGCTTCGGCATAGATGTTCTTGATGGCTGTGAAAGCTGTGATAATCTGCTCTAATGTGCTTTTGTTGTCGATTTCGTATTGTTCCAGTATATTTCTTGCTTCTTTGTAAATCGAGGTCCCCATCTTGTTGCTGAGAAGTTGTTCCAGAGCTTCAGCGAAATGTACGTAGATGGCAACAGCATTGTCGGACGAGAATTCTGTCTTTTCAATGCGGAAGTTGTCAACTTTGAACCATCCGTCGCCACCAGCGCCGTTGCCATTGTCGCGCAATGCTGCAGCATAGTCACCATTAGTGCGCACTCCGAAGGTTAAGGTGCCGTCGTAGACCAGTGCCTCGACGCTCATCTCTTGCATCTGACGGTCGGTAATAGGCTCTACCAGTTCTGCAAAACGGTACACCTCAGACTGGTCTAAGCGTGTCTCATCATATTCGTCTTGAGATGCGAAGTAGGTAGAGTTTAGATTACCGAATATGCGCTGTGTGGTACGGCGTGAGCCACTGCCGTTAGCGCCTACCATCAGGGCGGCCCTAACAATGTATGTTCCGTTCTCCAATCCGCTGATGGTCTGTGAGATTTCGTATTCCGGAATACCGCCATTCCAGATTCCGAAAGATAGATTTCCGTCTTTGGTTTCGCCTTCAGAGTCATCGTTCACACCATGCCAGGCGGTAATGCCAGCAGCTTTTATCTCGTCAACTGTGGTTACCTGTTTACCTTTGATAAAAACGTTCCATCCTGTGGGAGGCGCTGCAATGCCTGAACTCTGTGAACCATTTTGTGCCGACAGATCCTCGAAGCTCATGTTTGTTCCCAGGACAGTCAGATCGCCAGAGCCCTTGGCATAGGCCTCTTCGGCGGCCTTCAGCGTGCTGACTGCTGCATCGAGGTCGGCATTGGCATTGTTGAAGCTGCTTACTGCGTTGTTGATAGCATCTGTAAAGGTGGCATCGTTGTCGTTACCCAGCAACTCAAGGGCTTTCTGAATTTCATCATAAAGATCGGTGTAATGTTTGATGATGGCTGCTGCGGCCTCATAGTCTGTCTCGTCAAACTCTGCTTTCTGGTAGTAGGGCAGGGCAGCGTTGATGGCATTTTGGAAGCCCTCTTTGTACATATCATCCTCAAGGTAGTTATCCTCAATGCCTTGTAGAAGTGAATAAAGTCGAACCTTTTGGTTGAATGATGCCAGATTGGTGGTAGTCTCAACGAAAGCCCAGTTCTGGGAAATGGTGTTCAGTGGTACGGGTAAGTAGCCGTTTTCATCTGTAATAGGCTCATCGTATTCGTTCTTCTGAACACCTCCATAGTAGTCGGGGAACCAGTAGTTGGAACTCTCAGAGATAACAGCAAACTCATTGCCGTTGTTCAGGTGCAGATAGCCGCCAATGGTATTTTCGTTGCCTTGACCCTCGCCAGCTTTCAACTTGTAGAAACCGGGATAATCGCCTTCTGTCACTTCCCATTTCACGGGTTCCTCAAGGTTGGCATTCAGGTTGTCTGTGCCACTTGGAATACCCACGAAGTAAGTGGTGGTGATTGTCTCTTCATTTTCGCCTTTGGAATCGACGTCAATCGTAAACGACCATGTGTTGTCGTCGTTCTTAACTGCCTTGAAAGCTGAATTCTTGATGTTGTCTGCATTGTAGGGCTGTAGATAGAATGCACCGTCCCACGATGTGCGTGTCCAAAAATTAGAGGGATTAGAACGACTTGTCAAAATGTAAACCTTCCCATCCTCTGGTGCTCCACCGATGGCAGGAAACTCAATGGCAGATGCTGAAACTGAGGTAACAAGAGCCAAAGCCAGCAATGCCTGTTTTGCGTAGTTTTTCTTCATGTTGATGTGATTTTAGTTTATTGATTTTAGTTATATATTGTAAAAACAGTGCAAATATACACTTTTTATTGTGAAAAAACATAGTTTTACAAATTATTTTGTATTTTTGCAACCAAATTTATAGAAATTTATAACATTGCCTAATGGTGCCAATGCACGTATGGTGATTGGTGGTGATGAAGAAGTTTTATAGTCTCTGGGATTGGGAAGGTGAGGATGGTGAGGCTTATTGACGGCTTTTTTGACCCCTTTAACTCCCTTTAACTACTTGTTATCCCTTTAACTCCTCAAAATATTGTATCTTTGCACGCAGATTTCTAGAAATTTCAAATAATTATGGCACAAGAAGACGTATTTAAGAAGATTGTATCGCACTGTAAGGAATATGGTTTTGTATTCCCCTCAAGTGAGATTTACGATGGCTTAGGAGCCGTTTACGACTATGGTCAGAACGGTGTGGAGTTGAAGAATAACATTAAGCAGTATTGGTGGAAGGCTATGACGATGTTGCACGAGAATATCGTGGGTATCGATAGCGCCATCTTTATGCACCCGACAATATGGAAGGCTTCTGGTCACGTGGATGCTTTCAACGATCCCCTCATCGATAACCGCGATTCTAAGAAGCGCTATCGTGCTGACGTGCTGATTGAGGATCAGATTGCCAAGTACGACGAGAAGATTCAGAAGGAAGTGGAGAAGGCTCGCAAGCGTTTCGGCGACAGCTTCGATGAGGCTAAGTATATGGAGACCAGCGAGCGCGTGAAGGAAGCTAAGGAGAAGCGCGACAACCTGCACGCCCGCTATGCTGCTGCCATGCAGGGACCAGACCTGGAGGCTCTGAAGCAGATCATCCTCGACGAGGAGATTGTAGACCCCATCAGCGGTACAAAGAACTGGACCGACGTACGTCAGTTCAACCTGATGTTCTCTACGGAGATGGGTGCCAGCGCAGATGGTTCAATGAAGGTTTACCTGCGTCCTGAGACGGCTCAGGGTATCTTTGTGAACTACCTGAACGTACAGAAGACCGGCCGCATGAAGATTCCTTTTGGTATCGCTCAGATTGGTAAGGCTTTCCGTAACGAGATTGTGGCTCGCCAGTTCATCTTCCGTATGCGTGAGTTCGAGCAGATGGAGATGCAGTTCTTCGTAGCTCCTGGCACAGAGCTGGAGTGGTTCCCCAAGTGGAAGGAGACCCGTATGAAGTGGCACCTGGCACTGGGCTTCGGTGCTGAGAACTATCGTTTCCACGACCACGAAAAGTTGGCTCACTATGCTAACGCCGCTACCGATATCGAGTTTAAGATGCCTTTCGGCTTCAAGGAGGTAGAGGGTATTCACTCTCGTACCAACTTCGACCTCTCTCAGCATGAGAAGTTCTCTGGCAAGAGCATCAAGTACTTTGACCCACAGACTAACGAGAGCTACACTCCGTATGTGATCGAGACCTCTATCGGTGTTGACCGTATGTTCCTCTCTATCATGTGTCACGCATACTGCGAGGAGAAACTCGAGAACGGTGAGACGCGCGTTGTGCTGAAGTTGCCCGCAGCCCTGGCTCCTGTGAAGCTGGCTGTGATGCCTCTGGTGAAGAAGGACGGACTGCCCGAGAAGGCTCGTGAGATTATCAACGACCTGAAGTTCCACTTCAACTGTCAGTACGACGAGAAGGATTCTATCGGTAAGCGCTATCGCCGTCAGGATGCCATCGGTACACCTTACTGTGTTACCGTTGACCACGACACGCTGAACGATGGTTGCGTCACCCTGCGTTTCCGCGACACCATGGAGCAGGAGCGTGTGAAGATCAGCGACCTGGCTTCTATCATCGAGGATAAGGTGAGCATTGCTTCTCTGCTGAAAAAATTGCAGTAAATGAAAAAGTATATCCTATATCTTTTCGCTATGACGATAGGTCTTGTAGGCCTGTCGTCATGCAGCGAGGAGGCTTCTGAGGAGGAAGAGTACGCTAACTGGAAGAATCGCAACGAGCAGTTCCTTGCTTCTTTGGCCAATGACTCGCTGAAGCAATCTAACTGGCAACGCATTAAGTTGTTCTCTCTTGATCCTAACACGGAAGGTGCAGCTTCTGACTATATCTATGTGAAGAAGATTTCAAATGGAGAAGGTACGGAGATGCCAATCTATACGGATTCTGTCCGCGTGGTCTATCGTGGACGCCTGATCCCCTCGAAGTCTTATCCTAAGGGCTTTATCTTTGACAGTACAGTCTTTGGCGAGTATTCTGTCAAGACCGCCTATACAAAACGCCAGGCGGTGTCGAATACTATCTTAGGCTATGCCACGGCTTTGCAGAATATGCATAAGGGCGACTACTGGCGTGTCTATATCCCCAGTGAGTTAGGCTATGGCACATCGGACTATAGCACCATTCCTGGCTACAGCATCTTGGTGTTCGACATGACCTTGATTGATTTCTCTCCTGTTGGTGAGGCTATGAAGCCTTGGAGATAATTCATATAAGAGATAAAAGAAAAGGCAATCACTTTACTTGGTGACTGCCTTTTTTTCTTGCACTTCCATAGACTAAACCAAAAAATATTACGTTTTCTTTTTGACTTTTGCCTTTCTTGGTTGTATGCTATAATAGAAGGACCTACAAACAATGATACAGATAGAGGACGATATTCTCACACGATGCCAGGGCGGCGACAAGGCCGCTTTCCGATGGGTGGTGCAGACCTATCAGCGCATGCTGTTCTCGCTTGCGCTGAAGATGCTGGCAGATGAGGAGGAAGCCAAGGACGTGGTGCAGGATACGTTTGTACGGGCTTGGACGGCTATCAGAAGCTACAATCCACAGCAGCCTTTCGCCTCGTGGCTTTACACCATCGCCTCCCGACTGTGTCTCAATAGGCTCAAAGCCGTGAAGAAAGTCGCAGCCCTGCCGGAAGACATGACCGTGTTGCGACAGTTTGCCTCTGATGATGACAACCAGCGTATCCTCGAGAACAGCGAGTGGGTGGCTATCGTGAGGATTCTGGCTGAGGGACTGAGCGAGAAGCAGCGTCTGGTCTTCACGCTCTGCCAACTGGAAGGACTGTCATCTGAGGAAGCAGAACAGATTACCGGCATGGATGCCCGACAGATAAAGAGTAACCTCTACGTGGCCCGACAGACAATTCGTAAACGACTAAAGGATTTAGGATATGAAGAAGATTGACGACATATTGAATGGATTGCAGGGACAGCAGCCCGACGTCAGCAACCCTGGCGAATGGACTGACAGTATGATGGCGGGTCTGCCCGATTTGCCTGCAGAGCAGCCAAAGCCTGCCCGACGTGTCAGGCTCTACATCGCATCGGCAATAGCCGCAGCCGCCAGTGTCCTGCTGTTGCTGACGCTTCACCGTAATGATGTAGATCCACAACAAGTGCAATCACTGGTGACGCAGCAGATAGAGCAAAAGGACAGTTCGTTAAAAGCTGAAATAAAGGAACCGAAGATAATGATTGCCCAGGAGAAGCCTGTCACGGATAAAGCCAGATCAGCCATCCAACGTCGCACAGCAACAGTCATTGCTCATAAGGTTTCTACAACCATTCCTGCTACCGATAGTCTGGATTACTATATTGACAAAATAGAACGCGAACTGGCCCAAGTGGATGAGAGCCTTTACATAGAGCGGATGAACAAGGTTATACGTGCTGACGAGCGACTGCAGCGCATCGTCAATAGCTATATCCTGCACACCCTCGACAAGGAGGGCCGACCCCAGACGGCAGACAACATGTATAACGTAAAAACAGAAGAAGATGAAGAATAGACTTTTTACTGCCATCGTGGCATTGCTGATTGTTATTGCATGCAGCGCACAGACGTCCCGCTCCAGCAACATCAGGGAAAAACTGAATGCTTTCGTGGAATCGAAAGAGTACGGCGTTCACCGGCTTATCTCAAAAGACGGACTGAATGTTTATCAGTTTGCCCAGCAGTTTGCCATCGGTGAGGAGTTGGACAGCAAATACTACGGTCCGTTGTTCACGCCCCGGATGTTGGATTTGGAGAAGGCTTTCAGGTCGGAGGCCGTGAATGCCAAGACCATCTATATCCATGATGCCAGCGACGGCGACTCACCTCTGCCAGGCGTTAAGTTCCAGTTGATGACTGATGCCCAACATCCGATGATACATGCCGTGACATTCGACCTTAACAAGAATATCCGCCTGCTTTCCTTTGAAGAGGCAGACGGCAGGATATATGTCCTACTGCTGATGTGGGACCAGACCGTTGATCCAGACAAGAAAATCGGCGATACATTCCTGATGGACGGAATGATATACGAAATCAGCGGATGGAAAATGAACGACAGACCTTATATCGCCCACTATAAACGACCCAGCGCGTCAGGCACCTTTGTTGCGGGTTTGCAGTATAACGCCCAAGCTAATGCCATGTCTGTCGAAGAGTTCATGGCCAAGGTGAAGCGCACCTGTGAGATATTCCAGCGCGAGACCCCGCAAGGTAAAACGGCAGCAGGGGTGGTGCTCAACAAGACGTGTAACGCATTTAATGGCAAACTGACTAAAGAACAGTATTTCGACCTGCTGAGCAATATCCAGCCGTTAGTTGATAGCGAAAAGAATGAAAACCTGAAGAGCATCCTGGGCTATTCCTGCTATATGATTTACAAGAAGAGCGAATTATACGAGGGTGACAGAGACACTGATGTAACGCGTGCACCGACAGCCGTTTCAGAGATCACCACCACGCAGGTATCGAAGACCATTGTCTACAATAGTATGCTGATGAATGAAATGGTGGGAAAGGAGATGGTGGAGTGCCAGATATCCGGTACGGCACCATTGACAGGGAAGAAGATTTCCGTAAGGCGTAATGTAACTTCGGAGCCTATGGGGACATGCACAGTAGTCGATGGCAAGTTCTCTTTCACCTGTCAGTTGCCCAAGAACGAGATTTGTAAGATCTACCTTGACGACCGTGATGCTGTTTTCTTCTGTTCCGATGGTAACCCTATCATTGCGGACATGGAGCACCTGACAGTAAAAGGAGGCAAGACCAGCCAAAAGGTTAACGATTTCCTGCAGTTGGTAGAGCGTGAACGACTGGCTGAACTCCATGAGACCGACAGCCAGAAAGAAGCGGAAATCAACCGCCAGCGCGGCGAGCGACTTCTCAAGGCTGTCCGTGAAAACCGTGACAATATCATCTCAGCATGTGCCCTCAGCCTTGTCTATACGGAAATGAGCTACGAGGAACTGAAGCCTTACCTCAGTGACGACTATGCTTTCTCGCATCACATTCTCCTGGCACCGATGCGCGAATACGTGGAAGGGCTGGAGAAGCGCCGTCCCGGCACTCCTTATACCAACCTTGAACTGGTGGACACGAAGGGCCGCCCACATCAGCTAAGCGAATATATCGGCAAGGGATATGTCGTCCTGCATTTCTGGCATGGTCTTGGCGGTTATGGATATGAAATCCATCCGTCCATGAAGACGCTTTACGACACTTATCATTCACGCGGTGTGGAGTTCGTCACCTTGGCTTTCAGTTTCGGTGTGCAAGGATGGCGGGAGGAAGTAAAGCAGCGCGGGCTGACATGGCCGCAGTTGATGCCCAATCCAGATACCAATCCCCGAGACGCACTTGCTGCCTACGGCATCCGTTCCTATCCCGAACTGATAGTCATCGATGCAAAAGGAACTATCGTGGCCTGCCCTCGTAATTTGGAAGAGCTCGAATCGGTTTTAAAAGAGTTGAGATAATCGCGAATTATATTGAAAGTAATGACAGATTTTGATTCACCCCCGGAAAACGGCATGGGGCGCAGCGATGCGTCCTGTGCCGTTTGCAAGATTATGAAAGTTTAACGTCCCGCAGCGATATATTTCCGCAATTACGGCGTATATATAATAAAAAGGTAAAGACATTAACGAATATGAACAAGAAAACCATCATCACCATCCTGCTCGCCCTCATCGCAATATCGGGATGGGCACAGGAAGAGCGCATCGACACAGTGATCCCAAAGTTCCTTTCCAACGGCTATTTCTTCCGCGAAATGCCACAGTTGCCCGACGGTGAGAAGACCATGTCGCGACTAAAGGACAAAGAGGGTAACAGCGTCATCGTCATCAACGTCAACGCTACGCTGCCCAAGTCAGTCATTCGCAAGGCTATTCCCCGCGAACAGGTTCACAACGCCGACCAGTTCCTAAGCGGTCTCAATATGATGGCCACGATGACCTCGCTGACACAAGCTGGCGTGAAGGCCGACGGCACGTGGTATTCGCCCAAGGAGGGTGAACCGTTCCCGCCGTTCTCTGAAAAGGACATGGACGGGCGCACATGGACGAATGACAGCGTGAAGGGGCGCGTCATGGTGATTAACCTCTGGTACTCCGGCTGTGGCCCTTGCCGTGCAGAGATGCCCATCCTTTCCGAGTGGAAGAAGCAATTGCCTGGCGTAATGTTCTTCTCGGCCACCTACCACGATGCTGAGACCGCCAAACGCATCACCGACAAGCACCACTTCACATGGACGCACCTCGTCGAGGCCAAGGACATGATGGCATGGATTGGCTATGAGGGCTTCCCCCTCACAATCGTCGTCGACAAGAAGGGCATCGTCCGTCATGCCGTCCACGGCACCAACGAGACGAAGCGCGAAGAACTATTAGCGAAAATCAAAGAGGCCGAGGCAGAATGATACACTACAGACGATTCCTGCTTCTGCTGGCTATGCTGAAAGCAGTGACATTTGCGAATGCACAGATTATTGTCGAAGCATCCGAAACGGTGGAACTCATGGCAATCCTTTCTCGAACGGCTGGCTTTAGGGAGTATTGCATGGATATGGGCGGGCAGTACACCAAGGACACGGAGGCTTGGCTTGCGCCATACAAGCAACACCCTGCCGTTGCTTACATGAAAGATTTACGCAGTAAATATAACATTGGCTACGATGCCGTGATGACGATGGCCATCAATCTCGAAACAGACGGAAAGAAAGTAACGATGACAGGAGAAAAGCTCAACCTCGGCAACCGCTGGCAGAACATTAAGATTGACACGTTTCTCGTCCACCTCAATCAATTCTATGCCGACACCCGCTTCCACGATTTCTATACGCAACATCAGTCATTTTATGAGTCAGTCCTTCGCACCTACGAACATAACGTGATGCATTACTTTCATCAGGATTGGTACCCGCGTTTTTATGGTACGGAACCGACAGAGCGATTCCGCATCGTTATCGGCTTTACTAACGGCGGCGGCAACTATGGCCCAAGTCGGCAACTGACTGGTCAGCCTAAAGAGGTCTTTGCCATCTGCGGCTACAGCATAGACGAGAAGACGGGGAAAGCGTTCGAGAACGGGATGGACTATGCCGCGACGCTCATCCATGAGTTCAACCACTCATTTGTCAATCCCTTATACGATGCCAATGCAGACCTACTCCTCACTATCGGCGAGAAATTGCTAAAACGATATTATCGTGGAATGAGCAACCAAGCCTACAGAAACGCTACCACTGTCATTAACGAGAGCATCGTCCGTGCGGCTGTCATCATCTACATGCAGGAGAACGGCTTCAGTGCAGAGCAAATCAAATCAGAAATTTACGAGCAGATAGCCCGTGACTTCCTTTGGATGCCGGAACTTGTCACCGCCTTGCGCCATTACTCTAAGCATCGGAGCCGCTACAAGACTATAGATGACTACTACCCCGAAATCGCTAAGTGTCTGGAGAAATATCTGAAAGTAGAAACTGGAAGAATTGAAAACGCTTTATAGGAATGCAAGAGTATTGCACGATTTAAGAAGATAAAATAAAAACGAAATAAATATGAACAAGAAAACCATCATCACCATCCTGTTCGCCCTCGTTGCAATGGCGGGACAGGGACAAGTGAAGCCCGATACGATTACAATCAACTTCCAACTCTCCAGCAAGGTGCAGGGTGAGAAGGCAACAGTAGTTTACCCCGACTTCATGACCTTCGACACCTCTGTCCTTCATCCTGTAACCGACAGCGAAGGACGGTGGACTGTACAGATTCTCGCCTACCGCCCACTTCACATTCAGATGTGGGATGACAACAAAATACAAGGAGTGGTGTGGGGAGCGCTCAACCTCTACTGCCGTCCTGGGACTGTTGCTGACATTCTATTGGATGACATCAACGACCATTGTGTCTTCACGGGCGAGAATGCCGAAGTACATAATGCGCAGATAGCCTATCCGCTGAAGATTAAAGATTTCCACGGCAAGATGTTCGACATGCCGATGTTGGAGGCTGCGAAAGCCATCCGCAGGATTCATGAGCAGAACCTTCACCGCATTGATTCGCTCTGCACTGCATATCCCGACCTACCGCGTGGCTATGTAGAAATGCTCAATGCCTTGGTTGGCTATGGCTTTGGCATGGATATGACACAGAATGTGCTGGGACACTTTTCTGAGCGAATAGAAGACATCATGGCGCAAGGACTTACAACGATGCCAAAGGAATATATAGACCTGCTGAACGAAGTCGAAACTCACGAACTGTTCCATCCGCAGGGGATGATTTCGGGCGATGCTGTCACGTATTTCCGCGATGTCATCAATCTGGAAAGTATGAAGCTAAAAGGTGTTGTCAGCATCGCTGTAGACGATGTAGAGGACGAGGGGCTGGAGGTGATAACCAGAGTCTATCCCATCACTATCATTGACTCGCTGGACGTTTCCGACGACGTGAGGGAAATGATGAAGATATACTATTATCTGGACAAATGTGGTGACGAAATGATGACTGCCGAACGCGATGTCTTTCTACGTAAGCATCTAAAAGCGAATTCGTATGGAATTCTTATGGGATATTTGGAGAACAAGAAGGTGATGTTTTCGGCACCAGCGGAAGAAGAGACTGGAACATTGACGGAGGCAACGCTGGACAGCCTGACGGACGGACAGGAAATCTTCCGGAAACTGATTCTGCCTTACCGAGGACGTGTAATCTACATCGACGTGTGGGGCACATGGTGTGGTCCGTGCCGCGAAGAGATGGAACACCTGCCGAAGTTGCACGAAACGCTCAATGGTTTGCCTGTCACCTATATGTATCTGGCCAACAACTCACCCAAAGAACTGTGGAAGAAGTCAGCCGTGCGCTATGGTCTCGACTGCACCGACTGCGTGAATCTTCGTCTGCCGAATAGCCAGCAGCAAGCCATCGAGGAATATCTTGGCCTTAAAGGCTATCCTACCTATGTGCTCGTGGCTCCTGACGGTACCATCGTCAACAACAATGCGCCTTGCCCCAGCGAAGCATCCAGAGTCCGCGATGCAATCCAGAAATTAACAGAGAAATCGAAATAAATATGAACAAGAAAACCATCATCACCATCCTGCTCGCCCTCGTCACAATGACGGGGCAGGCGCAGACGAAGAATTACACTATTCAAGGAAACTTATCTGAGGTGGCCAAAGCAACAGCGAAACAGGGTGTTAGTTTCGATTCCGTTACCATCGTGAACACCGCAACGAATGAAGTGACTACAAGATGCACCATCCAAGACGGTGTGTTCACAATCAAAGGAACCATCGACAAGCTTTTCTGTGCAATGCTCTGCATTTGGTCTTCCGCTGAAGTCAATGGGGATAGAAAAAGCAAGAAATCCAGAATACCCATTATCATCGAGCCTGGCGACATTATGTTTGATGGAAACCGTCAGACTCCACTCGTCAGCGGAACACCCCTCAATGACATGTTGTCTGATGTTATTTCAAAACGCAATACACCTGATTATACAGAAACTCTCAAAGGACTTGCCATTCAGCACAAAGACGATGTGGCTGCCATTCCCTTGCTTCTGATGCTTGACGACAATATGGCGGAACCAGAAGTCCTATTGTCACTTATCAATCAAAGTTATGCTGAGGTACAAAATCATCCGAACATCATAAAAGTAAAAGAAAAGGCCGAAGCAGAATTGTCACAGAAAGAGGGCGAGATGTTCAAAGACTTTGCCGTTGAGTACAACGGAAAGACCACACGCTTCTCTGACTATGTGGGACGCGGTCAATATGTACTTGCCGACTTCTGGGCTTCGTGGTGCGGCCCCTGCCGCGAGGAGATACCGAACATCGTGGCAGCATATAGCAAATACAAGGACAAAGGTCTGCAAGTCGTGGGTGTCGCCAGTTTGGAGGAATCGGAGCGCAGCCTCAAATATGTCCGTGAGCAGAACATTCCCTATCCTCAGATATTCAATGCGGGAATGCCTGTCTTGCAACTCTACGGCATCGACGGCATCCCCCACACCATCCTCTTTGCCCCCGATGGCACCATCCTCGCCCGAGGACTGCGTGGTAAGGACATCGACAAGAAACTCGAAGAGATAATCAACAAATAACAATTCGTGCCCCAATCACTTTATGTCAAACTTTCATCTTTTATCACGCCAAAACGACGCCAAAACAGGAAAAGAAAAAACTCCAAGTTGTTGATTTTTCAACGACTTGGAGATTTGTTTTGTGTCGACACTTGGATTCGAACCAAGGACCCCCACCATGTCAAGGTGATACTCTAACCAACTGAGCTATGCCGACCTTTTTTCTAAAGCGGGTGCAAAGGTACGAATTTAAATTGAGATTTGAGGTTTGAGGTTTGAGATTTTTCGCGTTGAATAAGATATTTAACATTTCTTTGAGAAAAATCTGTGCGCTGATAGAGCCTGTATCGGAAAATAGTTGTATATTTGCGACATAATTAAAAATCTGAAGACTATGCAGAAGTACGCAGATTATATCAAGAAGATTGAAATTGATTCGCTTTGGAGTGGTAAGAAACACATCGTGTGGGAACTGGATCCGCATGTAAATATCCTGAGTGGCATCAATGGCGTTGGTAAGAGCACCATCCTGAATAAGGTGGTGAAGGGACTAGCTGCTGGTGGCGAGTTTCCCAGTCACATGCTGAAGGGTGTCCGTCTGGAAGTGATGCCCGATGAATGCAAGTGGATTCGCTATGATATGATTCGCTCCCTTGACTCGAATCTGTCACAGGCATTTACTGAGAGCGATGGCTTCGTACGTCAGGCCTTGACTGCCTTGGCTGGGGTAGGGGGTGGCTCTCTGCTCGATATCCAGCTCTATAATCTGCAACGCAAATATCTGGATTATCAGGTAAATATAGGCAATCGTATCATCGAACAGCTACAGCAGGGGCATGCGGATGCGGCCCAGCAGCTGTCGCAGAAGAAGACGCGCTTCCAGGATATGGTCGACGAACTCTTTGCTGAGACGGGCAAGCGTATCGTCCGTACTGAGAACGAGATCCGCTTCACGCAGATTGGAGAGGTGCTGGTGCCCTACCAGTTGTCGAGTGGTGAAAAACAGATGCTGGCCATCCTGCTCACCGTCCTGGTGCAGGACGATCAGCCTTATGTCCTCTTTATGGACGAGCCAGAGGTAAGTCTGCACCTGGAGTGGCAGAAACGGTTGATTGACCTGGTCATGGAGCTGAATCCTAATGTGCAGATTATCATGACCACCCATTCGCCTGCCGTGGTGATGAACGGTTGGGCAGATCGTGTAACTGAAGTGAGCGAGATTACTGTCAATGGCTAACCGACTGATAGACAATATAGACAGCCGTTACTTCGAGGCGGCCAATGCCTTGAGGGGTAAGTCGGCACGACGTAGGATTGTGGCCTATGTCGAGAGCTATGACGATATCTATTTCTGGCGTACGGTGCTCAGTCGTTTCGAGAACGAGAAACGCTATTTCGAGGTGATGCTGCCTTCGAAGATGAACCTGACGCGAGGCAAGAAGTCGGTGCTGATGAATTTCGTGGGCGAACATGTGGGGCCTGATATGATAGCCTGTGTGGATGCCGACTTCGACTACCTGATGCAGGGCGCCACGGAGCAGTCGCGCCGCGTCATCAATAGTCCTTACGTGTTCCATACTTATGTCTATGCCATCGAGAACTACCAGTGCTATGCGCCCTCGCTGCATGATGTTTGTGTGGCTGTGACGCTCAATGACCATCGTATCTTTGACTTCGAGGACTATTTCCGCCAGTTCAGTGAGGCCTGTTTCCCACTCTTTGTCTGGTCTGTCTGGGCTTATCGCACAGGTCATCACGGACGCTTCTCCCTATCAGATTTCAATCGTGTCACCGACCCTGGTGGTTTCACGGTTCAGAATCCAGGTGTGTCCATTGCTAACATCCGTCGTAAGGTGGGAACCAAGATACGTGAACTGCAACGCCAGTATCCCAATAATAAGGAGGCTTACCTGAAGGTGAAGAATGATATCCTGGCTTTAGGCGTCACGCCTCAGACCACCTATCTCTATGTGCAGGGCCATCACCTCTTCGATACCGTTGTCAGTCCTATCCTGACGAAGATATGTAATATCCTGCGCCAGGAGCGTCAGAACGAAATCTACCATTCTCAGGCCCATCGCACCCAGAAGCGCAATGAGATGTCCTGCTACGAGAACTCGCAACAGGACGTCAAGTCAATGCTCAAGAAAAATGTAGGCTATCAGCAATGTCCCCTCTTCTTGCAGTTGCAAGGAGACATAGAGGATTTCCTGGAACCTCAGAGCGGCGAGACAGATGTTACATCCGACCATCAAAGCTGATGGGCCTGACCAAGATAGGGCAGATAGCTCTGAAGGGTGTCGCCACGCAGTTCAAGATAGAAATCGGGTGTCACCGTTCGCGAGCCGTAGCGCAACGTACTCATCGACAAAAGGAAAAATAATTGCCTTTAGTTGCAACTTTTTGCATCATTTGTGCGTCTAACGTACAGAAACTTTTTAAAGAATACGATTATGATACTAACAACAACCCCACAGATTGAGGGTCAGACCATCCGCGAATACAAGGGTGTGGTGACTGGTGAAACGATTATTGGTGCTAACTTCGTGAAGGATTTCTTTGCCGGCATACGTGACATCGTTGGCGGACGTGCTGCCAGTTATGAGCAGGTGCTTCAGGAGGCAAAGGAGACCTCGATGCGTGAGATGATGCAGCGTGCACAGGCTATGGGTGCCAACGCCATCGTGGGCATCGACATTGATTATGAGACGATAGGTTCTACAGGCTCAATGCTGATGGTTGCCACCAGCGGTACAGCCGTAGTCATTTAATTTTCAACAATATAACAGCGGGACAGGCTTTTGACTCTTCTCTAGTGAGAGGAATCATACCTGTCCCGCTGGTCTTTTTTATTCCTCGGGCTTAGAATACACCTACCCAGCCAAATCTGCGAATTAATTCACGCAGCAGACTGCGATCGCTAACGGGAATAGTGATGGCGATTGTCTCTTTCTCCTTATTGTCACTTGGAGGAGTTGCAGATTCCAACTCATACTGCGTCTGCGCAGCCAACAGTACTTTTGCAGGCAGACCTATGGCCGACTCAATCTTTACGGCCAAGTCTGTTGTAAGCGCACGCTTGCCGTTCAATACCTCGCTCAGATGCGAAGCCTGAATGCCAACCATCTTGGCGAAATCCTTCTGACTGATTCCGCGTTCCTCCAACTCAGGCTTAATCATCATACCAGGATGCACAGCCATGAAGGGTGCTGGGTTCTCACTTTTTGTTGCCATAATGCGTATCGTCTAAACTTAAAACCGTTATACTTATTCCACCTTCAAATTCTCTAAATAGGATTCGCTCCACCATTCCGTTGACCACTCTAATGGAACTCGTTCCATTGGTTCCTGCCAGTTGTTCATAATGAAGGAACGAGATTGCTCTCAGGTCGCTTGCCACGTCAACCATTCGCATGTAGTTATATGCTGTAGCTAGTGCCTTCATGAACTTCGCATTACGGGTGTATTTCTTATATTTGCTGTTACGCCCCGTTGTGATTAGTTCTTCCAAGTCTGTGTCTTCAAAGACAATTTTCATCTTTTACGTTACTATTTTGCTGCAAATATAAGCTAAAATTCCCAAAAGTGGGAATTTTGCAGTGAATAATTATCACTTTTTAACCATCAGACATCTTACATCATACATCAGACGTCTTACATCAGCGTCCTCTTCCCTCGCTTTAGCCATACAGCAGCCTGCTTCTAGCCTCGCTCGTGAGTGCTCCATGGAGCAGCCTAGGAGCAGCCTAGGAGCAGAGTGATTGCTGCCTAAGAGCAGGCTAAAGCATTTTTGACAGTAAAGTAATAAAGAAATTCTCTAGAAAATTTATCCCTTGCTAAGTGATATAGCATTTGCAACTTAGTTATACAGGGAATAATTCTCTAGAGAATTTTCGGGTCACTTGCAAAACCCTGTGTTGAAAAATTAGTTTAATTGCTTATTTCTCGTCATTTGTTAGTACCTTTGCACACAAAGAGTACTGGTATGAACGAGAATCCCTATATGAT
>Ga0256406_1001975_pt1 | contig 30896 bp, 23 predicted proteins | sample RumenRJG_03DNA_FD_185986 | JGI IMG/M metagenome (GOLD analysis project Ga0256406, IMG submission 185986) | Bovine rumen microbial communities from Lethbridge, Alberta, Canada - RJG_03 | ecosystem: Host-associated > Mammals > Digestive system > Stomach > Rumen | place: Canada: Alberta | collected... | reverse complement strand
CGGCCGTCGCGCTCCGGTCCAGCCGCTCATACAACTCACACGCCCTGAGCCTCTGCTCCCGCGTATAACTAGCCATGACGCCCTCCAGTCAAAAGTCCAAGAAAACGTCACCACCTCGTTGCGGACAAAAAACACGATTCTCTCGCTCAAAATCGTCGAATTATGTCCGTGATCCATCACATTGTTGTGGAATTGGCAACAGTGTGATGGCTTGCGGACATGGTGAGCCACGTCCACGGACAGAGCGGGCGCTCCGCACAGTCCGGCGAGACCCGGAGGAGACACGGGGCGTGGCGCGTGCGGGCTCCCCCCCAGAACAATGTGATGGCTTCCGGACAAAAAACACGATTCTCTCGCTCAAAATCGTCGAATTATGTCCGTGATCCATCACATTGTTGTGGAATCTGGAACTCTGGTACGGTTTGCGGACGGTTCGGGGGGTTGGGGCCTCGGAATCGTCGAATTATGTTCACGACCCTCACATTGTTGCGGAATCGGTACCAGTGTGATGGCTTGCGGACGCGATTTCCTGGTCTTTTGCGCCGCGGGTTTTGCCTGAGCTCCCCATTCCTCGAAATTCTTCCCCGACTCTCGTCCTCGCTTTCCCCGCTCCAACCATGGTCGGTCTCGTTGGTTCGTGGTGTGCCAGTGAGGGGCACTGTTGAAAAAGAATCCGCCCATTCCCAACGGCCCTCGCTCCAACAGGCGGTCTCACTGGTTGCCGGCGTGCCAGTGAGAGGCACTGTTGGGGAATGTTGTGTTGGGATTGCTGGGTTTTGGTCGCAACGGTCGGTCTCGCTGGTCGGTGTGCTGCCAGTGAGGGGCACTGTTGGGGAAGGATGGGCCTGTTTCCAACGATTTTCCCGCTAACGGTGGGTCTCGTTGGTCGGTGTGCTGCCAGTGAGAGGCACTGTTGGCTGGTTTCTTGTTGGAAATGCTGGGTTTCGGTTTCGACGGTGGGTCTCGCTGGTCGGTGGAGTGCCAGTGAGAGGCACTGTGGGCCTGGGTTGTGTTGGGAATGCTGGGTTTTGGTCGCAACGGTGGGTCTCGCTGATCGCCGGCGTGCCAGTGAGAGGCACTGTTGGGGGAGGATGGGCCTGTTTCCAACGATTTTCCTGGCAACGGTGGGTCTCGCTGGTCGGTGTGCTGCCAGTGAGGGGCACTGTTGGGGGAGGTCGTGTTGGGAATGCTGGGTTTTGGTTTCGACGGTGGGTCTCGTTGGTCGATGGAGTGACAGTGAGGGGCACTGTTGGCTTGGGTTGTGTTGGGAATGCTGGGTTTTGGTTTCGACGGTGGGTCTCGCTGGTCGCTGGCATGCCAGTGAGAGGCACTGTTGAGATTGAGTGGCGCGGATGGCCGGGGAATCGGTCTGGAATCCGTCACATTGTTGGAGAAATGGTGGGGAATCCATAACAGTGTGATGGCTCGCGAACAGAGTGACCGCGCCGCACGGCCCGGAGGCGAGGCGGGGCGTGGTCTGGGGAGCTGGGTTAGGATGGGTCGCGTCGTGTAGGCTCTCTCAGGAGTGGAAATGGCTCTTCATGCAGTTGCTTTGGCTCAGGACATCACCGCGGAGTACCACGGTCACGATCTCGGCGCGGTGTTGCGCGATGATTCGACGATTTTCAGTCTCTGGGCGCCGACGGCCGCGGCCGTGACGGTGCGCCTGTATCGCAAGGGCTCCGATGAGGAAATCGTCGAGGAGAGGAACCGCCGTGCGCGCGACCTCGCGGCCGCGAACGGAACCGCAGAATCGTCCGCCTTCGACCCCGCCACCGTTGGCGACGCGGCGGCGCTGGAATCCTCCGCTTTCGCGCCCTTCGCCACCTACGAGATGGCGCATGACGCCGCCTTCGAATCCACCGGCGTCTGGCGCGTCACCGTGCCCGAGAACCTCGACGGCACGTATTACGATTTCGCCATCCAGTTCGACGACGGAACCGTCACCGTTTCCGCCGACCCCTGGGCCCGCGCCGCCGGCGTGAACGGCAAGCGCTCGATGGTCATCGACCTCAAGCGCACCGACCCCGAGGGCTGGGCCGACGACCGCGCACCCGAGATCCCCGCCAACAAGCTCGTGGTGTGGGAGACCCACGTGGTGGACTTCTCCGCCGACCCGCGCAGCGGCGTGCCGCGCGAGCACCTCGGCACCTTCCTCGCCTTCACCCACCCCGACACCACGCTCGACGGCGCGGGCATGACGCCCACCTGCGTGAACTACCTCAAAAACCTCGGCGTGACCTGCGTGCAGATCGAGCCGATGTACGATTACGGCTCCGTCGACGAAGCCGCCCCGCGCATGAACCGCGGCTACAACTGGGGCTATGACCCCGTGAACTACAACGTGCCCGAGGGCTCGTACTCCACCGACCCCTTCGACGGCGCCGTGCGCATCCGCGAGTGCAAGCAGATGGTGCAGGCCCTGCACAAGGCCGGCTTCAAGGTGATCATGGACGTGGTCTACAACCACATGTACACCACCGACAACTGGTTCGAGCGCACGGTGCCCGGCTACTTCTGCCGCCGCGACATGCACGGCGCCTTCACGAACGGCTCCGGCTGCGGCTGCGACATGGCCTCGGAGAAGCCGATGATGCGCAAGTACATCGCCGACTCCGTGGAATACTGGGCGCGCGAATACCATATCGACGGCTTCCGCTTCGACCTCATGGGCCTCATCGACGTCGACACGATGCGCCAGGTGCGCTCACAGCTCGAAGGCATCGGCGACGGCAAGGACTACATCCTCTACGGCGAGCCGTGGTTCGCGAAGGACACCCCGGCCAACCACAATCCCGACCTGCCGCTGTCGACGAACGCGAACCTCGACGAGTTCGACGAGCATATCGGCGCGTTCTGCGACGCCTCGCGAGACACCATCAAGGGCCATGTGCACGACCAGCTCGTGCCCGGCTACGTGAACGGCGCGGCGGAGAAATACGCCCCGCTGATGGTGGAGGCCGCCGACGCATGGCGCACAAGCGGCCGCCTGCCGCGGCATGAGGCGCGGCAGATGGTGCAGTATGTGTCGTCGCACGATGACCTGACGCTGTGGGACAAGCTGTGCATCACGATGCGCGGCGGCAAGCCGACGGCCGACGATTACGACGCCGTCGCCGGACGCGTCGACGATATCGTGGCGGCCAACCGCCTCGCGGCCGCCGCGGTGCTCACCTCCGCCGGCCTGCCGTTCTTCCTGAGCGGCGAGGAATTCGGCCGCACGAAGCACGGCAACTCGAACTCCTACAACGGCCCGTTCGAAGACAATGTGATCTTCTGGGAGCGCGCCGAGCGCATGGGCTGGCTCGTCTCGACGTACCGCCAGCTCATCGCCGCGCGCGGCAGCGACCCGGCCTTCGCCGACGGCGTGCGCACGGCCGTGCCGACCGACGATCCGCGCGTGGTGGCGTTCCGCGTCGGCACGCATCTGGTGGCGCTGAACCCGACGGATGCCGCCTGCGCCGTGCGCAGCGGCGTGCATTCCGAGGGCAGCTACATCGTTCCGGCACACGATTTCCTCGTCTCCGAAGCCCAGGACTGACCCCGCACCACCGCTCCTGCACAACCCGCACAAAAGGACACCCCGCCATGTACTCCACCATCTTCTTCGACCTGTACGGCACCCTCATCGACCTGCATACCGACGAGCAGGCCGACGGCGCGTGGACGGCGCTGCGCGACGCCCTGCACGCGCACGGCGCCGAGTACACGTCGCTTGCCGAGCTGCGCCGCGCCTTCGCTGACGAGCAGGCGGCGCTCGAGATGCGCGAATCCGCGCGCCCCGACCACGAGCTCGACCTCGCGCCCGTGTACCGCAACCTCTTCGCGCTCAAGGGCATCGGCGCCACCGACGAGATGGTGGCGCAGGCCGCGTGGGCCTTCCGCGACGGCTCCACCGACTACATCCGCCTCTACGACGGCGCCATCGGCCTGCTCGACGCCCTGCGCGCCTCCGGCCGCCGCACAGTGCTGCTGAGCAACGCGCAGAAGTTGTACACCATGCCCGAGCTCGAAAAATTCGGCCTTGTGCCGCATCTCGACACGATTTTCATCTCCTCGCAGGCGGGCTGGAAGAAGCCGTCGGAGAACTTCTACCGCCTCGCGCTGGAGACGACGGGCGCCGATCCCGCGCACACGCTGATGGTGGGCAACGATCCGCAGGCCGACATCGAGGGCGCGCGCCGCGTGGGCATGGACGCCGCCTACCTGCACACAAGCGATTGGTTCGGCGACGCCCCGGCCGCGGTGGCGCAGTTCGACGGCGCCGACTACGCGGGTCTGCTCCGGTTCATCGAAGAGCGGAAGTAGGGCAGGCGGGCGGCCGCGCCGGGTAAGCTGACACGATAGACACGATGGCGCGATAAACGACGATGGCGCCATGGCGGCGCGCAGACGCGAAAGGACATCCAGTGGCGCTTTTCAGCTATAGCAACCCCGACGGCGAGGAATCGAGCTACGAGGCCGACCTCGGCAACGCCAGCACGCGCAAGAAGCCGCGCCGCCGGCGCCGCCGCGGCCTTTCGGAGCGCGGCCTGGCGCTGTTCGCCGGCGTGTTCCTCGTCATCGGCCTGTACGGCACGTCGGTGCTGTCGGCAAGCCTGCCCGCCAACAGCAGCGAAGCCGATTTCGGCAGCCTGTCGGCCATCATCGTATGCCTTGCGTGCCTGCTCGTGGCCGTGCCGATCTACGCGTGGCTGCTGGTGAGCCGCTTCCGCATGGAGGTGGGCGAGCTCGAGACCTCCGTTCCCGCGCGCAGGGACGAGGACGGGGCCGAGGAAGGCCGCGCGAAGCGCCCCGCCGCCGCGAACGCAAACGCCGCCGGCGCCAAGCCCCGCCACGGATGGCGCCTCTTCTGGTTGCTGCTTATTCTCGCCGTGGTCTGCGAGGTGCCGTGGGACCTTGTCACGTGGCGCTACCAGGAACACTCCGGAAGCAACGGCACGCTTGTCGGCGCGTTGTACGGCTCCACGGCGCCGAAGCCCTGGTTCAACCTGTACACGCAGAACCCCGTGTGGGCGCTCGCGCTGTGCGCGCTGGTGCTGATCTGCCTGCGCTGGATCCGCCGCCACCAGGCGCCCGTCGAAGGCGAGGGCCCGAAAACGGATGTGTGGCTGTCTGCCGGCACCGCGGGCCTGCTGCGCATCCTGCTGCTGTTCGCATCGTTCCTATGGGTCTGGATGCTCAACATCGGCCAGGTCGGCACCCTTTTCCCGACGGGCCTCATGATGTTCGTCTTCGTGCTGCTGTTCTACGGCCTGCGCTACCACGAGAACACGATGACCATGCTCGCCGCCGCCATCGGAGCGCTCGAGGCGCTCGCGCCGGCCGTCGGCGTGCTCATCGTGCATTTCCACAACGACGAGGACGGCTACGCGCATTCCTGGGGCCGTTACGTGTGGTATGTGGCGATTCCGCTGGTGATGCTGGGGCTCGGCCTGTCGGCGTGCCAGGGGCTGCTGTAGGCCCGGGAAAGGCTCAGGATGAAGATCGCTTTCGTTTTCGATGACACGCTGGACGCGCCCGATGGCATCCAGCAGCATATCCGCATGCTCGGCCGCGAATACGCGCGGCGTGGGCACGATGTGCACTATCTGGTCGGGCAGACGCAGGCCGCGCAGTCCGACCCCGCCTGGGACTTCGCCACGATTCACCCGATGGCGCGCAACGTGCCGGTGAAGTTCAACGGGAATCGTATGCGCATCCCGCTGCCGTCCTCCGACCGCGCCATCCGCACGCTCCTGACGCGCGAGCGCTTCGACGTGCTCCATGTGCAGGCGCCGTATTCGCCGTTCATGTCGGGCAAGGTGCTGGCCGCGGCGCATCGTCTGACGCCGCTTACGCCTGTTTTCGCCACGTACCACATCGCCGTCGACTCCGGCATCGCCATGGCCGGCGGCATGGCGCTGGGGCGCGTGATCGACGCCCGCACCGCGCGCTACGTGACGCGCTCCCTCGCCGTCTCCAGCGTGGCGGCAGACTACGCGCGCCGCACGGCCGGCGTTACGGCCACCGTGGTGCCCAATCCCATCGATGTGGAGGCCATGCGCGCCGGCGCGGGCGACGTGCGGCCCGAGCGGCACCAGGTGGTGTTCCTGGGGCGCTTCGTGGAGCGCAAGGGCGTGGGCGTGCTGCTCGACGCGCTCGAATGGGGCGAGGCGCACGGCCTGTTCCCCGACGATATGCATGTGACGATGGCCGGCGGCGGGCCGCTGCTCGAATCCGCCCGCGCCCGCGCGGCGGGGCTGCGGACGAGGATCGATTTCCCCGGCAGGATCTCCGAGGAGGGCAAGGCGGCGTTCCTTGCATCCGGGCAGGTGGCCGTGTTCCCCGCAACGGGCGCGGAATCGTTCGGAATAGTGCTGCTCGAGGCCATTGCGGCAGGCTCGGGCGTGGTGCTCGCCGGCGATAACCCCGGCTACCGCTCCACCATGATGGGGCGCGACGACGTTCTGCTCGACACCACCGGTCCCGACCACGCCGAGGCCATGGCGCGCGCCATCGCCCGCGCCGTGACCGACGAGAGCTGGGCCGCGGAGGCGGGCGCGTGGGAGCGCGAGACGCTGCTGCCGCGCTACGATGTGCGCTCCGTGGCGGGCACGTTGCTGGATATGTACGCCGAGGCCCAGGGAGTGCGCACGATTCGCGCCTGAGCGGTGCTGGGCGCCGTGATATGCGACGGCGCGGGGATATCGTATGCCTTTCCGCGCCGCCTTGCCGCACGATTCGCGCCTAGTTCTGCGCGTTCGCCTTCTTGAGACGGTGGTTCTGCACGAAGATATCGATGACGATCCACACCGACAGCGCGAACGCCACGATGTACCCCATGAACCCGATGATCGGAATGCCGAAAACCAGCGGCTTCATGCCCGCGTAATACACGATGGACGAGCCCACGTACAGGCCCACCACGATCAACGCCATAACGAGGCGGTCGATGACGGCCGACAGCTGGCTGATGGGGTTCTGCGACCCCACGATCTCCACATTCGCCTTGAGCTCGCCGCGCGTAAGCATACGCGTGGCCTCGTTCGCCTCCGACAGCAGGCTCAGCGTGCTGTGCAGCGCGTGCAGGCTTTCCGCGCCGAGCGACGCGGCCTCCTCCTTCGCCTTGCCGCGGAACGATGTCGAGCGCGTGATGTGGTCGCGGATGATCTCGATCATATTCGCATCGGGCAGGAACTCGTCGAGCACGCCTTCGAGCGTCACCAGGCCGCGCGCCACCATCGTGACGCTGCCCGGCACCTCGAGGTTGAAGCGCGAGCACAGGTGGACGAGGGAGTTCGTGAACTCAGCGATGTCGAGGTCGCGCAGGTCCACCGTGCCGTATTCGCTGATGATGCGGTCGAGCTGCTCGAGAAGGGACGATGTTTCCGACGGGCTCATGCGCCGTGCGTCGGTCAGGCGCAGCAGGCCGTCCATGAGCTTGTGCGAGTCGCGGGCGGCGACCGCGAAGATCATATCCTTCATCAAATTGCGCACGCGCGGGCTCAGGCGGCCCATGAGGCCCAGGTCGATGAGCACGATCTTGCCGCCGGAGATGATGATGTTGCCCGGGTGCGGGTCGGCGTGGAAGAAGCCGGCGTCGAGCACCTGCGAGGCGTAGTTGTCGACGAGCTTCGTGCCGATTTCCTCGAGGTCGTAGCCGGCGGCCGTCAGCTGCTCGGGGTGCGCGATCGAGATGCCGTCGATGTAATCCATCGTGACCACATGCGACGTACACAGCTCCATACGCGGGCGCGGGCACGTCATATACGCGTAGTTCTCGGAGAAGGCGCGGAAGTCCAGCAGGTTCTGGGCCTCGTTGAGGAAGTCGGTTTCCGCGCGGAAGGAGTCCCACAGCTCCTGCACCACGCCCTCGAGGTCGATGAACTGGTTCGCGCCCGACACGCGGCGCACGAAGCGCACGATGGAGCGCATGATGTCGATGTCCTGCGCCATCATCTCGCGCACGCCGGGGCGCTGCACCTTGACGGCCACCACGGATCCGTCGAGCAGCGTGGCCTTGTGCACCTGCGCCAGCGACGCCGAGCCCAGCGGGGTGGGGTCGATGCTGTCGAACAATTCCCCGATGGGGCGGCCGAACTCGTGGCCCAGCGTGTCGAGCACCGTCTGGAACGGCATGGGCGACGCGTCGGCGCGTAGCTTGGCCAGCTCGTCGCAGTACTCCTGCGGAAGGATTTCGGAGCGCATCGACAGAATCTGGCCGGCTTTCACGAAGCTCGGGCCGAGCGCCTCGAACATGCGACGCATCTTCACCGGCGTCATGTCGCTGAACAGGTCGTACTGCATGGCGACGTGCATGATCTCGTGCAGGCGGTGGAGCTTGGAGCGGCGTGTGAAATGCTCGCTTGGACCCTCCGCCTGGCTTTTGAAGAACATCGGTTGCTTGCTGTCGCTCATTCGTTCTTTCCGTGTGGGTGTGGGGTGTGGGGAGGGGAGGGTGTACGGGTGTGCGGGGCGCTGTGCGGAGTGAGGCGCTGTGCAGGAGCGGTGTGCGAGGTGCGGGCGTTGTGTGGGCGGGCGGTGTGTGGGAGCGGGCGTTGTGCGGGAGCGGGCGTTGTGCGGGAGCGGGGCGGTGGGGAGCCTTGCTCCCGTCACCACCGGCCGCACTGGCCGTCCGTCGACATCGTGTTCCTCGGTTTCCGTGCTCCGCGGGGCAATCGTGGAATGCCTTCCCGAAGGAACGGCGGGGGAATCGTGGATTCTCCTGCCGCCGCAGCGCAAGCCTCGCCGCCGCGCATAGCAAGGGGCCGCCTCCTTGCGGAACGCGGCCCCTAGGCGGTCACTCAGCGGACTTCGCGTCCTTCGCCGCGTCCTCGGCGTCCGCCTGCTTGGCGAAGGCGTTGACCTTCTTGACGAACTCCGCGCGCTCCTCCTCGCTCATGTTCTTGATGCGATTCTCGAGGGCGTCGCTTTCGGACGTGCTCGTGGCTTCCTTCGCCTTGCGCTTGAGCTCGGTGTTGAGCTGCTTGCCCTGTTCGACCGTCAGTTCGCCCTTGGCCACGAGGTCGTCGATGATCTCCTTGCTCTTGTCGGCGCTCATGGCGATGGCTCCGACGCCGGCCAGGAAAATCTTGCGGGCGCCCTCTCCCAGGTCTTCGAATCCAGCCATTGTTGTCTCCTTTGCGTTATGCGGTCTCGTGTGGTTCCGACGCATGTGGCGCGATCACGCGACGGTGCGCGTGGCGCGAGGTGCATGGTCGAGGCCGGTGCGGTCGCATCGTGCGGCCGCGGGGTCGCGATGCGGCGCGAGGCCGTGGTTTTGCGCGGTAAGGCCGCGTTTTTCGGATTCGGCTGAGTCCGCGAATGCGGCTTCCTTGCCTGTCTCCACTGTACTACGCGGCGACACCTCATCCGCGGCACAACGCGGTCTCTTCCGCACCGGTTCGTGGCGAAGATTGTGCGCCATGAGGGTCGGTTTGTGCTTGGGCGGGGTGGTTTCGCGCCGGTGGTCGGTGTTCATGGCGAGGATTTTTCGCCATGAGGACTGGTTTGCGCTTGGCTGGGGTGGTTTTCTTGGGAAATGTTGGTTCATGGCGAGGTTTCTTCGCCATGAGGCACGATTTTTCCTCTGTCGGCCGATCTTGAGCCGGTGGGTGGTGTTCATGGTGAGGTTTCTTCGCCATGAGGACTGGTTTGCGCTTGGCTGGGGTGGTTTTCTTGGGAAATGTTGGTTCATGGCGAGGATTTTTCGCCATGAGGCACGATTTTTCCTCTGTCGGCCGATCTTGAGCCGGTGGGTGGTGTTCGTGGTGAGGTTTCTTCGCCATGAAGCACGATTCCCCCAACGATTTCTCCGACGCACCCCTCACAACACCCCGATTCTCCGCTCTCCGCCTCGCGACGAACCTTCAGTGTGAGCGAACGCTCACACTGAACGCCCCCTCGACCCGCGCATCCGCTAGTTCATCCTCATCTAGTCCATCCAGTGGAACCACGCGTCGAAGATGGTGTGCGCTACGTATGGTTCGTCTTCGTTCCTGCCGCCGAGAAGGGTTTCGGCCGCGAGTCCGTCGGGCATCGTCCGCTGTCCGACATCGGGGGAGAGAACCCGGTACCCATGCCGAGCCAGCACGTCTGGCACGCGACGCCGCCCGTCCCACGGAAAGTCGGCGGTGAAACGGGACGGCGACACCGGAAAAGGCGACGCCGGAAAACAAAAACCTGCTGGGCCGAATCGGCGCCAGCAGGCGGTGGTGGAGCTAGGGGGAATCGAACCCCCGACCTTCTCCATGCGAAGGAGACGCGCTACCAACTGCGCTATAGCCCCATGTGCATCAGCACACAAGTGGCGATTGTACAACGCGATTGCCGAGTATGCAAATCCGCCGCGCCGGGAGGGGGAAGGGCGGGGGAGGGAGAAGAGGTTGGGGAATCGTGAATCGTCGGCCGGAACACTGTGATGGCTTGCGGACATTCTCGGACGATTTTGGTCTCGGAATCGTGGATTTGTGTCCGGAAGCCATCACATTGTTTTCAGGCGGTCTCGCCCTCCGCGTCAGCGGCGGCGCTCTTCTTCTTGCCGAACTTCGCCTTGACCAGGCCGATAACCGTAGGCGCCAGCGAAATGAGCAGGATGAAGATGATCACCAGCTCGAAATGCTCCTGCACGAACGGCACGCCGCCGAAGAAGTATCCGAGCAGCGTGAACAGCGACGACCACACGAGACCGCCAAGCACGCTGAACGGTGCGAAGCGGCGCCACTTCATGCCCGAGATGCCCGAGATAAACGGCATGAACGTGCGGATGAACGGGAAGAAGCGGCCGAGGAACACGGCGAGCGGGCCCCACTTGTCGATCATGGCCTGCGTCTTGTCGATGCGCTCGGGCGTCATGGCCTTGACCTTGCCGGATTCGATGATGCGCGTGCCGAAGAAGCGACCGATGAAGAAATTGCACTCGTCGCCGATGATTGGCGCGGCCCATACGACCGGCAGCAGCAGATTCAACGGCAGGGCGGCCTTACCGGTCGTCGCGTCGACGGCGGCGAAGCATCCGGCGGCGAACAGCAGCGAATCGCCCGGCAGGAACGGGAAGAACACGACACCCGTTTCAATGAACACGATCAGGAAAATGAATCCCAGCGTGGGCGCGACACCCATGGCGATCCAGCCGGCGATGGCGCCACGCGGGTTCTTGAGAAGGTTGATGAAGAAATTGACGATGCCCACGGTGAACCTTTCGGGAATGAGCCTTTCGGAGTTGTCGGTGTCGGTGTCGCGACGATATGCGGCGACGATATGCGGCGCTGCGGTTGCCCCATGCGCCGAATGACAAATTAGTAGCGCCCGGGGATGAATGGCGGTCCTGGCATCTGTCTATGCGTACCTGTCACATTTGGGTCACATTTGGGGCGGGACCGGCGCTTGCGGTTGGCGCCCGCCCCGCCCGCCCACGCCGAGCATCAGATCCAGGAGTGGAGCCACATGTGCTGGAGCCAGAAATCGTAGGGAATCGGCATGGCGGTCCAGATCGGGTAGAAGTAGACGCTTACGAGCACGATCACGGTCATCGTGCCGCCGGCTATCCACCGATACGCGAAGCGGCTCATATTCGTGCGCATCCAATCGAGCACATAGCAGACCGCGAGGATCATCCATGGCAGGATCACGATGGAATAGAACGTGAACGTGGTGCGGTTGAGGTACATCCACCACGGCATCCAGCCGCCCACGAGCCCGATCCACACCGCGAGCGCGCGCCAGTCGCCGCGCCGCACGAAGATCGCGATGATCAGCGTGAGCACGAGCGAGGCCGTCGCGACCCACCACAGCACCGGGTTGCCCAGCGACGTGATGGCCGACACGCACTGCGAGCCGGGCTGGGTGGAGCACAGGCCCGGATGCCCCTGCACCTTCTGCCAGTAGAAGCTCGTCGGGCGCGTCTGCAGCGGCCACGTCAGGGGGTTGGCCTTGTAGGCGTGCGGGCTGTCGAGCGAGGTATGGAACTTCCACATCGTGATGTGGTACTGCACGAACGAGCGCAGCCCCTCCGGCAGCCAGGTCACGCCCTCGCCCGGATGCGTGGCGGCCCAGTTGTGCATATACGAATCCGGGTGGATGAACCAGTTGAGCCAATCGAGGAAATACGTGCCGATGTACAGCGGCACCATGTACAGCGCGGCGAGCAGGCCGTCCTTCGCCACCAGCGCGCCGAACCAGCGGCGGTAGCCCACGCGGCGGCGGTTGTAGCCGTCCCAGAGCACCGACGCCACGGCGAAGGCGGCGAAGAAGTACGTGCCCGACCACTTCACGCCGGTCGCCAGTCCCAGCAGCACGGTGGCGCCGACGCGCCACCACGAGAACGCCACGACCGGCCCTGACGACGCCACGACCAAGCGCACCATCGGCTTGCCGCTCGAATCGTATGCTCCGCCCTCGCCCCGGCGCTCGCGCGGCTTGAGCGCAACGGTGCGGATCACATTGCCGGGTATCGCCACGTCCCGTTCGTGCGCGGCCTCGAGGCGTTTCAGCGCCCAGTCGCGGTGGTTGAGCAGGCACAGGAAGGCGCCGAGCACCAGCACCATGATGAAGATGTCGAGGATGCCGATGCGGCTCATCGTGATGCCCACGCCGTCGACGCTCATAAGCAGGCCCGCCATCGCGGCGAGCGTGAGGTTGTGGAACAGGTGCAGCGCCACGCGGCAGATGAGCAGGATGGCGATGGTGCCGGCGATGGCGCTGCTGGCGCGCCACGCGAAGGGGTTGGTGGCGCCGCCGAAAAGCTTGAGGCCGATGGAGATAAGCCATTTTCCGAACGGCGGATGCACGATGTACTCCGCGTCGGATTGGTATAGGTAGACCTGGCCTTGCGCGAAGAGCGTGTCGATCTTGATGCCGTCGATGGCTTTCGGCCAGTTGCGCGCCTCGCCGGTCATCATCATGGACCAGGCATCCTTGACGTAATACGTTTCGTCGAAGGTGATGCTATGCGGAGTGCCGAGGCGGAAGAAGCGCAGGAATCCGCCGAAAAGGGCCATAAGCGTCGGCACGATCCAGCACTGCGCGCGGTAGGAGAGGCGGTCCCACGGGCGCGAGCGGCGCGGGGCGGTGGCGGCGACGGCGGCCGCGACAAGTGCGGAGGCGGTGGGCGCGGGCGCGGCAAGGGCGGACGATGCATCCGCCGCGCCCGGCGTCTGCGCCGGCTGCCGCAGGCCGTCTTCGGCCGGCGAGTCGGTTTCATCAAGAGGATTCATGCCTCTCACCTTACAGCCCAGAGCCGAATGCCGGAGCGGATTTCGACGCCGTGGAGCTCGCTGCTGAACTTCGGGTATCGGAAGCGTCAGGTCGGCTTGCTTCGCATGACGGCAGGGGCGTAGGCTGTTGCCATGCCGAAACAATGTGGCTTCGAGAGGGGAGACTCGTGAAGGATTCTGGAAAAGTCTGGAAAATCGTCGGGACGGTCATTGTGCGGGCCACATTGATTATCGGTCTCGTCATGAATTTCAAAATGCACATGGCTTTGCAGGGCGTCGAGGTGATGCTGCTCGGTGCGCTCATCGGCGATATCGTGAATCGACGGGCCGGCGGGAGCGTGGTAGACAGGCTGACTGCGGAGAGCCAGGCTTCTGTTCAGGCTGACGCTCAGGGGCGTGTGCAGAGGGATGTGCGGGGGAATCAAGCGCAAGGGCAGGCGGAACTCGCACATAACCAGGCTTCAACGTGGCGAATCGTGCTGTGGGTGGTCCTCGCTGTGCTTGCGGTCGTTGGCATCGTGCTGCTGTGCATGCACCTTTCTGATGCTGCGATGTTTGCCTTCGCTGCTGGCTTTGCGATATTTGCCGTTGCTTCGCTCATAGAGGCGGCTCGCGCCTGAGCCAGATGCGCACCGGCCGTGTGCGCGCTTGCGCTGTGTACGCAGACGCGCGGCGTAAGAGCTGTGTGTCCAGGCGCGCACGCGGTTGAGGGATGGCGTGGGTTGGCTGCCGGCGGAGTTATGCGCGGGGTGGTGGATACTGGAGACATGGAAGTGGATACTGGAGACATGGAATATGCGCATGGCGATGATTATGAAGGACTCGTGTCGAATCGCGGAGAATCGTCGAGAAGGGTGGAGGCATCCGCAGGCAAACCAGTATTGAGCAATCAGGGCGCGCTCGCGGTGTCTGCAGCTTCCGCGGTGCCTGTGATTCCCGCTGATTCCACGACATCCGCTGCGTCTGCTCCTGATTTAGCTCCTGCGCCCGCCGACGTGCAGGACGATGCGACGCCGATCCAAAGCCGCGACGGCGAAGTTGCCGCAGGCATCCCTGTTCCGCATGGTTGCGTGGTGCTCGCCGCAACGCCTATTGGCAACACTGGTGATGCCTCGCTGCGCCTCATCGCCCTGCTGCAGCAGGCGGATATCGTCGCTGCGGAAGACACGCGTCGCCTGTATGACCTTGCCCGTCGCCTGGGTGTGCACGTCAATGGCAGGGTGGTGGCAAACCATGATCACAACGAGCGCGAGAAGGCCGACGCCCTCCTCGACGAGGTCGAGGGTGGCGCCACCGTGCTGCTCGTCTCCGACGCCGGCATGCCTACGATCAACGACCCCGGCCTGGCCATCGTGCGTCGCGCCATCGAACGCGGGCTGCCCGTCACCTGCGCTCCCGGCCCCTCCGCTGTGCTCGACGCGCTGGCGCTCGCGGGCCTGCCTACTGACCGCTTCTGCTACGAGGGTTTTGTGCCGCGCAAGACGTCAGACCGCGCGCGGCGACTGCGGTCGTTGCGCAACGAGCGGCGCACGATCGTGTTCTACGAGACGCCGCATCGCATCGCTGAGACGATGGATTCGCTGCTCGAGGCCTTCGGGCCGGACCGGCGCATGGCGCTGTGTCGCGAGCTGACCAAGGATTACGAGCAGGTGCGGCGCGGCACGATCGGACAGATCCGTCAGGGCGTGATCGATGACCCGCCGCGCGGTGAAATCGTGCTCGTGCTGGCCGGCGCGTCGGCCGAGGACGTGAACGAGGCATCGCCCGAGGTGCTTACGGCCGAGCAGCTCGCGCGGCTGGCGCAGGAGCGCGCGCAGTCCGAGGGCGTGCGCATCAAGGACGCAATCGCCGAGGTGGTCAAGGAGCATCCGCTGCCCGACGGCTCGTTCCCGAACCGCAAGGAGGTCTACCAGGCCTCCCTCTCCCTGCGCGACGGTGCCTGATTCCTTGGGTCTCCCTCTCCTCCCGTAATAGACTCCTCCCGTAACGGACCTCCCTCCCCGTAACAGTGTGATGGCTTGCGGACATTTTCGAGGGTTTCGAGCCCCAAAATCGTGGATTTTTGTCCGTAATCCATCACATTGTTATGAATTTCTGAACGCTGGCACGGGGGTGACCAGTGAGGGCGACTGTGGGTGCGGATGTGGGCGAGGGGGCGCCGCGTGGAAGCCGCCATAAGAAACCGATATAGCGTCGTCGCTGAGTTCCCGGAGAAAAGCGTGTTAAGTGGGGGTCCAGTGGCAGCTCGACCTGGCTCGGCCAATCGGGCCGCAAAGCCCGGGCCGCAAGCCAGAACCTAAAAGAAGGAGGACCCCATGGGCATCGATAGGAAGGCGGCGTTTCGCGCCATCGCATCTGGGAAAACCGCTGAGGAAAGCCCCGCTCCGTACCTCGTGAGCGCGTGGCAGCATCTCATCGGCCACGAATACGGCGCCGACGACTTCGCACAGGCCACCATCGACTTCGTGAAGACGTGGGACTGGGAGTGGGTGAAGATCAACCCGCGCGCCATCTACTACTCCGAGGCCTGGGGCGCCACCTATGACCACAACGACTACCAGAACGGCTACGTCATTCCGCGCACGGTGAGCACGGTGATCAAGTCCGCGGCCGACGTCGAGTCCATCGAGCGCCTCGACCCGTCCGTGAACCCCGTGCTGCGCGAGCAGATCGACGCCGCGCGCCTGATCCGCGCCGGCCTCGACGACCGCGCGGTGATCGACACGGTGTTCTCGCCGCTGTCGGTGCTCCTGCAGTTCGCCGACCTGCCGCTCTACCCGGGCGACCCCTACGCGCGCCCCACCATCGAGCTCGGCGAGCTGTTCGAGGAGCGCCCCGAGCAGACCGAGAAGGCCCTGAAAGCCATCGCCGAAACCCTCGCCGACTACGCCGCCACGCTCGTGCGCGATCCCAAGGACGGCGGCGCCGGCCTCGACGGCATCTTCTACGCCGTCACCGGCACGGCCAGCGAGAACTACTTCGACGACGACGCCTACGCGCGCTTCGCCGCCCCGTATGACCGCATCGTGATCGACGCCATCCGCAATGCGAACCCCGACGCCGTGATCCTGCTCCACACCTGCCGCCAGGAGTCGCACCCCGAGCGCTTCGCGCATGTCGGCGCCGACATCCTGCACTGGGACCAGTTCCTCGAGGGCAACCCCGACATCAACGCCCCACTCGGCCCCGTGCCGGTGGGCGGCGCAAGCTACACGCTGTTCGCGCCCGACGGCGACGCCGCGAAGGCGGCCGAGGAGCTGCGCAAAACAATCGAGCTGCGCCGCGGCAAGCCGTTCCTGCTGGCGCCGAGCTGCACCGTGCCGACGCCCGCGTCCGACGCGTCGCTGCGCGCGCTGAGCGAGGCCCGCGCCCTGCGCTGAGAGGCGCGGAGGGCATACGATTTCCGCATCGTGTTGTCAAACGATGTGCATAAATCGTAGATCCTTCGCCGTCTGACGCGGGATTTCGCACCACGCATTCCAGGGAAACCACAACACAAACACCCATCAGAAGAAGGAACCATGTCCATCCACACCACCGGCACCAACGCCGGCACCACCACCGCGCGCCGCGCCGCCCGCCCGGCCCGCCGCGGCTGGCGCAAGGCCGTGAAATCCGCCCTCGCCGCCATCGTCGCATCCAGCACGCTTCTGTCCGTCTCCGCCTGCGGCCTCGGCGGCGACTCCGCCAACTCCAACGCGGCCGACGGCGACACCGTGTACATCGCCGCCATCTACCCGGCCACCGGCCAGTACGCCGAATACGGCAAGCTGTTCAAGGAAGGCTTCGACCTCGCCGTGGACGAGGTGAACGCGGACGGCGGCGTCGGCGGCAAGACGCTCGCCATCAAGTACTACGACACGCAGTCCGACGCCAAGCAGGACGCCTCCATCGCCCCGCAGATCGCCTCCGACCAGTCCGTCATCGCGGTGGTCGGCGACTACTCCTCGCCGGCGTCCTCCGCCGCGTCACCCACCTTCCAGCAGGCCGGCCTCGTGCACTATGGCTTCAACAACTCGGCCTCCACCTTCACCGACACCGGCGACCATGTGTGGACGCCGCAGATCAGCCAGGAGCAATACCAGAAGGCGAACGCCGACGTGGTGGCCACGAAGGCCAAGAAGATCTCCGTCGTGTACATCGAGAACGACTGGGGCAAGCAGGCGTATGACTTCTTCAAGCAGGAGGCCGAGAAGAACGGCACCGAGATCGTGTACGAATCCTCGTACCTGTCGGACTCCACCGACCTCTCGCCGATCCTCATCCCGGCGCGCGACGCCCAGCCCGACGCCATCGTCGACATCGGCTACGGCCCGGACGGCGCGCTCGTGGTGAACACGCTGCGCGACAAACTCGGCTACACCGGCCCGTTCTTCGGCGGCCAGGAAACGAGCGAGTTCCTCGAGAACGCCGGCAGCAACGCCGAGGGCACCATCATCACCGGCAGCTTCTCCGCCACCGGCACGAAGGACTCCAAGGCGCAGGCCTTCGTCAAGGCCTTCAACGACCGCTATGGCAACAACCCCGGCAACTTCGAGGTCACCGCCTACCAGGCCATCAAGGACCTCGCGTACGCGGCGAACAAAACCTCGCCGACGCGCGACGGCATCCAGCAGGCGCTCCAGACCGTCACCGACTTCCCGCTCTACCAGGGCAACGGCGGCACCTTCAAGTTCAACACCGAGACCAGGCGCGCCGACAACATCGACCCGATTCTGCTCATCGTGAAGGACGGAAAGTTCGTGCAATACGATCCCGACACCGACAGCGCGTCGAACTGACGCGCGCGGTTGGCGCGGTTGGCGCTGCGTCTGCCCGGCGCCCGCGGCAGGCAGACGATAACGGACGATGACACGATAGGCGGATGATCCAGCGGATGATGAAGGTGGCAGGAAGATGATCGATACACTGTTCTCCGGCGTGATCCACGGCAGCGCATACGCGCTGGTGGCCGTGGGCATGTCGCTGATCTTCGGCGTCACGAACGTGGCGAACTTCGCCCAGGGCTCGATCGTGGCCGTGGGCATGATGGTGGCGTGCCAGCTGGGCGGCATGGGCTGGGGCTTCGCACCCACGGCCCTCGTCGTCATCGCGGTGACGGGCGTGCTCGGTTTCGTCATGAACGCCATCGTCATCTCGCCGCTCGAGGGGCGCAAGCCGATCGCCGCCCTGCTCGCCACCATCGGCGTGGGGCAGATCATCGACAGCTCCCTGCAGCTGATCTTCGGCACGCGCACGCGCCCGTTCCCCGACCTGCTGGAGACCTACAACTTCCAGCTCGGCGGCCTGCGCTTCGGCACATCCGACATCGTCATGGCCATCACGGCCATCGTGCTTATGGCGGCGCTGTGGGCCTTCCTCACCTACGGCAAGGCGGGCCAGGCCATCCGCGCCACCAGCCAGGACCCGGACGCGGCGCGCCAGATGGGCGTGCCGGTCGGCTCCATCCGCAACCTCTCATTCGTCATCGGCTCGGTGCTCGCCGGCATCTCCGGCATCTTCGTGGGCCTGTTCAACCAGAGCGTCAACCCGATGAACGGCGGCACCATCGGCATGACCGCCTTCGTCGCGGCCACCATCGGCGGTCTGGGTTCCATCCCCGGCGCCGTGGTCGGAGGCCTTGCGCTCGGCGTCATCGAGGCCTTCGGCATCAGCTGGTTCGGTGACGGCGCGCACGATCTCATCACCTTCGGCGCGCTTCTGCTCATCCTCATCCTGCGCCCGCAGGGCCTGCTTGGCGGCCGCGACTCCGTGCATTCCGAACCGATGACCGGCACCTTCGTGGGCGAGGCGCGCCCGCTGTTCCTGCCCTGGTGGGGCAACCTGCTGCTCGTCGCCGCGGCCGTGGCCGTGCCGTTCTTCGCCAGCGACTACATCTCCGGCGTCGGCACGCAGGTGGCCATCTACGCCATCGCCGCCGTGGGCCTGACTCTGATCTCCGGCCTGTCCGGGCAGACGGTGCTCGGCATTGCCGGCTCCATCGCCGTGGGCGCGTACGCCGTCGGCATCCTCACCACACGCCAGCACCTGCCGTTCCTGCTCGCGCTGTTGATCGCCGGCCTGGTTGCGGCGGTTGTGGCCAGCCTGCTCACGGCGCCCGTGTGGAAGCTGTCGGGCCATTACGTGGCCATCGCCACCATCGGCGTGGGCGCGGTCACCGTCGCCATCATCCGCCTGTGGACGCCGCTGACGAACGGTTCCCTCGGCATCTCGGGCATCCCCATGCCGCGCGTATTCGGCCAGCTCCTATACACGCAGCAGATGCAGTTGCTGCTCGATGTCATCGTGCTCATCTTCGCGGTGGCCATCGTCTCGCGCATCCACCGCTCCCAGCTCGGCGCCACCTTCGCCGCGGTCGGCTCGGACCAGGACGCCGCGGAATCGCTCGGCATCCGCTCCGGTGCGTACAAGGCGCTCGCCTATGCGCTCGCGGCGTTCTTCGCGGGCATCGCGGGCGGCCTGCTCGCCGCGCAGTACACGTATATCGACCCCACCATCTTCACCACCACCATGTCGACGCTTGTGCTCACCATCATCGTGCTCGGCGGTATGAACTCGCCGCTCGGCGCTGTGCTGGGCTCGATCATCCTCATCGGCGCGCCGGAGCTGCTGCGCGTGGCCGCGGACGCCCGCGTCATCGTGTACGGGCTTCTGCTCGTCGTCATCATTCTGTTCAGGCCGCAGGGCCTCGTCGTTCGAAGGAGGGCGCAATGACGGACAATACGATTGCGAAGGCCGGGGATATCGTGGATGACGCAGCCGAGCGCCCGGCCGCGGACGCCGGCGACGCGACGTCCGCCGTGGCCCGCGATGCCGTCGCCGACCGCCCCATCGTGCTTCATGTCGAGGGCCTCGCCAAATCCTTCGAGGGCCTCAAGGCCGTCGACGGCATCAGCTTCGACCTGCACCGGGGCGAGGTGCTGTCAATCATCGGGCCGAACGGCTCGGGCAAGTCCACCACCATCAACCTTCTGAGCGGCTTCCTCAAGCCCGACGCCGGCACAATCGAGCTCGAAGGCCGCTCCATCGCCGGCCTGCCCGCGCCAGAGACCTCCGCGCACGGCCTCGCGCGCACCTTCCAGAACGGGCGCGTCTTCGGCTCCATGACCGTCGCGCAGAACGTCGCGCTCGGTTACCACAAGAAGCTCACGGCCAATCGCCCTGCGCGCGGCCTGCAGCGCATCCCCGTGCTGCGCTGGATCCCGCTGCTGGGCGAAACCGCCGCCTCGCTGGTGCCGTGGCCGTCGGTCAGGCGCGAGAACAAGGCGGTGGCCGGGCATGTGGACGCCGAGATCGAGCGCTTCGCCGAGCGTCTCGGCCCGCGCCGCAACGATGCCGCCTATACGCTGTCCTACGCCAACCGCCGCCGCACGGAGATCGCCCGCGCGCTGGTCTCCGGGCCCACGCTGCTGCTGCTCGACGAGCCGACGGCCGGCATGAACCAGTCCGAGACCGCGGAGATGCTGCATGTTCTGCAGCGCCTCAAGGCGCAGGGGCATACGATTCTTCTGGTCGAGCACAAAATCGAGCTCGTCACGGCGCTTTCCGACCGCGTGCTCGCCATGGACGGCGGGCGCATCATCGCACAGGGCGACCCCGACGAGGTGCGCCGCGACCCGCAGGTGGTGGAGGCGTATCTGGGCAAGCGGCGGCCGTCGCGCCCGGCGGCTTCGGGTTCGGACTCGGCTTCGGACTCGGCTTCGGCTTCGGCCCACGGAAGGTGGGAGGGGCAGAGCGATGTGCTGGCGAAGGAGAACGCAATCGACCGCGAGTCGGGCACAGGCGCGGGTGCGGACGGTGCTGATGGCGTCGCGGGCCCTGCCACCGAGGGCGCGCGTCGCCTGGACTCCATCGCGCCTCTGCTCGCGCTCGATGACGTGAACGTCTACTACGGGCAGGCCCATGCGCTGCAGGGGGTCACGATCCGTGTGCCGGAAGGCGCTATCGTGTCTCTTCTCGGCGGCAATGCCTCGGGCAAGTCCACCACCATGAAAACCATCCTCGGTCTCAAGGAGCCGAAGACGGGGCGCGTGCTCTACCAGGGGCGCGACATCACGCACGAATCGACGCGCGACCGCGTGCGCGGCGGCATTGCGGCCGTGCCCGAGGCGCGGCGCATCTTCCCCGAGATGACCGTGCGCGAGAACCTGCTCGTCGGCGCGTATACGCGCACGCGGGCGCAGGCCGCGCAGGTGCGCGAGGATGTGGAGCGCATGTACGAGCGCTTCCCGCGCCTCAGGGAGCGCCGCAACCAGAAGGCCGGCACGATGTCGGGCGGCGAGCAGCAGATGCTGGCGTTCGCGCGTGCCCTGATGAGCCATCCGCGCGTGATCTGCATGGATGAGCCGACGATGGGCTTGTCGCCGCGCCTTGTGGAGGATGTGCTCGAGCAGATCGTGCGGTTGCGCGACGAGCTGGGCGTGTCGGTTCTGATGGTGGAGCAGCAGGCCGAGCTCGCGCTGTCGGTGGCCGACTACGGGTACGTTCTGCAGAACGGGCGGATCCGCCTGCATGGCGCCGCGTCCGATCTCCTCGGCGACCCCGAGGTACAGGAGGCCTACCTCGGCGGCGCGCGCTGAGCGCATACCTGCGCATACCTGTCCGCAACCCATCACATTGTTTTCAACTTCATAACAGTGTGATGGGTTGCGGACATTTTTCAACGATTTTGGGGTCAGAATCGTGGATTTTTGTCCGTAAGCCATCACATTGTTCCGGGTTTGTTGTTCCGGGTTTGTTCTCGTCTTCGCAGCAGTGTGGCGAGACCACACTCTACGATAGCGCGGCGTGTTATTCCGCGTTGCCCGCGCTATTCCGCGTTGCCCCTCGTTATTCCTGGGCGGCGGAGCCGGGGGCGGCGAGGGATTCGCGCAGGATGGCGAGGGCACGATGCACGCCGGGGCCGCCGACACGTGCGATTTCGTTGATGAGGTCGGCCGGCGCGGAGGTGTTGGCTACGATCCATGCACGCAGATGCGGTTGCTCGGCCATGCGCCATAGGTCGTCGACCGATGTGCGCGGATCCGATGCAGTCACCGGGCTGTCGGGCGGAGCGTCGCCAGGGTCTTGGCCGTCGGCATCGGCGCCGTCAAACGTGCCGTTGTCGGACCCTTCGTCATCGATGGAGCCATCGTGGAGTCTCGCCACACGCCTTCCGTGCGCCACGGCATCGTGTTGTCTTCTCGCCATGTCATGCCCCGCCTTCCGTTTTCTCCGGCTCGCCGCCCTTGCGCTCGAACTCCGCCAGCGCCTCGCCCCACTCGTCGCGGATCCGCCGCATCAGCGTGGCGCCGATCGGATGCCCGGTGAAGCGCAGCCGCTGCTGGATCGACCGCAGGCATTGCGCCGGCCGGATGCGGAACTCGCGCATCAGCCGTTCGATGATTACGATTCGCTGCGCCTCGTCCGCCGCGATGCTGTCCTCCGCGTCGCAGCACGCGAGGTCGCAGATTGTGCGCAGCGGCGTGGTGGTGCGCATATCGCTGATTTCGCGCGTTTCCTTGCAGCGGATGCGCCAGTCGTGCGCCGTGAACGCGCCGCTGAGCCCGAATGAGTTGAACCGCGCCGGCGTGATGACGTCGAGCGTCGTCGGGAACTCGCCGCCGAGCCAGATCCACGCCGCCAGCTCAAGGCATGCGATGGTGTGGTTCGGCATCACAGCGCCCGCGATATCCGCGCGCTGTTCCAGCGTGAGCGCCATGCGAGGCAGGAACGCGGCGCCGGAGCTCAGGCGTTGCAGCATGCCGAGGTCGATCAGCGTTTGCATGGCCATGGGGCCGGGCAGGTCGCGCACACGGATGATCGGCGAGGTTTCGAGGCGCAGGCGGATGATGTCCTGCAGCACGCCGGTTTCGATGGCCTCGTCGAGCGCCGCCTCGCTGGGGGAGAGGAGGGCTTCGATGGAGGCGGTGAGCGCCTGGGCCTTGCGGGGCTCGTTGAGGATCTGCGCGATGATGCGGCGCGGGGCGTTCTCGCGTTTCGCGGCGGGGCGCGGCCTCGCGCTCTGTGCCAGAGCCCCGTAGATTCCGCCGTTCGGACCGGGGCTGTAGGGGCCGCGCGTGTAGGGTTCGCGAACGATGGGCGGGGCGTCGGGGTTGGTGGGGTTGGTGGGGTTGGTGAGGGTGAGGTTGTCAGGGGTGGCGAGTGACGTGATTCCGTCGGTGCTGGGGGCGGTGCTGCCGAGGGTGTCGATGCTGATGCCGTCGATGCCGGGGTTGGGGATGAGGCTGATGCCGTCGATGCCGGTGTCGGGATCGAATTCGAGAGTGGTGCCATCGTATGGCAGGGATGGGAGGAATCCGCAGAGGTCATCCCATGCGTCGCCGCTCGGCAGGGCGGTGGTCAGGAGGCTGTCGGCGCCGTTGCTGCGCCCGGGATTGCTGTGTGGATCTGTCATGTTCCGCACGCTACAGGACGGTGCGCGGGGCCGCAGCGTGTCGCGAAAATTTGTGGATAAGCGGATAACTTCGCTTCCCTGTGGATAACTGTGCTTCCTGAGGGGCCACGATGGCCCTCCCTTCGATGCCGCGCCTGCGATCGCCCGGAATGGCGTTCGGCGGGTGTGGTGGCACCCGTTTAAGACGATTTCGGGCGGTTTGGGGCTGGTTTGGTGCTTGGAATGGCGTTCGGCGGGTGTGGCGGCACCCGTTTAAGACGATTTCGGACGATCACGACGATTCCGGGGCGTGCGGAGGCTGGGGGAATCGTGGATTATGCGCGCAAGCCGTACCGGTGTTCCTGAAGAGCGCGCCCGCGCCCGCCAACCGGCGCTCCTTGTCGGCGCTCGTACGGATAATCGCACTATGACTAACGTTCTTGTTTCCGTTGCTTGGCCGTATGCAAACGGCCCCCGACATATCGGACACGTCGCGGGCTTCGGCGTGCCTTCCGATGTCTACGCCCGGTACGCCCGCATGAAGGGCGACAACGTGCTTATGGTCTCCGGCACCGACGAACACGGCACGCCGATCCTTGTGCAGGCGGAAGCCGAAGGCGTCAGCGCCCAGCAGCTCGCGGACCGCTACAATGCGGTCATCACCAAGGACCTGTGCGACCTCGGCCTGAGCTATGACCTCTTCACCCGCACCACCACGGCCAACCACGAGCACGTGGTGCAGGAGCTGTTCACGCAGTGCCTCAAGAACGGTTATATCTACAAGGACACCCAGCAGGTCGCCATCTCCCCGAGCACCGGGCGCACCCTGCCGGACCGCTACATCGAGGGCACCTGCCCGATCTGCGGCGCGGACGGCGCACGCGGCGACCAGTGCGACAACTGCGGCAACGAGCTTGACCCGATCGACCTGATCAACCCGGTGTCGAAGATCAACGGCGAAACCCCGATCTTCAAGGAAACCGAGCATTACTTCCTTGACCTCCCCGCGCTCGCCGAGGCGAACCTCGCCTGGCTCAACACGCGCGAGGGCTGGCGCACGAACGTCATCAACTTCTCCAAGGGCCTGTTCAAGGAAGTCAAACCCCGCGCCATCACGCGCGACATCGACTGGGGCATCCCCGTTCCGGTGGACGGCTGGATCGACAACCCGAACAAGAAGCTGTACGTGTGGTTCGATGCCGTCATCGGCTACTTCAGCGCCTCCATCGAATGGGCCCGCCGCAAGGGCGACCCCGACGCATGGCGCGCCTGGTGGAATGACCCGAACGCCCTGGGCTACTACTTCATGGGCAAGGACAACATCACCTTCCACTCCCAGATCTGGCCCTCCGAGCTGCTCGCCTACAACGGCGAGGGCAACAAGGGCGGCGAGCCGGGCGACTACGGCCATCTCAACCTGCCGACGCAGGTGGTGGCCAGCGAGTTCATGACCATGGAGGGCAAGAAGTTCAGCTCCTCCCGCGGCATCGTGATCTACGTCAAGGACATCCTCGCGCGCTACCCCGTGGATGCCGTGCGCTACTACATCTCGATCGCCGGCCCGGAGAACTCCGACGCCGACTTCACCTGGGCCGAGTTCGTGCGCCACAACAACGAGGAGCTCGTGGCGAGCTGGGGCAACCTGGTCAACCGCGTGGCCGTGCTGCTGCACAAGAACTTCGGCGAGATCCCCGCCACCAAGCCCGAGTCCTTCACCGACGCCGACCGCGCGCTGCTCGACGAGACGCTGCACGCCTTCGACACCGTGGGCGGCCTCATCGGCGAGCACCATCAGAAGGCCGCGCTCACCGAGGCCATGCGCATCGTGCAGGAGATCAACAAGTACATCTCCGCTGAGGAGCCGTGGAAGATCAAGGATGACCCCGACCGCCTCGCCGCCGTCCTCTTCACCGCCGCGCAGGCCGTGATGGACGCCGACGTGTTGCTCGCGCCGTTCCTGCCGCATTCCGCGCAGAAGGTGTGGGAGACGATGGGCGGAACCGGCACGTTCTCGCCGCTGCCGCATATCGAGCAGGTCGAGGACCTCGACAAGCCCGGATTCACGTATCCGATCATCACCGGCGAGTACAAGCTCGGCGTGAACGTGCATCCGTGGGCGCGCGAGGAGCTCAAGCCCGGCACGCCGATTGCCAAGCCGACGCCGATCTTCCAGAAGATTCCGCAGGAGGCCGTGCAGGAAGAGCTCGACCGCTTCCAGGCCGACCTCGACGCCCGCCGCGCCAAGGAGGCCGCGCGCCTCGCCGCCGAGAAGGCCAAGCTCGCGAAGGAGCAGGACGCGCAGTGAGCGCGATGCTTTGGCAAGGCGGGCGTTGCGACGCGGTTGGCATTGCGACTGGCGTTGCGACGCCCGCCTTTTGCTTGGCGGCGCGTGCGGATTGCGTCGCGGGGATTGCCGCGGCGAAATCGTGTTGCCAAAGCGCATTGTGAAGGCGCGTTACGAAATAGGCACAGGATTCCGAGGAATCTCCAAGGTTTCTGGATGGATTCTTATAGCCGCGGCTGGTCTAATAGGTCATGTCAGCAAAGCTGAACGGTTTGAAACCGATAATTTAACCCCTTCTTCTCTCTTCTCTCTCTCAAGCCCGGCCTCTCCAGCCGGGCTTTCTTATTTTCGAAACCGATTCGACCGTGGTTCGCCCGTGGGGTCGCCCGTCTGGACCAACAGTGGCCTTCGCTGGCACGGTGTTGACCAGTGAGAGCGACTGTTGGTGGCGGAGGCGAGTGTTTTCAACGATGGAATCGTGAACGGTGCCTCTCACTGGCACGTCACGAACCAGCGAGGCCGACCGTTGCCTGGCCGCGTGGAGTGCAGGCGCGCAGGGCGCGCAGGGAACCGCACGGCGCGGGCAACGCGGGGAGTATCGTGAGAAATCCACGATTCCCCCGCCTACACTGGTCACCATGGCACATCACAAACATCGTGACCGCAGCTGGCCGGCCCTTCCCGAGCCGCTTCCCGACGGCATCCGCGTCATTGACAACCACACGCATGTGGCGTCCGTGGTGAACTACTCCATGTATATGAGCGCCGAGGGCGCCGACCGCGGGCAGTTCGGCATCCCCGTCTACCCGGTGGAGGAGCATCTGCGCCGCGCCGCTTCGGTGGGCGTCGAGGGAATCATCGACGACGCCTGCGAATACCCGCATCTCGAGGCGGCTGTCAACATGGCGAAGGCGTATCCGGGGCGCGTGCACGCCGGCGTGGCCATCCATCCGAACGAGGCGGTGGCGCACGGGCACCGTGCGCAGATGGGTCCCGACGGACTCGAGATCCACTACAAGCCGTGGCACAGCATCCCCTTCGACGAGGCGCTCGCGAAGGTGGAGCGCCTGGCGCGCGAGAACCCCGGCGTGGTCGTGGTGATCGGCGAAACCGGTCTCGACTACTTCCGCTGCGGCGAGGACGCCCGCATCCACCAGATCGAGGCGTTCCGCGCCCATATCGCGCTCGCCAAGGAGCTCAACCTGCCCCTGCAGATCCACGACCGCGACGCCCACCGCGACTGCATCGAAACCCTCCTGCGCGACGGCGCCCCCGAGCGCACGGTGTTCCACTCGTTCTCCGGCGACGCCGAGATGGGCGCCATCTGCACCGAGAACGGCTGGTACATGAGCTTCTCCGGCACGGTGAGCTACAAAGGCAACGACGGCATCCGCGCCGCGCTGGCCGCCGCCGACCCCACGCGCATCATGGTGGAGACGGACGCGCCGTATCTGACGCCGATGCCGTTCCGCGGCCGCACGAATTCCCCGGCGATGGTGCCGTTCACGCTGCGCGCCATGGCCGACGCACGCGGCTGCAGCATCGAGCAGATCGCACGCATGACGCGCCGCAACACGCGCGAGTGCTACGGCATCTGAGGGCGCGTGCATCTGAGGCGCAAAAGGCGCGGGGGGAATCGTGAGAAAACACGATTCCCCCGCCGTGCAGCCGCTCGCAGCCCCTACACGCCGCGCAGCCAGGTGTTGATCGGCATGCGTAGCATCCACCGGTCCATCGGAAGCGGCACGTCCGTCCACACGGGATACATGAACAGCGCGATGGCCACCACCGCCACGTCCAGCGCCACCGTGCGGCGGCGGAAGGAGCGCGCCGTGCTGCGCCGGCGCACCCAGTCGAGCCCGTAGCAGGCGCCGAGGATGACCCACGGCAGGAACGTAACGGAATAGAACGAATACGTGGTGCGGTCCAGGTACGCGGCCCAGGGCAGCCATCCGGCGATCATGCCGGACCACGCGGCGATCGCGCGCCAGTCGCCGCGCCGGCGCACGGCCCACACGATGGCCATGACGAGGCACGCGGCGCCAACCCACCACACGGCGAGATTGCCCACGTCCATGATGGTGGCAATGCACTGGCCGCCGCCGGTGTTGCATGCGGCGGGCAGGCTTCCGTCCGCGGAAGGCTTCACATATGTGACTCGGAATGTCGTAGATGCCAGTTGCAGCGGCCACATATACATCTTCGAGCCCGTGGGGTTGTAGCCAGAGATGCCTCGAGCCGTCTGCATATCCGTCTCGTGCAGATGCACAAGCGAGCGCAGCGCGTCGGGCAGCCACGTGACGCCCTGCCCCGGGTTCTCCTCGGCCCAGTGGCGCATGCGCGCGTCCGGCGTCATGAACCAGCTCGTCCAACAGGCCAGATACGCCAGCGCATACGCGGGAATCGCATACAGCGCCGTGAGCAGGCCGTCCTTCGCAATCGTGGACCCGAACCAGCCGCGATACCCCACGATGCGGCGGTTGTATCCGTCCCAGAACACCGACAGCACCGCGAACACCGCGAAGAAATACCCGCCGCTCCATTTGACGCCCGTCGCCAGGCCAAGCAGCACGAACGCCGTCAGGCGCCACCACGAGAACGCCGTCACCGGCCCGGTGGAATCCACCACGAGCCGCACGGACGGGCGCCCCGCCGGCGCATACGTGTCGCCGCCCTCGCCGCGGCGCTCGCGGTCGGCGAGGGGTTCGCTGCGCACCACCGTCCCGGGGCGCGCCACGTCGCGTTCGTGAGCGGCGCGCAGGCGGCGCAAGGCCCAGTCGCGGTGATTGAGCAGGCACAGGAACGCGCCGAGCACAAGAACCATGAGGAAGATGTCGAGGATGGCGGTGCGGCTCAGCGTGATGGCCTGGCCGTCGAAAGCCATGAGCATGGCTGCCGTGGTGGCGATCGAGACGTTGTGGAACAGGCGTAGGGCGACGCGCGCCATGAGCAGGATCGCGAGGGTGCCGGCGAGCGCGGCCGTGAAGCGCCATGCGAAGGGCGTGGCCCCGCCGAAGAGCTTCATGCCGGCGGCGATCAGCCATTTGCCGAGCGGCGGATGGGTGAAGATGTCCAGCGGCTGGCTGGTGTACAGGTCGGCTTGGCCCATGGCGAACATGCGGTCCATCTGGGTGTCACGCGTGGGGATGCCGGTGAGTTCGACGCCGAATTTCGGCCATTCGCGCGCCTCGCCGGTCTGCAGCATGGTCCACGCTGCCTTGACGTAATAGGTTTCGTCGAAAACCAGGAAGCGCGGGGAGCCGAGGCGGAAGAAGCGCACGAACCCGCCGAGAAGGGAGACGATCAGCGGTGCGATCCAGCCGAGCGCGCGGTCGGAGGGGCGATGGCGGCGCCACCACCGGGTGAAGCGGCCGGGGGAGGCGGAGTTGCCGGGGGTGCCGGAGTCGCCGGGGTCGCTGGGGAGCACGGCGGCGTTCGGATTCGGGTTATTCGCGAGCTCGATGGCGCTCGGCGGGTTGGCCTGGCGCTCGATGGCGCGGGCCTCGGCGCCGCGCGGCTTGGTGAGCGCCTCGCGCAGGCGCGCCCATGCGCCGGGCGCGGGGGTGGTGGAGGTGCCGGAGTCGGCGGTGGCGGTGGGCGCGGTGCCGAGCTTGGTGCCGTCGGGCGCGGGCGCTGTGGGTTTCGACGATTCCCTTGACGATGGCGCCATCGTATTGCCTTGCGTATTGCCATGCGACGCCGGCGCCATCGTATTGTTCCCCGGAGTTTTCCCCGCGGCCTTGCCGCCGCCGTTGCGTGTGCTCTCTCTCATGCGTTCCATGATACGCAGCCGTAGCCGCGCGGCTCCACGGCGGCTGTGCGCGGCCTATAGGCGGAATCGATGGCCGGGCGCCCCGCCGCGGCGATTTTGTGGAATAGACTGGGGCATCATGTGCAGATTGTTGGGATATGCGACGGCTGGAGTCAACCTGAGTCTGGAGGACGTGCTCGGTGAGGGCATCGCCCGCGAGTTCGCGCGCCTCTCGCTCATCCACAACGATGGCTGGGGCGCCGCGCTCGTGGCGGATTCCTCGCGCCGCGCCGGCGTGGATGACGGCGGCGCCCCTACGTCGGGCAGCTTCTCCTCGATCTACAAATCCACCGAACCGGCCTACCTCGACCCGGCCGCGAACCTGCTGGGCAAGCAGGGCGCCCGCAGTGCGTTGTTCCACCTGCGCCTCGCATCGTCGAACCTGCCGCTCATCATCGAGAACCAGCAGCCGTTCAGCACCGATGGCATCGCGTTCATCCACAACGGAGACATCTCCGACGCCGACGGCCGTAACATCGTGCACGACCCGGACCTTCCCGTCAGCCGCGAGGACGTGCTCTCGACCGGAGGCAAATCCGATTCCGCCATCTACTTCGCCGTTGTGCTGCATCATCTGAGCGAGGGCAAGACGCTGCCCGAGGCCGTTTCCGCCGCCATCGCGGACCTGCGCCGGCGCTATCCGCGCAGCTCGTACAACTGCATGGTGCAGACCGAGAACACGCTGGTGGTGGCGAACGCCGCGGGGCGCCGCGAGACGAGCCCGCGCATCGTGGAGATCTATAGGCGCTTCGGGCTCGAAAGCCGCGCCGAGGGCTACCGCGTGCTGCGGTACCGCGATATCCGCGAGGGCGGCGTGGTGGTGGCGTCGAGCGGATTCCCGCAGGACGAGCGCGACGGCTGGCGCGAGCTGCCGAACAACCACATGCTCGTCGCCTCGAACCGCACCGGGAAATACGACGTCATCCCCCTGTGATGTGCGGGGCGCCGGGGTGCGCGGCGCCGGCGGGGTGTGCGGGCGCCTATGTCCGTAACCCATCGCAGCGTTGCGCAATTCCTAACAATGTGATGGCTTTTGGGCGCGGTTCCTGGCCTTTCGCGCTGCGGGTTCTTCGCTTGGCTCCTCTTCCGCGAGATCGTTCCCCGACTTTTGCTTCCGACCCCCTCGTTTTTCATAAGAGTGCCTCTTGCTGGTCACCGGCGTGCCAGTGAGGGCGTTTATCGGCTACCTGTAATGCCTGATTCTGTTTGTTTTCGTGTGTTATGATTGAG
>Ga0256406_1001974_pt1 | contig 30898 bp, 52 predicted proteins | sample RumenRJG_03DNA_FD_185986 | JGI IMG/M metagenome (GOLD analysis project Ga0256406, IMG submission 185986) | Bovine rumen microbial communities from Lethbridge, Alberta, Canada - RJG_03 | ecosystem: Host-associated > Mammals > Digestive system > Stomach > Rumen | place: Canada: Alberta | collected... | reverse complement strand
CGTGTTGTGGGGGCGTTCTCCGTCGGGCGCGACGCGCTGCACCCCGCGAAATGAACGAAAATGCGCCCCCATTCACGCGCCACAAACGTAGACAGGACGCGCCCCCGCGCCCCTATCGCATGACTTTAAGGCTATAAAGTCACCTACCACACCCAACACCCACACGCGCCCACACGCGCACGCGCACGCGCCCCCCGTCAATGCAGCGCCCCGACCCCCGCGCCCCTCGTGCCATTGGTATAGCACCAAAACGAACACTCATCCCATAGTGATCCCGACGAAAAAACGACGCGCTGCACACACACACGGCACGAAAACGCTTTTTCAATTTTTGCGCCTATAATGAAGGAAAATTCATTTTCAAAAAGTGCTTGACTTTCAATCGATTATCGATTATAATGTGACACATGAAAGCGAACGGCAAGCAACCGCAAGGGCGCGAGCCAAACGCCGACACCTATCTATATCGTGATTCGCTTGAAGGTCAAAAGAAAATTTTACTTGACATTCAATCGATAAAGCGTTATAATAGGGGCAACAGTTGAACAAAGGCCCATCCGCGTGATACGTCGATTATTGCACATTGATTTGTAGCACGGCAAAGCACACGGGGGCGGCCAAAAATTTGTACAACCCGATCCCTCTATCTATATCGCGTTTCGTTTGAAAGCCAAAAGAAATTACCTCTTGACATTCAATCGATAAAGCGTTATAATAGGGGCAAGTCAAAGGAAAGCGCAAGCAATCCTGCGACAGCGCAAAGAGTCGCGCTTTACAAGTGTCCTCCATGTGACGTTATGGGTCACGCAGCTCTTTGAAAACTGCATAATGATTATTCCCGACGCTGTGGCGTGAGCCCAACATCCATGCACGGTGCGAAAGGATTGTCGTATCAATACCGGTAGCGTGCGCGTCAGTAGGGAATAGAGAGAACTTACGACACATAGAAAAATTCCTTCTTCCTAAAATTCCGTGATGGCGCGGCAGCAATGACGCGCCACTCATGGCGAAATGCAAAGACAGCGCACAGTCGTCCTAGTGCAAGCCTAGGGATCGCCTCCTTTACACGGAATTACTATGCCTTGTGTGTTTCACAAAAACAACACACGTTGTCTAGGAGGAACAAGCTATGAGAGTAACGATGAATAAAGCAACGTCCATCGAATACGACTGGACGCGCCGCGACATCGAAACCGAACAATCTGACATCCCCTATCTCATCAAAGAGAACAAGTCAATGGGGCGCACAAAAAATCAGACGGTCGCAGAACTTCGCAAGCTGCTTGCAGAAGACTTTGAAAGCAGAATCGAAAACGACTATTTCCGCGACCTCCTGCATTGCCTCTCCATCGACTTCGATGCCATCGCGACGGTGCTCGTAGAATTGTACTGGTGATCCAGACTTTTTGGCAACCGCAAAGATTCAACGCTTTGCGGCTGGTAAAGGGCCTAGACATAGACCCCCTAGGAATTACTATGCCCTGTGTGTTTCACAAAAACAACATACAATGTTTAGGAGGAACAAACTATGAGACTGAAAACGATTGAAAAGCTCGTGAAACTCGCTGACAAGCGCCGCAAAGTGCAGCGCAGCATTGGCAATCATTGGATTGACAAGCAGGACGGTATCACCGACTTCGGCTACCACATGACCTGCATCGCCCGCGTCAGCGACACCGAGCACACGATCAGCTTCAGCAATGGCGGCTGGGACACGTCCTCGACCAACACGGCCCTGCGCGACTACTTCACGGAGTACGTCACGAATCGCGGCTACAAAGACGTGACGCACTACGAGCACCAGCAGGCTCTCCACGGCCGCCTGTACCGCTAAGCCGAAACATCCCGAAAGGAAGTGATGTTATGGGATGTCTGTCGGGAATGACCTCCCGGCACCGATGAGGCAGGTCAGCCTAGGAATGCAGGAGGAATGTGACTATGAAACTCACAGAAAAACTCACACAAGTTCTGTCTGGTGGCAGCGGATTCGACTACGACGCAACCGTCCGCACGAACAAGGCCGGCACAAAAGTCTACGTCTCGGCTGCATACCATTGCATGGACGAAAACGGCTTTTACGATGGCGTGATTCCGTTCACGGTCTCTATCCCCATCGCGAATCCGCGAAACTTCCGGCTCACCTTCAACTATCTCAACGGGGCCGGCTGGTATCGCGTCCGCAAATACTGGCTGCGCGAATACATCGACCAAGTGGTCGCAGACGCTATCTGGGAGGCAGAATGACATGGAGAAATTTCTGGGAATCGTCGGGGAAATGATTCACCCATTCGTCGCGAGGCGCGGCCTCGTGTACGACGAGGATGACAGAGTGGTGTCAACGTACACCTACATCCCCGAAAACGTCAAGAGGAATCGAACGCTCGCGGCCATGGCAATCGCCGTCATCGCCCTCGCGTTCTGCTAAGTCGAAACGGCCGAAAGGTGTGATGCATATGGCCGTCTGTCGGGAATGACCTCCCGGCACCGATGAGACAGGTCAGTCTTAGGAATATAGGAGGAATGAAACCATGAACTATGAAGAACTGGAAAAACGTCTGGAAGACGAAGACCTCTATATCGAGGACATCGACGGCGACACCTGCATCATCCTCACGGGATGCGAATCCAAAGGCTTCAGCGAAGAACTCCAAAAACTTCTGGAAAGCTATACGCCGGACGACGACGACCCCGAACGCATCGAAACCGTCTACGACGAAGAAGTGGAGCGCTGCGATACCTGCGGCCATTACCACTACAGGGATCGAGACGATGGCGCGTATCTGGAATGCGAATACATCTGCGAAGACTGCATCGAAACCGACGACGACGCCAAAGAATCCGTCATCGACTACATGATGGACAGCCCCGACCACGCCGTCCGGCTCTCGCAAATCCCATCGGACTATCTGGCAGCGCACGGCTGGAAAACCAGCGGTGAAAGCTACGAGACCAGCCTGTACGCGACCAGCGGCAAAATCCATCCGCACGACATCCTGAAAATCTTCCAGACCAATCACGTCCTGTTCGCAATCACAGACGAAAACCCGTTTGAAACGGACTGGACATTCTTCACCAAGGAATAAGTCGAAACGGTCGAAAGGTGGAATGCATATGGCCGTCCGTGGGAATTGACCTACCCGCGCTGATGAGACAGGTCTGGAAAAAGAGGAGGAATGAATCATGTTTGTCATCCAAGCATACCAAGATGGCTACCATCTGCTGGGCAATGACGGGACGATGTTCATTCGGGACTTGAAGACCCTGCGCGGCCTAAAACGGCGGCTGCGCGACTGGTATTTCTTCCCGAACGCCGACACCATCAACGTCTACCAAATCAGCGAAAGCGAAGTCTTCCGCTTCGACGAAAGCCGGCCCATCGCATCGTTCCCCGTGGCAGGCAACCACGCGGTGCTTTGAGAATCCAAACTACCCTAGGCACGGCTTCGGGCGTGCCTAGCATAGTGGGGATTCTCCCACAGGATTTACAGGAGGAATGCGACTATGAAAATCACGATGAAAGACGGAACAGAGTTCGAGGTCTGGGACGGCAAAGAAGTCTTCGGCGAACCCCTCTCCGATTACGCATTGCAGAACCACCGGCTCGACTACCGCGCCCTCATGGGCCTCTGCGACAACATGATCCTCAACAACGAGGTCATCCGTCAAGCAGGCGACTTCGAGCTCGAAAACGGCAGCGACTACGACGAAGAAACCGACGAATACGTCGATGTCTACCAGTATTACATCATCGGCGAAAACGACGCGCAGCGCCTCGAACGCTGGACGAACGAACTCGTCTACTACTCGCCCTCGCTCGATATGTATCTCCTCGGCGTGACCCACTTCGGCACGGCATGGAGCTACGTCCTCACAGAGTTCGATCTGACCGCCTGAAAACATGGTGACATCCAGGGCGCGACCCCCATCGCGCTCTGGGTGGTGCAATGCTGCGCCGTGAAAATCTAGGAGGAATGCACACATGGACGGCATCAAACTCGGATCAATCTGGTTCACCTTCTGGACGCTCGTCTGGATGCTCACGCTACTCTAGCCGAAACACCCCGAAAGGATGTGATGTGATGGGGTGTCTGTCGGGAACGACCTCCCGGCACCGATGAGGCAGGTCAGCCTTGGAAAATTTAGGAGGAATACGACTATGAACGCAAAGAGAATCGCAGAAAAAATCGCCGCACTTTTGAGCAAAACAACGGCCACCGGCGCAACCGAAGCCGAAGCCCTCGCGGCCGCGAAAATGGCACAGCGCCTCATGGCGAAATACCACGTCTCCTCCGTTGACATCGACACCAAAGAAGCCATCGGCGAAGAAGGTATCGACATCGCGCACCGCTGGGAAGTCTCCCTCGCCTACCGCGTGGCAAAAAACTTCTGCTGTGAAGCCGTGAAATGCGGCAAGCAGGAACTCATTACCGGCAAAGACCGCGACCGCGACGTCGCCATCCGCGCCATCAAAATGTTCCTCGAAGCCGGCCGCACCGGCCTCAAACAGGCCAAACGCGAAGCACGCGAACGCTACGGCACGACGCGGGGCGTCGAATCCTCCTACGGATTCAGCTTCGCCAACACCGTCGCCAACGAACTCGCCAAAGAAGCGCGGGCGCTCATGCTGATCGTCCCCGAAGAAGTCACGGCAGCATACAAGAAAAACCATCCGCACACCACGCCCCTCCGCACTTACTGGCACGGCAACCGCGACGCCATGAGCCTCGCCAAAAACCGTGGCGAATACGACGGGCGCAAAGCCGTCGGCAGCCGCCGTCTCGAAGCATGAAAGCACAGCCGAAACACCCGAAGGAGTGATGCACATGGGTGTCCGCTAGAGGTTTACCGCTCTAGCGCCGACGATGGCAGGTAGCTATCAACACAAGGAGGAATCACACTATGGACAACCCAAAAAATCTGGCAGGGTACGACGCCATCCGCGACAAATCCGTTGAAATCGGCCTCCCAAAACAGTACGTCACCGACATCGGCATCGACGCACTCGTCCTGTGGGAACGCGAAGACACCGCATTCATCTGGATTCCCCGCGAGACCGGAACCTACCTCGTCCCGCTCAACGAGCTCGACGCAAAAAAGCAGGCATCCCACCTCTACGCCATCGACTACTACGCCCACCACGAAGAAACCGCGCGTTTCTTCTACTGGAATCGCGCAGAACTCAAAGAAATCACCGGCGCACACGCATATCGGCGTGCCGCCTTGGCATTCCCGATTGCCGCCGATGAAATCCAACAGGAAAAATTAGATAAGGAGGCATGACCCATGTCCAAAATTTCCCGCAAGGAAAAGAAAGCCGAAGCCGTGCGCCGCATGAAGCTGCTCGGCATCTTCCCCGAAACCATCAAGCAATTCGAGCGCGGCGACAAAATCTCCGCGAGCGAACCACCGGTCGGCGCGTACTTCTGGGTCGAAGGGGACGAACTGGAGCGCATCCGCGCATGGGAGCAGCGCACCGGCAACCTCGTCTACTCCGTCATCCACGCCTACTGCCGTGACTTCGGCCGCGTAGACAGCTGGCTGTTCGTCAGCGACTACAAAGACGAAGAATGGGCGGCAGACCGCGCATCCTGCGAACGCCCCGTCACCCTCGAAAGCGGGCGCAAAGCCCTCTGCTTGTTCACCTACTGCTACAACCACGGCGAGCCCGACTACTCCGAATACGGAGACGCCCTGTTCCAGCTCGCCCCTGGCGCCGGTCTCGTCCGCATCGGATGAGCCACGAGAAACGAAGGAAGGAACAAAACAATGACAATGAAATGTAACCGCTGCGGCAAAGCCATGACCGAAGGTTACTACTTCTACGGCACGCACCTCTGCGAAGACTGCCGGCACGAGCAATTCACCGACGACGAATGGAACGCCGAGTACGACGAAGACTGCACCGAGGCATACTGGACAGATTGGAGCGAGGCATGATGAAGAAACCGCAACCGCGCCTCATCCCGACGAAGCGCACCGCGCTCGACGGCCTCGTCTGGTGGGTCGTCTTCGACACCCAGACGCGCCGCTACTCCACGCGCCCCTGCTTCGGGCGATACCGCAGGAAGAAAGACTGTCAACGGGCAATTGACTACTACACGTCCGATGGCTACTACGACAGGCAGCTCGCCCATCTCTGGACATGGATTCGACAGAACGGAGGGAAAACGAAATGAAAAAATGGTGGTACGGAATCAAAGGCATCGAGTTCATCTGGCACGGCACGAACGACGATCCAGAACTGAAAATCGGCAGCGCCTACATCAACTCGCACGATGTCGAAGACCACTTCTGGGATGCCTACGCCGAAGACGGAGGCGACACCAACAACTTCGATGCATTCGCCGAATGGATGCGGGCGCACGCCGACGAAGTGCGCGACTACGCGCAGATGGTCGTCGATATGTACGCCGAAAGCGCAGCCGACATGGCATTCGAGGTCAGACAGGAGGCAATGCAATGGACGTAACCGAACTCACCCGCGACCAGCTCGCCGAGCTGAAACAGGCATACCTCATCGAACTTGACGACGAAGGGACTTTGAAAGAAATCGCCGGCATGGATTGCGTCTCCTGGGGAGACCTCGCAAACGCCGACGAAATCGTCCCCGATGATGTCGTGTTCCATCACTACGACGGCGTGCTGTTCAGCGAAGACGACTTCTCCTGCACCGCAGGAATGGAGGGATGAACCATGACACCGATGCAAATGATTGAAATCATGCGGGGCAACCTCATGGAAGACATCGACCTCATCGTCCCCGACCAGGACAAAGCCGCCGGCCTCAAAAAAGTCGTGTGGCAAACCGTCAACAACATTGCGCGGGAAGCCTACTTCGACGGCTGGGAATCCCGCAAGAACCACGAAGCACTCATGAACAAATACGAGGAGGCATAACACTATGACGTGCGAAATCTTCAACGAAAATATCAATGGCTGCTGGTACGGCATCAAGGGCATCCGCTGCTACTCGCAGCCAGTCACCTGCGAAGGGATGCTGAAACTCGGCGACCTGTCCGTCTACGAGACTCCCGTCTCCGATCACTTCATCGACCGCTACCACGCCGAGACCGGCGAGTCCGGCTTCCACCCGCAGCACTTCGCGAAATTCATGCAGGCGCACGCCGACGAAGTGCTCGACTACATCCGCCACTCCGCACGCGAACAGCGCGAATACGCCGAACTCGTCGATGAGACCATCGACGAATGGAACGAATGGTAACAAGGAGGCACACCCACATGGAAAAACTCATCGAAATGCACGAACTCATCCCCGTCTACCGCAGGAAACACGTCTACCGCTTCGACGAACTCGACGAACGCGCCAAAGGCACCGTGCGCGACGCATTCCGCGACGAATACGGCGACAACCGCAACGACGACTACCCCTTCGACTTCAGCATGGAAGAAGCCTCCATGCAAGCCATGGCCGACGCCATGGACGCCACCGTTGAATGGGAACGCGACAGCTATTACAACTGGCACGTCACCTTCACCCCAGACTTCCCCAACCCCGAAGCCGAAGACCTCACCGGCGCACGCGCCATGGCCTACATCGAAAACCACTTTCTCACCCCGAACGAAAAGCCAACGACCCTCTGGTGCGGCAAAAAACGGCGGCGCATAGCGACGATATTCGATCTCACCGGCTACTACCTCGACGGCTGCATGACCGACGCCTACCAGCAATGGAAAGAAGAATACCGCCGGCGTGCGAACGCCCGCACCGACCTCCCCGATGTCGCCGACTACATCACCACCCTCGAAAGCAACCTCGAACATTGCTTCACCGCCGACGACGAATACCACGCCTCCGACGAATACCTCGACGAAGAAATCGAAAGCACCTGGGGCGATCACTACTACCTTGCCGACGGCACGGACGTGACCGACGATATTGTCGATATAGCAGGATAAAAAGAAAATTCCTCTTGACTTTCAATCGATTATCGATTATACTATATCACAGAAAGATTGATACACCTACGGACACGGCCGCCCCGACCGTTCCGCAAACGGAACAACTGTTCCATAAAAGAAAGGACGAATACAATATGGGAAACAGAGCAGTCATCACCATTCCGGGCAACGACCCGCAGAAACTCGCCGTCTACCTCCATTGGAACGGCGGCCGCGACAGCATCGAAGCCTTCCTCGAATACTGCCGCATCAAGCAGTACCGCGCCCCCGAAATCGATCCCTACGGCTGGGCGCGTCTCGCGCAAGTCATCGGAAACTTCTTCGGAGGCGCGACCTCCATCGGCATCGACACCTTCGCCAACCTCGACGGCGCAGCCAACGGCGACAACGGCACCTACATCATCAAAGACTGGCGCATCATCGACCGCATCAACCCGCCGACGCACGAACAAGACCACTTCCAGCTGGAAGAAATGCTCCTCGGCATCAACAACGCCCAGCCCCTCAAAGAACAAATCCCCCGCGAGTTCTTCACCAAATCCGACTGGGTATGGGCATCCCAAATCTTCCCCCACGACATCGTATGGGTCAGCGACTGCGACGGCCACTACACCCAGCACGAAATCCTCGGCATCACCGAAGACAACCACCCCTACCTCGCCAAGAACGAATACGGCTATCCCGACCGCATCCTCTACGACGAAACCTTCCGCGTCCTGCACAACTGAAAGGAGACCCCCGCATGAAAGCAGCAAAAATCAGCATCGAAGAACTCGCCTACCTCGCCGACCACGCCAAATGGGAATACGAGCGCAACAGCTGGACGAGCTGCGTCCTCGTCTACATCAAGGACGACGAACTCGTCATCGAGCAGCCGAGCGGCTACGCCGAATGCAACAGCTACTACCGCAACTTCCCGCTCACCGAAACGGAGGAATGAACATGAACGCATACCTCATCATCGCCGAGGACAACACCAACCTCGCCCCGATGCACACCCTCTTTTCCACCAAGGCCAAAGCCCAGCACTTCTTCGCGAAAGAACTCCAAGACTACTGGCCCGCCGACAAATGGAGCGACGACCCCGCCGACAGCTGGGATGCCAACGGCAGAACCCCACAGGAATGCATCGACAAAATGACCTACAGCGATGCCGACAACAACTGGCTCTACTGCATCGAAATGGAAGTCAACTCGCCGAACTGGCAATGATGTATAATGATACCAGAACACTCGCAAAGGAGGCATGACTGTATGGACTACAACGACTTCCTCGAAGAAGTGAAAACCCTGCGCTCCCCCGCCACCTACAACAACTACCGCTACGCCCTCATGAAATTCAAGAACCCCACGCGGGCGAACGTCATGAAATACATCAACGAATCCAAAGACTCGCCGACGACAAAAAAGAACCGTCTGCGTATTCTCGGAATCGCCCTGAGATGGTACAATAGGATGGATAAGCCCATCGAACGGATCATCAAAGGCTACCGCGAGAACGTCCCCATCGAACCCTGCCCGACCGACGAGCAGATCGAAGCGGCGTGGAACAACCTCGGCAGCCACAGAGACAAAGCCATGTTCGCGCTCATGGCATACGCCGGCCTCCGCATCGGCGAAGTCCAGAAGCTCGACCGTGCCGACGTAGACCTCGCGCACGACCAGCTCACCGTTCGCAACACCAAAGGCAAGCGCGACGCCATCATCCCCCTCGTCCACGAGCGGCTGCGCAGCGAACTCTACGCATGGATGACCGAAAGCGACGGCAGATGGAAAGCCCTGTTTGTCGGCGAAGACGGCCGGCTCTCCCTCGGCTACCTCAAAAACAAATTCCACGACCTGTTCCGCGACCTCGGATTCCGCTTCCACGCCCATTCATTGCGCCGCTACTACGCCAACTGCCTCTGCAACGCCGGCGTCCCCCTCCAAGACATGGCCATCTGTATGCGCCACGCCAAAGTCGAGACCACCATGCGTTATCTCAACCTCAACCAGCAGAACGTCAAGGCCGCGCTCCAGCGCACCTGGGCAGGACACACCGCATAAGGGGGAAATCATCATGGCACACATCTTCGCAATCATCATCGGCCTGTTCGTGCTGCTCCTCAGCGACTGACGATCCTCGGCGATGACATTGACCTGCTATCCACAGAAAGGATTGAACGATGGCACAATATACATCTATCGATTTATTCGCAGGCCCCGGAGGCCTCTGCACAGGCTTCCGCTGGGCAGGCATCAAGGCGCTGATTGCAGTCGAATGGAGCTACTGGACAGTCCAGACCTATGCGACGACGCACAACGCAGAAATCTTCAACCTCGAAGATTATCTCGACGGCAAAATGGAAAACCCGGAAAAATATTTCCAGCCGAGCGATCGGACGCTGTTGATCTACGGCGACATCAACAAAGTCAGCAACGATCTGATAAAAGAAATCCTGCGGAAACGCTTCGGACGCGAGTCCGTTGACATCGTGACCGGCGGAGCGCCGTGCGAGAGCTTCAGCTTGGCAGGCGACCGAAAAGAAAACGACGAACGCAATGAGCTGTACACGAACGTACTGCGCATCGCACGCGCCGTCGATTCAAAAATGTTCCTGTTCGAGAACGTGAAAGGTCTGTTCTCCAAAAAGCTGAACGGGAAAAAAGGCGAGATGTACCGCGCCATCTGCAAGGACTTCCAATCCGACCTGGGCGATGGCTATCCTTCCTTCAAGCTGGCAGAAACCGACCCCCACAAAGTGCTGCTGAAAGCCATCGACTACGGCGTCCCGCAAGCGAGAGAGCGCCTGTTCCTCGTCGGGATCAACCGCCGCTACCCCGAAGGACATTTCGATTACCCGGAAAAGACGCACGGCCCAGAACGGAAGTATCACTACGTCACCGTCGGCGATGCCATCATGGATCTTCCGCAAATCGAGAGCGGCGACGAATCCAAGAAGTACGACTTCGACCTCTCCACGGTATCGGATGCCACACGGAAACACTACCTCGACCGCATCCGGGGGAAAGACTCAAACCCTCCGAAAAAATTCGACGAGTATTTCCTTTTCAATCACAAGGCACCCGGCCATATCAAAAAGATGATGGAGCGCATCAAGTCCATCCGTCCGGGCGAAAACATGAAGACCGCCTCCGAACGGCTCATCAGCGAAGGAAAGACCGAGTTCGTCCAAGCGAATTTTCCGAAGAAAATCTACGCTGCCCGAAACCGCCGCCTGAAATTGGACGAGCCGAGCTTCACGGTGACATCGCATTGCCTCGACGAAATGATCCACCCGACATTGAACCGAGCGATCTCGCCGAGAGAAGCAGCCCGCTTGCAGTCATTCCCCGATTGGTATCAGTTTCAAGGCCCGTATGTGGCATTCCACAGCGACCCGGAGCAAGACCAATACGAGCAAATCGGCGATGCCATCCCGCCGCTGCTCGCATTCGCCCTCGGCAACGAAGTCTCCAAAACGCTGAAACGCCTAGAGTGATTCCGTCGTCACTTCTTGTAGCGCACATGAGTGGATTCGACTTTGAACGTCGGCATCTTCAGTTGGATGTCCTGCCCCTTCCTGCCGGAAGCATACGTCCACTTGAACGGCGTGCCGAATTGACCGCGACTCTCGCGGAGCATCCGCTGGATATAGTCTTGCGAGGAATACAGTTCGACGGCAAGCGACTCCTTCGAGAATGCCAAGACGTAATCGGCCACCTGATCCTTGCTGGTATACTGTCCATGCTCACCCGTAATCACCCATTGGCACAGGCGATACACATATGGATGAAGCGCCTTTGTGAATTTCTGCGAAAAATCCGCATCGATTTTCTCGATGTTGCGCTCGCTGCCGACGCGCTGAAACATTTCAATATAGGATTTCAAGAGTTCATCCGTGATGCCCAATGCACGGATGAACTCTTTTGCTGGGTACTGGTGGCACGAGACAAAATCCCCTCTGGAATTTTTGCAGCTGATGGTGAAACGGTGTTCCGTTCCATCCCCGTAAGTGACGACAGCCAGCACATCCGTCTTCGGCAGGCCGCCAGACGGCAGCTTCGGAATGTTCGTGGTTGCTGCGATCGAGCGGACGTCATGCGGGCAGCCCCATCGCATCAGCAATTTCGAGAACACCGACCACTCCTGCCCCACTTGGAGTTCGTCCCCATTCCACACATCGAGATTCCCTTTGAAGTTCAGCACGCCGACGATCCGTTTTTCAAAATCGTTCCCGTCTTTGTCCTCGCGGACGCCGTGGGGCATACTCAACAGGTAAAGCTCACGGATTCTGTCGTACAATTCAGAGGCCGTCATCGCGCCGTCGAGCTCGTCCAAATCCTTCCCGCCGATATAGCTGCGCTGGATGTCCTCATCCGCTTTTTTGGCATCCTGCTCTGAAACTTCGATGTCCTTGCTCTGATCCGCGATGATGAGATAGCAATGATCGAATCCCCTGTATTTTTTCAAGAGGAAACTGTCCCAATGCGTCCCCTTCATGCGGTCGCTGCGGTATGAGGTCGTCGAAAAAAGCCCCCAGCGCTCGCCATTGAACAAGGAAATGATGAACGGCGCGTACAGATGATAGCCCGTATTGTTACCATGCGTCCATTCGTTGTACGGAGTGCTGATTTCCGTCACATATTTCTTTTCCCGGAGTAGCTTCAATGTATTTTCAAGGCTGACAAACGCATTTCTCCCACGGATCACCTTTTTCTGGTTGTCGATCATGGTGAAAATCACGTCCTTCCTACATTTTGGATTTAGATATTCTCTAATATTCGACACATGAAAAAAATTTTCCTGCTTCCATCGAGCCCGACGTAGAATTTTCGGGGGGAGAAGCAGGATTTCAAAAATTATTCGCGAAATATACAGGATGTGCGCGAGCGCTTGCGCTGCCGCAACGAGAATAATTTTTAGGGGGCTGATCCCATTGTGCCAGCATGAAACATCGGTGCATGAGTTTTGCAACAACCTGTACACCGATTTATTCAACAGAGAATTTGATACCCGTCACTCCGACTTTGTTGATAGGAATCACAGGGAACCGGCAGAAAGCACTCTTGCTAATATGGAAGGTGATGCGCAAAAATACGCTATCCGCATGACTACCATCCAAGCCATGAGAGAGTTCGATAACATTGAGCCAGCAGACATATGGAACTCGATTCATCAAATCCATGTTCATCGGAAAAGCGGCCTAGACATCCCACCAGAAGTAATAGAAAGCGTCATCAGCGGAGAACAGAGCTGGAAGTCATCCAGCGGCCATGCCTTTGAAGAAATCGTAGCAGAATCGGGGACTGCCGCTCTGCATCCTTCTGGGATAGACATCATCCTCCAGCGAGACTTGACCGAACTCATTCAGCAAAACGAATTGCACAATGAACAGCCTGACATCGAATGGCTAAGGAAGCAAATATCTGCTGATATTTTTGATGCTTTCGCGATAACAAAAAAAGATGGAGAAACTGTTTGTTTCGGATGCATACAATGCAAAACAAGCCTTCGCGACAGAGTTACCAGAGACCGCGAGCCGTCCATAAATGCCATGAAAAAATTCTTTTGGAGCGCCCTTGTCGTTCTCAACGGAGAAACGTTGAATCATGATGAGCAAAAGTACGCCTATATGGTGAACGGTGGCAGTACGGAATTTCCTACAAATGGATGGCATGGAATGTATGTATTCTCAAACGCCCTGACATCTGGACGTATCTATCCGACAAACCTCGACATGAAAAACTTCAAGGAACACGCAATCCAAGCGGCCGAAAGATGGTGCAAGCAACGTCAATGGCTAAATGCTGACTGGAATCCGAGCGAAAAATAATCATAGAATCTTCATCCCGCAATACTCGCAAACCTCTGCGACGCAGCGGTCAAAATTCTTCTCGATGTCGCTCGACCAAAAGCGCAGCACGAGCCAGCCGAGGCCAGTCAACGCATCGTTCACGTCCTTGTCGTGCTCCACATTGCGCGAGAGATGCCGAACCCAATACTCTTTGTTCGACGCGACCTGCTCGCCCGGATGCTCCTGATGCCCGCGTGCGTGCCAGAAATCTCCGTCAACGAAAATCGCGATCTTCTGCCGCGTGAGCGCGATGTCCGGCGAGCCAGGCAACTTCTTCCAGTTCTTCCGATACCGTAAGCCGAGATGCCACAGCGCTTTGCGAAAACGCACCTCTGGCTTCGTGTCACGCGATCGGATACGGCTCATCACATAATGACGCTGCTCTTTCGTCAAGACATCCATGCGACATCACCCCGCTCAAAAAACAACCTTCTAAAAACGAACCCCGCAGCTTGCCGCTACGGGGTTTTCGTATGCCCAGATTTATTCCTTTGCCTGCTCCTCATACTCCACGCACGCCCAGCACTTCCCGTCCTTCTCCGCGAGCAGCGTCCCTTTCACCCAGCGCACCTCGAACCCAGCCGCGTGCAGCACCTCGTCGATCTCCCCGCTCGCCGACGTGGCCGCGATCGTGATGCCGAGCGCATCCGCGAGCTGGTCGATGACCGCATTATCCTTCGGGAACATCCCGCTCTCGTACCGGCTGATCGCCATCTGCTTCACGCCGATCCTCTCCGCGAGCTTTTCCTGGCTAAGCCCCAGCGCCTTGCGCCGCGTTCGGATCATCTCCGCGAAGTCATTGTGAAATTCTGACATGGCTCTCCTTATCCTCCACAATCAAATCATATCCGAGAATATCGCAAAAGACGATGAACTCATCGAGCTTCACCGTTTCATGATTGATCTTGTAAAAAAAACTCTGCTTCGTGAACGACGCGCCCGTGCGCTCGTTGTACTCCTCGCACAGCCGCGTGATCGTAAAGTCGCGCTCTGCCATCATCATTCGGAGCGTCCTTTGAATATCCCTCATGACATTCACTCCTTTATCGATTATTATACAAAAAAACAGCCAAGGTGTAAACCTTGACCGTCCATTCATCGGTTCGCCCCGCGCCGCGCACAGCGATTGCAAAAGCAGCAGACCACATCCTCATCTGGAAAGCACTCGTCCAGATACTCCGGGATGCGGCAGCGCTTCCCGTTCTTCATCTCCGCATCCATCGGGTAATTCACCTTCGACCCCGCAGCCCCCGCGAAACACGGGCGCGGCTCTTTCCGCAAGAACACATCCAGCCCCGCCGCAGCCCGACGGATCGTGCCGAGCCGCTTCGACACCGCCTGATGCGTGATGCCGTACTCCCTGCCGATCTGCTCATACGTTCTCCCGTTCGCGATCATCACGAGGATGTTCCAATTCTCCGGCGACAGCCGCTCTCTTAGCCCCCGCAGCGCCTCCATCAAATGCTCCTGCCGCTCCGCCTCCACCAGCATCTCCAGCGGATCACGCGGCATCCGCGCATAGTCCTGCGGGATCGGCTGGCTGTCCTCCTTCCACGCCAGAAAATCCAGCCGGTTCAGCGTGTTCGGCAGATCGACCAGCCCGTCATTGTAATCCTCGATCAGCTGCTTCAGATAATCAGCCACAGACCCGCACCGCCTTTCGGATCACCCCATCCTTGTACTGCGACGCCGCGAAGCGCATGAGATAGCCGACCTTGCTCCCGAAAAACTTGCAATTCAAAATCACCGAGCCATCCGGCAGCCGGCGCCTCCCCACGTCCTTCTTCCCTCGCGCCTCCTTGCCCTCGATGTAGCGGACATCCCGCGAGTAGCCCGCGAGCGTGCGCCACAGCCGCGCCCGATCTTCCGTTTCAATCGTGAGACGATAAAAATCCCCCTCATCATTGAAATCCATCAGCACCGAAACGATCAATCGCCGCTGCTCCCGAACCCGCCACGCGACACCCCGCCGAGACGATCCACCGTATGCGTGATGACATCATCCTCCATCACCGGGAAAATGCGGAACTGCGCGATCCGTGCGCCCTCGCGAATCATCACATCGCGTGTCGCGTAAACCGGCATCGCCCATTCATCCGCATCGCCGCAATAATCGCCATCGATGATTCCCACGCCGTTCGTCTGCAAAACGCCATACTTTCGGAACGTGCTGCTGCGCGGGACGAGATGCGCCTCATACCCCTTCGGCAGCTTCATCGCCACGCCGAGCGGAATCTGCGCGTAGTCCCCCGCACGCAGCTTCACATCCTCGGCCGCTTTCAGATCAATCCAATCCCCGTGCCGTTCCACCTTGCAGCCATCCTTGAAATACTTGACCTTGATAACCTTCATTGTCCAGCCTCTTTCCTATCAAAAACTACCGTGTATTATTTAGTAATACCAAGCTCTGCCGCATACGGCAGCCCCTCGATGAACGCGCAGAACGCCCGCCACTCCGAGAGCCGGTGGCTCTTGCGCTGCCAGTACATCGTTTTGAGCTGCGCGTAATTCGTCGCGCACCCCGCCGCAATGCACATCCCTTCGGGCAGATTCGCCTTCGCCCGCTGCAAATTCTCCGCGCTCGGCTCATTTGTATACGCCTCGACATACTTCATGAAAATATCGAGGATGCGCGGATCGACGAACTCATTCGCCAGCTTGCGGTACGGCAGCGTCTTCGCCTTGTGCATCGTCGATTGGCTGTCCTTCACCACAAAGCCATACGTGTCGAACTCCTGCCACCAATAGCGGGGAGCAAGCACATCGAACGACACGAAAATCTGCCGCAAGAACTTGTCATCCCCATGCCCATGCGCCGCATGGCCGAGCGTCCCGCCGAGCCTCAGCAAATCCTCGACGCCTCGCGTGTCCAAATCCATGCGCTCGTTCACGATCTCCGTCATCGGATAGCCCGCACGGATCAACGCCTCGCGCATCCCGTACACATTCACGTTAAAAACCTTCAGCATACATCCTCCAAAACGCACCCACCCTGTCCCACGGCACGCGCCGCACACCTATCTTCATTCAGCGAAAATCAAATACGCGGATCATTCGGATCGTACTCGATGCACTCCACGTCATCCAGCTCGACCTCCATCTCCCCGTTCTCGATAGCCTCCTGCGCCTGCTCGTAGGCATCTTCCTCGTCATACGCCGAGACCGTCACGCTTCCGTGAAAACTCACATCGTACACCCGCCTCACAGGAACAACGCCCCCATCATCATGCCGCACAGCAGCACGAGCACCAGCACATACGCCGCAAAGAACCCCTTTGCCAGCTTCATGTCATGCCCTGCCTCCTCCGTCAGCTTGTCCGCGAGGCGATTCATCACAATCGCCCACACGCCCATCGTGAACAGCGCACCTGCCAAAAAATCCACCATGTACATACCTCCCATCAGTCACACTTGCTCCAACCGCAATTCGAGCACGAAACGCAATGCCCTTCTGGCTTCAGCGTCGCCTTGCCGCACTCCGGACACGTCATCCCGTCCGCAATCTCCACGCGATGCTCCGTCTTCCGCATCGCATCGATGGCATCCGCGATCGCATTCGCGCACGAAAGCGACACCTGCTTGCCCTGACGGCGCAGCATCTGGCACGCCGGGCACTTATTCTCGCGCAGCTCCTCCACGATCTTGTCCACCTTGATTCCCGACCGCAAGCACAGCGAAATGAGGCGCGTGATCGTGTTGATGTTCGCCTGGCAGCCGCCAGACGCATTCGTGAACACCTCGAAGATGTCCCCCGACTCCGCACGATTCACCGTCACATACATCGACGGCACGCACGACGACGACTCTTTGAACGTCGCGCCCTTCACGCACTCCGTCTCGCGCCGCTTCGCCGGCACAATCGTGTTGTACGCAGGCGTCTCCGTCCCCTTCTCCTTCGTCACGCCGAGGATATTGCCGCGCTTGCAGCCGTCGCGAAACACCGTCACGCCCTTCAGCCCCTGCTGCCACGCCGTCAGATAAATGTCGAAAATCTCCTCCGGTGTTGCGCTGTGCGGCAGATTGATCGTCGAACTGATCGCGCAATCCACATAATCCTGCATCACCGACTGCATCGCGATCCGCTCCAACGGCGCGACCTCGTGCGATTCCATCACGAACTGGAAACGACGCTTGATCTCCTCCGTCGTCAGCTCCCCCAGATGATGATGCGCCAGCAAATCTCGCACGCCGCGAGCATACACGCGGAACGTCTTGCCCGCATCCTCCGTGCTGTGCGTCGTGCGCTCATAGCACACCTGATACATCGGCTCGACGCCACCCGTGAAGCCACCGGCGAACAGAGAAATCGAACCCGTCGGCGCGACCGACAGCAGCGAACCATTCCGCAGCCCGTACCGCTGGATTTTCTCATACAGCGGCTCGCCTTGGAACATCTGCACCAGCGGCGACCGCTTCGTCGCCTCCCAGCGATATTTGCCGAACGTCCCGCGCACCTTTGCCAGCTCCGCGCTCGTATCAAGCGCCGTCACCAGCATCGTCTCCATGATGTCCGACACGATGCCCCGCGCCTCCGGCGAACCATAGCGCACGCCGAGCGCCACCAGCGCATCCGCGAGGCCAAACACACCGAGGCCGATGCTGCGCCAATCCGTGATGCATTGCCGGTTCAGGTCGAGCGGCTGCATATCGAACCCATAGTCCAGAATCTCATCCAGCATTCGCACCGCCGTGCGCGTCACCGTCTTCAGCTTCTCGAAATCGACGTGCGCCGTCGCCGTGAACTTGTCCGCGACCACGTTGTAGAGATTCACCGAGCCAAGATTGCACGAGTTCCCGCCATTGCCGGGGTACTCCGCGCACGGATTCGTGATGTCGATCTGATAGTCCTCGTACCCAGACAAAAGGTTGAACCCACGGATGCGGTCGATGAACAGCGCCCCAGGATCGCCATAGTCCCATTGCGTCCTGCAAAACTCCTCGAAGAATTTCCGCGCATCGATCACCTTTTCGATGTGCTCATCCTCCGTATCGAAATGCAGCGTGAACGGCTGGCCGTCACGCACCGCCTCCATGAACGCATCCGTGAACTTGATCGAAATATTCATCGACGCGAGCTTCTTGTTCTTCTGCTTGATCCGCAAGAACTCCTCGATGTCCGGATGCGAGCAATCCAGCCCCACCATCAGCGCGGCACGGCGGCCCTTCTGCCCGATTGTGCCGCCGGTCACATCAAAGATATTCAGGAAACTCACCGCGCCCGTCGAGGTCAACGCGCTATTATTCACCCGCGCCCCCTTCGGACGCAGCTGCGAGATGTCGATGCCGCAGCCCCCGCCATAGCTCGAAATGCGGGCGATGCGCTTCGCCGTCTCGAAAATTTCCTCGATGCTGTCGCCCGGCGTCGGCAAAATGTAGCAATTCGACATCGACACCTTGCGCTTCCCCTTGCACCCCGCGCCATACAGCGTGCGGCCCGCCGGCAGGAAGTCGCCATTCCGCAGCACCTCGCGAGCCGCACCGCGCAGCTCATCGCTGAAAATTCCCACGACACGAGGAATCAAATCCTGCGGCCCCTCGCCCTCATGCAGATACTTCTTCTGCATGATTCCGCGAGAAATCTCATTGTCATACCAATGTTCCAACCGATCACCCCTCATACATCCACACATCCGACACCTCGTCGAACGGCCTCACGACCACATCCACGCCCGCGTGCTCGCGATCCACGTCATAGTCGATGTACCGCAGCAGCGCCTTGCAATCATCCGCATATACCCCCGCGTGCTCCAGCGCATCCGCGAGTGCTTTCGACAGATTGTTCGTATCACGGCGGCGGCGATCCGGCCAATGCGTATTGACCTCCACGACCACCTTGCAGTCCGTCATCGTCCACCCCTGCCGCTCGATCTCCGCACGGATGATCGCCTCGGCCACCGCGAACCACGCCTTGCCCTTCGCCGTCCGCACCCGCTTCCCGAACTTCGTCGTGAAATACAGGCTGTTCACCGACGGCACCGGCGGCAGCTTCACGCGCAAGCATTCAGCCGTCAAGCAGCGCTTCCTCCAGCAAGAACTTCAAATCCCCCGCGAACGTCTTGCGCCGTTCGTTCTCCGAGAGATTCGCATCGTCGTACAAAATATCCGCCAGCAGCTGCGCCTCCTCCACCGAAAGAACCACGCGAATCTCGCGCTCTTTCGGCTTCGTCGCTACGATTTTCAAATACGCATCATCCTTTCAATCCTTCCGAGGGTCAATGACCTCTCCATTTCTGGCTCGCACCAGCCACTCGTGATAACGCTCAAACTTCACACGATCCTTCTCTGCGGATTCCCCATCCTTATGCCCGGCACGATACCCGTACTTGATGCAGTTGCCCGCGAGGAATCCGCAGAACGCCTCCTGCGACAACACCGCCTGCATGATCTCGATGGGCTGGATCGCTCCTTGATAGTGCTCCGCAAAATATCGATCTGCCTCTTTTGTGGAGCACTCCGCGCACGGCTCGCTCGCCGGCATCGTCGGCGGCGGGTATCGCTTCATCATTTCCTCAATCGTCAACTCGTCGGCATCTCCTTGTTGTGATCCCCGCAGCGATGCGTCTGGTAAAAATCGCAGAACACATTCACGGGACACCAATCCGCGCACTTGCGATTCGGGTACGTCTTCGCCGAATCCCATCTGTCACGCTTGCTGCATGGCGGCGGCACAACTCCCGAATCCAGCGCACGCATCAGCGCATCATACTTCGCTTTCATGTACGTCCGTACCCAATGCAGCGAGATAAAATGGATCGGCACGATGTACCCCGGCTGCGTGATGCCATACCGCTTCGCCGTCGCATCCACGCCACCGCGCACAAACATATTCACGTTGATGTTTTTCACATGAAGATGGTGCTGCTCCATCAGATAGCGATAATAATTGAGCTGGATCGCAATCTCCCGCACATCCCGCACGCCACCCGGCGCGAACACCTGCTCCCACTTCTCCTCGCCCTTGTGCTTGCCCCGCGTGATGATGCGCCGTTCCCAATGCGGCGCATACCCCAGCGCCTTGGCGATGCGGAACGCCCCGAAGAACTTCCAATCCCACAGCGTCTGCGTCTTGCAATCATACGCATCGAACTGCCCGCTCGTGATGTCATCCTCCAGACGCACCTCCGCGAGCCAGCCCTTCGGCTGCGCCTCCTCGAACGCCTTGTGGCTGTTCGTCCCGATCATCGCCGCGATGCCACCCATCGGATCAATCGCGTAATCATGCACGATCTCCAGATACGCCGGCCGCGTCGGCTTGATGAGCTGCGTCACGCTCGGCTTCCCGAACCAATGCCGCGTCGCCCCAGCCGCAGCCATAAGCGCCGGCAAGCTCATGCACCGATGATCGCACCCTTTCAAGCACTCCTCGAACGGCACAACCTTCCCGTCATAACAGCGAAAACTCGTTGCTGGCATTTGCCCCTCCTTTATGAATCTTAGAGTATACAAAATGTTTCATACATGAAACACTCACATCATAAAATGATTCTTCGTCGCCTCCACGATGCTCTGGATGACGAAATCAGCACACGGCTGCGCCATGCCATTTCCGATTGCCTTGTAGCGGCGCGTGTCCGGCGCGGGCTTCCCGTGAAATTCGATGTTCGTCCATCCATCCGGATAACCTTGCAGACGCTCGCACTCCAGCGGTGTCAAGCGGCGAACCGTATGGCTCTGCATTTGCAGCTTGTCCAAATCCTGATTCCCGATGCCCTTGTAATCGCGGGCGCACAACGAGCCGACCACCTGCCGCACCAGCGGCGTATTGTTCTGGCCCGCGCCCATCTTCGTCGAGACCGTCGTCATCACATCGATTGGCCCCTTCACACGGCTGTCCATCGGATGATGCTCATAGACCTCCTCCGCACACGGAGCGACCGCGTGCCTGTCCATCGTATTCAACGTGTAGCTGATCCCCTCCTGAAAACCATTGCCATGCCCGCCGTTCATCCCGTGCCGGCTGATGATATTCCCCGCAATCGAATACACGCTCATACGCCATCCCCGCATTGCAGCACCGACGTTTTCCCATCCGTCGCCAACGTCGGCGACTGCTCTGGCGTATACCCGATGCCTCCCGCCGCAGCAGAGTTCTTCATCAAGAATCCTGCGCTTGCCGTTCGAGCGCCGCTTTCAGCTCCGCCGGCAGCGTCTTCCCTCGCTCCTCCGCACGCCGCAGGATGCCCCTGCACGCCCTCGCACTCAAAAAGTATTTCGCCGGCACATCGGCCATCGGCTGCAAAATCTGCGACAAGGAAGATTCTCTTGCGACGCTGGGGGACTCCCCAAAATTGAGCATCCAGCTGCCGCCACGCGATCTCGCAGCGGTCGCATTCGACCAGCCCGGCGTGCGCCCATCGCCCGCCGTCAGGCATTGGAAGCTCGGCCGCTCCGATCGCTTCGAGCACAGCCTTAAAGTCCAGCCCTTTGTTGGAACTGAAAGCGCCTGGCACATTCTCCCAGACGACAAAGCGCGGGTATCTTCCGCCGGTCGCATCTCGCATTTCGTTGACAATCCTTATCCCCTCCATAAACAAACCGCTGCGTTCCCCGTCGAGGCCCGCACGCCGTCCCGCGATGCTCAAATCTTGGCACGGAGACCCCATCGTGATAATATCGACCGGCTCGATCTCCGCGCCGTCGATCGCACAGATGTCGCCGAGCTGCGCCATCTCCGGGAAATGCACCTCCGTCACCGCCGACGGAAACTCATCCACCTCCGATGCCCAGACCGGCACGACCGCGCCGCTATGCAACGCAGCCATCGGCCAGCCGCCGACCCCATCAAAAAGACTCCCTAACTTCAGCATTCCATTCCTCCCAGCCCGTTCTCCGCGACCTTCTCCATCAGCCGCGAAGACTTCGGATCATACACGAGCGTAAAAATCTCGTTCTCATTACGCCGTTCACGCGCTTTCACGATCTTCAACATCGTGTCGTACTTGTACTTCTCCCGGTCAATCGGCGAAAGCGTCGAATCCAGCGCCTTGCGCCAGATCAAGAACACATAATCGCCGCTATCGCCAATAGCCCCAGACCCGCGCAAATCCTTTTGCTCCGGCTCATGCCACTTGCCGCTGCCATCCTTCCCCTGCCCAGCCTTTGAGAGCTGGGAAAGTACAACGAACAGCACATTGAACTCCTTCGCGAAATCCTTTGTCCTTTCAGCAACGAGTTCTTCGTCCCCAATCGTATCTCTCCCCCGCATCTTCTGGAAATAATCAATCGCCACGATCTCCACCGGCTTCACGCGGGCATTCATCAGCCGCACATACTCGGCCATCGCATCGAGCGACAGCCCCGGCTTGTCCACGATATAGAGCTGCTGGTCGAGCTTGTCCTTGATGAGACTGTACGTCTCCGCGTGCTCGTGGATGTACGACGGCACATCATACCGCCGTATCTGGCAGATTTTCGCAATGAGGATTTTGATGATGTCCTCCTTCGGCATCTCCAAGCTGAAAAACAACACCGTCTTCCGCAGCTTCACCGTCCAGTAAAGAATCCACTCCAGCAGATTCTCCGTCTTGCCGCTGTTCGAGGCCGCTCCGAGGATCACCACATTCTTCTTCTTGAACTTCGCTGCCGCATCGATGTGCGGATAGCCCACGCCGAAATACTCCTCATCTTTGAGGGCTTCCAGCGCAGCATACGAATCCGTCGCCGACGCGATGTCCTTCAGCCGCTCCTCGCTCGTGTCCTCTTGGATCGCCAGCAGCTCGCGCACGACCTCGATGCCGCGCCCCCAGACCTGCGCCAAATACTCCGCGATGTCCGCTCGCGTCAGCGGATTACTGACCGTCCGCACGAACTCCACGATATTGCGCTCCTGCACCTCGCGATCCTCGGCCTCGTCGATGATCTGCTTCGCGACGTAAAAATCCAGCGACTCATAGGAGCAATCCTTCGCGATGTCCTTGCCCGCCACCAGCATATCGTTGAAATCCTTGCACCCCTCCGGGATGCGGGCCACCTTCACGACCACCTTCGGCGCGAACCGCTGGAACAAATCGCGAGCGCGGCGCACGAACTTCGATGCCTTGCCGTCATTATCCGGGCAGAGTACGACCTTGCTGTTCTCAACTGGCCGCAGGATTTCTTTGATAAGTTCGACGTGCTTCCGCGTCACCGAGATACCGCAGTACGCTACGGCGCACAACCCTTGCTGCACCGCAGACATACAGTCGAACGCCCCCTCCGCGAGCAGCAACGTCTTCGTCTCCCGCAGATGCTTCTGCGCCTGCGGCAATCCAAACAGGAACTCCCCCTTCACGAAAAGCCCCTTCACATTCTTCGAGTTCTTGTACTTCGGCTTCCCCTCGAAATACCGGTACAAGAACGCGACCGGCCGCTTCCATGCGTCATACATAGGGATCGCCAGCGCTTTGAGCTTCGGCGAATAGCCTAAACCATACGCCGCAATCGTCTCATCCGTCAGCCCGCGCTTGTGCAGGTACTCCGCGACCGTCGGCAGCTCCCGCTGCATCCCGCGCACCCACGCCGCATTCTTCTGCGTGATCGTGCAATGCTCGCGATAATCATCATCCTCCTCAATCGTCAGGCCGAAATCCTCGCACAGCGTATGCACCGCCGCATCGAACGTGCAGCCGTCGCGCTGCATGACGAGATCGATGATGTTGCCATGTGCTCCGCACGCAAAGCAGTAAAAGCGATTCGTGTCCGAAAAAAACGCCAGGGACTGCGGGTTGTCGCCTCCATGCAAAAAGCACCGGCAGCGGTACGTCCCATCCGAACACGCCCGCGCCTCGCTGACATACTCGACAATCGACTTCGAGAGGATCGTGTCGATGACGCTCATGCCATGCCCCCGCGCCGATGCGCCGCCTCCCGCACCGCCAGCACCTGCGCCAGATACCGGCGGAAATCCTCGGCACGTTCCTGGTCGAGCCCGCCGAACGCATCGCTCGGATAAAACTCCTCGATGTCATGCAGCATATTCGAGATTTCCCAATCCTCGAAACTATTGACATGGAGCTTGATGTAGTCCGACACAAGGCCGAGCGCATAGCTATGACGCGGCAGCGCGTAGCGCAAAGCGAACACCAGAATCGTCCGCGAATCCTTCGACAACATGAAAATCAGCCTCCCTGTGCTTCCGTCTCCCCGATCTCGAACGCCTCGACCTCCGTCTCGACCTCGAAATATCCATCCGCGATCTCCTCGCCGAAGCGATCCTTCGCGAGACTATCGAAATACGCAGCGAACCGCTCCGTGAATCCCTCGCGATCCTTGCGGAAACGTTCGAGGATGCCCTTGTCCTCCTCCGTGTCCGCCGCATCCGTCTGCGCGTCGTGGATATGGACGCGCACGATCACATCCGCATCAACCCGCATCCTGCGCTGCCTCCCGCTGCGCCTTGCGATGTCGGCGATGCGCCTCCATCTCGCGCCGCGCTTTCTCCTCCACGCGCTTCATCTGCTCCCGATGATGATTCGGATTCATCGACGGCAGCTCGCGGGACACGCCGAGACCACGGCGGTCATTCATCTGCTGCGCGAACCGCTCGATCTGGCGCTTCGTCGCCAGCGGATTCTTTTCTTCCATAAAGCCATCCTTTCGACACCATTACACATGTATACATGTACGCCATTACACCATTATACCGTTATACATGTATACCATTACACCTGTGCGTTCTTCTCCGCATGAGCATAGCCCTTCTGCGCCGCCGCATCCGCGACCACCGCATCCTCATACGCATCATACCGTCCCACATACTCGTGCGACTTGATCCCCACATCCACGCGCCACTTCTGACGCTCGCTGTCCCAACGAACCATCCTTCACCACTCCTTCAAAAGCGCGAGATAATCCTCGACCTTCGTCTCCTCGACCGCCGTCACGCGCTGCTCCTGATTCCACTTCGGGGCCTCGTAAAACATCGCTTTCATCGTCAGCCCCTCGTCCTTCCCGTGCGCCAACAAGAACTCATGAAACAGATTCAGCACCGTCCCATCGAGCCGCTGGAAGAACCGATACACACGGAAGAACTGCTGCGTCAGCTTCCCGCCGGCGAACGGGCTGCACCCGATCACCTCCAGATACTGCATCGCCAGCAAATACGGCCGATTCCCGCCATGCTCCCACGTTTTCCGCATTTGTTCTCCTCTCACCATCCCATATCCAACTCCCGCAACGCGCCCGCAGACGCGCTGTGCGCCCCGTAGACGCCCCTCCGCTGCTCCACGCGAGTAAAACATCACGCAGGCCGTTCCAAAGCCCTTAGAGGGCGTCGGCGTTTCTTCAAAACATCCTATGTTGCTCCTGTGAAACACGCAGGGCAGACTTCTCCCATCCGCACGGAGACGTCGGGCCATCCCGTGCAAACATTCGACCGCGCATCCGTCAATCCATCATCCAGCAACCGATCAGATCGGCACTTCCTCGTCGTACGCCGCGCTCATCGGCTCGGCATCGTCATCGACCAGCGTATAGCCGAAGCCGCTCGGATCGCCGTCCGCGCCGTTGTACTCCACGAGCTTCTTCACCATGACCTCGTTCAGATAGAAGTTCAGGCCGTTCGAGTTCGCCGCCGACCAGAACGCGCCCGGCATGAACTGAACCGTAGCCTCCGAGCCGTTGCCGATGCTCTTGTCCCTGCCGAGCTTCTTGCACGTGGCCGTGTCGCCGATCGCGACGAAGACCGGAAGGAACTTCTGCACCTCCTCGCCCGTCGAACGCTTCTTGTAGAACGCCGCCGTGCGGAACTTGAACAAGAGCTTGCCGGACTTGTCCGTGTAGTACGGCATATACGGCTCGCGCATCCACGTCTTGCCCTCGAACTCCTTCATGCCCTTCGCCTTGGCGAGCAGATCGTCGCAGAGCTTCTTCATCTTCGCTTCCGTCTCCGGCTCGAAATGCAGCGCGATCTGGTACGTCAGCTTCCCGTTGTTGTCATCGACCTCGCTGTTCACCTTCGCCCAGTACGCCACGCCGCACGGCGACACCATGTTCTTCTCGGCCAGCATTTTGTTGATGTTCATCGACATCCTCCTTTGTGTAGTAGAAACATAACATCTATTATTTAACGATACAAGTATTGATTCTATGAAACACCTGTGTTATACTAAACACAGCGGGTGTTTCACGGAATGTGCTTGTGTTGTTCTAAATATACACCTGTTTCACGCAGGAGTCAAGCGTTTCTGCAAAAAATTTTTCTAGGAGGCAAATGAATGAATCGATTCAAGCAATTACGGATAGCGAAAGGGATCGACAGCCAGCGGGAACTTGCAGACATCATCTCGAAACAATTCGGCATTCCGATGGGCTTCGCCACGATCTCGCGTCTGGAATCCGGCGAGAACGACAACCCGAAATACAAGACCATCGCTGCCCTCGCGAAGTTCTTCAACGTGTCCGTCGAATACCTCATGGGCGATTCCGACGATCCGCACGGAGACGGCCGTCGCCCGAAGGACGAACTCGCGCAGCAGCAAGCCAAGAACGAGCTTCCGCCGGAAGCGCAACTCGCCATCGATGCGTTCTACGAGAAAATGAAATCGCTCTATGCGGACAAAAATAACTGACCCCACAAAACCAAAACGAGCGGCAAGCCTCATCATCACAGGCCTGCCGCTCGTTCTTTTTCGTTACGCGCCCGCGTGCTCCTCCATGCACGACGCGCTATTCAAAAGCAGACCGCAGACAACCGCCATGAGAAACGATGCTTCCTCATAGGATTCTCCCGTCTTGCCGTATTGTGCAAGTGCGTACTCGATTTGCTGCATCCCTTTCAGGCAGATGCAGAGGTGTTCACGGTCAGTCGGCATATACCACACTCCCATCGGGGTTGAATAGAGAAAAACAACATCTATGAAACAGGTGACTCTCTGAAACATCGACCTGTTTCTTAAAGTATAACTGTACCATCGTTGGATGTCAAACCGCTCGTTATTGTTTCGCAGTATTCTTGCGTCGTATTCCGTATCAATGTTGCAACGATTTTGCTGCATCCGCAGAGGATCAGAGAAGTTCACAAATAATCTCGATTTTTATTTTTTAATCTTTTTGAGTGTCTAGGAGTATCTAGGAGTAACTAGGAGGTTCTTTTTAATCAAAAAGTCAAGTACATAAAAATCCAGATTTTTGCCTGTTGTACGACGAAATCAGAAAAACTTTCATCAAAAATTTATCTGTCAGTCGATAGACTGTTGCACGTCCCGCGAAAGCGCCTGCAAGATTTCCCCCAGCACGAATGACGCTTCGTCGTGCGACTCGTTGAAATCAGCCAGCGCGACGTTGATTTGAGACAGGCCCTTCAGCCATACGGCAAGTTGCTCTTTGGACGAGACCACGATGATCGAACTCCCTTCGATTTCCGAAATAGACATCACTTCATCCGGGGTAGGATAGCGATTTCCTTGATTGCTTACAATTATACGCCCGCGTTTTTGGGCTGTCAAACGCATTTCCGACTTTTGAAAAAAGTACACAAGATGTGGATAAGTCTGTGCATAACTTGTGTAAAACTTAAACCTTGTCCACAGGCCCGCGTCCGACGGAATCCGCCGTCAAAAAAAGCCCGTGATCCGTCACAGGCGTCCTCGTGTTTCGTTATGAAATTCTTGCTTCGTCGCGAACTCCGCAGCCGCACGTTGCGAAAACTCGGCGCGTCGCGTAGGTTATCCACAATCCGTCCACAGCTCCGCGCACAGGGTTATCCACAGGCTCGCGCTCGCGGGGTTCTGGGTGCGTGCGGACTCGCCCCTTCCTGCCTCCGAAGCGACTGCCGCATCCTCCGATCCTTCCCGGCACTCTGGGTCTTGGAAAGACCTTCCTTCTCCTTGGAAATCCTACGTATCTAGTTACTACTCTCTCACTAGGTACTCGTTACTACCTCTCTCGTCCGAAGGTGCTTCGGTTCACGCTCATGCCGTTGTCGTACAGGCATTCACGAAATCCTTCTCTTTTTCAGCAGAAACGGGCTTGACAACGAGGGAGAATCCTGAAAAGCTGTTAGGGAGGTTTGGAGCTTTGGAGACACGTCTCCCCGAGACGCGGCGAAAAAGGCGGACTTTCTCGTCGTATCTCGGGGAGAGCGTTGATCGCGAATCCTGAGCTGCCAGTGCAGGCCCATCGCCCCATCAACCCACCAGCTACGCCAATACATCGTCATCGGCTGCCTAGCTCTCCGCAGCCTCGTGATGCCTCCCAGCGCCCGCAGGTGTTCCGCAGGTGCTTCGAGCTACATCGCCACAACCCAGACCGTTATTTCTCCTGGCCGTCTTCGCCCCAGAGGAAACGCGGAAAGCTGGTGGTTGAAACGCGCTTGTCGGCAGGTGGCTGATCCCGTCTATCCTCACCCGATTTTTACTCGTCGGACTAAACCGAGGCCGTTTTTTTGGCGCGTTCTCCGGCGAAACCGCGCACTAATCAAGGCTTGACGGGGCGTTCGATTTTTTATATAATATGTCTAGCAATAGTTATCGAACTTATCGAACTGCATCGTCAAGTCTCGGTAGAAATTCACCTCGGCAGCAGCCGGGGAATTTTTTTTGTCCGTATTCTGCCCGCCGCCACGGTGGGCTTTCTTTATGCCTAAAATCATAGCACGGAGAGGGAGCAACCGTCAAGGCCAGAAGAAACAATTTTTTTCTACACCGAGAATCCCTTGATTTTCTTATGGTTTCCGCAATCGAGAACACCATTACACCTGTATACCTGTGTACCTGTATAATGGTGTAATGGTTTGACGTTATACAGGTACAATGGTATAATGGTGTACAGGTACACAGGTGTAAGGAGGCCGAAAACATGGTAACTATCACGGTTGGCAACAAAAAAGGCGGCGTTGGTAAAACAACGACCGCGTACCACATTGCCGCAGAACTTCAGAAAATCAAAATTAGTCGGCGAAGGACATACAGGGTTTTGGTGCTCGACCTCGATGGACAATGCAACTTGTCGCGTGTCGCTGGAGTCAATGAGGACGGCCCTACGGCGCATAGCGTGATGATGCGCGAAGTGCCATTGAAAAATGCGATCATCCATCTTGAATGGTTCGACCTCGTGCAAGGTTCGCCGGCGATGAACACGATCAGCAAGTCGCTCCCGGAGAGTATCGGCAGGTATATGAGGATCAATGAAGCACTCTCGGCGGTGAAGGACGATTATGACTTCTGCGTGATCGACACTCCGCCGGCCATCGATGTCGTGACGACGAACGCGCTGCTCGCGTCTGACTATATCATCATCCCCGCCGAGGCAAATGAGCTTTCGACGGACGGCATTGCTGCCATCTACGCAAGCATCATGGATGCCAAGCAGCACTTCAACCCCGATCTGAAAATCGCGGGCATTCTGCTGACGCGCTTCAAGAAACAAACAACTCTGGCAAGGAACTATCAAGCAATTTTCGAGAAATTGGCAAAAGCCATGAAGACGAAAGTTTTCAAGACACCAATCCGCGAAAACATCAACCTTTCCGAAGTTGCATCGTATCATATGCCGGTCTTCTCGCTGCGCCCTGACTCGCCGGGCGCGGAAGACTACGATGCCGTCACGAAGGAACTGCTGGCAGACATCAAGGCAGATGGGAAATTACCTCCAGAAGAATCTGGGGACATGACGACGGAAAAGGAGGACGAGACGCATGGCGCTTGACAAGACGAAACTCCTGCACACCAACGAATCCGACCTGATGCGCCTCATCAACAGCACGAACGAGCGCGTCGCAAAATCGGAAGCGGCGAAAGTCCAAGCGGCGGGCTCGCCTCTGAAATCATCGCAGAAAAAGCAGCCCGACCCGAAAGCCAAAAACAAACGCATCACGCTCTACATGACGCAGGATCAGTACGACACCATCAAAGAATACGCCTACCGCAAGCGCGTAAAGATCAACCAGTTCATCCTCGACAAAGTAATGAACCACCTCGGCCAGCTCCCGAAACTCCGCGACTCCTTCAACGAAACCGAAGAAGCAGCCGAGCCGACCGACAAATAAAAATCATCCCCCGATGCAGCCGTAATCGGGGGATTTTTCATAGATAAGGTAATACCCATACCAAAAATATAAAGTAATACTATTAAAAGAATCGCAATTTGCCGTACTATAGACAAGCCTCGGAAGCATCTTTCATCGGACGACCGCGCGGCCGTTTGGGCTTCGTGATGACATCCTG
>Ga0256406_1001973_pt1 | contig 30938 bp, 28 predicted proteins | sample RumenRJG_03DNA_FD_185986 | JGI IMG/M metagenome (GOLD analysis project Ga0256406, IMG submission 185986) | Bovine rumen microbial communities from Lethbridge, Alberta, Canada - RJG_03 | ecosystem: Host-associated > Mammals > Digestive system > Stomach > Rumen | place: Canada: Alberta | collected... | reverse complement strand
TTATTGACGATGTCGGGACTTATTCAATTCGATTTTGTCTATTTGGGGTTCGTAGAATGTGTTAAAACAAAATCGGCGTTTTGTAAACTATTTTTTGATTGGTAGTTGCCTTCCTGTGGAAGTCTTTTCATGTTTGCTCCATACGCAGGGGTTCTAGGCCTTGGTGTAAGCTCAATAATTTGCTTACTTCTTCTGTTACGTTTCTCTATATAAAAAATGAGACCTCGACTCACGTCGAAGCCTCACAACAACACAAACACAAATCGCGGATAAATGATCCGCTATATTTCACATCATTAAATATTATATTCACATGATACCGTCTTCACGTAACTTTAACTGCCATTTCCATGCAGATCTCATCACGTCATCCAACGGTGTATCGGCTTTCCAGCCCAATACTTTGTTGGCTTTGGAGCAGTCACCCCAGATTTTCTCGATATCGCCTTCACGGCGGGGGCCGAACTTCCAATTGAGTTTTACGCCGGTAGCTTTCTCAAAGGTGTTGACAATCTCAAGAGTTGAATTGCCATGTCCCGTGCCGATGTTGAAGTACTCTATGTTGTCTCCATTGCCGTCAAGAACTCTAGCCATTGCGGCTACATGAGCTTTGGCCAGGTCGACGACATAAATATAGTCGCGGATGCAGGTACCGTCAGGCGTGTTGTAGTCATTGCCAAAGATGGTCAACTGCTTTCGGATGCCGATAGCTGTCTGCGTGACATAGGGAATGAGGTTGGCTGGTACTCCATTGGGTAACTCTCCTATCAATGCTGACGGATGGGCGCCGATGGGGTTGAAATATCTCAGAATGATGCTCTTGATGGGAGCACCACTATGAATGTAGTCATAGATAATCTGCTCGTTGATCTCCTTGGTATTGCCGTAAGGAGAAGTTGCCTTTTGGTGAGGAGCGTCTTCTGTTACAGGAAGATTCTCCGGCTTCGGCTGGCCGTACACGGTGCAACTGGAAGAGAAGATAATGCCTTTGACGTTGTAGACGGGCATGAGCTCCAACAAGTTGACCAGTGATACGATGTTGTTGCGATAATAGAGTAGGGGCTTGTGGACACTTTCACCTACGGCCTTGCTTGCGGCAAAGTGGATGATGCCATCTATCTCCGGATATTTCTTGAAGACGCCCTCTGTGGCTTCCTTGTCGCGCAGGTCTACTTGCTCAAATGCAGGACGTGTACCTGTTATTTTCTCAATACCGTCAAGTACCTTGATGTTTGAGTTTGACAGGTTATCCACAATTACTACATTGTATCCTGCCTCGATGAGCTCAACTGCTGTATGTGAACCGATGAAGCCCGTGCCTCCGGTTACCAAGATCGTTTGTTTCATGTCTATTGTAGCTTTAATTTAGCTTTGCATTGCAAAGTTAACATTTGTTTCTGAAAGTTCAAAATATTATGTGGCAAAATATCTATAAATCTATTAAATTATTTGGTTGACCATTATTTTGGGCATGTTAGAGCTTATCCGACGTGTGCCGTTCAATGATGGTTTTAATGCCTTTGATCTTTTTCCCCTTGACGTTGCTGACCGTCTTTTCCGCCAGTTTCGCATTCACGGCCACCAGTGAATAGTGGTCGTACACGTCGATTCGGCCGATGTCACTGGCCTTTAGTTGGCCGGTCTTGCACAGGAAACCGACGATGTCACCTTTTGACAGCTTGTCTTTCTTGCCCTTTCCGATGTATAGTGTTGTCATGAGAGGTTGCAGGGGTGCGCATGGAGTTGCATCGATGGTATAGTCGTCGGCTTCGCTGATATAGGCAGGCAACTGCTCTTCGCTGTTGAGGAGAAAGAATACCTTGCCTTGCTTGTCCCATCGTGCGGTACGTCCAATACGATGGATGTAAGCATCCTGCGTTTCGGGAATGTGATAGTGGATGATGTTTTCAACATCTGGAATATCCAGTCCCCGGCTTCCAAGATCGGTGCACACAAGGATATTGGTACTGTGATTGGCAAATTGGTAGAGTGCCTCTTCCCGCTGCCGCTGATCCAATCCGCCATGGTAGGCGGAGACGGAGAATCCCTGGGTACTTAGGAAATGAGCGGTCCGTTCAACGCTCTCTCTGTAGTTGAGAAATACGATACTGCAATGTGTCTGGAGGCTGAGCAGTAGTTTGTTCAGCGTCGTGAGTTTGTCCTTGTCTTCACTTCTTACGCAAAAGACTTTGATTCGTTCTCCTGTGTCTTCCTCTCTAAAATCGATAGTCTTAAAATTGGATGTGTCAAACAGGGAAGGAACTTCGGTGTCGGGTTTGGTCGCTGACAGAAATACCTTCCGGATGCTCGGGGACAGATGCTCGACGATGGAAGACATCTCCTGTTGGAAGCCCAACTGCAAGCATTTGTCAAACTCGTCGATTACCAGTAAGCTAATGGCAGAGTCCTCGAAGTTGTGCTTGTCGAGGTGGTCAAGCATGCGTCCTGGTGTAGCGAAGATGACTTGCGGATGTATGGCCCGTATTTCCTGATGCTCCTCCATGGTGGGGCGTCCTCCGTGGCACACGTAGCCTCGCAGTCCACTGCCAAGATTGCGGAATACCTCATAAGACTGAACAGCCAGCTCGCGGCCTGGAACCAGTATGATAGCCTGTACGGAGGCATCGCCCTGTTGGACAAATTGTGTAAGCGGAAGCAGATAAGCCAGCGTCTTACCACTGCCTGTAGGACTAAGGATAATCAAATTGTCGTGGCTTTGTATAAATGCCTTTGAAGCAGCCTCTTGCATCGGGCTGAGCGTGATGTTGAGCTTTGTGGTGATGTCTTGAATGTTCATTTGCCAATCAATTTATCGATTTCATCAAATTCTTTTCCTTTGTTGAGATTGAGATAAATGGTATATAGAGGCAGTCCCCATTTGTCTTTCGCGTTGGGTTGCAGTGAGCGGTATTTCTCCAGGAAGGGCAGTGCCTCTGTGTAAAGCTGCAGTATCTGTCGTCTTGTTTTAGCGGAAGACTGCAAGTTCTTGTCGAGTGATACACCTTGATTGAATTTTGCGAGTCCTGCGTTGAGCCATGCTGTGGCTAATTCGGGTTGAGATTTTGTCAGTCGGCTACTGATAGCGAAACATCCGTCATAGTCAGCAGTGTTGAGCAACAATGTACTCTTAGCGAGGAGTACAGTAACGTTGGTGCTGTCAGCTATGAGCGCAGAGTCTGTATATGCCAGAGCCTTGTCCCAATCACCTTGACTGGAATAATAGTCAACGATGTGTGGATAGAAGAAATCGGATAGGGGATAGGCTTTAAATCCCTCGTCAAGCGTTTGAAGGTAGCGGGTTGTATCGCTTTCCAGTTGATATGCCGTAGCCAAAAGTTGAAGCATGCTCTCATGGTGCGTGGTGTCTTTGAGCGCATTATATGTATGGTTGAGAATTTTTCTGGCGTCTTTAAGTTTGTACCCACAATAAGCGGCCCAGTAGGCGGCCTGAGGCAGACGAGCGTCTTTCTGGGCATAGTGATACGGCTCAAACATTGGGTGTGTAGATGCATTAATGTAAACATTGAGCATGTCGTAGGCATGGCTATATTGTTGCTTGCCAATGAAGAACAACCCACCAAAATATAGATTCGGACGTAGTTGGTTGAGCAGGGCGCCGTTTTGTTTTCTCATTTTTGTCTTTACCCGGCCTTTCTTATCTGGACGGGCATCAATAGAATCGTATGTTTCCATATCGGTAAACATACGGTAGGCGGTATTGAACAGCAATGTTGTGTCGTATTTCTGTTTCAGGTATAGTTTCTCATTGCCTTGCTCGTATTGTTTCTGCATGGCATCAAACAAGACCTTCCATATCTTTGCATTATCCCGATTGGCAGAGTCTTTAAGCAAGGTGCGCATAGATTTTTCGGCATCCTCCAGTTTCTTGCCACTTTTCACCTGGTCGGCAGCTGCGGCTATTTCTTTTCGTTGTGCGGCGCAGGGCAGGACGACGATGAGAAAGAGAAGATAGAGTAGTATTTTCCTCATTGTTTAACTACGTAATTAAAGCAAAAGCGTCCCGTGTTGTTGCCTGTTGTATAACAAAGCCATGATAAAATATTCTATGACTCTGAATGCCAGACAACGGCACGGGCCGTTTTCAGATTGTATAGTATTGATTGTGTTGCAATCAATTGTTTGCACTTCCACCTACGATGTCAAGCAACTCACTGGTGATGGCAGCCTGACGGCTCTTGTTATAGTCGAGGTTGAGCTCCTTGAGCAACTCATCGGCGTTGTCCGTAGCGGTTTGCATGGCTACCATTCGTGCGGCATGCTCTGAGGCATTGCTGTCGAGAAGCGCGGTGTAAACCATCAAGTCAAGCAACTTCGGGATAAGAGACTTGAGAACAGTCGTCAGATCCGGTTCCACGATGAAATCGTCGTTGAGCGGCTTTACCTCATTCTCGGTCTGTTCTTTCAGTCTTCCTTTTTCCTTCAGATAGGCTTGTGCCTTAGCGGTTACCATGTTGCTGGACAAATCACGGTCATTGTAAGCGCCGATGCTCTCCGTTGAAAGGTCTATGGGCAGGAAGGTGCGTTGTGTAAGTACTTGCGAACCTGCGCTTTTGAAGTGGTGGTAGATGAGCTCTACTTTGTCTACTTCGTGTTTCAGGTATTTGTTGGTCAGCTCTTCTGCTATATCCTTGCAGACTGCAGCGTTCGGCTTGTCGGCCAGCTCAATGAAGTCGCCGGCTGGCTTGTAACCCAACTTTACCACTTTCTCGGCTACCTTCCGTCCTATGGGATAGATGGTTATGTTGCTGATGCCTTGAGCCTTATACCCATCTATGGCCTGCTGCATCATGCGGATGACATTGTTGTTGAAGCCTCCGCACAATGAACTGTTGGAGGAGTACACAATAAGGGCCACCGATTTGAGTTCCTTTCGTTCGGTACTGAGGATTGATCTGGCATCCTCTGATGCGGAGGCAAGAAACGACTTCAGAATATGCTCCAGTAGGTTTTCATAGGGTAACATGTTCTGAATGGCAACCTGTGCATGATGGAGTTTCGACGAAGCCACCATCTTCATTGCACTCGTTATCTTACGAGTGCTCTGAACGGATGCGATACGGGTCTTTATCTCTTTTAATGAAGGCATAAGCTAACTATTTCTTGTATTGACCAGCGACATTGCCCATCACTTCCTCGATTACCTTTGTGCAGGCATCGTCAATTTTTCCGGAGCCTAAGGTATCGATGACATCTTTATGCTGTGTGCGCATTTGGTCAAGGAACTGATCCTGACAGCTACGTACTTCTTCTACTGGTACGTCACGCAGCAATCCATGCACGCCACAGTAAATGATGGCTATCTGTTCACCCACCGGCATAGGACTGTATTGGGGCTGGATAAGCAGTTGATTGTTCTTACGACCACGGTCAATGGTCATGGCAGTCACGGGATCCATGTCGCTTGAGAACTTAGAGAAGGACTCCAACTCACGGTACTGTGCCATATCGATTTTCAGTGTTCCAGCCACCTTCTTCATACTCTTAATCTGTGCCGAGCCGCCTACACGGCTTACCGATATACCTACATTGATGGCAGGGCGGAAGCCTTGGTTGAACAGGTCGGTCTCAAGATATATCTGTCCATCGGTGATGGAAATCACATTGGTCGGGATGTATGCGGACACGTCACCGGCCTGCGTCTCGATGATTGGCAGGGCTGTCAGTGAGCCACCACCTTTGACATGGCCTTTCATGCACTCTGGCAGGTCGTTCATCTGCTCGGCAATCTCTTGCTGATCGTTGATGCGCGCAGCGCGTTCCAACAGACGGGAGTGAAGGTAGAACACATCACCCGGATATGCCTCACGACCAGAAGGACGACGCAAAATCAATGATACCTCACGATAGGCCACGGCTTGTTTAGACAGGTCATCGTAGACGACCAGTGCGTCAAGGCCGCGGTCACGGAAATACTCACCGATTGCAGCTCCTGCAAATGGTGCATAGTATTGCATGGCAGCTGGGTCGGCTGCGGTAGCACTTACGATGATGGTGTAGGGTAGGGCGCCGTGCTCTTTCAATGTCTGTACAAGTGCAGCCACAGTACTTGCTTTTTGACCGATGGCTACATAGATGCAGTACACGGGCTTGCCTGCCTCGTAGTTTCCTTTTTGGTTTATGATGGTGTCGATAGCCACGGCAGTCTTACCAGTCTGGCGGTCACCGATAATCAACTCACGCTGGCCCCGGCCGATAGGAATCATAGAGTCGATTGACTTCAGACCTGTCTGTAATGGGGTCTTCACGGGCTGTCTGTAGATGACACCAGGTGCCTTACGGTCAAGTGGCATTTCGAATGCACCGGTCAGGTCGATTTCTCCCTTTCCGTCAATTGGCTCGCCCAATGTGTTGACCACACGTCCGAGGAAATTGTCATTCACTCGGATGGAGGCGATACGATGGGTGCGTTTCACCTTCATGCCTTCCTTGATGCCTGAGGAAGAACCCAGCAGCACGCAGCCAACATTGTCCTCCTCCAAGTTCATCACGATGGCCTTGGTGCCATTTTCGAACTCAAGCAACTCACTGGCCTCAGCGTTGCGAAGTCCATAGACGTGAGCCACACCATCACCTACGGTGAGAACGGTGCCGATCTCGTCGAACTGTTCCTCTGCGTTGATGCCTTCAAGCTGTTTGAGCAGCACTTCCGACACTTCACTTGGTTTTATTTTATCACTCATGATAAATCACAATAAATCGGTAATTCGTTATTCGTTTTTTACTTGTCCAGTTCTTGAAGTACCTTGCTGAGCTTCGTCTTTACACTGGCATCCATGCGATAGGTGTCGTACTCGAGAATGAAACCGCCAATGATGGAGGGGTCCACTTCCGTGTTGAACTCTACCGTACCGTGGGTTTTGCTCTCAACCATTTTCTTCATCTTCTCCTCGATTTGGGGAGAGACGGCGGTGGCGGTGATCAGTGTTCCACGGGTTATCTTCTTCTCCTGACGGTAAAGCGTGATATACGAGTTTGCCATGAATTGAAGAATGTTCTCCCGGTTCTCTTTCAACACCAGTTGCAGAAACATTGTTGTGAGCTTTGTCAGTTCATTGCCGCATGCTGTCTGCAACAGTGCCAGCTTCTTGTCCTTAGCAAGCATAGGATTGTCAATGGTAAACCGGAGTTGCGGCACCTGCAGATAGCTTTTGGCTAGTGTTTGCATCTCGCTGTAGACCGCATCTTCCTGTTTGAGGTCGGTGGCACTCTTGAGGAGTGCACGCGCATACCTTACTGATATAACACCTAAATCCATACGCTCAACACTTATTTTTCAGACTGGCCGTTAACAGATACTTCATCAAGCAGTTTGTCAATCAATTCCATCTGCTTATCGTCAGACGAAAGTTTCTCTCTGACAATCTTTTCGGCAATCTTGACGGAAAGCTCTGCCACTTGTGCGCGAATCTCGCGTATAGCCTGCTGCTTCTCCTGTTCAATCTCTGCCTTGGCATCATTGATGAGCTCGGCGCCCTTCTCTTTTGCCTCGTCAGCTGCTTTCGCAACGATAGCGTCACGGGTAGCCGCTGCCTCTTTCAAGACAGCAGCTTGTTTCTCGCGCGCTTCCTGCAGAATGGATTCGCCTTCTTTCTGGATATTGGCAAGCTTCTCGTTGGCCTCATGCGCCTTCTTCAAGCTTCCATTGATGTAGTCCTGACGGTCCCGTACCATTTTGGTGATGGCCGGAAATCCCCATTTCCACAAGATGGCAAGCACGCAGAGGAAGACTATGGTCATCCAAAACAGCAAGCCTGTACTTGGCATTAATAAATCCATACGCAGTATTGATTTTTATTATTGATTAAATGCAGAGGAATGCCACAACAACAGCGAAAAGGGCAACACCCTCAATCAGAGCGGCGGCAACAATCATGTTGGTAAAGATCTTGTTGATTACCTCAGGCTGACGAGCCATAGCGTCCATTGCCTGACCACCGATACGGCCAATACCAATACCTGCACCAATAGCTGCAAGACCTGCGCCGACACCAGCGCCCAACTTACCAAGGCCTGCTGCTGCGGCCTGTAATAATAATGCTGAAATCATAGTTGTAATGTTTTATGTTTATTAATTATTGTCTAATGTCTTAATCTCATAGCCGTGAGCCGTTGCTTATCAACTGCATGACTTGTAAATCTATGACTGATGTTTATTATTAAATAATGTGTATTATTAATCCTTTGCTTTTGCCAGTCCGATGAAGATAGAACTCAGCATGGTAAACACCATGGATTGAATGAAGCATACTAGCAGTTCGAGACACATCATGAAGATGCTCATCACCACGCTAAGGGCTGACATGCCAATGGCAATACCGATACCCATCGTTGCTACTACAAAGATGATGCACGACAGTGATATGGCTATGGCATGACCTGCCATCATGTTGGCGAATAGTCGGATCATCAAGGCGAAAGGCTTTGTGAAGATGCCTACAAACTCAATGACCGGAATCAATGGGAAGGCCTTAAGTGCCATGGGAACGTCAGGCCAGAATATGTCTTTCCAGTAATGCTTAGATCCACTGAATTGAGTAATGATGAATGTGCAGAGTGCCAGGAAGAATGTGACCGTTATATTACCTGTCACATTACCTCCACCCGGTGGAAACGGCACCAAGCCCATCAGATTGCAAGTGAAGATGAAGAAGAAACATGTGAGCAGGTAAGGTGAATACTTTTCGTAGCCTTCTCCTACACCAGCCTTTATGATGTTTTCTTCCACCCAACTGACTAACATCTCAACCAAGCCTGTAAAACCTCCGGGGGCTTTGTCTTCCGGTTTGTGATGACGATACCATCGGGCGGGAATCAAAATGCAGAGCAACAGGAGTATAGCGTCAATAAACAATACGGCTACTGTCTTAGTGATAGATATGTCGAAAGGGAGCGAGATGTTGATTCCTTGTTTCTCCACTATTTTACCTGCATGGTCACCTTTTGTCGCAATGGACAGATTGTAGGGACCATTGCGAAACCCTTGAGCATCCGGTTCCTCTGCGAACTTTGCTGTGCTAAATACATGCCATCCGGTTGAACTCTTCACGATTACCGGCAGGTTGATAATAATATGTTTCTTACCAATGTCTGTGACGTGCCATTCGTAGGAGTCCTTGATATGAGCAAGCACGACGGCGGAGGTGTTAGGTTTTTCACCTCCACCTTCTGCTGCTGCCATAGCCGGAATCGCTAGGAACAACGTCAGTAATAAGCATAATATGTGTCTAAAATTATTCATTTAACCTAGACCTTTTAATGTTTCATTATCAGTGTCAAAGCCATCATTAGAACATACATAGTGAAGAGCATGAGCACGAATGATTTTGACTCTGCTGTACTCCCAGAAATGAAGAAGATGTATACGACTGCAACACTCAGCACTGTAAGTATTCTGAATATAGCGTATATAAGGTAGAACCTTACAAGATATTGCGGGCCCTTGTCTTTCAGATATTGATAGCCTGCTATCCATCCACCTCCTAAGATTATGAATATCAGCAGGCATACGACTATCGTGATACCCGATACCATATAGCAGTAATCAGAAACCACACAACCAGAGCAACCAGTGCAACGATGACAACGATGTCAGTACAGTTCTGCCGGTTAAGGACATTGAGAAGGAGAAGCACCAATAGCGTTACTCCAACTATGATCCACAATCCCACCTTACGTATGAACTTCACATTCATTTCGTTTGCTTTATTGCTGATAGTGTGTTGTTGATGCTTTGTTGTTGATACTTTATTATTTGAGCTCAACACAAAGGTTTACTTCGTTTTTCTTCACTTCAACGAATCCGCCTTCAATGTCTATCGTATGGCTGCCACCGTTGGCAGCGTACTCCACCTTCCCATCTACAAGTGAAGATATGATAGGCGCATGGTTGTTGAGGATCTCGAAATTTCCGAGTGTCCCCGGTACCTTTACGGACTCCACATCTCCCTTGAAGATGACTCTTTCTGGTGATATGATCTTTAACTTCAACATACTTTATTGATTTATGCCTTAGCGGCTTCCATCAATTTCTTACCCTTGGCAATGGCGTCATCGATGGTGCCTACGTTCATGAATGCCTGCTCCGGCAGGTCGTCGACCTCGCCGTCGAGGATGGCATTGAATCCCTTGATGGTATCTTCGATACTGACCATGACACCTGGTATACCAGTGAACTGTTCGGCAACGGTGAACGGCTGAGAAAGGAAACGCTGTACACGGCGTGCGCGGTTCACAACCAGTTTGTCGTCATCGGAGAGCTCATCCATACCCAGGATGGCAATGATGTCTTGCAATTCGTTGTAATGCTGCAGTGTCTCCTTCACCCTTTGTGCGCAGTCGTAGTGATCTTTACCCACAATCAGCGGGTCAAGAATACGCGACGTACTGGCCAGTGGGTCCACGGCAGGATAAATACCCAACTGTGTGATCTTACGGTCAAGCACGGTGGTGGCATCCAAGTGTGAGAACGTTGTAGCAGGAGCAGGGTCGGTCAAGTCATCGGCAGGCACATAGACAGCCTGTACTGAGGTTATGGACCCGCGTTTGGTTGAGGTGATACGCTCTTGCATGGCACCCATCTCACTGGCAAGAGTCGGCTGGTAACCCACGGCGGAAGGCATACGGCCCAATAGAGCGGATACCTCGGAACCTGCCTGCGTGAAGCGGAAGATATTGTCGATAAAGAACATGATATCTGCAGCCTCTCCGTTCTTACCTCCATGGTCACGGAATTCCTCAGCAATGGTCAGACCTGACAGTGCCACACGTGCACGTGCCCCTGGCGGTTCGTTCATCTGTCCATAGACAAGAGTCGATTGGGATTTACTTAATTCTTCTGGATCGACGAGGGACAAGTCCCACTTGCCTTCATCCATGGCCTTTCTGAACTTCTCGCCATAGCGTATGACACCTGAGTCGAGCATATCACGAATAAGGTCGTTACCCTCACGAGTACGCTCACCAACACCGGCAAACACTGAATATCCATTGTGACCCTTGGCGATGTTGTTCATGAGCTCCATGATAAGCACCGTCTTACCTACACCGGCACCACCGAACAAACCGATCTTGCCGCCTCGCATGTAAGGTTCCAGCAGGTCGATGACCTTGATACCCGTGGGTAGCATCTCTTTGTGAGTTGACAGGTCCTCAAATTTAGGAGCCTTACGGTGGATAGGATAGGAGCCCTCCATGCTGAGAGGCTTCATACCGTCGATAGGCTGTCCGATCACATTCATCATACGACCGCGGATCTGGTCTCCGGAAGGCATCTGAATGGGAGCGCCCAAAGGCTTCACTTCCAGTCCTCGCTCCAGGCCGTCGGTACTGTCCATGGCGATGCAACGCACCGTGTCTTCACCAATGTGTTGCTCCACCTCAAGTACAAGGTCACGGCCGTCGGGGCGTTTCACTGTCATTGCCTCATAAATCTTAGGCAACACCTTTTCAGGATCTTGTCCTTGTGTGTCGAAAAATACATCGATGACAGGACCAATGATCTGTGAGATGTGTCCATTAATCTGTGACATATTTCTTAGTTTTAATATTGTTGTCTTGTATTAGATGCTCAGTGTTGTCTTGTATTAGATGCTCAGTTCATCAAGCACCTTAATAAGCTTCTTGTCGAATGGCTTGTCTGAGCGGATAGCCTCTGACAGTGGCACATATACAATTTCGTTGTTGCGGAGTCCGACCATGATGTTTCGTTGTCCCTGCAAGATGGCCTCGATGGCGGCTACACCGGTACGACTGGCCAAAATGCGGTCGTGGGCCGAAGGACGTCCGCCACGCTGCAGATATCCTAATATGGAGACACGTACGTCAAACTCCGGGAACTCTTTGCGTACACGCTGTGCATAGTACATGGCACCGCATTTCGGACTTTCTGATACGATGACAATGCAACTTTTCTTTGATTTACGGATACCACGCTCCATGAATTTCGCCAACTGGTCAACGTCAGTTGAGTCTTCAGGAATAATGGCAGCCTCAGCTCCGCTGGCAATGGCAGAGTTTTGAGCCAAGAAACCTGCGTCACGTCCCATCACCTCTACGAAGAAGATTCGCTGATGACTCTGTGCAGTGTCACGGATACGGTCTACGCAATCTACAATCGTATTAAGGGTGGTATCATAACCAATCGTTGTGTCTGTGCCATAGAGGTCATTGTCGATAGTGCCTGGCAGACCGATGCAGCAAATGTCGTAGTCTCTGGCAAAATCCATGGCACCCGTCAGTGAGCCATTACCACCGATGACAACAAGAGCGTCGATTTCTTCCTTTTTCAAGGTCTCATAAGCCTGATCACGACCTTCCTTTGTCATAAAGGCCTTCGAGCGGGCGGTTTTCAGTATCGTGCCGCCCTGCATAATGATGCCTGAGACATTCTCTGTGGTGAAAGGCTTCACATCATCTTCAATGAGGCCGTCATAGCCACGGTAAATTCCTTTTATGTTAAAACCATTACAGATGCCTGATCTGGTCACTGCTCTGATTGCAGCATTCATGCCTGGAGCATCTCCTCCAGAGGTAAGCACGCCAATAGTCTTAATCTTTGCCATTGCTGATAAATTGTTATAGTTACATTTTCACTTTTATGCCTTCAGGATAGGAATTGTCCAATCTCCTTTTAGGTCATGGCAAAGTTAGTGAATAATTTAAAAACTTCAAAGGTATCTTCCGTTTTTTATACACGTTTAACGATAAATAAAACATCGTTTTACTTTTCAAGTCTATCCGACAGATAAATGTGACAATATTTAACTTTAAGCCTTCCTTTCTTTATGTTTTTGTAACATGTTTTTGTTGGTAGATTGCAAGAATATAAGGTAGGAGTTGGTGAAATCCGTTTTCTTAGGTTGGGAATTGATGAAATCTGACTATGATTGTTATGGAAGTATGTAAAGAAAAAGCTGCGCTCAAGATATCATCATCTTTAAGCACAGCTTTATTCTTATTTAATTTCGGACAATAATCAATGTCGAGTACTATTACTTCTGGATGAGTTTCTGTATATCCTTAGTGCGGCTGTCGTCCATACCGTAGAGTGCATAGTAGCACTGATAGAGGGGGTATGCCCAGTTGGCCTGTGCGCGTTCAGGATCAAGATCCTGTGCTTTTTCCAAATACCCAGCCGACTCCCGATAGAGAGACTTTTGCTCGTTGGGATTGTTGTTGATCAACTGAGCTTTACTATTGATGGCAAAGCCGAGGAAGGTGTAAGCCATTGAACTCTTAGGATTGGCCTGAATGGCACGCTTGTAGAGATCGATGCATTCATCGTAGTTAGGCTTCTGGCTCTTGCCTTCCTTGTCAAGCAGGATTCTTGCTTTAGTAGCAAGAGCAACGAAGTTGTTGGGATCGCTGGCAATTTTCTTGTCTACGAGCTGTGACAGTTCGTCGGTCTTGTTTAAGCCATTGTACATATCGCAGAGCAGGCTGAACACGGTCTCGTTGTTCGGATCGGCCTCGTAGGTAGTGCGCAGCTTGTTGACGAATGCCAGCGAGTCGCTTGCCGTCTTGAGGTTGATGCGGGCGATGCTATACTTCAGGTTTTCGGCATTCTTGCGCATAGAAGAGTCACGCATGGCCAAGTCAGCGTACTTCTCGGCCTTGTCGTACTTCTTTGCCTGACCTGCATAGAGGGCAGTGTAATATGCCACCTGACCGAAATACTGCTTTTCACTCTCCTTCGTAGCCTTGAAGAGCGGATTGTCGTCGGTATCGAGGTAGAGTCCCCAGTACTTCAGTACACCATCCTGATCGTTCTTCTGAGAGGAATAGTTTCCTGCATTAACCAAGGCAATACGAGCATTGGTAAGCTGTGGACCAAGAGCGCTAGTATACTTAGGTTTCACTTTGCCTTTTTCGTTAGGCTCGGCATCGTATTTGACACATTCCAGACCATTTACCAAGGCATTGTAGGCGGACTCGTAGAAAGCGAGAGTGTCTAAAGGCTCAATCTTTCCCTTCAAGAGTTGAGCCTGGACGTTGTTCGTCTGAATAGTGTTCTGCTTGTCATAGGTCTGCAAGGCAAGTTTGGTAACATGCTCGTAGGCCTTGGCTTTCTCTTGCGCATTGGCCAGTTGGCTCAGATTCTGGTTCAGCAACTGTACAGCCTGTTTGTAGTCTTTTGCATCAAGGACTGCTTTCAGAGGCTCACTGTCTCCAGCAAAGGCAGCTGAGGTGCCGAGCATCATCAGTGCCGCAATCATTAATTTTTTCATAAGTTTGTGTATTTAAATTATGTGTATTCTTACTTCTCGAAATCCAGCGGCTGACCGTCGGTGTTGTCTCCATAGCTGTCGGGTTCACCGTTTGTATCAGCCTCTTGTTGAGACATTATCTCAGCGTTGCTGTCGTCTGCAGGGCTGTCGGGAGATGCCATTGAGTTGGTTGCTTCAGCAAACTGCGCCTCGCTCTGAGTCATCTTCTGATGGCTCTCAGCCTCGACGGTAGCTTCCAGTTCTGAGCTCATGACTTTACAAACGCTTGCAATGACGTCATTCTTCTTGGAAAGGTTGATGAGTCTGACGCCTTGTGTGGCGCGTCCCATGACTCTTACATCAGCTACGGCCATGCGAATGACGATACCACTCTTGTTGATGATCATCAGGTCATTCTCGTCTGTGACGTTTTTCAGAGCGACCAGTTTGCCGGTCTTGTCGGTGATGGCCATGGTCTTCACGCCCTTACCGCCACGGTTTGTCTTGCGGTAGTCGGAGATAGCCGAGCGTTTCCCGTAGCCATTCTCGCTCACCACCATAGCCGTTTCCTTTTCAGCATCATTTACAACAATCATGCCAATGACTTCGTCGCCATTACCATCAAGCATCATTCCACGAACACCTGTCGAGGCACGTCCCATAGTACGCACAGCACTCTCGTCGAAGCGCACGGCACGTCCGTTGCGGTCGGCAATGATCAGTTCATTGTGGCCGTTGGTCAGTCTTACGTCCACCACTTCGTCGCCTTCAGCAATGTTGAGCGCTTTGACACCGTTGGCACGTGGCCGTGAGTATTCTTTCAGGCAAGTCTTCTTCACGGTGCCGTTCTTTGTGGCGAATACCACATAATGGTTGTTGGTGAACTCTTCGTTCTCCAGTCCCCGTCCGCGCAGCCGCAAGAAAGCGTTTACGCTATCGCCTGCCTCGATGTTGAGCAGGTTCTGTATGGCACGGCCTTTAGACGTCTTGTCGCCCTCAGGAATGTCATAGCAATGCAGCCAGTAGCAACGTCCGAAGCGTGTGAAGATAAGCATGGTCTGATGCATGGTTGCCGGATAGATGTATTCCGTGAAGTCTTTTTCTCGTGTATGGGCACCCTTGGAGCCTACGCCTCCACGGGCCTGCTCCCGGAACTCCTTCAGGGGCGTGCGCTTGATGTAGCCGAGATGGCTTACGGTGATGACCACGGGGTCGTTGGGATAGAAGTCTTCGGCATTGAACTCATGCTCGTCGGGGATAATCTGCGTGCGACGCTCATCGCCGTATTTCTCTTTCACTTCCTGCAGATCGTCTTTCATCACTTTCTTGCAGAGTTCGGGGTCATCGAGGATCTGCTGCAGATATTCGATTTGCTTTTGCAGTTCGTCAAACTCCTGGTGCAACTGGTCGGTGCGCAGTTTGGTGAGCTGTGCCAGACGCATGTCGACAATAGCCTTTGATTGCAGTTCGTCCAGGTTGAAGCGCTTCTCCAAGTTGCGTTGTGCATCTGATGGAGACTCGCTGCTTCGGATGATATTCACCACCTCATCGATATTGTCGCAGGCGATGATGAGTCCTTCGAGGATGTGTGCACGTTCTTTGGCCTTGTTCAAGTCGTATTTGGTACGGCGAATGGTCACTTCATGGCGGTGCTCAATAAAATAGGAGATGCACTCCTTGAGCGACAACAGTTTCGGGCGGAGCTGCGAGTGGTCGTGCTTGTTGGGCACCAGTGCGATGCAGTTGACAGAGAAGCTGCTCTGCAGCGCCGTCATCTTGAAGAGTTTATTAAGGATGATCTTAGCGTTGGCATCTTTCTTCACGTCGACGACGATACGCATGCCCTGACGACCGGTCTCATCGTTTACGTTGGATATACCTTCGAGCTTGCCCTCCTTCACGAGGTCGGCAATATATTCGATAAGTTGTTGCTTGTTGACGCCGTAAGGTATCTCAGTCACCACGATCTTGTCATGGTTGTCGTCGCTTTCTATCTCAGCCTTGGCGCGCATCACGATGCGTCCTCTTCCGGTGGTATATGCTTCTTTTACGCCTTGCAGACCGTAGATGTAGGCACCTGTAGGAAAGTCAGGCGCAGGAATATACTTCATCAGTCCCTCTACGTCTATGTCGGGATTGTCGATATAGGCGCAGCATGCGTCGATGACCTCATTGAGGTTGTGTGTGGGGATGTTGGTAGCCATACCCACGGCTATACCGTTGCCACCATTGACCAAGAGGTTAGGGATCTTGGTAGGCATCACGGTGGGTTCCTTCAAGGTGTCATCGAAGTTATTGGTCATGTCGACGGTATCTTTATCGATGTCGTCCATGATATGCTCGCCCATCTTTGACAGACGGCACTCCGTGTAACGCATGGCGGCAGGAGAGTCGCCGTCAACGCTACCAAAGTTACCTTGTCCGTCAACGAGCTTATACCTCATGTTCCAGTCTTGTCCCATGCGCACCAAGGCCCCGTATACAGAACTGTCACCGTGAGGGTGGTATTTACCTAATACCTCACCTACCACACGCGCACACTTCTTGTAAGGCTTGTCGCTCGTATTGCCTAATCCGAGCATGCCGTAGAGTATGCGGCGGTGTACGGGCTTGAAACCATCTCGTACATCGGGAAGCGCACGTGCCACGATGACCGACATAGAGTAGTCGATGTAAGATGTCTTCATCTCCTCCTCAATGTTGATTTTCATGATCCGGTCTTGATCAATAGTCAAATTTTCGTCCATTTAATAATGTTGTCTTTTCGTTTAAATTCGATTTTAGGGCTTTTCCTTGCGTTCTAAGCCATTTTCTTTCTTTTTCAAGTTGTAAAATTACGGCTTTTATTTGACATGACAAGCGTTTATTTCAAAAAAAACGCTCTCAGACGTAAAAAAACAACGTGGTCAGCTACATACATAGACAATGGAACAATAGAGTTCTGTGGCCAAAACATAGAGGACGACCAATTGTTTTAAGCATTTGGTGCCATGACAAACGCATTGGAAGACGTCGTGATAGTTATGGAGTATGCCGCTGAATAAGCCATAGGCTATGCTTACCGTCCCAGCCATGAAGGCAAGAATAGGGATAAAGGCTACGGAGAAGCTGCTGGGTATCAGATGTCCTGTCACGCTGAGCAGTACGGCGTGAAAGGGCAGTGTGAGCAGCAGTATGACAGCAGCCTCCACGACCATCAGTCCGATGGCCGCCTGTAGCCCTGATTTCTGTTGCGCCTCAAGCGGAAGACGTTGGCACAATGCTTTTACGGCCACCCACAGTCCACTGGCCTGCCAGCAGCCTACGGCAATGTCGCAAAGTAGCAGCCACACTATCAGTGGCTTTGCCTGATTTTCGACAAAGGTACCGAAGAACCACCTGATGCCGCTGTCGCTGAGCAGTGAGTGCATGTAGGAGGCGGGCATGGCCGCCGTCCACAACCATGACCCTAAGACAACGGCCACCTGCGACAGGACCAGTGTCAGGAGCAACTTCGATAATAGGTGTTTACTCCTCATCAGGATGCAGGTTGTCTATGTCCAGGATGCGCAGTTCCAGTGCACGCACCACCAGACGGGTAGCATTGACGCCGATGCCGCCATTGCCATTAGGAAAGAGCTTCTGTACGAGTTCGTTCTGCCTTTTCTCCAGGCTCTTCACGCCAAATGGCATTCCGCGAAGGTTGGTGATTTGGTCTTTTGTATATCCGAGGGCCAGATGACGGAGAAAACGCTCATCGTATTCATCGATATCGTAGTTAATCAACGCTTCCTGGCGCATGAGCTCGTTGTCTACGCTCTTCTTAAATCGCTCGACGATCTTTTCCAAGATGGGTTGGTTGAAGACAAGCCGCTTGCCGTCCATCACACTTGCCACATCACTGCGTGTGAGCAGTTCGCCGCTTTTGAGGATGATGCCGTCGCAGCCGGCATCCAGGGCATCTACCCAAAGTTTCTCGTTGAGTATCTCCCCCGTGAAAATCAGTACCTTCACTGCCGGATAGCTTTGTTTTGTGTGACGGCATATCTCCACACCTACCGTTGTCGATCCGCCCAGTCCCAAGTCGAGGAGCACGAGGTCGGGGAGTTGTTGTTTCATCAGCTTCCAGTAACTCGCCTCGTCAGGAGCGGTACCGATGATGTGGGCCTCGGGTATGTCTGTCTTTATGATGCCTTCTGTGCCTTTCAGTTCCAGGGGCACATCTTCAACGATGATGATATTAAAGTCCTTCATGTTGTAATTGTTATTATAGCCTTGATTTATAGTCATTTATTTTGTTTGTAGCGTTCTTAGTCAAGATTGCTGCGATAGCGAAGGGGCATGGTGATAAGCACTGTTGTCGACACCCTGTCTGTATGTGCCGAAATGCCGCAGGCGCGAAGATTGGTAGCCTCTCCCATCTCCCTTATGATTTGTCGGCACAGCAAAAATCTGATATCAACAGTTTGTGGCGTAAACAGATTGTTGGCCTCTGTTTCAGTTAACGGCAGCTTGCTCATGTTTATTGTCAGTTGCATATATTGGTTGTTAGTCTGACTGATATGGCAGACGGGCAGTTCGCCTTTGTTGCATCGTTTGAGGATGTCGAAGAGATAGTCTATGACATCTTTGTCAATGCGTTGTGGCAATATTTGTCTCGTGGCTTGCTCTGAAAGTATCTGATAAAGGTCGTGATAGTAGTCCACTACTTCCTTGATGGCATTGAGATTCTTTTCCGGACTGTCTATCAGCTGCCTGATACGCGAGGGATAATACATGGTCTCGTGCTTTAGTGATGACAGGCAATTGTCTAATACACTGTTTGATATGTACAGTTTGTCATTGTCCATTCGGAGCCTGTTGAGCTCGTCGTGCGCCAGTTCGGTCCGTGTTGCCATGTCGGTCTTGCTTTCGATAGACGTTTTCAGTGCTTTCCTGATTTGTCCCACCACTTCATTGAGGCTGTCTTTCTGTTCAGCGAGCAGGTTGAAGTTATGAAAGTCGCTCAGTTCCTCTATTCCTTTGAGTTTCTCTTCATCTGATGCTTCTGACAGCAGCAGTCTGTTCATCTTGTTGATGCGTTCCACGCAGAAACGGTAGTTCAACTTATGGCGGTAATAGAGGAAATAGTAGGCTGGGAAGATGACCATGAGCAGAATTACCAACAGCACGACAGCCACAGTCTTGTTGGCATTGTTGCGTTGCATGGAGCGCACGTAGGCAGGCAGTTGGCTGTCGGCGCTGGCTTGTCTGAAGAGCCGTGTGTATAACTGGTTGCTTTTGTGATAGAGGCCCCATTTGTGCAGTGCGAGAGCTGCCACAGCAGTCTCATTGCTGACGTCGAGCATTGTCGTGGTGTCTTGCTGGCTGACGTATTTCTTACAGCTGTCAGCGAAGCGCAGTGCCTTGTCGTATTCGCCATTGACGTTGGCCATATAGGTGCTGTCGGCATAGCCGCTGGCTACACGGTGACTGTCAACAGGCTGCGTGGCATACTTTGTGCCCTTGGCACTGACGGGCAAGAGGCCGAAGGTGATGATGAGGGCAATGATCATCATTCTTACCTTGCCCAATGGCAGGCGGAAGAAGATACGTGTACCTTTTCCGAGCTGGCTCTCTGCTTTGATGAGGCATGAGCTGAACAGCTTGCTCATCTTCTTATACTTCTCTATGATGCCATTGCAGTTTTTCAGGCCAAAGCCGTGACCACCGGTATAAGTACGGTCGAAGATGTGGCTCAGCGTCTCTTCGTTCATGCCTTGTCCGTTGTCTTGAATGCTTATCTCGACGTAATCGGGCGTTTCCTGTGCCGAAACAGTCACCTTGCCGCCCTCGGGTGTAAACTTACGGGCGTTGTCGGCTATGGTGTTGATCATAAATAAGGTGAGTATGCGGTCGGCCTTAACCGTGCAAGTCGTGGGCACCACTTCAAGCGTAATGCCCTTCAGTCGGAATCCCATTTCGCTGTGCCTCACGATGTCGAACAGAGATGACAGGGGAAAGTTCTCAATGTGGAGGCTCACTTCTCCTTGTCTCATCTGTATCCAGTGTGTCAGGATGTTATTGTAGTCGTTGATGCTGTCAGTGAGTTCTGCAATATACGCCAGCCTTTCCTGATGCAGCTGGCTGTTGTTCTGATCACTCATGAGACGGTTTACCTCATTGACCATGCGGTCGATAAACGGCAGGATGCTGTTGACAAGTTGCACTTTCGCCCGCTGCTCGAGATTGCGTTCTTTGTTTTGAGTGAGGTGGAGCCGTGCTACGTCAGTCTGCTCGCTGATTTCTTCGTATTCTTCTTTTTTCTTATTGTCTTCCATGGCGTTGCGCTTCTGCCATTCTTGTAAAGGTTGAAGCATCTCGTTCATGGAGAACATTTGGTCGCTCTTGCGGCGCATACGTGCGAATGACAGCAACAGCAGACTTACCACGACTAACATGAAGATGACAATGGCAATCATTAAACTCAGGAGTCGTGACGATGAATTCAATTGGGCTGCACGTGCTTCCAACTGCCGGTCCTGTCGTGTCTGTTCCTGCAAGTCAAGATAGATATTGCGATTGATGTCGCTGTTTCGTTTGTCGTTGACAGCAGAGTAGACGAGGCTTAGCTGCTCTCGAATGGAGGCAACGAGGTCGGGTGCCTGTTCGATGGCTTTGTTTTGGTACAAGGCACGCTGTAGACAGATGAGCGCCGAACGGTAATCCTTTATTTGCCAGTAGCATTCTGCCAAAGTACGGTTGGCACCTGCCGTTTGGTATACGTCGCCATAGTCGGCGAAAATAGTGAGCGCTCGTTGTGCGAGGTTGCCTGCTAAGAGGGAGTCTGGCATGAGGTCGGTGTTGACAGCTACGATGAATCCCAGATTGTTGTTGATGAGTGAGTCTCGTTGCGCGGTGTCCTGCAGGTGTTCGCTGAGCGACTGCAGGGCCTGACCCTCCCAGTAGGGCAAGTGCGAGGCCTTGGCAATCACGTAACAGCGCATGATGTATTCAAACTCATGTTGCTTTAGGTGAGGATCGCTGTCGGGCAGCACTCCGCCGGAGCCAATATTGTAATAGTAGTTAAGTAGCTGGGCCGTGTCGCGCAGAATGGTGCCGTAGGGTGATATGCGGTTTATCATGTTGGCACTCTGTTTATACAATCCAACATAATAATAATAGGTGGAGCTCACGATGCTGAACTCCGACTGGGCATAGGCCAGTCGTTGCAGTTGATGCTTATTGAGTGATTTCTTTTCTTCCTCAATGCGTTGTAGTCGTCGCTGTGCGCGCTCCTGATATTCATAGAAGTCTTTGTTGCGGCTTTCCCGTTGGCAGAGGCGCATATTTTGTATGTCGGCAATGGCCAGTTCTATCTGGTTGGCCGAAGTGGCTGTTATCTCGTTGAGTCTGTTGTTGGCCTGTTCATAGTTCATCTTTACGATGTCGACAAAGGCCAGGTTGTTGAGTGCTTCTGCACGGCCGTCGCGATAGTGGGTGGAGGCTTGCAGTGCTGCTTCTGCGTAATATCGGGTTGAATCCAAGTTACGGTAATGATATGCGTAGGCCGCCTCGTTCAGTCGGTCTACCTCGGCATCTTCCTGCTGTCCACAGCCTGTCAATAACAGTGTGACTATCAGCATTGAAGCCATCAATGGTGTCAGTATTGATTTCAAATCCTACTGGGCTTCGATATTAGTGGTTCAGTGAGGCGCCTGTCGTTGATGCGCCCTGTTGTTGGGCAAAGTTACTAAATTTATTTGTTTGTACGCTTTTTCTAATAGATTTTTTGCAAGCTCACAATAGCGAAGGCCTGTGGACTATGGCTTGATAACTTTGTCCATTTGTGAGTTTGTGGTTGCTGAATCGTATTTATTCACAGTTGTTAATTATTGCAGAAATTAACTTACATAATGCAGTCGTGAAATTAGCTCTGTTTTATGGCGAATTTGCCTCTAAATCGTAAATGGGAATTATATAAATCGATGACGGATTGACTTTTCGGCGTAAGGTCATTGGCTTTTCGGCGTAAGGTCATTGGTTTATCGGCGAAAATAGAACGGCTTATCGGCGTAAAGCCGACCCGATTTCGCCACTATTATAGGGTTAATCCATCGACTTTTAATAATTAATAAGTGTAAATCATTGATTATAAGACAGTTGCGTATAGCGCTCAAAAATGGCGTGTTTGAATCCGTATTTAGGTTCGCTCGTAAATACGGCCGCTATGGTGTTAAAAATTAGGAAAGATATTGACAATGCCGCTGCATGGTAATGACAATTCTCAGATACGCAGCAAACAGGCTTTTTCCGCATGATTCTTCCATTGGTACGTGATAGATGAAGCTCCAGATTCCTCCATTATGCGAATTATTCCTTCCAAAGCAATCAGTGTCTCAAATATTATTTGTACTTTTGCCACGTCGTGCTGATGAATGACTAATTTGATTGCTACCATCAAGTTAAATGACTTTGCCGGCTTGGACAAATTTTGAGCAACTTGTAGTATGCGTGACATCTACGTTATAAATACTAAGACTAATTTGGTGTGAATATAAGGTTATCAAATGGAAATTAAGAACATTATCTTGCTGGCAAGTCTGGCTTTGTTGCCGGTATCATCTTCTGCACAAGTCAGGATAGGCTTTTCATACGATGCAGCCGGCAATCGAGTGATGTAGTTGAAAGCCTATACGCATATGAAGATTATAGAGAACTTCGACGAGACCTACGACGGAGGCACCGGCAACCTGCTGTCACGCAAGCGGAACGACAGCCTGCAGGAATCCTTCGGCTACGACAATCTTGAGAGGCTTTTATCCGTTGTGGATGAGAACGGCACAAAAGTCTTCGATGCATCCTATGATGCCTGGGGCAAGCAGGTGGTAACGCTCAACACCATCGGTCTGCACCGGGGCTACACTGGCCACGAGATGCTCAGCGAGTTTGACATCATTAATATGAACCAACGGTCACTGTCGCGAAGCGGGGAAAGTAACGGCCGCTTGTACGATTCTGTTCTCGGCCGCTTCTTGAGCCCGGACAATTATGTGAAGATGCCGGACAACAGCCAAAGCTTCAACCGCTACAGCTATTGTCTGAACAATCCGCTGAAATATACGGACCCGAGTGGTAATCTCTTCGGCATTGATGACGCCATCATAGCCTTTGCAGCTTTCAACATGGCCAGCAGCATGATGCAGGCAGCCTTTGAAGGCAAGAGCGTGTGGAAGGCCGGAGCACTAAGTCTCTTGTCGTCCGGTGCGAGCTATGGTATAGGAGAGCTGTTCAAAGGGACGGCAGCTACCTTCGGCCATGAGCTGTTGCGGGCAGGAGCCCATGGACTGGCAAGCGGAGTGTAATCGGTCATGGGACTAAGTAATAATTGTCTAATACATCAAATGTCTGCAATCATGATACTTTGATATCTTAAGAGCGAAGTATCGTTTATTGACACAAAATAAACTGAAGTTTTATTTTGTCATTCCACTCGATTGCACTAACTTTGCAGAAACCATTATAACGCATATGAACTTGAAAGTACGCTTAGCCGCAATGAACTTCCTCGAATTCGGAGTTTGGGGAGCTTATCTTACTTGTATGGGTAATTACCTGGGAGTTGCTGGTCTTGGTTCAGAGATTTCTTGGTTTTACGCCATTCAAGGTATAGTGTCTATTTTTATGCCCACACTGATGGGCATTATCGCAGACAAATATATTCAGCCTCAGCGCTTGTTGGGGATCTGTCATTTGTTAGCCGGCTTGTTTATGTTCTCATTATGGTTTATGGGCATGAGTGCTGGTTTTGGCCAGCAGATCTCCAATAAACCTATGTTCATAGCGCTCTATACGCTGAGTGTCGCTTTCTACATGCCGACGTTGGCCCTGGCCAATACTACAGCATTTACGATATTGAAAAACAATGGTGGTGACACGGTCACCGACTTCCCGCCCATCCGTTCGTGCGGCACGGTGGGCTTTATCCTTGTCATGTGGTTTGTCAACTGCGCGACTTGGAACAATGGCAGTTTCGGCCTCACACTGAGTCAGGACCTGCATAAGTTCCAGTATACTTACAACCAGTTCTTTGTGTCGGGCTTGTTGAGCCTGGTGATGTTTCTCTATGTGTTTACGTTGCCACCGTGCCGGCTTGCACCCAATAAGACAACCCAACGGAAATCGTTGTCAGAGACTTTCGGACTCGATGCCTTCAAGCTGTTCAAGCAACGGCGCATGGCTTTGTTCTTCATCTTCTCAGCCTTGCTTGGCATGTCATTGCAGGTGACCAACAGTTTTGCGGGTCCGTTCATTTCCAGCTTTCAGGGCAGTTCCGACCCGGCCATTGCCACTTCGTTTGCTGCCAGCAACGCTACGCTGCTAACCTCCATTTCGCAGGTGAGTGAGGCATTCTGCATCTTGCTCATTCCTTTCTTCCTCAAGCGTTATGGCATCAAAGGCGTCATGCTTATCGCTATGTTCGCATGGTTCCTGCGCTTTGGTTTCTTCGGTCTGGGCAATCCGAGCATGCCCGGTGTACTGCTGTTCATCGCTTCCTGCATCGTGTATGGAGTAGCTTTCGATTTCTTCAATGTCTCCGGTGGCATCTTTGTTGATCGTGAGTGTCCGGAGAAAGTCAAGGCTTCAGCGCAGGGTCTGTTCATGTTGATGACCAACGGACTGGGCGCTACCATCGGCACGCTGACAGCAGGAGCCATCGTCAACCACTTCTGCGCATGGCAACAGGTGGGCGATTCTACTTTCCTCATGGGTAATTGGCAGGCTTGCTGGTTTATCTTCTCCGGTTTTGCTTTGGCAGTGGGCATCACCTTTGCCTTGGTGTTCCGGTCGCCCCATACGAAGGCAGAGTAAGAATTTGAGTATTTTGCATTGGGGTAATTACAATAATTGATATGGCCAGAGTAAAATTAACATTCAACATGGCAACAGAGGTTGTCGGCAATAAGGAAGGCGGACTGCTCATTGTTACAGATCAGGATGAGACGCGTCAGGTTGCCATCCCTTGTGATGAAAGGACCCTGAGCACGTTTGTCCATCGTCTGGGTAACATGGGAACCGACGAACAAGATCTTGCCGATGTGATGGTCAAAATCTTGGAATGGCAGACCGAACTCGACCTTGAGATCGTCATAGACAATGTGAAGAATGGTCGTTATCATGCTATTGTCAGCAACCGCGCGACGCTGGCGCAGCTGCCTTTAAGGGGTGAAGATGCCGTCTTGCTCAATTTTATCAGTGACGACAAGATACCTCTTTATATGGAGCAATATCTCTTTGAGAAACAAAGCTCGGAGTTTAATGCCAATGCACGTGGTATTTCGTTACCCGTCAATGCCATAAGCGACGAGATGCTTAAAGAGGCGTTGAGAAAAGCCATTGCTGACGAAAACTATGAGCTTGCCTCAAAAATTAATGAAGAAGTGAAGCGGCGTGGCCTTGACTTGAATGATGCGTCCGCACCAGATGATCGTGAGGAATAATGAAAGAGGTAAGATATTTTTATGTTCCCGATGCCGGAACGGCCGGTGAGTTGCCAGAGCAGGAAGCACAGCATGCGCTGAAAGTGCTTCGCCTGAAGGAGGGTGATGACATGGTTCTTATGGACGGCAATGGCGTTTTTTTTCAAGCTAAGGTAACGGTGGCCTCAAAAAAGCATTGTCTTTACACTATTGTAAGTCAAGAGCCCCAGCAGAAGAGCTGGCGGGGCCGTATTCATCTGGCCATAGCTCCTACCAAGATGATGGAGCGTATGGAGTGGATGGTTGAAAAGTGCGTGGAGATAGGTGTGGATGAGATCACCTTTCTTGATTGTCAGTTCTCCGAGCGCCGGACACTACGCACGGATCGAATAGAGAAGATAGTGATTGCAGCCATGAAGCAAAGCCGCAAACCGTTTAAGACAGTGGTAAATGGAATGACCAGCTTTGACGATTTCGTGAATGCCCATCATGAGGGCAATCTCTATATCGCACATTGTTATCAAGAAGTAGAGCGCCTTGATTTGTTCGGTCAGTTGCAGACAGCAGACCCAGAGACGGATATCACCGTGCTGGTTGGTCCGGAGGGTGACTTCTCTATTGATGAGGTGAGAAAAGCTGTAGGTCGTGGCTATGAGTCGATAACGTTGGGCAACAGCCGGTTGCGCACAGAGACGGCGGGCATGATGGCAGTAGCCATGTGCCAGATCTGCAAACGGAGGTGAAATCGATAAACAACAAATATACGATGAATTGGACTAAAAAGGTCGTAAAGACCATGCTTTTGGCAGTTCCATTATCATTGATAATGACATTTACTGCTTGTTCGGGTAATGATTATCTGAATGCAATACCCGAAGAGAGTACCTTGCTGATTTCCATGAATCCGACCAAGCTGACGGGTAGTGGGAGCCCCCTTATACTCAAGTCGCTTCTGCATATCTCCAAGCTCAATGATAGTGGTCTAGATCTCTCGGCTAATGTTTATTTCTTTGAGGATGCCCAAGCCAATATCGGCGTTTGTGCAAAGGTGGACGACAGTGATAAACTGTCCGACCTGCTTAAACAGGCTCATTTGAGTCTGACAGAGCGTCGTGGCTGCCATTTTGCAGCTTTGCCCAGCAACTGGGTCATCGGCTTTTCAGACAAGGCTGCTCTGCTCATGGGCCCGGTGCTGCCTGCAGCACAGCCGGAGATGATCACACTGATGGCCAAATACTTAAACGCCGACGAGGATGACGGTGTGAAGAACTCACCACTTTATGACAAGCTCGACTCTATCGAAGGCCCCATGGCATTGGTTAGCCAGGCGCAGGCATTGCCAGAGCAGCTGGTAGCTCCGTTCACCATTGGCGCGCCTAAGGACTGCGATCCTTCTGATGTGATCGTGGCTGCCAGTATGGAGGTCAAGGGTAGTCAGTTGTTGATGAAGGGACAGACTTACTCGCTAAAGAAGGGTGTCAACGATGCTTTGCTAAAGGCTCAAAAGGTGTACCGACCCATTAAAGGTAACTATGTTGGAGCCATGTCTAAAAGCGATGTCATGGGCATGTTCCTCAATGTCAACGGACAGCAATTTCATGCGCTTATCAGTCAGAACCGTGGTATCTCAGCGATGCTGGCAGGCATCAATGCCGCAATCGACATCGACAATATCTTGAAAAGTGTGGATGGTGATCTGACCATTCTGTCGCCTACGCTCGCCAAGGGCAGCATGTCGATTATGATGGCTGCCAAGCTCAGCAATGCCAAATGGCTTGGCGACGTGGACTACTGGAAACAAAGTGTGCCAAAGGGCGGCTTCATAGGCGACTGGGGAAAGAATTGTTTCTATTATAGGGACAATAGCACCTCTTATTATTTCGGTGTCACCCCTGACTTACAATACATGAGTGGTTCGAATCCCGATCAGGCACGCTCGAGCATCAAAGTCAGCGCGCATCCGATAGACAAACAATTGCAACAGCAGATTGTCGGACAGAAGCTGGTGATGATCATCAACTTCGGTGCATTACAAGGTTCGAAGGCTGAGGCCGTGACGGCTCTGCTAAAGCCTATGTTTGGTCATGTGAATACGATTGTATATACAATGAAATAGTATTTAGATAGAAGATGAATAAAATTCAGTTTTCATCGGTCATTCCTCAGGTGTTCTCCCAGCGCGCCGACTTGCAGTCGGAGGTATGGGGGCAGGACATCAGTTTTGAGAAAGGCCATCTCTACCTTGTCGAGGCAGAATCGGGCAAAGGTAAGAGTACTTTTTGCAGTTATGTGATGGGCTTCCGTCACGATTATGAAGGTCGCGTTCTATTTGACGACAACAATACCCTCGATTTATCAGTGCTCCAATGGGTTGACATACGCCGTGCGCATATCAGTCATCTCTTTCAGGAGTTGCGTCTTTTCCCAGAACTTACGGCTTGGGAGAATGTGCAGATAAAAAACAAGCTTACAGGCTTCAAGGACGACAAACAGATCAAGGAATGGTTTGAGCGACTGGGCATCGGCGATAAGTTAGATGCAAAGATTGGACGCATGTCGTTTGGTCAACAGCAGCGTGTGGCCATGATCCGCGCTTTGGTGCAACCCTTCGATTTTCTTTTTGCCGATGAGCCTATCTCTCACCTTGATGATCACAACTCGCAGATCATGGGCGACATCATGATGACTGAGGCAAAGAGACAGGGTGCGGGCGTCATTGTGACAAGTATTGGCAAACACATGAACTTAAATTACGAAAGGACGGTGAAGCTATGAATCTTGTTTGGAAACTATTGCGACAGCATATCAGCGTACCCCAGTTTGTGGGGTTCTTCTTTGCTAATCTCTTCGGCATGCTCATCGTGCTGCTTGGATATCAGTTTTATTTGGACGTCACGCCTGTGCTGACGGCTGATGATGCCTTCATGAAGTCGGACTATGTCATCGTGGAGAAAAACATTGGAACGGGAAGCACACTCTCCGGACGCACCAATGCCTTTAGCCCCCGTGAGGTTACCGACCTCCAGCAGGAAGGCTTTGTCAAGAAGATAGGTGTGTTTACATCCACTCAGTATCAGGCTACAGCCCACATGGGCGTTGCCGGTACGCCGGTCCTCAACTCGGAATTATTCTTTGAGAGTATACCTGACGAGTTCATCACAGCTCCGAAAGGTACCTGGACTTATAAGCCTGGCGACCAAACAGTACCTGTCATTTTGCCACGCAGTTATATTGCCATGTATAATTTTGGTTTTGCCCAAAGCAGACAATTGCCAAAGATAAGTGACGGACTTGTGGGAATGATTGATCTCGACATCTTCATCCAGAACAATGGCAAGGGTGGATCTTTCAAAGGTAAGGTGATAGGCTTCTCCAGTTCTGTCAATACCATTCTCGTGCCGCAGGCCTTCATGGACTGGAGCAATGCAACCTTCGCGCCCGGTAAGCACAATGATCCCACGCGGGTTATCCTTGACGTAAACAACGAGCAGACTGACAAGATGACCAAGTACTTCGACAAGAAAGGTTATGAGGTTGAAGACAATAAGCTGGACACAGAGAAGACGACTTACTTCTTGCGTATGATGGTGTCGATGGTGATGGCAGTCGGACTGGTGATTTCTTTGCTCAGCTTCTATATTCTCATGTTGAGCATCTATCTGCTGGTACAGAAAAACTCGGAGAAACTGGAGAACCTGCTTCTTATTGGCTATAGTCCGCAGCAGGTGGCAAAGCCTTATCAGTTGCTCACGATTTTCCTCAACCTTGGTGTGCTCATCATTGCATTAGGAGTGCTGGTGATTGCCAGAATGTACTATGTCAACATTATTACCATGCTGTTCCCCGATGTTGATCTGGGAGGCGTGTTGCCGTCAGTTTTGCTGGGCATGGGCTTGTTTGTACTGGTGAGCGTGTGCAATATCATTGCAATCAGAAGAAAAATTGTTAGCATCTGGAACAGAAAGGAATGAGATACGAAGGTGATAACAGACAACAGGGACTCTACGACCACTATATGGTCGGGGAGTCCATGGGCCTGCTCGACTGGCTTATGGCAAATCTTCATGAGAGCCGCACCAAGATAAAGGCTACATTGCAAGGACAAGGCATCAAGGTCAATGGAAAGGTTGTTACTCAGTTTGACTTTCAGCTGGAACCTGGCATGAAGATTACAGTCAGCAAGACCAAGCGCAATCATTTGTTTAAGAACCACTACATCCGGATGGTTTATGAGGACCGTTATATCGTGGTGTTGGAAAAGAAACCTGGTATACTCTCCATGCCGGCAGGGCACAGCTCGCTCAATGTCAAGTCGGTGCTGGACGATTATTTCCGGCAGAGTCGGCAACATTGTACGGCACATGTCGTGCACCGACTCGACCGTGATACGAGTGGGCTGATGATGTATGCCAAGGACAAGCAGACGGAATTGGCTCTGGAGTCGGACTGGCATCACATTGTCTACGACAGACGCTATGTTGCGGTGTTGTCAGGTGCTGTGGAGAATGATGAGGGGACCGTAACGAGTTGGCTCAAGGATAACCGGGCTTATTTCACTTATTCCAGTCCAGTAGACAATGGAGGAAAACTGGCTATCACTCATTACCGTGTATTGGATCGCTCGCAGCTGTATTCTCTGGTGGAGTTCCAACTGGAAACGGGACGTAAGAATCAGATACGTGTGCACTCGGCTGATATAGGTCATCCTGTCTGTGGCGATGTCAAGTACGGCAATGGCGACGATCCGCTTGGACGTCTCTGTCTGCATGCATACAAGCTGTGTTTCTATCATCCTGTCACGCACAAGCCGATGGAATTTCAGACGGATATTCCTCAGTTGTTCAGGTCTCTCTTTTAAGTCTCTCATCGTTAACAATACTCAGCAAACCATCTAATATTGTACTGTTATGGACAATGTGATTTACTATATCTTGGCGTTGCTTGTCATCGTCATCGCGATAGTTGTAATAAAGAAAGTTGCCGGATGCATTATTAAGAGCATCGCCTTTGCCATTGCTGTGGGCGTGCTTCTCCTTATCTATTTTGGTCTGCTGCGATAAAGGCGGATTCAGATCTTCGCTGTGACTCTTTAACTGAGACATGCAGATTATATAAGTAGGGTAGGGCAGAACCAAAAAGCCCTCCTTACTTCTTCATTGCGTCACCCTAAATGCCCAAATGGTCAAAAAGAGGCTTTAATGACAGTTGGGCAGGAGTCAGCATCATTGTCTTGCTGATGATTTTGTTATTTAGTGGTAATCTCAAGCGTATAGTT
>Ga0256406_1001972_pt1 | contig 30955 bp, 29 predicted proteins | sample RumenRJG_03DNA_FD_185986 | JGI IMG/M metagenome (GOLD analysis project Ga0256406, IMG submission 185986) | Bovine rumen microbial communities from Lethbridge, Alberta, Canada - RJG_03 | ecosystem: Host-associated > Mammals > Digestive system > Stomach > Rumen | place: Canada: Alberta | collected... | reverse complement strand
CAAACCCGTGGGGTGAGGCAGCGCGCTGTCTCGCCATAGGAGTCGTGGCTAAAATGCCTTGATTTTGGCGGAGTCTGGAAAGGACATGGCCTGCAGATCCAAAGTGGTTAAGCCGTGAACTGTAACAATCTGACTGATTCTTGAAGAATTCGAATTCCGGAGATTGCAATCTGGTTGTAATCTCCGGAATTTCTTTTTATATTAAAGGGTACGTGTAAGAATCTGTTTGATCCAGGAGGAGCAGCGATATGGCTACAACAATCAAGGACATTGCCCGGATGTGCGGGGTCGGCGTCAGTACCGTTTCCCGCGCCATCAACGGACACCCGGATGTCAATCCGGTGACCAGGGAGAAAATCCTGAAAGCCGTTGAGGAGACGGGCTTCACACCGAATGCTTCAGCCAGGAGCCTAAAGCAGTCAGAGACCAACAACATTGCCATCCTGGTCAAAGGCTATGCCAATCCGTTCTTTACCAGAATGATGCATCGCATGGAATCCTCCATCGCGCACAGGGACTGCCAGATGATCCTGCGCTACGTCGACAACAACCAGGACGAGGTTCAGCAGGCAATCAGCCTGTGCACGGAACGAAAACTCAAGGGCATTATCTTTCTCGGCGGTGATTTCGAGCATGATCCGCAGGAACTCTCGAGACTCGAAGCTCCCTACATCTTTTCGACAACCGGCAGAGACCGCCGCAGCACGTCCCAAGGCGTAGACTATGCGAATGTCTCGGTCGATGATTTCGAGGCGTCGAAGATGGCTGTGAACTATCTGATCGGCCTCGGAAACACCAGGATCGGAATCATAGCCGAGGGCCTCAATATCCCCTCGGTCGGCAAACTTCGCTTTGAAGGATATAAGGCGGCGCTGAAGGAGAACGGCATTCCGTTCGATGACAGCCTGGTCTTCGAGATTACCGAGGGACTAGACCACTATACGATGGAAAACGGCTACAAGGCAGCAAAGACGCTCCTTCGCAATGCTCCGGACATGACGGCAGTGTTCTGCATCTCCGATGTCGTTGCGATCGGCGCCTGCCGTGCAATCGCCGATAACGGAAGAAAGATCCCGAAGGACATCTCGGTGCTGGGTTTTGATGGCATTGACAACGACATGTACTTTATTCCGCGCCTCTCAACCGTCCGGCAGCCTGTAGACCAGATGGCACAGGAGACGGTCAGCAGGCTTTTTGACCTCATTGAGGGAAAGGGAAAGCCGGAAAGTGTCCTGCTTCCGGCAGAACTTGTTGTCGGTGAATCCACTGCAAGAAGGAGTGCTTCATGATCCGGTCCGACTGCCATGTGCACACGTCCTTTTCCGCCGACAGCAGCACGCCGATGGAAGAGCAGATCCGGGCAGCCATTCGTGCCGGAATCCGGATTCTCACCTTTACCGAACATGAGGATCTCGATTTTCCGTATTCCAACACACCGAGGGAAGAGTGGGGCAGTCCCTTTCTCATTGATATTCCGTCTTATCGCATTGAGTATGAGCGTCTGAAGAAAAAGTACGAGGGGCAGATTGAGCTTTTGCTCGGCTGTGAACTGGGACTGGCACAGGACCGGCCGGACCTGCGGAATCCCATTGAGCACTTCCCGGAAGAAGCACCGTTTGATTTTGTCATCGGCTCAACGCACGCGGCAAGACGGCAGGATCCGTATTTTACCTCCTATTTTGATATGGGAATCGATCGAGGCGTTACAGACTACTTTGTACAGTCGCTGCGGAACGTGCAGCAGTTCTCCTGCTTTGATTCTTACGGACATCTCGACTACGTACTTCGCTATGCCTGGAAGGCCCTGACGGAAGAAGAGAGGCAGACGTTTCAAAAGAGCGGAGAAAGTTTTGGACTTTACTATTATGAAAAGAACCGGAACGTCGTTGATGAGATCCTGAAAACTCTGGCAGAGAAGGACAAGGCTCTTGAGGTGAATACCCAGGGACTTTCCAGAGGGTATCCCGAAACCAATCCCTGTGCTGCAATCGTAAGGCGGTTTCGAGAATTTGGAGGACAGAAGATCACCGTCGGTACGGATGCACACACACCGGATCTTGTCGGAACGAATCTGGACGCAGCGGAAAAGGTTCTCCTTGATGCCGGATTTCACGAGATCACCATTTTCAGCGGGCGGGTGAGCCGTCAGATTTTGCTGAATACGGAAGCACACTGAATTTTCGTAAGTCAGTCTGCCCTGTTATAACCTCTCCAAAGGGCAGAGTTAACAATAATTTCACGGATACATCTTGAAATATGCCCCGGGATGGGGGTAAGATATAGGCGCTGACAAAAATTTATCAAAGTACGCGAGTGCTTCTGGTAAACCCAATCTAAATGCGATTTAGGAGGAAATTCAAAATGGCAGTAAGAGTAGCAATTAACGGTTTTGGCCGCATTGGTCGTCTGGCTTTCAGACAGATGTTCAACGCTGAGGGATATGAAGTTGTCGCCATCAACGATCTGACTTCCCCTGAGATGCTTGCATACCTGCTGAAGTATGATACGACCCATGGCAGATATCCTGGAAAGGTTGAGGCCAAGGAGCACTCGATCGTTGTTGACGGCAAGGAAATCACCATCTATGCAGAGAAGGATGCTGCTAACCTTCCCTGGAAGGCTCTGGACATTGATGTTGTCCTTGAGTGCACCGGCTTCTATACCTCCAAGGAGAAGTCCATGGCTCACATCAATGCTGGCGCAAAGCACGTTGTCATTTCCGCTCCTGCAGGCAAGGATCTGAAGACCATCGTTTACAACGTTAACCACAAGACCCTGACTGCTGAGGATCAGATCATCTCCGCAGCTTCCTGCACCACCAACTGCCTCGCTCCTATGGCTAAGGCTCTGAATGACTGCGCTCCGATCGAGGCAGGCTTCATGACCACTGTTCATGCTTACACCGGCGATCAGATGATCCTCGATGGACCTCAGAGAAAGGGCAACCTTCGCAGATCCAGAGCAGCAGCTATGAACATCGTCCCTGCATCCTCCGGTGCAGCTAAGGCAATCGGCCTGGTTCTTCCTGAACTCGATGGCAAGCTGAACGGCGCAGCTCAGCGTGTTCCTACCGCTACCGGCTCCACCACGATCCTTGATGCAATCGTTGACAAGGAAGTCACTGTTGATCAGGTCAACGCTCAGATGAAGGCTGAGGAGACCGAGTCCTTCGAGTACAACACGGATGAGATCGTTTCCTCCGATATCATCAACAGCACTGCAGGCTCCATCTTCGATGCTACTCAGACCAAGGTTCTTCCTATGGCTGGCGGCAAGACCCTCGTTCAGGTTGTTTCCTGGTATGATAACGAGAACTCCTACACGAGCCAGATGGTTCGTACCATCAAGTACTTCGGTTCCCTCATCAGCAAGTAATTTGCTCTGACGAACATCAGAAGTTGAAAGCCATATCCATGTGACTAACGAAGAGGTCCGGTCCTTGAAAGGACCCGGATCTCTTTGTTTGTTTCAAGAATTTTTAAGGAGGCCCCAATGGCAGAATTAAACAAGAAGACCGTCGATGATTTCGACGCGCATGACAGAAGAGTGCTGGTGCGCTGCGATTTCAACGTCCCGATGAAGAACGGTGAGATTACCGATGATACCCGTATCGTCGCAGCTCTCCCCACTATCCAGAAGCTCATCGATGAGGGCGCAAAGGTTATCCTCTGCTCTCACCTCGGCAAGGTCAAGAACGGACCCAACGAGGGTGAGTCCCTGGCTCCTGTTGCAAAGAGACTCTCTGAGAAGCTCGGCAAGGAAGTCAAGTTCATCTCCGATTATCATGTGACCGGTGAAGAAGCAACCAAGGCTGTTGCTGACATGAAGGATGGCGATGTCATTCTTCTGCAGAACACCCGTTTCCGCGGCAAGGAAGAGACCAAGCCGGAAGAGGCCGGTGAGGGCTTTGCAAAGGAGCTCGCTGATCTGGCAGATGATTATGTCTGCGATGCATTCGGTTCTGCTCACAGACCGCACGCTTCCGTCTCCGTTGTCACGAAGTATATCCGTGCAAAGGGCGGCAACTGCGCTGTCGGCTATCTGATGCAGAAGGAGATCAAGTTCCTCGGCAATGCCGTTGAGAACCCGGTTCGTCCGTTCGTCGCAATCCTCGGCGGTGCAAAGGTTGCGGACAAGCTGAACGTCATCTCCAACCTGCTGGAGAAGTGCGATACCCTGATCATCGGCGGCGGCATGGCATATACCTTCGTCAAGGCACAGGGCAATGAGATCGGCACCTCCCTTGTTGATGACACGAAGCTTGACTACTGCAAGGAGATGATCGAGAAGGCAGCAAAGCTTGGCAAGAAGCTCCTGCTTCCGGTTGATGCCGTTGTGACGGATCACTTCCCGGATCCCATTGACGATCCTTCCATCAAGACCGAGGTTGTCGACATCGATAAGATCCCGGCTGACAAGATGGGCATGGATATCGGACCCAAGACCATCGCACTCTACAGCGCAGAGGTCAAGAATGCAAAGACCGTTGTCTGGAACGGACCGATGGGTGTCTTCGAGAACCCGGTTCTTGCTTCCGGCACGAAGGCTGTTGCAGCTGCTCTTGCTGATACTGATGCTACGACCATCATCGGCGGCGGTGATTCCGCTTCCGCAGTCAAGCACCTGGGCTATGCAGACAAGATGAGCCACATCTCCACCGGCGGCGGCGCTTCTCTGGAGTTCCTCGAGGGCAAGCAGCTTCCGGGCGTCTACGCAGCAGACGACAAGAACTGATTTTCGATCTCATTTTCAAAGGAGAATTCAAATGGCACGTAGAAAGATCATTGCCGGCAACTGGAAGATGAACAAGACTCCCAGCGAGGCAAAGGAACTCGTTGAGCTCTTAAAGCCCCTTGTCAACAACCCGGATGTGGATGTTGTCTATTGCGTACCTGCGATCGACATCGTCCCCGTCGCGGAGGCGATCAAGGGCACGAACGTCATGCTGGGTGCAGAGAACCTGTCCGATCAGGACAAGGGTGCCTTCACGGGCGAGATCTCGGCTGACATGCTGCTTGATGCAGGCGTAAAGTTCGTCATCATCGGCCATTCCGAGAGAAGACAGTACTACAAGGAAGATGATGCTTTCCTGAACCGCAAGGTTCTCAAGGCATTCGAGAAGGGCCTGACCCCGATCCTGTGCTGCGGCGAGACGCTGGAGCAGAGAGAAGCAGGTGTGACCCTTGACTGGATCCGTCTGCAGATCAAGAGCGATCTGCAGGGTGTGACGAAGGAGCAGGCTTCTTCCATGGTCATTGCCTATGAGCCCATCTGGGCCATCGGCACCGGAAAGACCGCTACTTCCGATCAGGCAGAGGAAGTCTGCGGCGCAATCCGCAAGCTGATCGCCGAGATCTACGACGAGGAGACTGCTGAGAAGATTCGCATTCAGTATGGCGGATCCATGAAGCCGGCTAACTGCAAGGAACTTCTTGCAAAGCCCGACATCGATGGCGGCCTGATCGGCGGCGCAGCTCTGAAGGCTGACTTCGCTGATATCGTCAACTACAACAAGTAATTGACTGCGCTTTCATAAACGCATGGGAGCCTGCCGGTTCACAGCCGGCAGGCTCTTTTTCTAACGGAGGATTTCAGACCACGTGTGCCTTGTAAAACCGGCATTGTGTCAGACTAAGAGAGCGTAAAGAAAACCCCATGCGGTAAATGAACCGCATGAGGCATTATCAGAAGGATTCTCCTTTGAGGGAAGAACGGTATTCTTTCTGAACACAGATGCTGTATGACGGATCTCCGGTTTTTTTACGATACGGCTTGATGTATACCGGGATTTCGATGTCGTCGTCGATGTTATAGTGCTCCGTTGGAGCGAAGTCTTCAACGTAGTATCGATGATCACTTGCATCGGTAACGACGTAGGTTACTATTTCGATCTGTGAACCACGAACACTGACAAATCGATGACTTCGTTCTTTAACGGTTCCTCGAATGATAAGACCTGAAAGATGTTCTTCCTCATTGTTTGACTTCATCTGATGTACCTCCGTACAGCTCTTTGTATTTATTGACATAATCGGCTTGATCGTGAATGAATTCTCGAACAAGGCCGAAGAACTTCTTGCCTAAGCCACGGACATCCTTCAGCTGACACTGGGAAAACGCATGGACCATCTGTTTTGTCGTTCCGACATGCATTGATGCCAGTGGCGCAACATATCTTTTGAAGGCTGGGTTGATCTGAACCAGTTGAACCATGGTCATATCAATGACCTCAGGTTCCTTTGAGAGAGAATACTTATCGTAACTGAATGGTTCACCGTTCTTCTGCACGTAGTACAAGGCTACCGCAAGACGACGGGCAACAGCGTTAGTGCCTTTTTTCCAGCGCCCGGTTTGATTGTAGATATTGAACCCCCACTGCCCGAATGGCTCGGAATGATGACTCATCAATCGACTGGCAGAACGGTTCAGAATGGTATGAAGCTGTTTGTTGCCGCCACGTTTTCTGGTGCTGGTGACCTTTTTGGCACTGATTTTAAGGCTGGGATCCAGACCACAATAAGCAGCTAAAGCTTTTTCGTTTGGAAATCGCCTTGGAGTAATGACAAGCGAAAGCCAGATAATGGAGGTCCACTCGCCCACTCCCGGCACGGACGACAGAAGACAGATCATCTCTTTTCCTGAAAGGACGCCGTTACCGGTCTCCCATGACATAGACTTGGCTTTGCTGGCAATGAGCTTTTCATATTTGGACATTTTGGCAAGATTCTGATCCAGCTTTTCAAGGTTTTCACGAAAAAGGATACGGACGTCCTCCGGAATGCCACCTTGCGGGCGGTAGTCTGCGTTCGGACAAGGATTATCAGACAGCTCATCTTCGAGAAGTTCACGTACCTTTCCGACCAACATGACACTGCCATCTCGTCCGATGGTATAACCGAGCTTCAGAAGATCATTGTTAATGCGGTTGCTGATTCGTATCGCACTCTTATGGAACTGATCTCTTTCCGCGATCAGCATGCGGAGCTGCTGAACATCAGAAGACGGGATATTCGATTCACGCCAGATTCCGGTCAGGTCATGAATGGCCAGAAGTTGTGCGTCAAGGACGTCTGTTTTCCGTTTTGTCGCACCTGCGAGCATTGGATTTACGACGCTGGGTACACCCTTCCAGATATTGATCACCGGCAGATGATAAGTGCTTGTTGATTCAATGCAGTAATGGAGAGAGTTCGCAGAGACAGGAACTGGCGGATCTGATTTGGCAGTGATGGTTTCAATCGTCTTTTCTCTCGCTTTTTCGAGAGATGGAAGATCAGTGCCGAATTCAAATCGGTACTCATAGGTATGCAGGTTGCGTTTGACGATAACGCTTACCTGTATGAATCTCGAATGGCAGTCTATACCGACGCCGTACGCTTTGGTGTGCTGGATCTCAATCCCTTCTTCAAGGATTGCGACAGCAGTTGATCCATCGGAAGGAGGATCAGAATCGGGTTTCTTACTACTTTTGGACATAATACACCTCCAGGATTGTTGACGAGTTCTGCCCTGGGGGTACACAAAACAATGCATTACGCAGGTCTTTCCAACAGCCGTCTTGATTCAAAGTATAATCAGGATGGCGGTATATGAAGACAAATCTCCTCTAGGTGCTCAAACAGCCACATGACATAACTCGCTGTACCGCCGGCCCAGTCTGAAATAGAGCGTTCGATGACGCTAAAGAAGAGTTCGGGCTCTGACTACAGAATAACATCTAAATGGCGTTATAAAAATGTTTAAAAGTACCAAATGGAGGAACAATAATTATGCGTACTGCCAGTAGGGAACCCAGATGTGATGAAATTGTTGAAAGAATTGAGGCCTTAAGAGTAGAAAAGGGCATAACACAGAGAAAGATGATCGAGGACTTGGGACTGAACTCGAATTCTTTCATGAGATGGAAGTACGAGAACAGTAAATCCTACATGAAATACATCAATCAGATTGCAGACTATCTTGGTGTAACAGCCCAATACCTGCTGACAGGGAACGATGAAATACTGGGTACAAATCTTTCGGACATAGAAACATCACTTGTTAAGCTGTTTAGAAAGATAACAATTGAACAACAAGAAGCAGTGATAAAGCTGCTTGAAACAATGAATCCTAAGAAAGCATAAAGTGCTCTCTTAGAGGAGATGAGTGCTTCCAAAATCGCGGGCTGTGTTCTTGCGATCTTCAACCTGTTCACGTTCCTGCTCTATGGGATCGACAAGAGAAAGGCGGTTCATCACAAATGGAGGATTCCGGAGAGGGTGCTGATCCTTTGCGCCTTCCTCGGAGGAGCTGCGGGAGCGCTTCTTGGAATGCTGCTGTTCCATCACAAGACCAGAAAGTGGAAGTTTCGGATTCTGGTGCCGCTCGCACTGCTTCTCTGGTGCCTCATTCTCGGGACATTGTTTTTCCTTGGGAGCCGGAGAGAAGATACCATCACCGTCACCTCCACATCCCTTAGGGACGGCAGATGGGAGAGTGTCTGCACGGCGGACCGGGAGCCGAATGATCCTTTGGGGGAGAACAAAAGCCCCGAACTCACCTTTTCCGATGTTCCCGGTGCGAAATATGAAGTTGTCCTCATGATCGATACCACAGCCGGCAACTGGCTTCATCTGTATTTTTCCGGCCCCTGGACAACGCATCTTGATGAAGGAGCACTGCCTGACACGTCCTACATCGGCCCCTATCCGCCGAAAGGCAGCGGGGATCACACCTATGAGATCCGGGTCTTTGCACTTCAGGAGGATCCTTCCGGGATTACCGGGCAGCTCGATGCACCCTGTGATATTGACACCCTGTATCGCGAACTGAAGCCTCTGGGGATTCTTGCAGAAGGGACGCTGACGGGAGTTTACGGAAACTGAGAGGATATGCTGCCATGAGCGGTTCACCGGACAAGACAAAGTGGAAGATCGCAGAGGCTCTGAAGAGCCTTCTTCGGAAGAAGAGCCTCAGCAAAATCACGGTGCAGGAGATCATTGAGTGTGCGGACGTCGCAAGGCCGACGTTCTACCGGCATTTCAGGGACAAGTACGACCTCGTCAACTGGTACTTCCAAAAGCTGTGCGACCGCTCGTTCTTTCTCATGGGAAAGTCACTGACTCTCAGGGAGGCGCTGACGCAGAAGTTCGCGTTTTTAAAGAGCGAACAGGATTTCTTTACCCAGGCGTTCCGGAGCGAAGCCCAGAACAGTCTTGTCGAGTATGATTATCAGTGTATTCACGCGTTCTATTCAGACTACATTCGGCGTGCTTTGAACGGAGAGATGGACGGGAAGCTGTCCTTTGTTCTTGAGATGTACTGCCGGGGATCCATAGACATGACGGTGCGTTGGGCACGGGACGGGATGAAACAGGACCCGGAGGAGATTGTCGACGGGCTGATCCTTGCCCTTCCTCCGGTACTTTCGGATCAATTCGAAAAACTCCAGGAAAAGTCGGACAATGTAACAATTGGAGCGAAATGATGCAAATGTAACAGGCAGGGCGTTTTAACAGTGTCCTTTCGCACGAACATCCTTCAGGATGACAGGTGTAGCAGCAGGCATGCACCTGTTTTTTCAAGGAGGGTTACTTATGGCAAATCGTATTGTACTGAATGGCATTTCGTACCATGGCGCCGGCGCGATCCAGGAGATCGTACCGGAAATCAGAAGAGGCGGCTATCATAAGATCTTCGTCACCTCGGATCCGGATCTTGTGAAGTTCGGGGTCACCGGCAAGGTCACAAAGCTTCTCGATGAGGAGGGGATTGATTACACGGTCTACTCAGGCATCAAGCCCAATCCCACCATCCAGAACGTGCAGGATGGCGTAAAGGCATTCCGCGAGGCGGGAGCGGACGCCATCATCGCCATCGGCGGCGGGTCCTCGATGGACACGGCAAAGGCCATTGGCATCATCATCAACAATCCGGAATTTGAGGACGTGCGTTCTCTGGAGGGCGTTGCGCCGACAAAGAATCATGCGGTTCCGACCATTGCGGTTCCGACTACGGCAGGCACGGCAGCTGAGGTTACCATCAACTACGTCATCACGGATCCGGAGAAGGAACGCAAATTCGTCTGCGTTGACACCAATGATATCCCGGGTATTGCTGTCGTAGATCCGGATATGATGAGTTCGATGCCGGCAGGACTGACTGCCTGCACGGGCATGGATGCGCTGACCCATGCGATTGAGGGCTATATCACGAAGGCGGCATTTGAGATCACGGATATGTTCCACATCGAGGCCATCCGCCTGATCTCGGAGAACCTGCGCTCTGCCGTAAAGAACGAACCGAAAGGCCGTGAGGGCATGGCAATGGCTCAGTACATCGCAGGCATGGGCTTCTCCAATGTCGGACTTGGCATCGATCACTCGATGGCACACTGCCTGTCTGCGCACTATGACACGCCTCACGGCATGGCCTGTGCACAGCTGCTGCCGATCTCGATGGAGTTCAACCGCGACTATACCGGCGAGAAGTACCGTGAGATCGCAAGAGCGATGGGTGTTCAGGGTGTTGACGACATGAGTGTGGAAGAGTACCGCGATGCGGCAATCAATGCGGTCCGGCAGCTCTCGAAGGATGTCAACATCCCGGAGAAGAACGACAGGATCCGTGAGGAGGATCTCGATCAGCTTGCCACCGATGCTCTCAATGATGCCTGCTATCCGGGCAATCCGAGAGAGGCGACCAAAGAGCAGGTCAAGGACATGTACCGCCAGCTGATGTAACCGGCAGATGAAATCATGAGACGAAGGGCGAAGGTTCCGAAGAACACCGGGATCTTCGCCCTTTTTGCGTACTGTATCTTACTTGCGTTTCATGGTATCCTCAAGAAAAGTCTCTCCTTCATACTTATCATAGTAGCGGTACATCTCCTGGACTGTGTTCTCGAGAAAGTAGTAGTGGAAAATGTATGGGACAAGGAGAACAAGAAGAAGCAGGGCAAAAACACCGGCACCGAGGTTGGACGTCAGGACAAGCACACAGAAGGCGATTGCCTCGAAAAGTCCAAAGAACAGCGTCACGATGAGATGGATCAGTCTCTCGTTCTGCGCGAACTGAATCTGCACGAGGATTCTGGACGCGAGTTCAGGATCCGGAGCGGGCTGACTCAGATTTCGAAGATAGGACAGGTAAGCAGTATAGCGTTTTCTCATGGCAGACCTTTCCGGCGCTGATGCACCGTCTTTATCTTGCGGCGGAAAGAGAATTTCGTCAAGACCGGCGATACCTGCATCGCTGCTTAAGAGCGAATCTTTTTACTCTTGCAGTGTCAGAGTATAATAGACTCCGTTATGGCCCCTGGTGAGTTTCATGGAGGTTTAAACGATATGGCTAAGGGTAAGAATGATGCGGATCTCTGGGACGAGGATCCCTATGACGGGGACATTGTCTCGGAGCGCATGGAACGGGATGGAATCCTGAATGAGGACGAAAGGGACGAGGAAGAGGTTCCCCGTGAGCCGGAGGAGTTTCAGGACCTGGATCCCGATGATCTGCAGACTTCCCGGCAGGAGTACGAGGGAAAGCAGTATTCGGACGATCGCTATCAGGACGGACGAAGAGACGAGGCACCGCGCCGCAGAACGACGACGGATGCGGAGGAGGAAGCCTTCCGGGCAGGATATGAGGTCGGCTATCAGCAGGCGAGGGACTCCGAATCCTATGAGCGGCAGCAAAGGCACGAAGAAGAGCAGAGATCTGCCCGCCGGGAGAAGGCAAGGCAGGACCGCTACGATGATGCCTACCGGGGACGCTATCAGAGCGACTGGAGCAGGAAAGAGGATGATACGGATCCTCGACGCGGGAATTCAAAGGACTCCCGAAAGGAGAGCGGAAAAGAGAAAAAGGAGCGGGAGAAGAGACAGATGGCAGACGCAAAGAGAAGGGGGAAGGACGATAAAAAGCGCCGGGAGAAGAAGCACCATCCCGTGCGGAATTTCTTCCTGATTCTGCTGCTGATTATTCTGTGTCTTCTCGCATTCGTGTTTTACCGGGTTCACACGATGCAGTCCAAGGCCTACACGGATTCGGATATCTCGGATTCCATTTCGGACAGTGTCAAGACCAGCACGGAGTCCGGAACGATGTCCAACTACCTGAACATCGCCATTCTGGGACTTGACTCGGTTGAAGGATCCCTGGACGCCGGCAACAACCGGAGCGATGTCATGATCATCGCCTCCATCAATGAAACAACGGGCGAAATCAAGCTCGTCTCTCTCTACCGCGATACGTTCGTTGATATCGGAGACGGCAATTATCAGAAGGCCAATGCGGCCTATGCCTTCGGCGGACCGCAGCAGACTCTCGAGATGATGAACCGGAATCTTGACCTGAACATCACGGACTACGCAGCCGTGGGCTTTGAGGGCATTGCGCGGATTATTGATGCGGTCGGCGGCGTGGAGATCGATGTCCAGGAGGACGAGATCGAACACCTGAACAACTATCAGCTGACGATGTCGCAGGAAACCGGCATGGAGGATATTCCGGTGACACAGCCGGGACTCCAGACACTGAACGGACTGCAGGCGACAGCATACTGCAGAATCCGCTATACCGACGGCGGCGACTTCAAGCGCACGGAGCGGCAGCGGACGGTGCTGACAAAGACACTGGAGAAGATCAAGAGCAATCCTGTAAACGTCATCCGGAGTGCCAATACCCTGATGTCCTACGTGAAGACGTCTCTTTCCATGAGCGAGATTCTCGCCCTCGGCCTGCAGGCGTATCGCTATTCCATCACGGATACGCAGGGGTTCCCGAACAGCGACCTGTATGCCTTTGAGACAATCAACCAGCAGTCCTGCGTCGTGCCGGTGACTCTGGCCAAGAATGTCACCTGGCTGCATGAGCAGCTCTTCGGAGAGAGCGACTATACACCATCGGAAACGGTGCAGTCCATCTCTTCGACGATCAGCCAGATTTCAGGATATTAATGATGTGGTAGGGAAAATGGCAGGTAAGATTGCTGTGATCGGAGCCGGAGCAGCCGGGCTCATGGCTGCCTGTGCCGCTGCCGATGCGGGCGCAGAGGTGACGGTCTTTGAGAAAAATGAAAAGGCCGGAAAGAAAATCTACATTACCGGCAAGGGACGGTGCAACTTTACGAACCTGTGTGAGACGCAGGATTTCTTCGACAACGTGCCGAGAAACCCGCGGTTTCTTTACAGCGCCATCTATTCCTTCAACCAGGAACAGATGGTGGACTTCCTCGAACAGAACGGCTGTAAAACCAAAGAGGAGCGGGGAAAGCGTGCCTTCCCGGAAAGTGACCATGCATCCGATGTGACAAGGGCTCTGACCGATCACCTGAAGAAGAAAAATGTGAAAATCCGCTTTCACTGCGATGTCACGAGAATTCTCGTCAAAGACGGCACAGCCTGCGGGGTAGAACTTTCCACCGGTGAGCGGGTGGCTTTTGACGCGGTGATTGTCGCAACCGGGGGCCTGTCCTACCCGTCCACCGGTTCCACCGGAGAGGGATACCGCCTGGCGGAGGATCTTGGCATTTCCGTGACCGATACCGCGACATCCCTTGTGCCGTTCACGGTGCTCGAGACCTGGCCGCTTACTCTCCAGGGCCTTTCCCTGAAGAACGTCGGAGTCACGCTGGTTCCGAAGGATGCGGGCACGGGAAAGAAAAAGAAGAAAATCTATACCGGTTTTGGAGAGATGATGTTCACGCACTTTGGCATCACCGGACCGCTGATTCTTTCCGCATCGAGCTATGCGGACTTTAAAGAGCACCCGTCCGGATTCCTGCTCTGCATTGACCTGAAGCCTGCCCTTTCCTTGGAGCAGCTTGTGGCGCGGATTCACCGGGAATTTGACGCCGTGCCGGAGAAGGAGATGGTCCATGCCATCCGGCCGCTCTTTCCGGAGCGGCTCTGCGAGGTCATGGCGGACCTTTCCGGGGAAGGAAACCGCACACGAAAGGCCAAAGCCTTCAATGAAAAACAGATCCGCTCCTTCGCGGAACTGATCAAGGCCGTGCCAGTCACGGTGACCGGGACACGGGGATTCAATGAGGCGATCATTACCCGGGGAGGAGTCAGTGTGAAGGAGATCAATCCTTCCACCATGGAGTCGAAAAAGATCAGGAATCTGTACTTTGCAGGCGAAGTGATTGATGTCGATGCGCTGACGGGCGGTTTCAACCTGCAGATCGCCTGGTCCACGGGACATCTTGCAGGAGTGAGCGCAGCTGGCGAAGAGGAGTGACAAGAGAATGGACAAGGAACAGAAAGCTTTTCAGATCGCAATCGATGGCCCTGCAGGGGCCGGAAAATCGACGATTGCAAAGAAAGTGGCGGCAAAGCTCGGCTTTATCTATGTCGATACCGGTGCGATGTACCGGGCAATGGCCCTCTACTTTGCGGACCATGGCGTGAAAGCGGAAACGGCAGGAAAAAATCCGGACCTGTTTAAAAGCCAGATCGAGACGCTTGCTGACAAACCGGATGTCACGCTTGCCTACAGGGACGGCGCACAGGTGGTGCTGCTTGATCAGAAGGATGTGACGGGCCAGCTTCGGACTGAGGTGGTCTCTCAGATGGCGTCGAAGTCCTCCGCCATCCCGAAGGTGCGCACAAAGCTCACACAGACACAGCGGATTCTTGCAAGAACCCACAGTGTTGTCATGGACGGCCGGGATATCGGAACGGTGGTTCTGCCGGATGCACAGGTGAAGGTTTACCTCACGGCATCTGTTGAGGAACGGGCAAGACGCCGGTACCTGGAAAATGTCGAGGCGAAAAAACGCGGCGTTCCCAAAACCGAAGAGGACCTGAATCTTGAACTCATCAAAAAGGATATCGCAGCGCGGGACGATCAGGACATGCACCGTGAGGTGGCACCCCTGAAGAGAGCGGAGGATGCAGTTCTCATCGACTCTTCGGATATGACCATTGACGAAGTCGTGGATGCGATTCTGGATCTGGTGAAAAAGGCAGGATATGTGCCGGAAGGAAAATGAGATGACCACAGAGCCGAAAAACAACGAAGCGGCAGAGCAGATCGATATCAATCCCAAATATGGCTTTCGGATCGTGACGGCAAAGACCGCAGGATTCTGTTTTGGCGTGACGAATGCAGTGGATACAGCCATCCGGGAAGCCGGAAAGGGCGGAAAACTGGTCACCTACGGGCCGATCATCCATAATGAGAATGTCGTCGAGGATCTCCGGAAAAAGGGAGTCGGCATCATCAATACGCCGGAGGAGATCCCTGCTGCATCGGATGGCACCATCATCATCCGCTCTCACGGCGTGCCGAAGGCGATCTATGAAGCAATGGAGAAATCCGGCGCTCATGTGGTTGATGCCACCTGCCCGTTTGTACAGCGCATCCACCGGATTGTTGAGGATGCCTCGGCAAAGGGCGAGAAGATCGTGATCATCGGAAACCACGGTCATGCGGAGGTTGAGGGAACAACGGGCTGGTCGTCCACACCGGTGACTGTCATTGAGACACAGGAGGAGGCGGAAGCCTTCGAAGAAGATCGATCTGTACCACTTTGTGTGGTTTCTCAGACAACATTCAATGAGGCAAAATTCAAAGATTTAGTTGCAACTCTGAAAAGGAAAGGGTACAATACCAATGTTAATGAGACGATATGCTATGCCACTCATGAACGGCAGTCCGAAGCACGCCGGATTGCAAAACAGGCAGACATCATGATCGTCGTGGGCGGAAAGGGAAGCTCCAACACAGCCAAACTGTATGAGATCTGCAGGGCGGAGTGCGAGAGAACTTATTTCGTCCAAACGGTAGATGACTTGAAACTTTCTCTGACAGGATCGGAAAAGTTAATCGGCATTACCGCCGGGGCTTCGACCCCAAAGAATATTATAGAGGAGGTTCAAAATCGTGTCAGAGGAACAGACTTTTGAACAGATGCTGGACGCATCATTTAAGACAATTCATACAGGAGAGGTGGTCGAAGGTACCGTTATTGATGTGAAGCCTGAGGAAGCCGTGCTGAACATCGGATACAAGTCTGACGGTATCCTGTCCCGTCAGGAGTATTCCAACGAGAACGTTGATCTCACGACAAAGCTCCATGAGGGCGACAAGCTCGAGGTTAAGGTCCTGAAGGTCAATGACAGCGAGGGACAGGTTCTCCTTTCCTACAAGAGAGTGGCTCTTGAGCGTGGCAATAAGAGAATTGAGGAAGCTTACAACAACCACGAAGTCCTGAAGGCTCCTGTAACTCAGGTCCTTTCCGGCGGCATCTGCGTGGTGATCGAGGGTGTCAGGGTCTTCATTCCTGCAAGCCTTGTTTCCGATACCTATGAGAGAGATCTCAACAAGTACCTCGGCCAGGAAATCGAGCTGGTCATCACCGAGTACAATCCGAGAAGACGCCGTTACATCGGCGACCGCAAGCAGCTGCTCGTCGCAAAGCGCGAGGAGATGCAGAAGGAGCTCTTCGAGAAGCTTCAGGTCGGTGACGTTGTCGAGGGTACCGTTAAGAACATCACGGATTTCGGCGCATTCGTCGATCTGGGTGGTGCAGACGGACTGCTCCACATCTCCGAGATGAGCTGGGGTCGTGTCGAGAATCCGAAGAAGGTCTTCAAGGTTGGTCAGAAGCTTCGCGTTCTGGTCAAGGACATCAACGGCAAGAAGATTGCTCTTTCGCTGAAGTTCCCGGATGAGAATCCCTGGATCAATGCAGAAGAGAAGTATGCAGTCGGCAAGGTTGTGACCGGCAAGGTCGCAAGAATGGCTGACTTCGGTGCATTTGTTGAGCTGGAGCCCGGCATCGATGCCCTGCTGCACGTCTCTCAGATCTCCCGTGAGCACATCGAGAAGCCTTCGGATGTTCTGAAGGTCGGCGATGAGGTTACGGCAAAGATCGTTGACTTCAATCCTGACAGCCAGAAGATCAGCCTTTCCATCAAGGCTCTGAAGGCGGATGAGGAGAAGGCCAAGAGAGAAAAGGAAGACAGCGAGGATGCTGTGACGGTTGACATCGACGCCATGATCGCCAGCCAGAAGAATGAGCAGTAATCCTGTTGCGTAATTGAATTCTCTGTAAAATGAATCCCGCTTGCCGGAAACGGCAGGTGGGATTTTTCATGACAAAACGGACGCAGGCAAAAGCAAGACCTGCGTCCGTTTTCTTCTTTTCGTTATCTGTTTCTCAGTCTTTCCGGCCTGTCTTGTTTGCGTCGATCACATGCCGGTAGACATATCCTGCATAGTCGGAGAAAAACTGCTTGTCCATCTTCATTTCCTTGGTGAATTCAAACCATACCGTCCGGTCCCGGTATTCCTTCTTGAAGAACGGTGAACGGAACAGATCCCATTCCGGAAGATAGGTCGAGGTCTTTCTGGTGTAGCAGTTTTCGGCTTTTGCCTGCTCACGGTGATTCGGATCCGTGAACTGGGCAATGGATTTGTGAATGGCCTGATCCTCCACGGGCAGGTAGTAGTAGTCCTTGTAATTGGCGTAGAAATACCGAAGCTCACCGGTGAACATCGGCACCTTGACGATTGCCTTGTGGTCGGAGATGTTGACATAGCAGCCATCCGCCGACAGGGCGATGGGATTGGCAAGATAACCGTCCGGCATCTGATGGATTCGCATCGTCAGAATCAGTTCCTCCCGGCTTGTTCCATCCGCACCGCGGTAATAGTCCGCCTGTGCCCGGATGACACTGGGATTCGATTCGAAGATGCGGGGCAGAAGCAGGAGCCTTGTTAGATGAAGCAGGCCTTCCACATCCGCACTGTTGTGCGCAAGGACAGAGGACAGCTGAGAAGAATCGCCGTTCAGAAACGCCTGATAGGAGATGACTTCCTGCTCTCCTGTGGTGTTCTCCGTGCGGTCACTGCCAAAGAACGCCTCGAGCGTCTGCTGACGGTAATCGGGAAGCCCCAGGATCTGCTTATAGGGCTTTACCATCTGGTAGAGATCAACGGACTGCATGGAGGGAAGCGGGTTCAGCGAAGAGAGCGCACTACTCTCATCAAGAAGGGCAAGCCGTCTGGTGACAAACGGGATGTCAAAACGGTTGCCGTTAAAGTGAATCAGAACCTTCTTCCCCTGGCTGTAGAGGAGAAACGAGGCGAGGATGTTCTTCTCGTCCTCTCCGGTATCATCGAACCACTGCATCAGCTGCCAGTGATCTCCCTGCCAGGAAGCACAGCCGATCAGGAAAATCCTGTTGTTTTCGGCGGAGAGACCGGTGGTCTCGAGATCGAAAAGAAGAGATTCCTCCGGTGAAATGGAATCCGGGAAAAATTCATTTGTATTCAGGGAAAGTGTCTTACTGTAGATCTGCATGACAAGTTGGACCTTTCTTCAGGCGAAGTGCGTTCGTCTGCTGTTACGATAGTCAGTATAACACAAAAACACAGTGGACATGAAAACGGCCGATGGCAAATCAGGAGCTCGATGTACCCTTGATTTGCAGCGTGCATTGTACAGTTAAATTCGAGGTAGTACTGGAAAGGGAAAAAAGATATAATGGTGAAATGGATTGCCAAATAGACCATACAGAATGCGGAGTACGGATTCCAGATGGCTGAATATACATTTAATGGCGGTGTGACACCGCCGGATGGAAAAGCATACTCAAAGGACTGCGGGATTCAGACGCTTTTTCCCCAGAACGGTGTACTGAACTTCCCGTTAAAACAGCACATCGGTTCACCGGCACAGCCGGTTGTCCGGGAGGGCGACTATGTGCGCACCGGCCAGCTCATTGCAGCAGCACAGGAAGACCTTTCCGCCAATCTCCATGCGTCGGTGTCCGGACGGGTCGTGGGACTGAGTGAGTGCCCCCTGGCAGACGGAACGACCGGGCAGTGCCTGCAGATCCTGAATGACGGGACTTATCTTGAGGTTTCGTATCCGGACAAGCGGCGTCTGGAAACCTTAAACAGAGAGACGGTTCTTCGTGCCATACAGAGCGCCGGGATCGTCGGCATGGGAGGCGCGGGACTGCCCACGCATGTGAAGCTCATGAGCGGCGATGCGGACCAGATTGATACGGTGATCGCCAACTGTATCGAGTGCGAGCCGTACCTGACCTCGGACTATCGAAGAACCCTGGAAAATCCCTGGAAGATCATCAGCGGCCTGATGATTCTCCTCACGGTTTTCCCGAGAGCAAGGGGCATCATTGCCGTTTCAGACAAAAACGAGAAAGGCTACCGGCAGCTGCGGGAACTGCTCGAGGATCATGAGCGCATCAGTGTGAAGCGATGCAGCTCCAAATACCCGCAGGGGTCCGAGCGGCAGCTCATTTATGCGCTGACCGGCAGAACGCTGAACGCGACGATGCTGCCGGCGGATATCGGCTGTATCGTGAATAATACGGATACGCTGATTGCAATCAACCAGGCCGTGATCATGCATGAACCCCTGATCACGCGCATCATCACGGTGACGGGAGACGGCGTTGTCGCCCCCGGGAACTTCCGCGTGCGCCTCGGCATGACCTACCGGGATATCCTCGAGCAGGCAGGAGGTCTTGCGAAAGGGATCACACTGGACGATGTCGTTGTCTTAAACGGCGGGCCGATGACAGGCAATCAGATGAGCAACCTCGATGTTCCGGTGACAAAGCTCTCCACCGGCATCGTGGTGCTGAAAAGGGAAAATCTGCCGCAGCGTGAGGTGAGTGCCTGTACCAGGTGCGCAAGGTGCGTGGACGCATGTCCCAACAACCTGGTGCCGCTGCAGCTCTATGATGACATCACCCATAAAAGGACCACGGCCTTCATTCGTCACGGAGGCCTCGAGTGCTGCAGCTGCGGCTGCTGCTCCTATTCCTGCCCGTCGAATATTCCGCTTGCGGCGCAGATTACGGGAGTGAAGGAGACCATTATGCGCCGGCCCCGTCTTGCCGGCGATTATGCCCGGAGGTATATGCATTGAGCAGTAACAGGACCTATCATACGGTCCCGGTCATACACGATTTTTCTTCGACAGACCGGATCATGATTCTTGTGATTCTGACGCTTCTGCCTTCGGCAGGAGCCGGAATCTATCACTACGGACTGCACGCGATGTTCGTGATCGGCATCAGCGTTCTGTGCAGTGTCCTGTTTGAAGCAGGGTATGAGATTGCAAGGCATCAGGATCTCACCATCTTTGATTTTTCAGCGGTTGTGACAGGACTGATTCTCGGACTGATTCTGCCGCCCTCGGTACCTTTGTACTACCCTGTCATCGGTGCCGCAGTGGCCATTCTGGCAGGAAAGATGCTTTGGGGAGGCATCGGCAGAAACCTGGTCAATCCCGCAGCTCTCGGAAAACTCGTGCTCCTTATACTGTTTCATTCCACCATGGTGGATTTCTCCACAAAGCAGTACGGAGCGACAACTTTCCTTACAAATCTCATGAACGGAGAGGAGATCAACCTCGGGGCGATGATGATGGGGAACGCACCGGGACTGATCGGTACCGGGAACATCATCACCATACTCATCGGGGCAGCGGTGCTTTTCCTGTTCGGGGTGATTGATATCGAGATCTCCTTAAGCTGCCTGATCGGCTTTGTCGTGTTCTATTTCTTCTTCGGAGAGCACGGTATGTCCGTCTACTATCTTGCTGCGCAGATCGCAGGGGGCGGATTCCTGTTCACGGCATTCTATATGGCAAACGACTATGCGACACGGCCAGCAACCCACAGGGCCCGTATTGTCTGGGGCGTCATTCTCGGAGTGCTGACGGGAATTCTCAGGCGCTTCGGCGCTCTTGAAAACGGAGCACTCTATGCCCTTGTCATCACGGATCTGTCAGCGAGATTTCTGGATGAAAAGCTGATGCCGCAGCCCTTCGGTGCAAGAATCCGGCCAAGAAAGGTCTTCCGTTTTGCACCGCACAGAAAGGACAGAAAACAGGCGGCAGAGCCGGAACCGGAGAAGCTCTCTTCCGACTTTGAGGATTTTGAGGATCATGTCGTTCCCAAGGGAGCCGCAACCGGCTCCGAGACAGCGGGGACGATCGGGCAGGATGCCATGGAGTATTACAACAACAGGACCCGGGTCGACGGCAATCCGCAGGAACTGCCGAAAATGCCGATGTTTGGCGGCCAGAATGCATACAGCTGGGCAGGTGAGAATCCGCAGGATCTGAATGAGGCGGCACAGTACCTGCCGCAGCAGAATCCCATGCCGAATGGAATGATGGGACAGGAAATGCCGCAGGAGGCAGGACCGGAACCTTCGTTCGACGGCAATTTCTATCCGCAGGACGAGATGCCGCAGCAGGTAAGGCCGGCAGAACCGGTCATGCCGCAGATGCCGCCGGCACCTGAACCGGTACCGGAACCTGCGCCCATGCAGCCGCAGATGCCGCAGCCCTTCCTCGACCCGCAGACCGGACTGTATGTGGACCCGATCTCCGGATTCTACATTGATCCTGCCACCGGATTCCTTATTGATCCGATGACGGGGCTCCTTCTGGATCCTGCGACGGGACAGCCGATTCCGTCCGGAATACCGCAGATGAACGCGGTAACGGATGCCGGACTCGACATTCCGCACCAGGTCAGAGGACAGATGGTCCAGAACTCCGATCTTTCCTCTGCAGAGCAGACCGAGATTGAAGAAGGAGAGGAAGCCGAGGAAGAGGAGGCACACCCGCATCGCATGAGCGCCTCCGAGATGGAGAAACACCTGAAACAGCGCCGCCGCGAGCTTGTGCGGGAAGCAAAGAAGAATGCCGAGGCAGAGGTTGTTCAGGATGACACGACGCGTCTTGACGTTGAGGCGATCGTCCGCGCCGAGCAGGAGATGATCGCAAACGGTGGCGAAGAGGCCCAGTACGGATCTCTGGAGTTCATTGATCTTGAAGAACCGAAGGCTAAGAGCGGGGAACCAGACGGGACCTCAGAGACGGAAGAGCCAGCCGAAGAGAGTCCAAATGATGGAATGGAGGATGAATAAGATGGAAGTCAACTACAGAAGTACCCGTTCAGATGCCGCACCGATTCCGGCATCCCAGGCGATCCTGAAGGGCCTTGCCGATGATGGCGGTCTGTTCGTCCCGGATCAGCTGCCGGTACTGGACAAGAGCCTTGGACAGCTTGCAGAAATGGATTATCAGGACGTTGCCTATGAGGTGATGAAGCTGCTCCTTACGGATTTTTCGGAGGAGGAGCTTCGGACCTGCATCCGGAATGCCTATGATGACAAGTTTGACACGAAGGAAATTGCACCCCTGAAAAAGGCGGATGGAGCCTACTATCTGGAGCTCTTCCATGGACAGACCATCGCCTTCAAGGATATGGCCCTCTCCATTCTGCCGCATCTGATGATTACGGCAGCCAGAAAGAACCACATCGATCATGAGATCGTGATTCTGACAGCAACGTCGGGAGATACCGGAAAGGCAGCTCTTGCAGGTTTTGCGAACGTGAAGGGGACGCGGATTGTCGTCTTCTATCCCAAGGACGGTGTCTCTCCGATCCAGGAAAAGATGATGGTGACACAGGAAGGGGACAACACCTGTGTGGTCGGAATCCACGGAAACTTCGACAACGCACAGAGCGGTGTGAAGGCAATCTTCACCGACCAGGCTCTGCGCGAAAAGATGAACCGGGCCGGTTTCCAGTTCTCGTCTGCAAATTCCATCAACATCGGCCGCCTGGTTCCTCAGGTTGTCTACTATGTCTACGCCTATACCAGACTTCTGAAGAACGGTGTGATCCGCGAGGGAGACAGGGTCAACTTCACGGTGCCCACCGGAAACTTCGGCAATATTCTGGCAGGCTATTATGCCGGCAGAATGGGAGTTCCGATCGGACGTCTTATCTGCGCCTCGAACTCCAACAAGGTACTCTATGATTTCTTTACGACCGGAACCTATGACCGGAACCGGGAGTTTATACTGACCAGCTCTCCTTCGATGGATATTCTGATTTCCTCGAACCTCGAGCGTCTGATCTATCACATCGCAGGAGATAATGCGGCGAAGAACAAGGCTCTCATGGACGAGCTGACAAGAGATGGAAAGTACACCATCACAGAAGACATGAGAGAGCGCCTTTCGCAGTTTACCGGAGGCTATGCGACGGAAGAGGACACGAAGGAGGCAATCCGCTCACTTTTTGAGAGCGATGGCTATGTCATTGATCCGCATACGGCAGTGGCAAGAAGTGTCTATGAGGGATATCGGAAGGCCACCGGCGATACGACACCGACGGTCATTGTGTCAACGGCAAGTCCGTTCAAGTTTGAGACGAGCGTCCTGAAGGCGCTGGGACAGCCTGTCGATGCGGATGATCTTGATCTTGCGGATGCCCTTTCGAAGATCGCAGAGGTGCCGGTGCCGAAGGCAGTGTCCTGCCTTCGCGGAGCGGCAGTTCGGCACACGGGAATCTGCGACAAGAGCAAGGAATCCATGCAGAAGATGGTCGAGAAGTTCCTTGGAATTGAGGACTGAACATGCTGGAAATGGGTTTTGCACTGATCATTCTCTTCTGCGGCCTGTACATCCTGTACGCTGCCATTCAGATGAAGAATGACCGGAAGATCAATACGAGCGTCGGCCGCACGCCCAAAAATGTGGGCCGGAAGGTTTGCGACGTGGACAGCTACATCAAAGCACTCTATCCCAGAATGATTGCGCTTGCCCTGTTTTCCATCGGCATCAGTTTCTGGTTCTTCATGAGCGATCAGATTGAAGAGGCATTCGGCGCGGTCTTTGACAATGTGGCCGAAGCCATTCTTGTCGCCCTGTATCTGATCGGCCTTGTGGTTTATACAAACGGGATTAAAAAGCTCGAGGACAGGTACTGCGAGCGGTAGCATTGAGAGTACGGTAAATTCTGCATGAAAAAGCGTCTGCACAGCCAGAACCGGAAAATACTGGTTCTGGATCTTGTGACCATGACAATTGCATACGGACTGGCTCTTGTGGTGAGATTCGGCGGCATCGGGCAGCTGGTGGGCTGGCAGCTTCAGATGTACACGAGCATCTACATTCTGGAGATGCTGATCTACATTGTTCTCAATGTTGCACTGGACAGACACCGGAAGAAGCAGGTCTCGATCGCACGGCAGGATCCGCTCGATGTCGCAACGTATGTGCTGAGAGTGCAGTTTCTGGAACTGGTTCTTCTGACGGCCGCACTCGGGGTCTCCCGCATGATGATGCAGGCGTCCCGCCGGTTCATGCTCTATAATTTTGCTCTCTGTCTGGTTCTCGTCATCATCGAGAGGGAAGCCTATCGGGTCCACAGAAGACGGAAGGCTGCCCTTGAGCCTGCCCAGATTCACTACCTGCTTGTCACCACCAGGAATGAAGTCCGGGCTGTGGTTCAGAGCCTGAAGGATATGGCGGACCAGGGCGGACAGCTCGATGCCATTCTCCTTGTGGGGGATGACGGCAGAGTGTTGAAAAACACGGAAAAGACGTGCTGCAATCTTCCGGTTCTGGAGGATCTTGGCACGGTACAGGAAGAAGCAGGAAAAGTTCCCTTTGTAGAAGCATTTGTCTGCCTGCCGACCTTTTCCGACGAGGGGAAGGCCCGGGTGATCGGCAAACTTGCGGATGCAGGAATTGACAGTGCCCTGAGCCTTACCCTGCAGCATGATGCGATCTCCAAGCAGATGATTCACACCGTCGGGTCCTATCAGGCGGCGGTCTTTACCTCCATGCGGACGCGGTGCCGGATCTTCGGCATCCGCTACAGTGTCACCAATGTTGAGGCGGCGGTTATCTATATCAAATCCCATGTGAAGCGCCTCGCCGGTGAGTACCTGTGTTTTTCCAATGTACACACATCGGTCCTTGCAAGGCAGAATGAGTCCTACAGGAACGTACAGAACAGTTCTGCGTTCACTTTTCCGGACGGTTCTCCGATCGCTTTGATAGAGGCGCAGCGCGGGTATCCCGGAGCCTCGAAGGTATCGGGACCGGATTTCATGGAAGCCATGTTCCGACAGACCTGTGACGGATCTCTGTCCCATTACTTTTACGGCTCCACGCCGGATACCATAGAACTGCTTCGCAAGAGGCTTCCGGAGCAGTTCCCCGGAATCCGCATTGCCGGAATGGAATCCCCGCCGTTTCGCAAGCTCACCAAAGAAGAAGATGAGGCCGCAATCCGGCGCATGAATGAGAGCGGGGCGGATATCATCTGGATCGGTCTCGGGGCGCCCAAACAGGAAGAGTGGATGTATGAGCATAAGGATAAGCTGAACGGCCTCATGTGCGGCGTTGGTGCCGGGTTCAACTTCCATGCAGGCAATATCAGGCGTGCTCCTGTCTGGATGCAGAGGACAGGACTGGAATGGCTCTACCGGATTTTTCAGGATCCGAAGCGCCTCATCGGCCGCTATGTGAAATCCAATCTCGCCTTTTTCTACTATTACGTGAAGGACCGGGAGTGGCGCAACAAGCCGGAATAAGACAAGAAAATACGATGGATCAGCCGGACATTCGCAAGGATGTCCGACTTTTTTATGGCGATTTGACAGAATTATGCTACTCTGATTTCCGCTCGTTGGTATATAATACCTATGAATGTGGCTTTGGAAGTTTCGGAATTTATCCAAAATCACGATTTATGTCGGAGGAGGTATTCATGCATGAGATTCCGCAAAAAGCATCTGAGTGACATCAATGCCGGACACTATAAGAATACCGCCGGCTGTGCCAGCAAGGAGATGCCGGTTCCTGCCATCGTCAAGATCTCGATGTCAGAGAACATCGGTGCTCCCTGCAAGCCTCTGGTTGCCAAGGGCGACCAGGTCAAGGTTGGCCAGCTGATCGGCGATACGGACGCCTTTCTCTCCGTCCCGATTCACTCAAGTGTCTCAGGCACGGTGCAGGGGATTGAGCAGGTCCGCAACGCCATGGGCGGATTCGATACGGTCGTTGTCATCGCATCGGATGGAAAACAGGAAGTGGTGGATGGGATTAAACCGCCGGTTGTCGAGTCCCAGCCGGACTTCATCAAGGCGATGAGAGCCTCGGGCCTTGTCGGTCTTGGCGGCGCGTCATTCCCTTCCTGGGTCAAGTTCAATCCGAAGAACCTGATTGATATTGACACCCTGATCGTCAACGGCGCAGAGTGCGAGCCCTTCATCACGTCCGATCACCGGACGATGCTCGAGGACGCGCAGGATGTCCTGGACGGTGCGCAGGCCATGATGAAATGGCTGCAGGCCGAGAACGGCTACATCGCCATCGAGGACAACAAGCAGGATGCTATCGAAAACTTCAATAAGCTGATTGTGCAGGAGAAGATCACAAACCTGCATGTCTTCCCGCTCAAGGCCCGCTACCCGAAGGGCGCTGAGCGTGTCCTCATCTATGAGGTTACCGGAAAGAGATGCGATGCCGGCGTTCTTCCGGCAAGTCTTGGTGTCATCGTCTCGAACGTCACCTCGACTGCATTCATGGGCAAATACCTGAAGACCGGCATGCCGCTTACCAAGAAGCGCGTGACGGTGGATGGCGATTGTGTGACCAACCCCGGCAACATCGTCGTGCCCATCGGCACAAGCATCCACGATGTCATCGAATTCTGCGGCGGTTACAAGCAGGAGCCCAGAAAGATCCTGCTCGGCGGTCCGATGATGGGACGTGCGATTCCTTCGGACGAAGTGACCACGGTCAAGGCAAACAATGCAATCCTCGCGTTCTCCGCATCCTTTGCAGAGATCCCGGAGGAAACCGCCTGCATCAACTGCGGGCGCTGCCATGTCGCCTGTCCGTTTGACCTCCTGCCGACGAAGTTCGCAGAGGCCTATGAGAGAGGAGACGTCGACATGCTGCGCGACCTGCAGGTCATGCAGTGCATGGAGTGCGGCAGCTGCTCGTTCGTATGCCCGGCACACCGCCCGCTCGCATTCATGAACAAGCTCGGCAAAGCGATGGTAAAGGAGGCGGACAGAAATGCCAGAAACAAGTAAGCAGGTGACCTACAAGAGCGGACTTCTGGTTTCGAATTCTCCGCATATGGTGACAAAGCTCGATACGCAGAGGACGATGCTTTATGTCCTCATCGGCCTGCTTCCCAGCACCATTGCCGCGACAATCTACTTCGGAGGCGGTGCACTGCTTCGCATCATTCTCGGTGCGGTTTTTGCATGCCTTGCAGAGTTCTGCTACGACAAAATCATGAAAAAGCCGAATACCACAAGGGATCTTTCCTGCCTTGTGACCGGCGTGATTCTTGCGATGAATGTTCCGGCAACGCTTCCCGTCTGGATGCTCTGCATCGGATGCTGCGTATCCATCATCATCGTGAAGTGCCTGTACGGCGGTATCGGACGCAACATTGCAAACCCGGCTCTGGTCGGCCGTATCGTGCTGCTCCTTTCCTGGACCAGCTATATGACCACTTGGCCGCTGACAAGATTCCAGACTGCTGTCGATGCAACGACCGGTGCAACACCCCTCGGACAGCTTGCGGACGGCGCAACACAGCTCCCGGCCCTGTCTGACATGTTCCTTGGCAACATCGGCGGTGCGCTTGGTGAGACCTGCACGCTTGCCATCCTGATCGGCGGAATCTTCCTCATTGCAACGAAGATCATCAGCCCGATCATCCCGTGCTGCTTTATCGGTACGGTATTTCTGTTTTCTCTCATCTACTACGGCATTACCGGTGGCGTGGGAGATTACAATGCCTTCCAGATGGCCCTGTTCCAGATCCTGGCAGGCGGCTGCATGTTCGGTGCTTTCTTCTGCGCAACCGACTATGTGACGAGTCCCATCATGGAGAGGGGCAAGGTGGTCTTCGGCATCGGCTGCGGCCTCGTGACGATGATCATCCGTCTGTTCTGCTCGTATCCTGAAGGTGTATCCTTCGCAATCCTGTTCATGAACATCCTGACACCGCTCATCGACCGGTGGTCTGAGAGATCCTTCTACGGTATTGCAAAGAAGGAGCGCATGGAAAAGAAGCAGAAGAAAGCTGAAGAGAAAGCTGCAGAATCTCTGGAGAAGGGAGGAAGCAAGGCATGAGTGCGAATGAAAAGACGAAGGAGCAGACCAGTACCTTTCATGAGTACATCTATCCGGTGCTGATTCTGTTCATCATTGTGTTTGTTGTCACGGCAGCACTTGCCGTCACTAACAACGTGACGGCTCCGATCATCGAGCAGAAGGCAGAAGCAACTGCCAATGCAACACGTCAGGAACTGTTGCCGGATGCGGATGCCTTTACACAGGTTACACTGGATAAGACCTATACCTCTGACAACGGCAAGGCGAGCGTCACGGACTACTACACCGCGAATAACGGGAGCGGCGCCGTGGTGACGGTGGTCACCAGCTCATTCGGCGGTGATCTCACCATGATGGTAGGTATTGATTCCACCGGTGCAATCACGGGTGTTGAAGTCACGGATTCTTCGGATACGCCGGGTGTCGGCTCGAAGGATGCGGATCCGGATTACCTGGCACAGTATCAGGGACTGACGTCCCTCAACTCGGACGATGTCAAGAAGGATGGTCAGATCGATTACATCTCCGGAGCTTCTGTCTCCGGTACCGCCATTCATTCCGGCGTCCATGTTGCCCTGACCGCATACGCGGATCTTGGTGTGGGAGGTGCTAACTGATGGCTGCGGAAAAGAAACAAAGTACACTTTCCTATTTTACAAACGGTCTCATCAAGGAGAACCCGGTGCTGGTGCTGGTCATCGGTACCTGCCCGACTCTTGCAACTTCAACCTCCGTTGAGACCGGACTTGGCATGGGACTTGCGGCGACGGCAGTTCTTGTCTGCTCGAACTTCGTCATTTCACTGCTGCACAAGGCGATTCCGGACAAGGTTCGAATCCCCTGCTTCATCACGGTCATTGCAGGTTTCGTAACACTGGTTGAGATGGTCCTGCAGGCGTATGTCCCCTCGCTCTACAGCGCACTGGGCATCTATCTGCCCCTGATCGTCGTCAACTGCATCATCCTCGGCCGTGCCGAGATGTTTGCAAGCAAGCACGGGCCCGGGGCTTCCATTCTCGATGGCCTGGGCATGGGACTTGGCTTTACCTTTACCCTCTGCATCATGGGTACCATCCGTGAGATTTTAGGCTCCGGTACCTGGCTTGCCGGTGACTGGTTCGGACTTGCGCCCGGATTCAAGGGCATTCAGCTCCAGGCTGCGTTCAATGTTCCCGGCATGGGCATCATGACCATGGTCCCCGGCGGATTCTTTACCTTCGCCTGTGTCATGGCAACGGTGCACTACTTCACGCGTGACAAGAGCAAGATCCGCAAGGACTTCGGCTGCGCTGCCTGCACCATGCAGGATGTCTGCACGGACGAGAAGAAACAGGCGGAGACCGCAGAGCGTGCACATCAGATCATGCAAGCCTCGTTCAAAGCACATGAAGAAGGAGGAAAGAACGCATGAGTCAGTTTGGCAAAATCGTCATCATTCTGGTGTCCATGGTGCTCGTGGATAACTACCCGCTGGCACAGTTCCTGGGCATCTGCCCGTTCCTTGGCGTCTCGACCGATCTTGATTCCGCAAAGGGCATGGGCGTTGCTGTCACGTTCGTCATGACGCTGGCAACCATTGTTACCTGGCCTGTACAGCAGCTGCTCGACAAGTTCGGGATCGGCTATCTGCAGACCGTCGTGTTCATTCTGATCATCGCTGCTCTCGTTCAGTTCGTTGAGATGTTCATGAAGAAGAACATGCCGGCGCTCTACAAGAGCATGGGCATCTATCTGCCGCTCATCACCACCAACTGCGCCGTGCTCGGTGTCTGCATCTCCAATATCGACAAGGGCTACACCTATGCCGAGTCCATCGCGCAGGCATTTGGCGGCGGCATTGGTTTCTGGTTTGCACTGACCATCATGGCCGGTGTCCGTTCCAGACTGGTTGATCAGAGCAGGATCCCGAAGTCCTTCCAGGGCGTCCCGATCGTGCTTACCACGGCAGCAATTCTGTCCCTGGCCTTCATGGGCTTCCAGGGCATGTTCGGCTGATCGTAAGGAGGCGCATCTATGAATACCATTGTGATAGCAATTGTTCTCGTCTCCGTGATCGGCATTCTGGCAGGCATTCTGCTCTCCTATGCGTCGAAGATATTCGCCGTGAAGGAAGATCAGCTGTTCATCGATCTGCGCGCGGAGCTGCCCGGTGCCAACTGCGGCGGCTGCGGCTTCGCAGGCTGCGATGATTATGCGCATGCCCTTGCGGACAAGAGCCTGAATACTCCTTGCAACAAGTGCGCGGTCGGCGGCCCTGCGGTTGCGGAAAAGCTCGCGGGAATCCTCGGAACCAATGCGGGAGACACGGAGCGGAAGATCTCTTTTGTTGCCTGCAACGGCACCAATGAGAATGCAAAGAAACTCTATGACTATAAGGGAGTGACCAGCTGCAAGGCGGCAAAGACACTCTTTGGCGGCGTTGAGAGCTGCCTGTACGGCTGCCAGGGACTTGGTGACTGCGAAAAGGCCTGCAAGTTCGACGCCATTCATGTGTGCGACGGTGTCGCCACGGTGGAACGTGACAAGTGCACGGCCTGCGGCGCCTGCGTTGCAGCCTGCCCGCAGCACCTGATCTCCCTGAAGCCCGAGTCCAGCCTCGTCATTGTCCAGTGTTCCAACAAGGACATGGGCAAGGCGGCGATGGCAGTCTGCAAGACGTCCTGCATCGGCTGCAGGATGTGCGAGAGAACCTGCCAGCATGATGCCGTCCATGTGACGGACAACCTCGCGGTCATCGACCCTGAAAAGTGCGTGAACTGCGGTGCCTGCGCCGAGAAGTGCCCGAAGCACTGTATCCTGAACCTTTCGCTGAAGGCAAAGAAGGTCGAAGAGAAGACGGCCTGACGAAACAGACCGTTTCGACAGAATACAAAACGGTTCCCCGGAATGAAAATCGTTCCGGAGAACCGTTTTTGTGCGCCCGGCGGGCGCACGCTCTAATGGGTGAAAGTCCCTAACTCGCCCGGCAGTGGGAAGAGTACAGCCGAAGCCAAGGGCGTTAACGTGAGAAGACGTCTGGAGGAAGGTGGAGGC